>Ga0335073_10004715_pt1 | contig 19086 bp, 21 predicted proteins | sample Lox_Sample_22_FD_207093 | JGI IMG/M metagenome (GOLD analysis project Ga0335073, IMG submission 207093) | Soil microbial communities from Loxahatchee National Wildlife Refuge, Florida, United States - Lox_Sample_2.2 | ecosystem: Environmental > Terrestrial > Soil > Wetlands | place: USA... | reverse complement strand
GCTCCTCAACGGCCAGCGCCGTGTTCACCGACAAATCGCCCAGCACGTATAATCCGAGCATCTCCGGCTCCAGGTGCTGACCCGCCACAAGTCCTTGAGCAAATAAAAAAGGCATCGCACCAATTAGCCAGCACGTTTTGCTCCAAACTTAATCACGCGCCCTGATTTACACTTGAACTTCATGCCAGAAAAGATCTTTCCGGCGCGCGGCATCGAAGGGGTGATCACCCTTCCGGGCGATAAATCGATTTCACATCGGTACGCCATGCTCGGCGGGATCGCGAATGGAACCACCACGCTAACCAATTATTCGACCGGCGCCGACTGCCAGTCGACACTCGCCTGCATGGCCGCCCTCGGCGCGAAAATCGAGCGGCGGGACGGGAAAATCATCATCGAAGGAACCCCCTTGCGCGAACCGGCCGCGCCGCTCGACGCGGGAAATTCTGGCTCAACGATACGCATGTTGAGCGGCATTTTGGCCGCGCAGCCCTTCCCCTCGCGCATCGGCGGCGACGAATCGCTGTCGCGGCGGCCGATGCAGCGCATCATGACGCCGCTCGCGCAGATGGGCGCGTCGATCGAGGCGCGCGAAGGAAAATTTCCCCCGCTCGAAATTCGCGGGCGGCGGCTGCACGGAATCGATTACACGTTGCCGGTCGCCAGCGCTCAGGTGAAAAGCTGCGTGCTGCTGGCCGGCCTGTTCGCCCAGGGCGACACCATCGTCCGCGAGCCGGTCCGCACCCGCGATCATACCGAAGTTGCCCTGCGCGAATTCGGCGCGGATGTCGAAACCGAACGCCGCGTGATCACGCTGCGGGAAGGCGCGCGTCTCACCGGAGGCGAGCTGGTGGTTCCCGGCGATCTCAGCTCCGCCGCGTTTTTCCTGGTCGCGGCGCTGCTGCTGCCTGAAGCGAATCTGTTGATTCACGGCGTGGGCCTGAATCCGACCCGGTCGGCGCTGCTCGATTTTCTGGTGTCGATGGGTGCGTCGATCAAAATTATCGACGTGCAGCAGACCGGCGGCGAGCTGATCGGCGATCTGCGCGTGCGCGCCTCGAAAATCTCCGGCGGCGTGATCGAAGGCGCGCCGACCGCGGCGCTGATCGATGAGATCCCCGCCCTGGCGGTGCTCGGCGCGGTGAGTGAAAACGGCCTCGTGGTGCGCGATGCCGCCGAGCTGCGCGTCAAAGAAACGGACCGCATCGCCACCATCGAGAAAAATCTGCGGCGCATGGGCGTGCGCATGGAAGCCACGCCCGGCGGTTTCGAAATTCCCGGCCAACAAAAATTTCACGCCGCGGAAATCGATTCGGAAGGCGATCACCGCATCGCCATGGCGTTTTCCATCGCCGCCTTGGCCGCCGATGGACCGTCCCTGATTCAAGGCTCGGAATCCGCCGCTGTATCTTTTCCTGAATTTTTTAGTACACTGCATCAGATCACCCGGTGACGGTGCCATGGAGGATCCCCAACATCTGGATTTGACGCTTCCCTGTCTGGTTCACGATTTGAACAACGTTTTCCAGACGCTGGTGGAGGCCGCGGACCTGCTTTCTTCCGATCCGCGCTGGTCGGCGCTTTCCGCCGCCATCCTGCGCAGCGTGGAGCGGGGAAAAAATCTGACTTCCAGCATTCAGTCGAGCGAGCAAAGCTCGGCGCCGCTTGAAACTGTGCTGGCCAACGCCGTCGCCTTCGTTGAAGATTCGTTGATCTCCCGGCGCGGTCCGAAGATTTTCTTCACCTCCGACGTCGAACCGGGCCTCGAGATGCGGCGCGTCTGGGCGTGGGAGCGGGTGCTGATCAATCTTTTCTCGAACGCAGTGCGAGCCATGCACGCCGGCGGCACCATCCACTTCCGCGCGCGGCGCTCCGGCGGCAACATCGAAATTACCGTGTCGGACGATGGTCCGGGAATCGCGCCGGAAATTCTTCCCGATATTTTCAAGCCGCATGTTTCCACCCGCGGTTCAGGATTGGGACTGCACATTGTGGCTAGCATCGTCAGGCAGGAAGACGGCTTCGTTCGCGCCGTAAACCGGCCCGAAGGCGGCGCTGAATTTACCATCCTCGTGCCGGGCGCCAGCGCTCGGCCGGCGCACGCGTGACCACCGTGCTCATTTTTACCGGCCCATGCGCAAAAGGGTTTCCGTCTTTATGGTCCTTCGGGTCAGGTAGGACTAAGGTTTTTCCCGGGTCCCGCCGATCATTTCTGATCGAGAGGATTGCCTGACGAAACGCACTAAATTCTACGAGGTCTGGTGTCGATTGGCGGCATATCTGCCAAATTTCAGCGAAGCTGCGCGCATCGAGTCGCGCGCCGTCCGGATTTCGGATCCGGTGAAGCGGCTGCGCTATCTGCGCGGAGAAATGGTGCGACGTCCGGTTGGTCCCTTGGCGAAAAAGCGGCGCAAGTTCCCGGCTTTCCGCTACTTCTCGGTTTCGCTGCCGCTGCTGGCCGCGCTGATTCCCTGGCCATCGCCCAAAGGCTCGGCTGAAATCCTACAGCGTGAGCGCGAACTGTTGGTGCCGCGCGCCACGGGTTCGCCCGCTTCCGAGGCGCCGGTGCCGCGCGTCTGGCTGGTCGACCACACTGAAAATACCGAGGTTTATAGCAACGGATTGCGCGTGGACTTGACCTTTCTCACCTCCAACCGTCCGCGCGCGCGTTTCTCCGTTTATTCGCTGGCCGGGGCGGCGGAGCCGGTTAAATTCGGCGATGCACCGGTCGGCATCGTTTACCACACCACCGAAAGCCTGATCGAGCCATTTGAAGAAGATGAGAACCGCCGGCTGAAACAGCTCGGACACAATTTGCTCGAAGTGGTTCGCGGCGAACGCGCCTATCATTACGTTATTGACCGCTTCGGCCGCGTTTTCGCCGTGGTGCGCGAATCGGACGCGGCCAATCATGCCGGCAATTCGGTATGGGCCGATTCGCAAGGAATTTACGTCAACCTGAACGACAGCTTTTTGGGGGTGGCGTTTGAAGCGCAGACGGGTGAGGACGAAGCCGTGACGCCGGCGCAGATTCATTCGGCCAAGGTGCTGACCGAGGCGCTGCGCTCGCGCTACGGGATCGCGGCCGAGGATTGCGTCACGCACGCGCAGGTGTCGGTGAATCCGCGCAATATGCACATTGGCGTGCACACCGATTGGGCCGGCGATTTTCCGTTTGCAAAATTGGGCCTGCCGGACAATTACGATATCCCGCTCGCCAGCATTTACGCCTTCGGCTTCCAGTCCGACGAGGCTTATGACCGCGCCGTCGGGATGCATTTCAGCGGCGCGGCGCTGGCGCTCGAGCAAATGGAAAAACAGGCCGCCGCCCAGCAGATTTCCGTCGCGCAATATCGCGCTATTTTACGGCACCGTTTTAAGGACATCGCCGCAGAGCTCCAGGAAAGGGAGAACGAAGGAGGAAATTGATTTATGTTCAAGAATCCGCCCGCCATCGGATTGGACGTCGGCACCAGCCGTATCGTCGTGGCCCAAAAACCCGAAGACGACTACGAATTCGAATCGCAGTTGAACGCCTTCGTTTCCATCCCCAACTCGAAGATCACCGAAGCGGTGCTGGAGCGTGAAAAAATTCCGCACACCACGCTGGCCGGCGAATTGATCGTGCACGGCAACGAGAGCGAAAAATTCGCGGGCATTTTGAACGCGGAGATTCGCCGCCCCATGTCGCGCGGCGTGCTGGACGCCAAGGAACCGGACGGATTGCGCATGATCCGCGAAATTATCAAGTTGATGATCGGCCCGGCGAGCAAGGAGCGGCAGAAATTATGTTTTACGATTCCCGCGGCGCCGCTCGGCGCGCAGGACAGCCTGACCTATCATGAGGCCACGCTCCGGCAGATCCTGGGCGAAATCGGTTATCAGCCGGCCAGCATCAACGAGGGGCTGGCGGTAATTTATTCGGAGCTCGAAAGCTCCAATTACACTGGCATCGGAATCAGTCTGGGCGGCGGGTTGTGCAATGTTTGCCTGGCGTATCTCTCCGTGCCGGTGGTCAGCTTCAGCGTGCCCAAAGCGGGTGATTTTATCGATTCGAGCGCTGCTTCGATGACCGGTGAGCTGGCCAATCGCATCCGTCTGACCAAGGAAGCTTCTTTTCATTTCAACGGATTCTTCTCCGATAAAGCCCATCAGGTGATCGGCGTGTATTACGATGATGTGCTGCGCTCGCTGGTGATGGCTTTGAAAGACGCCTTTGCGCGGACGCGCGATCTGCCGAAATTCACCCGTCCACTGCCGATCGTGCTGAGCGGGGGAACGGCCTTGCCGCAGGGATTTCGCGAGCGCTTCGAAAAGATTCTGTGGGAACAGGATTTCCCCATCACCATTTCCGAGATCCGGATGGCGCAGAATCCGCTGCACGCCACGGCCAAGGGCGCGTTGGTGTATGCGCTGAGCGACTTGTAGGGAGAACGTCTGGAATCGACTGCGCCGCTCCCGGCGACACCCTGCACCGGGAGCGGAGCCTCGCTCCGGAATGGAACTGTATTAAAAGATTGCTCTGGCGGGCGCGGCGTTTCAGGCTCGTTTTAAAGCCCGAATGATTTCCTGGCAGGCGATATAGATATTCACAAACCCCAATCCGGTCAACGCGCCGCGAAAATAGGGGTCATCCCAGATGCGTTGCAGCAGCGGAATCACGGAATTGAAATAGTTCAAATCCCAAGTGTCATCCATCCACGGGAATACGACTAAGAATATTCCGATTTCAAAGACAAAAACCGCGAAGCAAATGCCCAGCAGCCGGCGCTGCCAGCGGCGGGTGGGCTGGACCGTCTCCGCGGGGGTAGCTTCGGGGGTCGAAAATGGGGGAACGTTCTGCGGACTCAGGGACATGCAAACAGCTCACGTTGCGGGGGTTGCGCCTCGGGATAGCCGGTCCAGACGGGATACCGGCTGACCGCGCGAACCGGCTCAAAACTGAAACGATGAAGGTTGGTCGGGCCGATCCGGTCGAGCGCGGCCAGATGCTCCGGCGTCGAATATCCTTTATTGCTTTGTAAATTGTATTCGGGAAAGACGCCGCCCCACGCCGCCAGCGCACGGTCCCGATGAACTTTGGCCAGAATCGATGCGGCCGCGATCGAAAACGACAACGCGTCGCCATGAATCAGCGATTTTTGCGGCACCGGCACATCCAGCTTCACGGCATCGAGCAGCAGATAATCGCACTGCGCCTGAAGCGCGCCGAGCGCCCGCCGCATAGCCAGCAGCGACGCCTGATAAATATTGATCCGGTCGATTTCGTAGGCATCGGCGGCGCCGACGGCCCAGGCAACCGCGCGCTCCTCGATTCGGCCGGCCAGCACCTCGCGCCGCTCCGGTTCGAGCGCCTTGCTGTCGTCGAGGCCGCGAATGGGACGGTCCGGATCGAGCACGACGGCCGCGGCAAAGACGGGTCCGAACAGCGATCCGCGCCCGGCTTCGTCGAGTCCGGCGATCACCCGGTGTCCCGATTTGCGTGCGGCGCGTTCGTAGTAGCTGGTGGGCATTCGGCGCGTCTATTCCTTCCCGAGTGCGCCAATCGAACCGTACAAGGGTAGCCCGGCAGCTTTTCGAGACTCGCCGCGGCGACCAAAAGGAGGCACAGCCTCCCAAGCTGCAACAATCGAACCGTGCAAGGGTAGCCCGGCAACCTTTCGCAATTCGTCGCGGCGACCAAAGGGAGGCATAGCCTCCCCAATCGAACCGTGCAAGGGTAGCCCGGCAACCTTTCGCAGTCCCTCGCGGCAACCAAAAGTAGCCATAGGCTACCTACTCGCGCTCGCGCAGGCGCGCGGCTTTGCCCTTCAACCCGCGCAGATAGTAAAGCTTGGCGCGGCGTACGCGGCCGGTACGGACCACGTCGATGTGATCGATCACCGGAGCCTGCACCGGGAAAATTCGCTCGACGCCCTGGCCGAAGCTGACCTTGCGGACGGTGATGGTTTCTCCCATCCCGGTGTTGTGGCGCGCGATGACGGTGCCTTCAAAGGCTTGCAGCCGTTCCTTGTCGCCTTCTTTAATCTTGACGTGCACGCGAATGGTGTCGCCGGGGCGAAACTCGGGGTGGTTCGCCCGTTTATTTTTATCGACGACTTTGGTCAGTACCGCGTTGTTCATTTCAGTTCCCTTTCTAACAGATCCGGCCGAAGCCGCGCCGTCTTTTCGAGCGCCGCTTCGTTCCTCCATCGCCGGATCTCCTCGTGGTTTCCACTCACGAGCACCTCCGGCACTTTCCAGCCGCGAAAATCAGCGGGCCGCGTCCACTGCGGACAATCGAGGCGGCCGTTTTCGAACGATTCCGCCACAGCCGACCGCTCATTTCCCAAAACACCTTCACGCAGCCGCGCCACGGCATCCGCCACCACGCACGCCGCCAGCTCACCGCCGCTGAGCACGTAATCGCCGATCGAAATTTCCTGGTCGGCCAGATGCTCGGCGACGCGCTCATCCACGCCCTCGTACCGGCCGCAGATCAGCAGCAGCCCGTCGAGCCCGGAAAATTCGCGCGCCAGCGCCTGCTCGAACTTGCGGCCCTGCGCCGACAACAGAACCACTTTCTGTTGCGCATTACGGGCCGGCCAGATCGATTCCACGGCTTCAAAGATCGGCGCCGGTTTCAGCAGCATTCCTTCCCCGCCGCCGAAGGGCCGGTCATCGACCGTACGATGACGGTCACTAGTCCAGTTTCGCAGATCGTGGATACAAATTTCGACCAGCCCCGCTTCGCGGGCCCGGGCGACGACGCCGTGCTCGAACGGCCCGCGGAAAAAATCGGGGAAGATGGTCAGAATGTGAAACTTCATTTTCGAATCGAATCGGGCAGTTTTTATGCGGCGGCCGCGCGGGCTGCGAGCTGTGCCCCACTACAGATCCAGCAAGCCTTCGGGCAATTCCACGCGAATCGTCTTCGCCGCGACGTCGATTTCCCGGCAAATCGAACGCGCGAACGGAATCAACAGCTCGCGGCCATCGCTTCTTTCCACCCGCAACAGCGGCGCGCCGCCGTAATCTTCCACGCCGGCGACCATTCCTATTTCCTGGCCGGCCACCACGCGGCAGCCGATCAGGTCCGCGTGCGAAAATTCGTCATCGCCCGGCTGGGCACGCTCCGCCTCCGGGACCAGCACGTCCGCGCCGGCCCATGGTTCGGCGTCGCCGATGGAATCGATTCCGGAAAACTTCAGAACCGGCCGGCCGTCATGATGCCACACGTTTTCGACCCGCGCCGCCACGCGCCGGCCGTCCCGTTCGAGCATCACCTCCCCGAGCTTTTCCGCGCGCCCGGCTTGCGAGCTATAAATCTCCGCGATCAATTCGCCGCGCTTTCCACGCGGCCGAATCAACCGGCCGACCGCAATCCAATTCCCGTCTATTCCAGAATCTCCAGCGTGAACCGCCGGTTCAGCTTCATCCCCGCCGCGCCCAGCAACGTGCGGATCGATCGTGCCGTCCGCCCCTGCTTGCCGATGACTTTACCTAAATCGCTCGGCGCGACGCGCAGCTCGAGGACTGTGACCTGTTCGCCTTCCACTTCGCGAACCGTCACTTCTTCCGGAATATCCACAAGCGCCTTGGCGATTTCCGTCACCAGATCTTTCACCCGTTTTCACCCTCCTGTGCCGACGATTGTAGCAGGAAAGGATCAAGCTGCGGGAGCCGGATTGGTTTTCAGCAGACGGGCGACCGTCTCCGATGGACGGGCCCCATTCTTCATCCAGTGGGCAATGCGCTCGTGATTCAGACTCACGGCGGCCGGCTTGGCCACCGGATTATAGGTGCCGACCACTTCCACCGACCGGCTGTCCCGCGCGCGTTCCTTTTCGATCACCACCACGCGGTAAGCCGGCTTCTTTTTCGCGCCGAACCGCGCCAAACGAATCATCAACATGCTTTTCGATCCTCTTTCCATCACGACCCCCGCCATGACTGGCGGGGCTTGACCATCCCAAAAAGCCCCGGCAGTGATGCCGGGGGTCATTGCTGTGGCCCAAATCCCATGGGCAGTTTCAATTTTCCCAGACGCTTGCCGAGAAAACCTCCGCCGCCCGTAAAACTCTTCATCATTTTCCGCGCCTGCGAATACTGCTTCAGCAGCGTATTCACTTCCTGCACGGTGGTTCCCGACCCCTTGGCGATGCGCCGGCGCCGCGCGCCGTTGATGATCATGTGATTGGCGCGTTCCCGGGGCGTCATCGAGTCGATGATGGCCACCAGATGGGTGATCTCCTTCTCATCGACCTTCATGTTCTTCAGATCCTTCATCGGCCCGATCTGCGGCATCATCCCCAGCAGCGATTCGAGCGGCCCCAGCTTGCGCAGCTGGCGGATCTGATCGCGAAAATCGCCCAGCGTAAAATCGTCGTCGAGCAGCTTGCGCTGCATCTCCTCGGCCTGCTTCTGATCGATGGTCTCTTCGACCTTTTCGATCAGGCTGAGCACGTCCCCCATGCCCAAAATCCGCTGCGCCACGCGATCGGGATGGAACGGCTCCAGCGCATCCGGTTTTTCGCCCACGCCGACAAATTTCAACGGCTGGCCGGTGACCGCGCGAATGGAAAGCGCCGCGCCGCCGCGGGCGTCGCCATCCATTTTCGTGAGGATGGTCCCGGTGATGCCCAGCCGCTTGTTAAATTCATCCGCCGATTTCACCGCGTCCTGACCAGTCATCGCGTCGGCGACGAACAAAATTTCCGTCGGATTGAGCAATTCCTTCAATTCGGAAAGCTCGGTCATCAGTTCGTCATCGATGTGCAGCCGGCCGGCGGTATCGACCAGCAGAACATCGCGCCCGGTCTGCGTTGCTTCCTTCCGCGCCGATCGCGCCAGCTCGGCCGGTTTCGTTTCTTCCGGCGTGCCGTCATAAACCGGCAGCTTCAGATCGCGCGCGAGCACGCTCAACTGTTTCCGCGCCGCGGGACGATAAACGTCCACCGAAACCATCATCGGCGAATGGCCGTTTTTGGATAGCCATCGCGCCAGCTTCGCCGTCGAAGTGGTTTTCCCGGAGCCTTGCAGCCCGACGATCATCATGACGCTCGGCGGTTCGTTCGCGGTGCGCAGCTTGGCCTGATGCTGACCGAGCATTTTGACCATCTCGTCGCGAACGATTTTGACCACCTGTTGCGCGGGCGAAAGCGCGGTGAGCACTTCCGCGCCCATCGCTTTTTCCTTGACGGCTTCGATGAACTGTTTGGCGACGCGGAAATGAACGTCGGCCTCGAGCAGCGCCACGCGGATTTCGCGCAGCGCCGACTCCATATTTTCGGCCGAAAGTTTTCCTTCTCCGCGCAGATTTTTGAAGACGCGCTGGAGTTTGTCGCTTAAATTCTCAAACATGGTTGGCCCCGTGTGGGCAGACGCCTGCGGCGGGCAGTTACGCTTTTTTATTGTAGCGCAGCCAACATCTTCCCATGATCGGGGACTGCCCGAAATCCGCGTTGATTCGAGATGCGCCCCCGCCAACGGGTTCTACAGCCCCGCCAGTCATGGCGGGGGCTCTCCATGCTTCAGGTTCAACGCAGATTTCGGGCACTACCCACAAGCGCCTCACTGACGTAGAGCCTGGCCGGTTTGGTGATGGCCAGCCTCCGGATCTGGCGCGGCAAGGCGCCTATACGACGATGGTGTCGTTGTCTTTCCCTGGCTCCATAATTATGTGAACTGCACAGTCTATCCTCAGATTCTGCAAATCCTCTTCAGCCCAGGCCAGCGGTCAAAGTCCCCATCAAAGCTCAGAATCGACCGGATCCCATGCCGCTCCATCACCGCGATGTGCACGCTGTCGCGAGCGGACAGCAAAGCCCGATTCTGAACAATCTCCCCGGCCCTCAAAACATCATTCTTCTCTATCGCGAGGACATCATCCACAACGTCCAAAAGCAGTTGGAATGCCGGCCCAACGGCTTCCCGTTGGCCTATGGCGGCATACCGATGCAGGATCTCCTGAAGCACTTCGGCGTCGGTTACGAGACGTTGTCCCGCCGCGATCAGGCGTTCCAGGAGAAGTTGCGCTTCGATCTTGTGCGGGTGGGGCGCACCGATGAGGTACATCGGGATATTGGAATCGATAAAGATCAAGCTTGATAGCCCCGCTCGATCTCCTGGTTCATCTGCTCAATGTCCGCCGCCGGGAAGGAGAATTCGACGCCACGCCGTATCGCCTTGAGTTTCGTTTCGGGATCGTTCGACGGCCTTTGCTCGCGTGCTTCACGCAGAACCCGCCGGACCCACTCCCCCACGGTGATCCGCTCGCGCCGCGCGAGACGCTGAATGTCCTTCATCTCCTGGTCCGGTAACAGAACTTGCAGGCGCTTGCTCATGCGTTGAGCATATCATGCTCATTTGATGAGTGCGGATTTTCTTCAACTTTTGCGGAAGAGCCGATCGATTAACAATCAAATAAGCTATGCCGGGGTTTTGCTTGCGGGCCTTTCCGACAGACGCAGGCGCCGGGGCAAATGTAAAATGCATCTATCAAATATAAAATGCATCTATGAGGATCCTCTCGCAGGATTTGCGCTACGCCGTCAGAATGCTGCTGAAGTCGCCGGGATTCGCCGCGGTCGCGGTTCTCACCGTCGCGCTGGCGATCGGCGCCAACACCGTGCTTTTTTCCGTGGTCAACGGCGTGCTGCTGAACCCGCTCGCGTATCCCGGCTCCAGCCAGCTCGCCGCGGTCTACCAGCAAACGCCCGGAGTGGACCACGGCCCCGCCGTTTACCTTAATTTTCTCGACTGGCAGCGCGATACGCAGACGTTTTCTTCGCTGGCGATTTACCGCAGCCAGAATTACAATGTCGACGGCCGCAGCGAGCCGGAGCGTCTGGCCGGATACCAGATCTCCGCCGAGTTCTTTTCGACGCTCGGCGTGAACCCCGTCGCCGGCCGGACGTTCCGCCATGAAGATGATGTGCTGGGCGCCGCGCCCGTGGCGATTCTCGGCGGCGGCTACTGGAGCCGCGAATTTGGCTCGTCGGCGGACGTAATCGGAAAATCGCTGCGCCTGAACGGCACTTCGTACGTCATCATCGGCGTGATTCCGGCCAGCTTTTCCTTTTACGGCCAGCAGCGCGACGTGTACACGCCCATCGGCCAATGGAATGACCCGTCCTTTCGCGACCGGCGCATTTCGGTGAGCGCGCGCGTCATCGGACGCTTGAAGCCCGGCGTCACCGCCGGCCAGGCGCAAGCCGACATGGATCGCGTCGCGCGAAATCTCGCCATCGAATTTCCGGTAGCCGATAAAGACACCGGCGTCAGCGTCGTTTCGCTCAAAGACGACATCGTCGGAAACGTGCGGCCGTTGTTGCTGCTGTTGCTGGCTGCGGTCGGATTCCTGCTGCTGATCGCGTGCGCGAACGTCGCCAATCTTCTGCTGGCGCGATCGACGGCGCGCTCGCGCGAGTTTGCCGTTCGCGCGGCGCTCGGCGCGGGGCGGATGCGGGTCATTCGCCAGCTTCTCACCGAAAGCGTTCTGCTGGCGGTGGTGGGCGGCGCGCTGGGAATCGGGCTCGCGTTCGCCGCCGCGCAAACCGTTCTCCGGTCTTTGCCCGCCGTGGTGCCGCGCGCTGAAGAAATCTCCCTCGATGGACGGGTGCTGCTCTTTAGCCTGGCGTTGACCGCCGCGGCCGCGATTCTTTTCGGCCTGGCTCCGGCGGTTCGCGGCTCACAGGTGAATGTGCAGCAGATTCTCAAAGAAAGCGGCCGCGGTTCGAGCGGAGCGCGCCATCGCCTGCAACGAATTTTCGTGGTCCTCGAAGTGGCCATGGCGCTGGTGCTGCTGATCGGCGCGGGATTGATGCTGCGCAGCCTGGCCGCGTTGTGGCGCGTCGATCCCGGCTACAATCCCAGCCATGCCATCACTTTCAGTTTGTCCATGCCGTCTTCGTCCGCGACAACTTCCGCCGAAACACGGGCGCGTCTGCGCCGGTTCGACGATAAAATGCGATCCATTCCCGGGGTGCGCGCGGTTTCGGTGACGCTCGGATCGCGGCCCATGATTCACGATTCGTTTCTGCCCTTCTGGATCGAGGGACGGCCCAAGCCGGCCAACGATAACGAAATGCCGCAGGCGATGTACTATCTGGCCGAAGGCGGTTTCCGCGAAGCGATGGGCATTACGCTCCGGCAGGGCCGCTTCATAACGGACCAGGACAACGAAAACGCGCCGGTCGTCATCGATATCGACGACGTTTTCGCGCGCACCTACTTTCCCGGCGAAAATCCCGTCGGCCGGCACGTTCACCTGATGCAGTTCAATGTAGCGGCCGAAATCGTCGGGGTGGTCGGCCACATCGATCAATGGGGACCCGGCGGCGATGCGCAACAGGCCATCGAAGCGCAGTTTTTCTATCCCTTCATGCAGCTTCCGGAAAAAATCATGCCGCTGGCCGCGGGTGCCGTCGCGGTGGTGCTGCGCACGGAAGGCGATCCGGCGGCGATCATGGCTCCGGTGCGCGGCGCGGTGCATGAGCTCGATCCGCGCGAGCTGATTTATGCGGTCGAGACCATGGACGACGTGATCGCCGCTTCGCTCGCTCCGCGAAAATTGTCGATGATTCTTTTGGGCGCGTTCGCCGCGCTCGCGCTGCTTCTCGCCTGCGTGGGGATTTACGGCGTGATTTCTTACGTGGTCGGACAGCGGACGCAGGAGATCGGACTGCGGATGGCGCTCGGCGCGCAAAGCCGCGACGTGCTGCGGCTGGTGCTGGGCGAAGGCGCGAAAATGGCGCTGGCCGGCATCGCCGCGGGACTGTTCGCCGCGCTGGCGCTGACCCGGCTGATGGCCAACCAGCTGTTCGGCGTCACCGCGCACGATCCGCTGACGTTCGCCGCGGTGGCGATGGTGTTGGCCGCGGTGGCGCTGCTCGCCTGCTACTTGCCGGCGCGGCGCGCGGTGAAAGTGGATCCATTGGTCGCGCTGCGCTGCGAGTGAACCTCCGGCGTAAGATAAGACGCATGAGCGAAAAAACCTTCGATGATCCGCGCCTGGCGCTGAACCGGATTTACACCCGCCGCGGCGACGCGGGAGAAACCAGTCTCGCCGGCGGCCAGCGCGTCGCCAAGGATTCGCTGCGCATTGAAAGCTACGGCACCGTGGACGAGTTGAATGCGTTCCTCGGAGCAGCGGGCGTCTGCTGCCAGGAAAACGCCGGCCAGGACGCGCGCATCGGTCTGCTCAGCGGAATGATCCGGCGGGTGCAGCATGAATTGTTCAATCTCGGCTCGATTCTGGCGACCAGGCCCGAAGATGTTCATCCGAAGCAGGCGCGAATCACTCCCGCCGAGGTGGCGCAGCTCGAACGCGAAATCGATGCGATGAATGAAGACCTGCCGCCGCTGCGCAGCTTCGTGCTGCCCGGTGGATCGCGTCTCAACGCCGAATTGCACATCGCGCGAACCGTATGCCGCCGCGCCGAACGACTGGTCATCGCGCTGTCGCGTGAGGAGCCGGTGCCGTCCGAAGCGATCCAGTATCTGAATCGCCTGAGCGACGCGCTGTTCGTCTGGAGCCGCTGGGCGAATTTCGTGCTGCGGGTTCCGGAGCTTCTGTGGGATCCCAACCAGGCTTCTTCCGCGCGCCGGGATGGTTAGCGATTTTTTTTTCGCCAACCCTCTTTCTCGCCAACCCTCTTTTTTTCGCCAACCCTCGAGGAATCAAATTTTTGCGACTTCGGATTGGCAAAATCGACGCGTTTAAAATCGCTTGCCCATACCCTGGGTACCGAAATTTTGAAAACGCGTCTACGCGCGTCCTGGGCCCGCCAAACGAGTTTTCTAAGGTTGCCTGTTAAAGCCCACCAGGTCCCGGAGGGCTGCGCTCAGGTCCGCGAAGCGAAACGAGAACCCCGCGTGCAGCGCCGCCTCGGGGACCGCGCGCTGGCTGCCCAGGATCACGCCTGCCATCTCGCCGAACAGGATCTTCAGGGCGAACGCCGGCACCGGAAGGATCGCGGGACGATGCAGCGCACCGCCCAATTCGCGCGTGAACCCGGCATTCGTCACCGGATTCGGCGAAGCGGCATTCCATACGCCGCGCACGTCATTTTCGAGCGCGAACGCGAACATTTCCGCCAGATCGTCGACGTGAATCCAGGACATCCATTGCGTTCCCGCGCCGAGCCTTCCGCCGGCGCCCAGCCGGAACGGCAGCAGCATTTTCTGAAGCGCGCCGCCATCCCGTCCGAGCGCCAGCGAAATTCGCAGCGCGGCCACCCGCACGCCGAACTGTTCCGCCGCGAACGCCTCGCGTTCCCAAGCGAGGCACGTTCGAGCCAGAAAATCGTCGCCCGGCTTCGCCGATTCGTTCAAAATCTCATCTCCGCGCGATCCGTAATACCCTATGGCCGACGCGCTCAGCAGCACTTTCGGCGGATCGCGGCGCATCGCCTCCACCACCGCACGCGTACCGTCGACGCGGCTGGTTCTGATGCGTTCCCGTACCTGCGGAGTCCAGCGTTGCGCCACCGGTTCCCCGGCCAGGTGAATCACCGCATCGCAACCTGCGAAATCGCGCGCACTGACGCCCGTGCGGGTCGAAACCGCGCGAATGCTGTGCTGGCGTAAGCGTTCGGCGACGTGGCGGCCCAGGAATCCGCTGGCTCCCGTGATGGCGATGTTCATTGACCAAGAATGACACGCCTGGCTACAATTGGACGTTCTCACATGATGCCGCCCGCTGTTCGCGCGCTGACCTGCTTTGCGCTCGCGACCGCGCTGCTCGGCTACGCGATCGACCGCACCGGCATCGCCGCGGCCTACACCGACCCGGTGGGGCACATCCGGGCGCAGGACGAATCGTTGTATGCCAACGCCGCTCTGACGTTCGCCGGGGGGGGGGGTGGCTCACTCCGCGGTTCCTGGGCCGTTATGTCCTGGTGAAGCCGCCGCTGCTTCACTGGCTCGCCGGGCTCTCGCTGCGCGTGGCCGGAGTGTCTCTGTGGACGTTGCGCCTGCCGGTTCTTGTGGCAGCCGCGTATGCCGTGTGCATTCTATTCGCGTGGGTGCAACGCTCCCGATCGGCCGGCGCCGCATGGGTTGCAGTGCTGTTGCTCGTTTCCGATCCGCTGTGGCACGTGCTGTCGCGTATTTGCTACACGGATATACTGGCGGCGGCAGCGATCGCGACGGCATTTGCGGTCATTCAGCGCGAACCGAGGCTGGGGTCTGGAACGGCGGCCATCGCGTTTGGCGCGGCTCTGGCGGCGGGCGTCATGGCCAAAAGCGTGGCGGGCTTGCTGCCCCTGTTGGCTCTGGGGCCGTACTGGCTGCTCTCGTCTCCGGAACTGCGGCCTTCCATGACGCGCGTCGCCCAGGCCGTCGCCACCATGGTCGTGCTCGCCGCACCCTGGCACGTCTACCAGCTTGCTGTGCATCGGCAGTGGTTCTGGATGGATTACGTGCGGGTGCAGTTGCTCGGCTTCGGCGTACATCCGGCGGAGCAGCACGCGGCCGCGGGCCCGGTGTACTTTTATGCCCGCGGCCTGTGGCTGACCGATCCGGTGCTCTGCGTGCTGGCCGTGGCCGCACTTCCCGGGTTCGTAGCGGCGGTGCGCGCACGAAGGCCGGATGCGCTGCTCCTGCTTTCCTGGATCGCGGTCGCCGCGTGTTCCCTGGTTGCTTTTCGCTATCGCAATCTGCCGTACCTGCTGTGCCTGGTGGCCCCGCTCTGCGTCCTGGCTGCGTCCTTCATGCCGTTGCGGCGCGCGGGACCCGTGATCGTTCTGCTCGCCGGGATCTTTATAATAAGAGCCGCGTTTCCCTCGCGCCCCTGGGGCTTGCCGTTCGGCGCGGCGCAGCAACCCTCGGCGGAGGCGCTGCGCGAGTACTCCGACCGGAACCGGGCCAATGAACTGATCGTGGTCGATCCCGACGACGATTTCTATTCCGCCACTCTGCCGCTCGCTCGAGTGCGCTATTGCTTCGTCGATCCCGGCCATCTGGCGGAACGCGAAGCGCCGCATTATGCCTGGCTGGGGATCATCGTTACGCCCGAGCAGTTCGCCGATCCCGCGCGCTGGAACCCGGTCTTCCGTTCGCGTTTGCGCGAGTGGGGTCTCGACTCGATAGAACCTGTGGGCACGGCCATCCTGGCCGATTCGGATCCGGCGGTTGTGGCGATGATCCGCGACCACCCGGATAGCGACTTCTTTCTTCCCGCACGCTTCCAGCACTCCGCGCAGGCACGATTTCAGGCGCGCCAGATCGTCCCGGCCGAATCCGGGCGCTTCTTCCTGCTGGCGCAGGGCCGGCCGGGCGTGATTTATCACCGTCCCGCGTGGGTGTTGCCGCGGAACTGGTGAGCGCAAGCGGTGGAAGCATACGCCGTCCGTGTCCTGTCCACTCCCCGCACCAACCCCGGAACGACATGCGAAGATAGTTTTCGTGCGCTTCTGGAATCGCGCCAAACTGCTGTACAGCTACCTGCGCCGCCGCGAGCGTGTCGCAGCGCTTCCGGTGGAATACATCGTCGAAACCACGGCCAAGTGCAATCTCTATTGCCCCATGTGCCCGCGCGAAACGCACAAGCAGCCCAAAGAGGACATGACCGACGCCATTTTCGAGCGCCTGGTCGCCGGCGCCGCGCACACCGGCGAGCACATGATGCTGATCGGCCTGGGCGAGCCGTTCATGGATCGCAAAATTTTCGATCGCATCGAATATTGCGAGCGCCACAAAATTTCGACCCTCCTTTCGACCAACGGCACCTTGCTCGACGAAGAAACGGCGGCGCGATTGCTCGAGACGCCGCTCCGGCACATCACCCTGAGCTTCGACGGCGCTTCGAAAGAAACCTTCGAGCATTACCGCAAGGGCGCGCGCTTTGAAAAAGTTCGCGATAATTTCGTCCGCTTCGCGAAAATGAAGCATCAGGCCAAAGCGAAAATGCAGATCGTGGTGCAGATGGTCCGCCTGCCGGGAAATGCTCACGAAGTGGGCGAATTTCGCCGCTTCTGGAGCGCCATCGAAGGCGTCGACCAGGTTCGCGTGAAGGAGGACGAAACCAATCTGGTGCAGCCGGAAGGCCATCGCACGGAAGTTCGCCCGTGTCATTATTTATGGCGCGGCGCGATGTACGTCAAACACGACGGCCGCGTGTTTCCCTGCTGCCAGAGCTACAATCTCGACGGTGCGCCGGCCGGCGATTTGCGGGAAAGCCCGCTCGAAGAAATTTTCAATTCCGAAGAAATGCAGCGTCTGCGGCGGCTGCACGCTTCCGGACGGGCCGGCGAAATCGACATGTGCGCCCGCTGCTGCACCGCGATTCCGCATCCGCTGCTGGTGGCCGGAAGTCTGCTGCTGCACGGAAAATGGGTCCGCCGCGCCATGCCGGTGGTCGAACGGCTGGTTTATGGCGCCAAACTCCCCGCGCGGCTGCTCACCCCGGCGCGCGGGGAACTGGTCCAGATTGAAGAGCTGAAACGCGAGCCGTAAGCCGCCGTCGTACAATGAAAAAGAACGGTTAGGGAACTTTGTCCCTGAAGTTTTCGTCTTAAGCTCACGGAGATCATTCCGCACGTGAAACGTAAGTGGATTGCGCTTGTTATTTTTGTGCCTTTGCTCATCGCCGGAGGCATTTACGGCGGCATTCGTTACAGCCAGCGCGATCTGGTGACGGTGCAGAGCGGATTAGTGCAACGCGCCGACCTGACCGCCCTGGTGACCGCGTCGGGCGAAATTAAGCCGCGCAATTACATCAATATCGGCGCCAACGCGCAGGGCCGGCTGGTGGAAATTCTGGTGAAGGAAGGCGATAAAGTTCGCAAAAACCAGGTGGTGGCGCGCATCGAACACGTGCAGGCCGCCGCTGACGTGCTGGCGCAGAAAGCGAGCGTCGCCTCCGCGCAGGCCGATTCGGCCGCGGCCGAAGAAGGTTTAAGAGCCGCCGACGAGACCATTAAAACCCAGCAGGCCACGCTCGACCGTTTCAAAACCGAGCAGGCTCGCAGCAAAATGTTGATGGACAATGCGGCAAAAATGTACTCGTACAACCTGATCGCCAAGCAGGATTACGATCAGAAAAAAGCCGATTACGCCTCGGCCACGGCGAGCGTCCAGGAAAATGAAGCGCGGCTGGAGCAGATGAAAGTTCAGCGCCAGGAAAGCGGCGCGCAGCTCGCTTCCTATCAGCGCCGCGTGGCGCAGGCGCAGGCCGGGCTGGCGCGCATTGAAGACGTGCTCGCTAAATATGATGCCGTGGCGCCGCTCGATGGCGTGGTGACGGATCTGCCGGTGCGCGTCGGCGAGACGGTGGTGCCGGGAGTGCAGAATTCCGCCGCGTCCACCATCATGACCATCGCCGACATGTCGCTGATCACGGCCGAAGTGAAGGTGGATGAAACCGATATCGTCAACGTCCAGGTGGGCCAGCACGCCGACATCTCCATCGACGCGATGCCCAATAAAACGTTCAGCGGAAAAGTCACCGACATCGGCAATACGGCGATTCTGCGCTCCACCGGCCTGGCCGCTTCGCAGAGCGCGACGTCCAGCCAGGAAGCGAAAGATTTCAAGGTGGTGATCGCGCTCGATTCGCCGCCCGAAGATATTCGTCCGGGGCTTTCCTGCACGGCGAAAATCGTAACCGCGACGCGCAAGAACGTTTTATCGATCCCCATTCAGGCGCTGACCATTCGCAAGCGGGCCGACCTGGAGCCGCAACCCGCCAACGGCGTGATGGCTTCCACCGAAACGCCGGCGCAGCGCGCCAAGGAGAACGAAGAAATTCAGGGCGTGTTTATTATTAAGGACGGCAAAGCCGAGTTTCGCAAGGTGGACACCGGGATTACCGGGGCCACCGACATTGAAGTGCTGAACGGGCTCGACGAAAACACGCCGATCATCATCGGAAGTTATAAGGTGATCCGCACCATCCGCAACGAGGCCCGCGTCAAGATCGACAATCGTCCGCCGGCCGTGGTTTTAACCAACTAACTCATGGCACAGGCGGCAGTACTCGACAAAGTGGAACGCGGCGAGCAGTTGAAGCGCGACGGCGTCATCATCCGCACCTGGGATCTGTACAAAACCTACGTGATGGGCGATCAGCAAATCCACGCCGTTTCGGGCATCGACATGGAG
>Ga0335073_10004714_pt1 | contig 19087 bp, 15 predicted proteins | sample Lox_Sample_22_FD_207093 | JGI IMG/M metagenome (GOLD analysis project Ga0335073, IMG submission 207093) | Soil microbial communities from Loxahatchee National Wildlife Refuge, Florida, United States - Lox_Sample_2.2 | ecosystem: Environmental > Terrestrial > Soil > Wetlands | place: USA... | reverse complement strand
GCATCAGTTTTACGAGGCCGCGATTCCGGAGCAGTGGCTGGTGGTTTTCACCCATGACCACGAATTGCCCTGGGCCTATCTGACGATGGGGGAAAAAGGACGGCCGGTCTTGCATCGGCCCGGTCCAAAGGTGGGCTAGCACCTACCGCTTAAGCGCCATTTACCTTCCTGGGTCTGATTCCTACAATGTGGGACACCAGGAAGCCGAACAGGAGGGGGGCGGGATGGGCAAAAAAGACAAGCGGGACAAGAAGAAGAAGCACCGCGACGAGCACACGCCGGCGCCGGAGAGCGGTAAGGTCGATCTGCGCACGGTCGAGATTCCGCCTCGCCCTAAACCGATGAAGCCTGCCGACATTCGCGCCCTGCGCGAAGGCCTGAACGCCAGCCAGGCGCTGTTTGCGCGCCTGCTGAACGTGAGCTCCAATGCCGTGGAGAGCTGGGAACAGGGGTTACGGCAGCCGCGGCAGGCGACGCTGAAGCTGCTGCACGTGGCGCGGAAGAATCCCGAGGTGCTGCTTAGTTAGCGGTAGAGCGGGCCTTTAGGCCGGTGATTCGGCCAGGTAGTAGGAAATGGTCAGGGGCTGAGGTCGTCTATCTCGGCGCCTGACCGTCTTTTTTGGCACTAGGACGCCGGCCTGAAGGCCCTCCCTGCTACCTAGTGCGCTGCGGCCGTATGTCCCGCCCGCGCCGCCACTTGCAATCGCACCTCGGCGCGACGGAGTGCGCGCAAGGTGGCATCGTAGTCCAGCTCCGGGTCTTGCTGGCGAAGCGCTTCTTCCGCGCGCGCCTTGGCTTCCTCTGCCCGCTTTACGTCGATGTCCTCGGGCCGCTCGGCCGCATCGGCGAGAATCGTGACTTTGTTGGGCAACACCTCGGCGAATCCCCAGGACACGGCGAGATAGCTGATCTTGCCGCCCTGGGTGTAGCTCATCTCGCCCGGCCCTAGCTCGGTGAGCAGCGGAGCATGCCCCGGCAGAATGCCGAGATAGCCGCTGCGACCGGGCATCTGCACCTGTTCGACTTCGTCGTTCACCAGCCGCTTGTCCGGCGTCACGATTTGTAGTTGCAGCGTGTCGGCCATGGAATTACCGGGGTCCCGGGCCAGCGCCGGTTTTGCGCTGGCTGGGGTGTCAATTACGCGTGGGCCTTCATCTTCTCGGCCTCTTCCAGCACCTCGCCGATGTCGCCCTTCATGTAAAACGCCTGCTCGGGGATGTCGTCGTGTTTGCCGTCGACGATCTCCTGGAAGCTGCGCACCGTGTCTTCGATCTTTACGTAGCGTCCCTTCAGGCCAGTGAACTGCTCGGCCACGTGGAACGGTTGCGAAAGGAACTTTTGGATCTTACGGGCGCGTTGAACAGTCAGCTTCTGGTCTTCGCTCAGCTCGTCGATGCCGAGAATCGCGATGATGTCCTGCAGGTCCTTGTAGCTCTGCAGCACACGCTTGACGGCTTGCGCGCAGTTGTAATGCGCGTCTCCCACGATGCGCGGGTCGAGAATGCGCGAGGTCGAAGCCAGCGGATCGACCGCGGGATAAATGCCCAGCTCGGAAATCTGGCGTGAGAGCACGGTAGTCGCATCCAAGTGCGCGAACGTGGTCGCAGGCGCGGGATCGGTGAGGTCGTCGGCAGGCACGTAAATTGCCTGCACTGATGTAACCGAGCCTTTCTTCGTCGAGGTGATGCGCTCCTGCAACTCGCCCATCTCGGTGGCGAGGTTGGGCTGATATCCCACGGCGGAGGGCATGCGGCCCAGCAGCGTCGAGACCTCTGAGCCCGCCTGCGTGAAACGGAAAATGTTGTCGATGAACAGCAGCGTGTCCGAACCTTCTTCGTCGCGGAAGTACTCGGCGACCGTCAGTGCAGTCAGCGCCACGCGCAGGCGCGCCCCCGGCGGCTCCGTCATCTGGCCGTAGATCAGCGCGGCCTTCGACTTCTCCGGGTCTTTGATGTTGACCACACCCGATTCCTGCATTTCCAGCCAGAGATCGTTGCCCTCGCGAGTGCGCTCGCCCACGCCGGCAAAGACCGAGAAGCCGCCGTGCTTGAGCGCGACGTTGTTGATCAGCTCCATGATCACGACGGTCTTGCCGACGCCAGCGCCGCCGAACAGGCCGATCTTGCCGCCCTTCAAGAACGGCTGGATCAGGTCGATGACCTTCACCCCGGTCTCGAACATTTCCATCGAGGTGGACTGTTCGTCGAATGCCGGCGCCAAGCGATGGATGGGCATACGCTTGGCGGCGTTTACTGGGCCAAGTTTGTCCACCGGCTCGCCGATAACGTTGAGCACTCGGCCGAGGGTTGCCGGGCCCACGGGGACCGTGATGGGTCCGCCCTGATCGATGGCCTTCATGCCACGCACCATGCCCTCGGTGGGCTCCATGGCGACGCAGCGCACGCGACCTTCGCCTATTTGCTGCTCGACTTCGAGAATGACGTCGAGCGGGTTGGGAACGTTGTAGCCTTCGCTAGTGACGCGCAGCGCCGTATAGATGGGCGGCAGCGCCGCTTCGGAAAATTGCACGTCCACCGCGGGACCTGCGATTTGAATTACGTGTCCGATGTTTTCTGCCATAAAACCTCAGTGGTCAGTGCTCTGTGGTCAGTGGCCAGAAAACCGCACTGACAATCGCCTGTTACAAGCACTACACCGCCCCAGACGCAAACGCTTTTCTAATCTCAACTGGCGACTGACCACTAGCCATTGCTCTACAGCGCGGCCGCTCCGCTCACGATCTCGATGATCTCTTTCGTGATCGAGGCCTGGCGGGCGCGGTTCATGGTCAGCGTAAGCGAGTCGATGACCTCGGTGGCGTTGTTGCTGGCCGAATCCATGGCCGTCATGCGGGCGGCGTTTTCCGCAGCCACCGACTCCAGCATCGCCTGGTAAATCTGCAGCACGACATAGCGCGGCAGAATCCCCGCGAAAATTTCTTCCGGGGGCTGCTCATAAATGTAATCGACTTCGGCCGGAAACTCCTTGGCCTGTCGCTCTGCCTCTGTTTCGGCCGGCTCTTTCAAGCTGACACCGGCGGCCTTTGCGGCTTCGCCCATGCGTTCCCGCTCTTCCAGCGTGAACTCCTCGGCCAGGGCGACTTCCCTGCGGCCGATTTCCTGCACCGGCAAAACCCGTTGCGCAATCAGACGCTGCGAGATTACCGACTTGAACTCGTTATAAATGACGTAAACCGAGTCGATCTCGGCATCTTTATAGGCTTGAATGACGCGCTCGACGATCTCCGAAACGGCTTCGTATTCCAGCTTGCCAAGAACATTCAGATGCTCACCCACGACCTCAATCTGTCCTGCGCTCTCCTTGCTGCCCTGCGGCCTCACCGGGTAGCGCCGGCGCATGTAGTCACGTCCCTTGCGGCCAACCGCAGCGATACTGATGTTCTTGCCCTTGAAGAACGCGATGAACTTGGCCGCAGCCTTCAGCACGTTGGCGTTAAACGCGCCCGCCAATCCGCGATCGCCGGTGACCAGCACGAGAAGGATATTCTGCTCCGGGCGTTGCGCCAGCAACGGGTGCTTGGGCTCGCCGGTCTTCTCATCTACCAGATCGGCACGCTGCGTGAGCGAGCGTAGGACATTGGTGATCATGAGCGCGTAAGGACGGGCCGAAAGCGCGCGCTCCTGCGCGCGGCGCAGCTTGGCCGCGGCCACCATCTTCATGGCCTTGGTGATCTGCCGCGTGTTCTTCACGCTGCGGATGCGCCGCCGGATGTCGCGTATGTTCGCCATCTATCCTCTGTACCGCAATAATCTCTACGCGGTCGCCTGCGCAACCGCCTGATGCTCGCTGGCGAAGCGCTCCTTGTATTCCTTGATGACCTTGGTCATCGCGGCGCGCAGGTCGTCGTCGAGCACCTTCTTCTCCTCGATCGCGCTGAAGACCCCGGGATTCGAGGTGTCCACGTAGTTGTACAAACCCTTCTCGAACTCGCGAAGCTGATCGACCTGCATGTCGTCCAGCAGGCCCTGGGTGCCGGCGTAGATGATCAGAATCTGCTTGGAGAACGGCAGCGGTGCGTACTGGCCCTGCTTCAGGATCTCCGTCAGGCGCTGGCCGCGCGCAAGCTGTGCCTGCGTAGCCTTGTCGAGATCGCTGCCGAACTGCGAGAAGGCTGCCAGTTCACGAAACTGCGCGAGGTCGAGCCGCAGCGTGCCGGCAACCTGGCGCATGGCCTTGATCTGCGCGTTGCCGCCCACGCGGCTGACCGAAAGTCCTACGTTGACCGCCGGACGCACGCCGGAGTTGAACAAATCGGTTTCGAGATAGATTTGGCCGTCCGTAATCGAGATAACGTTGGTCGGAATGTAGGCCGAAACGTCGCCCGCCTGGGTTTCGATAATGGGCAGCGCAGTCAGCGAGCCGCCGCCGAGTTCGTTATTCAGCTTGGCAGCACGCTCCAGCAGGCGCGAGTGGAGATAGAACACGTCTCCGGGATAAGCCTCGCGGCCCGGCGGACGGCGCAGCAGCAGCGAAATCTCGCGATAGGCGACGGCGTGCTTGGAGAGATCGTCGTAGATGCACAGCGCGTGGCGCTTGTTGTCGCGGAAGAACTCTCCCATGGCGCACGCCGCGTAGGGGGCGATGTACTGCATCGGAGCAGGATCCGAAGCCGACGCGGAGACGACGATGGTGTAGTCCATCGCGCCGTAGTCATCCAGCGTCTTCACCACCTGCGCCACCGACGAGCGCTTCTGCCCGATGGCGCAGTAAATACAAACGAGGTCGCGGCCCTTGCTGTTGATGATGGTGTCGAGCGCAACCGCGGTCTTGCCGGTCTGGCGATCGCCAATGATCAACTCGCGCTGTCCACGGCCGATGGGAATCATCGAGTCGATGGCCTTTAATCCAGTTGCCATCGGCTCCTTGACCGGCTGACGCTGAATGACGCCGGGCGCAAGACGTTCGAGTTCGATGAACTTGTCAGTGTTGATCGGGCCTTTGTCGTCGATAGGCTTGCCAAGCGAATTCACCACGCGGCCGACGAGAGCGTCGCCCACCGGCACGCTCATAATGCGTCCGGTGCGCTTGACCTCGTCGCCTTCTTCCACCTCGACATAGTCGCCCATCAGCACCACGCCGACCTGGTCTTCTTCCAGGTTCATGGCGATGCCGGCAACATCGTGCGGGAACGAGAGCAATTCGCCGGCCATGACCTTCTCTAGGCCATAGACGCGGGCGATGCCGTCGCCGATGGACATGACCGTGCCGACTTCGTCGACCGCGATCTTGGATTCGTAGTTGTCGATCTGCTCGCGTATGAGCTTGGTGATCTCGTCTGCTTTGATCTGCGCCATAAGTTCCGTTTGAAGGCGGCTTTAGCCGCGCCACAAAATTCTTGACTAAATGACTACGCCGTGCTCAGCTCCTGCCGCATCTTTTCCAGTTGCCCGCGCACCGAGCCGTCGTAAATCGTGTCGCCGACCCGCACCACCACGCCGCCCAGCAAATCCGGATTGGAGACATACGTCGCGCGAACTTTCTTGCCGGTCATGCGCTCGACGCGCGCTTCTACTTCGCGCTGCTCCTGCGCCGATAGCGGGCGCGCGCTCGATACCTGGACTTCGGCGAATCCCAACTGCGCATCCAGCTCCGTCTCAAAGACGCGCACAATGTCGTCGAGCATACCGATGCGCCGGTGATCGATGATCACCGCCATAAAATTGCGGATCGGCTTTACCGCGCCGATCTGCGCGGCGATGGCATCGAGCACCGCGCGCTTCTGCTCCGGCAAAATGGCCGGCGATTCCCACACGCGGCGTAGCTCGATGCTTTCGTGCACGGCATCCACCATCGCCCGCAATTGCTCGCGGGCAGCGTTGCCGTCGATACGCTGCTCGAGCACGACCTCCACCAACGCGCGCGCGTAACGGCTGGCAACGGACGCCATGGTTAGTGGCCGTCCTTTCCGAACTGGTCTACGAACTCGCGCACCAGAACGCGGTCCGTGGGTTCGTCCACGCGAATGCGCTGCGCCGCCAAATCGACGGCGAGTGAGGCGGCGTAGCCCTTCAGCTCACGACGCGCGTTGCGCGCGATGGCCTCGATCTCTGCCTCGGCGCCTTCAATGATCTTCTGTTTGTCCTGCTCGGCAGCCTGACGAATGCGTTCTTCTTCCGCCGCGGCTTCACGTTCGGCGGAGCGGCGAATGTCCTCCACCTCAGCGTCCAGCTTGCTCAGGCGCGCCTCGATCTCGGTGAGACGGCGCTGAGCGTCGGCGCCGGCGGCCTGCGCGTCGCGGATGCCTTTCTGGATGGCAGCCGTGCGCTCGCGAAAGGCCTGTGGCAGTTTCGACTTCACCAGCACCCACACGAAGAGCACGATGCCGGCGAAGTTCACCCCCAGCGAAATGCCGAAAGACGCAGCCTTGCCCAGGCCTACGCGACTTCCCCATGTCTCTGCGGTGTGCGCGGCTTTCTCAGTCGTGTCGGTCAGAATCTCGGCCACGCCGGCGTTGGCGTTGCCGGAGTTCTGCTCGCTCGCCTGATCAACCGCTTGCTTGTTGGCAGCGGGATGTTCATTCGTCTCCTGGGCCGTCAACGCGCCGATCATTATGAGCGCGAGAAAGCTGAGTGCGACGAAAGCCGCCAGGCGCGATCGTCTCATGCCGGCCCGCCTATTCCGGTCACTGCCTCGGCGGGCTTGAGGATGGTGCGGATGATCTCCGACGCCAGGCGCTCGGCCTCTCCCTGCAGGCTTGCCCGCGCCTGGGCGATGTCCTGATCGACAGCGATTCGCGCTACGCGGATCTGCTCCTGAGCACGTTTGCGCGCCTCGTCCAATGCCTGGGCGCGCATCTGCTGCGCCTGCTGGCGGCGCGCCTCCTGGGCTTTGAAAATGGCCAGCCGCGCCTCGCGCAGCTTCTCCTCATATTCCTGGGTGCGGGCTTCGCTGGCGGCGATGTCGGCACGCGCCCGTTGCAGCGCTCCCTCGGTGCGCTCGCGGCGTTCGGCCAGCATTCTTTCCAACGGCTTGCGAACGAGGTTCTGGTAGATCGCGTAAAGCAATAACAGCATCACCATCGTGGGGACGGCGTCGAGCAGTAATTGCCCTACTTGGCGAAGAGTGGTATCCATCCTTTTGTCGTTGAGTCCTACCGCTGAAGATACACAGAGGGCGCAGAAATAACTGGAACAACTGAAACTAACAGAGCGCGTCGGGCGGTGTCAATGAACGGGCGCTCATTTGGACGTTCGTTCCACACCAGAATCCGGCGCAGGAAGCGAATGCGATGCAGACTCGTCGCGCCGGCGCATCGAACCGGAGGTCCGAGAGCCCGCAGGGCGTGCATGACAGCCCAGCGTGAAGCGAAGCGGAACGCCGGGTGAGGATGTCCTTAAAAATCCTGAGTCCCTCGGGGACGCCCGTCACGCGCAACACGTTCCCACATCACCGAAACAATCCAGTGCTCCTCAGTACGGTTGTCTTATGCCGCACACGCTGTCCCGTAACCTGGTCCATTGCGTCTTCAGCACCAAGGGCCGGCTAAACCTAATTCGGGAGCCTGAAGTCCTTTGGAAGCATTTAGGCGCGATCGCGAAATCGAAAGGCATCCCGCTTGTCGCGGCTGGAGGAACCGCGAACCACGTCCATCTGCTGATTGCACTCTCGCCCACAATGACGTTGTCAAACGCAATCCAGAATCTCAAGGCGCATTCATCGCGCTGGATGAAGGAGGACGTGCCGCGATTTACGTGGCAGGAAGGCTACGGCGCGTTCAGTGTCAGCGAATCCAATCGCGAGGCTGTGATGCATTACATTGCGACGCAAGCTGAACATCATCAGAAATGGACCTACGAACAAGAGTTCATGACGCTGGTTCGGAAATCGGGCGTGGAATACGACCCGCGCTATCTGTGCGGATAACGTGCCCGGGGCACTAGAACACATTTCCTATCCGGTGCCCAGCATTCCGGCCGCCGCGGCGGCCTCCATGCTGGGCTGTCATGACACGCCCTCCGGGCTTTCGGTCCGTCATGGAGAGATTTCAGTAGGAATCGCGCCAAGGACCTCGCCATTCCCCTGTCAAAGCGACAGTCGTACCATGCACAGGAAAAGTGGCCCAGCCCTTTTCTCCGGGTTTAAGGTCCGGATAAGGGAGAAATCTGCTTTTCCCCGTTGGCTGGTTTGCGGCGTCTAGCCCTTGCACCACAATACGGCTCGGCAACACAGCGTCGGGTTTGAATCGGATTCGGCAGGTCATTCCGGATGCACCGTTGCAATCTGAAATTTCCAGCATCTTAGCCAATCTGCCTTTCACGAGTATGGTTGGGCACAGTTTGCACTCAGGTGACAGACGCGGATTAATGACCCAGTCTTGCGCTAGGCAGGTGCTCACAACAACTGTCGCAAAAATAATGATTGCAATGTTTCGCATTAGAGTCTCTCCCTACTGCCCGCTCTTCACGAACTCCGTCTCTTTGCCTTCGTCCCACGGCCGATACGTCTGCGCGAAGATCATGCGGCTGGCGATGGTCGGATGGTTCCATGCCCAGAACTCCCAAAACTTGTTCACGTAGGGGTAGTCGAGCGAGACCTCGCCGAGCTTCTGAAATGCCATCGCGGCCGCGTGCGAGGAATCCGGCACCAGCCCGTGGATGACTTCCAGCCCATATTGATCGGCCTGGTGCTCATAATGCCGCGATACGGCGTTGAATGCCGGAGTGGCTACGAAAACCAGCAGCGACAGCACCAGCATCAGCAAGGGCAGCGATGCCCAATCGGCAAGATCGCGAATTCCCCACTGCGGCCCGTAGCGCGCCACCATCCAGGTCGCCAGCCGATATCCCACGTAAAACAGCACCAGCAGAATCCCCAGGTCGATGGCCGTCTCCTTCGGAATGTGGTGCAGCACGTAGTGTCCCATCTCATGCCCGAAGACGAACAGGGTTTCTGGGGTGGTCATGTCCTGCATGGTCGTGTCCCAGACTACGACGCGCTTGGTGGCGCCGAAGCCGGTAACGTAGGCGTTCAGCGTGGTGCGCTTTTCGCTGGCCTTCATCTCGAACATGCGTTGCGGTGGGATCTCCATGCCGGCGCGATGCACTACGCGCTCGATCTGCGCCACCAGCTCGGGGTGGTGATCGCTGAGCGGCTCGAACTTCTCGAACAGGGGCTCGATCCAGACCGGGGTGATGAACAGGACGAAGATGAGAATGGGAATCAGCGCCAGCCAGAAGTAAAACCACCAGCGGCGCGGGCTGCGGCGAATCACGCCATAAAGAATCCAGCCGAGGAAGGTAGCAAAGACAAAGGTGAGCAGCAGCGCCTTGCCCCAGTCAGCGAACCACGATCCCCAATGCTGTACCGAGAGGCCGTAGCCGAGGCTGACGTGATGGTCGTAGATATCGAACGGAAGCTGTGTAATTTGCAACACGAACACAAACAGCACCATTACGACGACGGCCTGCACAAAGCGGCGGCGAGACGAGCGCTCGGCCAGGTTGCGCAAAGTTGCGCCGAAGCGGGTGCGCAGCATCAGCAACAGAACGACGAAGCCCCAGATTGACGTGATGAAGTACAGAGCGCCGTCGAGGCGGTAAAGCGCATACGCCTTGGCAAGCTTGTCCGGGGGAAGCGTATAGTGCAGCAGCGGGCGGGCAGCTTCCACGTTTGCGCCGGCGGTTGCAGGGGACGAATCTTGAGCGACAGCCGGGAGGGTGAATATCGCCAGCAGGAGACAAAGCAGCAGCCAGAACGACGGCATCCGCCGCCGGTGAGAAGAGGATTCGCACCGCAGAACGCTGCCCGAAGCGGTCACCGACAGAAGAAGTGCAGCCATATTATCACATTTATTTTCAGCCACTTTACGATGACCCCTTAAACGAATACAACAATTTTAGGCCTCTCCATGCTTGCGGTTTCCAGGTAGTTTACTAATTTGCATTTTCTCCGGCGGGTGCATGTGGCAAAGCCTCCAGGAGGACGATGTTGTAGCCTTCGGGGTCATGCAGCACGGCCCAGGGACGGCGACCACCTTCGCTGTGCGGCTTCATTTCGATGATTCTCTCCTCGCCGATACGCCGGACGGCCTCCGCAAGAGTGGGAACTTCGAGAAAGATCACCGCTTTATCGCGCGATGGATAGGACTCCGAGCCCTTGCGTTCCAGGCAGACAAAGGCTTGGCCTGCATGGAATCGGGCGTGGTGTCCCGGGTCCTCGTCCCACAAATCAAGGCCGAGCGTTTCACCGTAAAACCGCTTTCCCTGTTGAAGATCGTCGAAGTACAACTCGACTCCTATGAGACGTACGTCGAGTTCATTTTTTCCTGTCATGTGGACCTCCGAAAAATTGTGGCGTAGCCGGTACTATCCTCATTTCTAAGACATTACGCGAATTGGGACACCACGGTTTCCGCTTGACTTTTCCACAGGTAGCGTTAAGATTAAAGCATCACCTCCGATCCATTTCAGGATCGAATGGGCTCGGAGCCAAGGAAATCGTCACCGCTCCTTGGCATCGGGCCCATTTTATTGTCCTTCAAACGCCGAGTATTGCCGTTGAAGGGCCAATTACAGCCTGGCGCATCATAGATCTCGGCGCTCGCAACCACGATTTTGGAAGCATGAACGCAAAACTCTTGTTTGCTGTTGGACTCCTGTTCTGTCTGACTCCCTGGGCTACGCCGCCGTTAGCGTTATTGGCCGGTCTCGTTTTCGGGGCAATCGCCATTCATCCCTACAAAGAGCAATCTCATAAATTCTCCAAGGTCTTGCTGCAGACAGCCGTAGTAGGCCTCGGCTTTGGCATGGACCTGCATCAGGTGTTGCACGCCGGCCGCAGCGGATTCATTTACACCGCCGTAGGTATCGGGTTCGCGATGAGCATGGGGACTCTAATGGGCAAACTGGTAGCTGTACGCCCGCGTCCCGCATTTCTCATCTCCACCGGAACGGCAATCTGCGGCGGCAGCGCGATCGCCGCCATGGGGCCAATCACCGGAGCCACCGAAGACGAGATGTCGGTTTCACTGGGTACGGTATTTGTTCTGAACTCGATCGCGCTGCTGACATTTCCGAGCATCGGGCTTTGGCTGAAGCTTTCGCAGACGCAATTTGGTTTGTGGGCGGCGCTGGCGATTCATGACACCAGCTCGGTGGTAGGAGCCTCGGCGAAATACGGCGCCGTTGCCTTGGCGGTGGGAACTACCGTTAAGCTGGCGCGCGCACTTTGGATCGTACCTCTTTCGGTGGGGACCGCGGCGTTCAAAGGCAGCAAGACGCGGATTCAGTGGCCATGGTTCATCGGCTTCTTCTGCCTGGCAGCAGTGGCGAACACGTATCTGTTTCCGGGCGCGCCGGCGTATCACGTTCTGAGCAGCGCCGGCAAGGTCATGCTGGTGATCACGCTGTTTCTGATTGGCGCGAGCCTCTCGCCCGCGACGGTGCGCAAAGTCGGCCCGCGACCGCTGCTGCAGGGAGTTTTGCTGTGGATTGTGGTGGCGGTGGCCAGCCTGCTGGCAATTCGTAGCGGCTGGATCCGAATCTGATTGTGTACGGCGCTAGGGCTCCCAACCTGACTCCCCCACTAGCGGAACGAAACGGCAAAGCTCATGCTGGCTCACGCTGATTTGATCGCCGAACTTGCGCGCCAACTGCAGTTGTTGTTCTTCGCGCGTGCCCACGGGGATGATCAGGCGGCCGCTATCGGCTAGCTGCGCCACCAGCGTCTCGGGAATGCGAGGCGCAGCCGCCGCAACCACGATCTTGTTGAACGGCGCGTGCTCGGGCAATCCGCGGCTGCCATCGCCGTACACAACGTGAACGTTCGCATACCCGAGTCTCTGCAGAATTTCCCGCGCCTTGTCGGCCAGCTCGGCATGACGTTCGATGGTCCACACTTCAGCCGTGAGCTCGCCAAGAATCGCAGCTTCGTATCCGGTACCGGTCCCAATCTCCAGTACATGGTCTTCGGGGCGCAGGTCGAGAATCTCCAGCATCGCCGCGACGATGTAGGGCTGCGAGATGGTTTGGCCGGCGCCGATGGGTAGCGGGTAATCGCCGTAGGCCTCCGGCCGGTCTTCGGCGGCGATGAACTCCTCGCGCGGGACTTTGGCCATGGCAGACAGGACATGCTCATCGCGAATGCCGCGCCCGCGCAGCTGCTCGTCGAGCATGCGGGCGCGCTGCTGCGCCAGGTCGTCGTTGTGGCATCCGTTGCTGGAGAAAAACTCGAGCACAAGAATTTCTGAAGGGCATCAGTCGGCGACCTGCTTTTCTTCGGCCTCCGGCGCCGTTTCTGCAGCCGGAACGGTCTCGCCGTTCGGTTTCGGCACGGCCGCCACACTACGCGCCGGCGGCTTGACGGGCCGGGCCGGTCGTTCGAATGGGCCGATGTGCCAGATGTCCTGCGCATATTCGTTCACGCAGCGGTCGCTGGAAAACTTGCCGATGCGAGCGACATTCAGCACCGCCTTGCGCCACCACACATCCTCATCCAGGTACTCGCCGTCGATCAACTGCTGCGTCGCAATGTATCCGGGAAAGTCGGCAATGTGAAAGTAGCGATCGCCGCGCTGGACTAGTTCGTCGAAGATCCAGCGGAAAAGCCCGTGCTCATTGGGGCAGAAGCGGTCGGAGGACAGCGCGTCCAGCACCTCGCGGACATCGGCATCGTTGTCGTAGCGGTCGCGCGAATTGTACGTGCCCTTCTGCTGCATCTCGCGAATTTCTTCCGCGCGCAGACCGAAGATGTAGATGTTCTCCTCGCCAACCTCTTCGGCGATCTCGATGTTGGCGCCGTCGTAGGTGCCGATGGTGAGCGCGCCATTCATCGCCAGCTTCATATTGCCGGTTCCGGAGGCTTCCATGCCGGCCAGGGAAATCTGCTCGCTCAGGTCGGCGGCCGGGATGATCAACTGCGCCAGCGACACGCGATAATCCGGCAGGAACGCGACCTTGATGAAGTCGCGCGTACGCTCGTCGTCGTTCACCACGTCGGCGACGCTATGGATCAGCTTGATGATCTGCTTGGCGGCCCAGTAGCCGGGCGCGGCCTTGCCCGCAAAAATATAGCTGCGCGGCACCAGCGGCGTCACACCGTGCTCGACGATTCCGAGATAGTCGTGGATGATGCCCATCACGTTCAGCAGTTGCCGCTTGTATTCGTGAATGCGCTTGATCTGCACGTCGAACATGGAATCCGGGTCGATGGCTACGCCGCTCAAGTCCTGCGTAATCGTCGCCAGTTTTAGCTTGTTCTGGCGCTTCACTTCCTTGAACTGCTGGCGGAATTCAGGGTCGTAGGCGAATGGTTCCAGGTCGCGCAGCTTGCGCAGATCGGTGATCCACTTATTTTCGTCGAGGGTGTGGCCGATGAGGTCGGTGAGTCCCTCGTTGGCTTTCATCAGCCAGCGGCGCGGCGCCACACCGTTGGTCTTGTTGTTGAAGCGCTCCGGCCAGACCTGCGCGAATTCGGGCGCCAGCGAATGCACGATCAAGTCGCTATGCAGCTTGGAGACGCCATTGGTGGAGTGGCTACCCACGATGCAGAGGTGGGCCATCCGCACTTGCTTCTCGTAGCCTTCCTCAATGATCGACATCCTGCGCCGCTTCTCGTCATCGAGGAACGAATACTGCTGCATCTCGCGTAGAAATTCGTGGTTGATGTTGAAGATGATCAGCATGTGCCGGGGCAGGACTTTTTCCAGCAGCGGCACCGACCATTTTTCCAGCGCCTCGGGCAAGAGCGTGTGATTGGTGTAGGCCAGCGTCTGCTGCGTGATCTCCCACGCTTGCTCCCACGGCAGCTTCTCTTCGTCCAGCAGAATGCGCATCAGCTCGGCGACCGCTAGGCTGGGATGCGTATCGTTCATCTGGATGGCGACCTTCGACGGCAGCAGTTCAATTTTCTTGTGCTGCTGGCGGAAGCGCCGCATGATGTCGCCCACAGCGCAGGCGACCAGAAAATATTCCTGCACCAGCCGCAGCTCTTTGCCGCTCATCACGGAATCGGAGGGGTAGAGCACGCGCGAGATGTTCTCCGACTGGATCTTCTGCTCGACGGCGCGAATGTAGTCGCCGCGATTGAAAATTTCGATGTCGAAGTCTTCCGACGACCGCGCGGTGAACAGCCGCAGCCAGTTCACGGTCTGGCCGAGATAGCCGACGATGGGCATGTCGGCGGGTATGCCGAGGACAATCTTCTGGCTGGTCCAAACCTGCTCGTGCGTGTGCTCGACCTCGCGTGGCCCGTCCACGCGGCCGTAGATGGGGACGTTCACCGCCTCTTCCAGGTGCTCGATCTCGAACGGGTGGCCGTCAACCTTCCAGCGATCGGGTTTCTCGCGCTGGAAGCCGTTGAAGATTTCCTGCTTGAACAAACCGAATTCGTAATCGATGCCGTAGCCAAAGCCGGGCATGGCGAGTGTCGCCATCGACTCCAGAAAACATGCCGCCAGGCGGCCAAGACCGCCGTTGCCCAGACCGGCGTCGTTCTCGCTCTCGAGCACTTCGTCGAGGCTGACGCCGAAGCCGGCCAGCACCTCGCGGCACAACTCTTCGACGCGCAGGTTGGAGATGTTGTCGCCCAGCGAGCGCCCCATCAGGAATTCCATCGAGAGGTAGTAGAGGCGCTTGGAGTCTTTATGGCGATAGCGCGCTTCGGTCTCCAGCATGCGGTCGACGATGCGATCGCGAATGGCCAGCGAGACCGGCTTGAGATAGTCGGCGGGCTTCAGCTCCGAGGTGGGGCGGACCAGGGTATAGCGGACGTGGCGCAGGATGGCCTCGCGCAGCACTTCGGCGGGCCGCGCCTGCGAAAGGAATTCAGGGGATGACATAGACAATGAGGGCCCGCCCGCTGCGATGCGACCTTCTTCCGGAAAGCTGTCCTTTCCCTGTCATCACATTCCGGTAAGGGTACGCTTCCGCCGAGCACGCCGTCGTTGCCATGAGGAACCCGCACTCACGGGCACCGAAGACGACATGCTCTCTGGTCATTCTACTGCCAAAGCCTGCCGCCAGAACACCAGAGTTGCAGGAGTGACTCAAGAACAACTGCGACAAAACCGGGCGAGGGACGCATGGCGCTCGGAACCGGCGTCACAATTCGTCGCCCCTTCCACTTCAATCGTCAGGGTGATTTTGCTCCGCTGCAAACACCGTGTGCTTGGGCGCGGGCACCGGCAGGTTGCCCTTGGCCGCGTGCCATAAAATCGCATTCAGAACATTCGCGTCGGCGGCATCGGCATGCGAGAAATCCAACTTCGCTGACTGCTTCGCGCCGGGCGCGTCCGGCGCGTTGGCCTGGTAGATCATCCCATTGTCGCGATTGCGATAATCGGCCTTGAACGGCGGCTGGTCTCCCGCGCCGGTGAACAACGGCGCCATTACCGGAGCATACGCGTCGTTGGCATTCATGGGAGGAAGTCCCAGCAGCACCTCCATGGTGTGAATCATGTTCACCGTGGTGTAGAAGCGATGGTCGACCGCCGTCTGCTGAGCCGTGCCAAGCGAATATTTGCTGATGACTAGCGCGATGCTGCGATGCGCGTCGACGTGGTCGGCCCCGTTCTGCGCATCATCTTCCAGGATGAAGATCGCCGTGTCATCCCAGTAAGGACTGTTGGAGACAGCCTCGACCATGCGGCCGACCGCGAGATCGTTATCGGCGACACAGGCATTGGGCGTGGGCAAGCCAGGATGGGTTCCGGCAGTGTGATCGTTGGGCAGCCGCAGCAGCACGAATTGCGGCAACTGCTCTCCGCCGCCGCTCTGGCGCGCTTTGACGAAACCGGCGAACTCGCGCAGAAACTCGTCGGCGCGAAACTGATCCGGATACTCGAGCTTGAAGTCGGCGTAGTTGGGATCGTAATGGCCCCGCAGCTCCGGCTTGGTGGGCGTGTCGTAGGCGATTAGTGGAATCGTGTACTGGTAGGGACTCCTACCGCCGCCCAGCGTGGCCGGCAAATCTTCGCCCGGCTTCACCTCTTTGCGCTCGCACGCGGGCGGATGTCCGGTGGGTGCGCCCATCGATCCCGGGCTGTTCTGCCCCTTCTTTGAACACCATGTGGTGGAGACAAATTCCCCATAGTGGCGATAGGTGAGATTGTGCCGCGCCAGATTGCCCCACAAATATCCTGTCGCCGGCTGGTTTACGTCGGGCACGCCCGCGTTCATGGGGATGTAGTCGCCGACCCAACCCTCGTAGTCATACGTGCGCTCGCCGCCGCGATAGTCAATCTGCCACGTCTTCTCGGTGTAGTCGCTGGTGATCGCCGACGTGGACCACACGTGGCCGTCGCCCGAGACTTCGCCGCTGTCGTAGAAGTTGTCGATTACGCCGAACTGCCGCGCCAGCTTATGTTCGTTGGGCGTGATCTGCTCGCCGTACATGACAAGCGAGGGATCGCCGTTGCCTTCGCGAATATCGCCGAAGATCTGGTCGTAGGTGCGGTTTTCCTTGATGACGTAGATGACGTGGCGAATGGGATTCGCGCCGTGCTGAAAAGTGATCTCGCCCGTTCGGCCCTCGATCAGGTTGTTACGCACTACCTCCTGCGTAAGCTTCTCCTGATCGCGCCCGGCCTGCGCAAGTTTCACCCGCGCAATCGACCCATGTAGCATCGTGGCAATGTACTGGCGCGGACCTTTGCCCGGCTCGCGGGCCTTGTCTGCCGGAACAGCATTGGGCCCGGTACCCTGCCCTTTGCCGGTGGCGATCAGCAGTTCGTCGCCATGAACGGCAAGTGCGGTGGGATACCACTCTGTGGGAATGAAGTAGGTGGCCGAATTCTGGGGTGAGTCGGTGAAAGAGTGGCCCTTCAGGGCCGCGTCTTGCGCGTGTTCTTTTTCAGAGCCGGGCTTTAGTCGGACGCCGCTTTGCTGCAAATCGAAGACGGCGACCGCATCCGACGAAGCGTTCGCCACATACAGCCTGGTGCCATCCGCCGATTGCGCCAGCGCATTGGGATAGGTCCCGCCGTAGGTCTGTCCCGGCAAGCGCGTGTCGAGGTAGCGCTGAACATGACCGTCGGCGGTCGAGATCACCGCGACTCCATCTCGATTCGAGAGCGTGACGTAAAGCCGGCGCTCGTCCGGGCTGAGCAGCGGCGCGGTCGCATGCGACGAAGCCTCGATGTCGCGTTTCGGCGGGAGCAGTTCGATCCGGCGCACGATTTTCCCAGAGCGCAAATCCAGTTCCGCCACCGCCGAGCCGTTCCACAGCGAGCACCAGGCACGCGTGCCGTCGCGATTGGCAACCACCGTGTAGGGGAACTGTGACGGTACGAGATGTCCATGCGACAGATCGAAGCGCCGCAGCACCTTGCCGTCCGCGGCGTTCAGCAGCACGACATCGTCGGAAAGATTCTCGGCGACCAGCAACTCATCCCCGTCCGCGCTCTTCACAACCGCAATGCCGGCGGGAAAGGGAGTCGCCACTCCCTTCGGCACGAATTTCGCCCCATAGGCGAAGTGCTGCCCCTTGCCGAGTTGCACCAGCGGCAGTTTGAGGAATCGCTCGGGAGTCAGCGCGCCGTTTTCCAAGCGATACACGGCGATGCCGTTGCCCATGTCTCCCGGATTCTTTCCCTCCGGATCGGTCAGCGATGCCATCGACGCGTACAGCTCGCGTCCATCGCTGCTCCAGGCCAGACCGAGAAAATAAGTCTGCTTGGCATCCTGTCCTAGCCGGCTGTCGGGAAAATCCTGCAACTGGTTCGTCGCCAGATTCAACAGAGCGATCGACTGTTGAAATCGTGATTCCGCGGTCCCGTAGCCGTTGTTCAGGATCGCCAGATATTTGCCATCCGGGCTGAGCGCAACTGCCGTCGGCAGGCTGTTGGTGCGCTGCGGCGCGCCGGGCGCGGGAAGTTGCAGGGTTTTGCTGGAAGGGAGCGAGGGGTCTCTGTCCGGCTTGGACTGCGCTACTGCAAAGGGAACAAGTGGCAGGAAGAGCAATAACAACCGGAGCACATATCGCGAAAAGTTCATAGCGGACCGGGTTACACGAGTTTTAAGCCGAGCATCGGCGTCAGCCAAAACCCGAAAAGCAGATTCCTCGTCGGCCTAAAGAGACTGTGCCGTGAGAGGTGTCGCCGCTCCGCGGCTCGGGTTCGTTTACCACTCTCACCCGGCGTTGGCACGCCGGGCTAAACCCATGCCGCCGCTGCGCGGCTAGCTTGGTACGTTTTCGACCTACTCGTTCGATTTTAAAATCCCGTTACCGCTTACGACACAGTCTCTGAAGGCCTCCTCGGAATGACAATACAGAAAAAAGTGTACGGCGCAACTAAAACTGCACTCTTTCAGCCGGCCGCCGCCTGCTGCTTCAGTTGCCGCGCGCGCTCATACACCTTCACGTACTCGCGCGCCGAGTTGGTCCACGAATAGTCCTGCGCCATGCCGTTGCCCGTCAGCGCGTGCCAGGCGTTCTGGTCTTTGCGATAAAGCGTAACCGCCTGGTGCAGAGTTTCGAGCATCGCCTCGCCGCTGTACTCGCGGAACTTGAATCCAGTTCCCTTCCCGGTCTGCGGATCGAACTGCTCGACCGTATCGTCCAGTCCGCCGGTGGCGCGGACGACAGGGACCGTACCGTACTTCAGGCTGTAAATCTGGTTTAGGCCGCAGGGTTCGTAATGTGATGGCATCAGGTACAGGTCGCTGCCAGCCTCGATCTTATGCGCCAGCCGGTTGTCGTACGCGATCTTCACGGCGATTTTCTGCGGAAATTGCCGGTTCAGCCGGCGGAACATCTCTTCATACTCACGCTGGCCGTTGCCCAGCACAACCAGGATCAGGTCCTCCAGCGCGAGACGGTCGGCAACCTGCTGCACGAGATCGAAGCCCTTTTGCTGCACAAACCGCGAAACCATGCCCACCACCGGCAACGGTGTGTCCTGCACCAGGCCGAATTCCTTCAGCAGATCGCTCTTGCAGATTGCCTTGCCGCTCAGGTCGTTGGCCGAATAGTTGGCCGCGATGTGCGGATCGTCCTCCGGATTCCACGAGACGTAATCGACCGCATTGAGAATGCCCGCAAGCGTGCTGGCGCGGGCGCGCAACACGCCTTCCAGGCCAAAACCGAATTCCGCGGTCTGAATCTCCTGGCTGTACCTGCGGCTCACTGT
>Ga0335073_10004713_pt1 | contig 19087 bp, 13 predicted proteins | sample Lox_Sample_22_FD_207093 | JGI IMG/M metagenome (GOLD analysis project Ga0335073, IMG submission 207093) | Soil microbial communities from Loxahatchee National Wildlife Refuge, Florida, United States - Lox_Sample_2.2 | ecosystem: Environmental > Terrestrial > Soil > Wetlands | place: USA... | reverse complement strand
TCATCACGGTACAGATGGAGCGGTTCGTGCACGCGCGCGACGTGGGGGAGGGCCGCGCTGACGGCTACTGGACCGACCAGCTGAAGTTCATGGCGCTGGGGCTGCCGATTGCGGCGGCGGGGCTGTGGTGGCTGCTGCGGAGCGCGCGGTTTCGGCTGCTGGCGTTCCTTTATCTGGGACCGCTGATCCTGTTCGCGGTGGCGAAGGGGCGCGGCTATTACCTGCTGGCGGGATATGTTCCGCTGTATGCGGCGGGCGCGGTGTGGTGGGAGGAATTTCTGGGGCGGCGATCGCGGCCTGTGCGCCGGGGCGTGTGGACGCTTCTGACGCTGGCGCTGCTGCTCGATGCGGTGGGGTACACCCGGGCGCTGCTGCCGGTGGCGCATATGGGGTCGCGGCTGTTTTACAGGGAGATGGCTTTCAGCAGCGACCTGGCCGATGAGATTGGGTGGCCGGAGGAAGTGGCCGATGTGGCCGGGGTGTGGAACCAGCTGCCGCCTGAGGATCGTGGACACGCGGCGATTCTGGCCGGGAACTACGGCGAGGCCGGGGCACTGGCGCTGTATGGGCCGAAGTACGGATTGCCGGAGCCGATCAGCCCGGTGAACTCGTTTTACGATCGCGGGTATGGCTCGCCGGGGCCGCAGGTGGTGGTCACGGTTGGGTTCGGCCAGGAGAAGCTGGCGCGGTTCTTTGGGACATGCACGCTGGCTGGACACGTGCACATTCCGTACGGAGTGAAGAACGAGGAGTCGGAGTGGCACCAGGATTTATTTGTCTGCCGGAATCCGCTGGAGAGCTGGGAGCAGATGTGGCCGCGGATGCATGGCTTTGGCTGAGGCCTGGCCGCGGTGGGCAACGTTTTGGTTGCGGTTGCCATTCTGGTGCGGTCCTGAGGTGCGAGACACTGGAAGCATGAGCGCTCAACCGGAACCCTGGCTGCGGGGGACGCATACGGAACTGCCTGCCGCGATCCGCGCCGTCATCCACGCCCTGGAGCTGTGCCGTGAGGATGTCGATCAGCACTGCGGCGCGCTGAACGATGCGGCGCTGAACGCACGGCCGGCGCAGGTGGCGCCGATTGCGTTTCATCTGCGGCATATTGTGAGGACGCTGGACCGGCTGCTGACGTATGCCGAGGGGCAGCAGTTGAGTGCGGATCAGATGGCGGCGCTGAAGGCGGAGCTGGATCCGGGAGCGACACGGGCGGATTTGTTCGCGGAGTTTCACAGCGGGCTGGACGGGGCGCTGGTGCGGATTCGCGCCTTTGCCGGAGTCGATCCGGAGCAGCCGCGCGCGGTGGGAAGGAAGGCGCTGCCGACCAGCGTGGGCGGGCTGCTCGTCCACTGCGCGGATCACACGCAGCGGCACACGGGGCAGGCAGTAACGACGGCGAAGATCGTGCAGGGGCTGGAATGATGACGGAGATTTTCGCTCGGATACGATTCAATCCGACACATCGAAGGGATTATGAGCCAGCTTGATTCGCAGATTGCCGTTGTAACGGGCGCCGGACGCGGCGCGGGAGAAGCCATCGCGCGGAAACTGGCCGCGATGGGAGCGCATGTGCTGCTGGTGGCGCGCGATGGGGGGAGTCTGGAGAGAGTTCGTCAGAAGATCCAGGGCGCGGGCGGACAGGCGACTTCCCTGCCCTGCGATCTTCAGGACCCTGCGGCCGTCGCTCAGCTCGGGGAGCGGGTGGCGCGGGAGTTCCAGCGCTGCGACATCCTGGTCAACAACGCGGCGGTGGGCCTCGAAGGCCGACCGCTCCACGAACTCGCTCCCGAAGAATGGGATCATGTCTTCAACACCAATCTGCGCGGTCCCTATCTGATGATGCGCGCGCTGGCGCCGCTGATGATCCGGGCGCGTTCGGGGCACATCATTAATATTTCGTCGCTGGCGGGGCGCAATCCGTTGCCGAACGGTGCTGCTTATGCGGCGTCGAAGTGGGGGTTGAATGGGCTGACGTACTCGGTGGCGGAGGAGTTGCGGCCGTATGGGATCCGGGTGAGCGTGATTGCGCCGGGGTCGATCAACACCGACTTCATGGATCATCAGGGCCAGGGCGCGCGGTCCGGAAAGGATCCGGCGAAGAAGCTGCAGCCGGAAGACGTGGCCGGAGTTGTCGCGACGCTGGTGACACAGGCGCCGCAGGCGTTCATCAGCGAGGTGCTGATGCGGCCAACGCAGAAGCCGTAGCGCTATTCGAAGATGGGGTGGAGCAGGCGGACGAGGTGGTCGGGCTCGGCGAGGAAGGCGTCGTGGCCGTGGATGGAGGCCATCTCGCGGTACTCGCAGCGGGCGCCGGCGGCGCCGATAATCGCGGCCAATGAGCGGACGTCTTCCGGCGGGAAGAGCCAGTCCGTAGAGATGCCCACCAGCGTGACGTGCGCCTGGATGCGGCTGTAGGCGGCGTAAGGCGAGGCGTGGGCGCGGACGGGGTCGAAGGTATCCATGGAGCGGGTGATGCAGATGTAGGCGTTGGCGTCGAAGCGCTCGTTGAACTTCCGGCCCTGATAGTCGAGGTAGCCGGCGATGTCGAAGCGGCCGTTTTGTCCGGCCACCGCGGAGATAAATGGGTTCTCGCCGGTGCGGTTGGGATTGCGCGCAAAGCGGGCTTCGAAGAGGGGGACGCTCTTATAGCTGATGATGCCGAGGGCGCGGGCTACGGCGAGACCGCCGTGCGGCTCGTCGTCGGGCAGGTAGTAGCCGCCGGCCCATTTGGGATCGAGCATGATGGCCTGGCGCTGCAGGTGGTTGAGGCCGAGGCCCATGGCGCCCAGCGGCGCCGCGCCGATGCTCACCGCGCGCGCGACGCGATCCGGAAAGAGCACGGCCCACTCCAGCACCTGCATGCCGCCGATCGATGCACCGATGGCCAGCTTCAGCTTCCGGATGCCGAGCGAGGAGATGAGCTTTTCCTGCGCGCGCACGATGTCGCGGACGTTGATGAGAGGAAACGTTGGCCCATAGGGGCGGCCGGTTTCGGGATCGACGGAGCCGGGCCCGGTTGATCCGTAACAGGAGCCGAGAATATTGATGCCAATGACGCAGTCGCGATCGAGATCGAGCAGGCCGCCGGGCTTCTTGAAGAGCTGCGGCCACCATGTCGCCACCTCAGCGTTGCCGGAGAGCGCATGGCAGACGAGGACGGCGTTGTCGCGCGCGGCGTTGAGCTTGCCGTAAATGGCGTAGTGCTGGGTGGGGCGCGCCAGGACCTCCCCGCTTTCGAGCGGGACCACCTCGTCGATGAGGAAGTCCCCTTCGAAGTCGGGCCGGCGCGCCTGCACCTGCTCGATGGTGGCGGTCACGCGCCGACCAGCTCCGGACTGGGCACCGCGACCTCCAGCGCCTGATCGATGTCGGCGATCAGGTCGCGGACGTCCTCGATGCCGACAGAAAGACGGACCAGCTCCGGAGTGACGCCGGTGGTCGCCTGTTCCGCAGCGGATAGTTGCTGGTGGGTGGTCGATGCCGGGTGAATCACCAGCGACTTGGCATCGCCGAGGTTGGCCAGCAGCGAGAAGACCTTGAGCGCGTTGATGAAGCTCTTTCCGGCGTTGAAGCCGCCCTTAATGCCAAAGGTGATGAGGCCGCTGGCGCCATCGGGCAGATACTTCTTCGCGCGTGCGTGATACTTGCTCGACTTCAGGCCAGGGTAGTTCACCCATTCGACGCCGGGATGCTTCTCGAGGTGCTGGGCGACGGCCAGGGCGTTCTCAGAGTGGCGCTGCATGCGAAGGTGGAGCGTCTCGAGTCCCTGCAGGAAGAGCCAGGCGTTAAAGGGCGAGACCGCAGCACCCTGATCGCGCAGACCCTGCACCCGGGCTTTGAGGATGAAGGCGAGCGGCCCGAAGGCCTCGACAAAGGAGAGGCCATGGTAGGAGGGATCCGGATCGACGAAGTCCTTAAAGCGGCCGGAGGCCTTCCAGTCGAACTTGCCGGCGTCGACGATGATGCCGCCGATGGAGGTGCCGTGGCCGCCGATGTATTTGGTCGCGGACTCGACGACGATGTCCGCGCCATACTCGATGGGGCGCAGCAGCACGGGGGTGGCACTGGTGTTGTCGATGATGAGCGGCAGCTTGTGGTCGTGGGCGATTTTTGCCAGCGCTTCCACGTCGACGATGTCGAGTTTGGGATTGCCGAGGGTTTCGGTGTAGACGGCGCGCGTCTTCGGGGTGATTGCCTTGCGCAGACCGTCGAAGTCGTCGGCGTCGACAAATTTCACGGTAATGCCAAGCTTGGGCAGGGTGTAGTGGAAGAGGTTGTAGGTGCCGCCATAGAGAGAGGTCGTGGAGACGATCTCGTCGCCGGCGCTGGCCAGCGTCGTGATGGCCAGGGTTTCCGCCGCCTGGCCGGAAGCCGTTGCCAGGGCCGCGGCGCCGCCTTCGAGCGCGGCTACGCGCTTCTCGAAGACATCGGTGGTGGGGTTCATGATGCGGGTGTAGATGTTGCCGAACTCCTGCAGCCCGAAGAGACGGGCCGCGTGGTCGGCGTCCTGGAAGACATAAGAGGTGGTTTGGTAGATGGGCACGGCGCGGGATCCGGTGGTGGGGTCCGCGGTTTGCCCGCCGTGTACGGCCAGGGTTGCCAGATGCTGTTTTCGCTCGTCTGCCATCGCTGAAGCTCCTTTTTGCGTGTTTGCTGTCCGCCGTCCGCTGTTCCGATCCGTGCCGGTCCAAAAGGAAACGGCCCGCGATCGCTCAAGACCGTGGGCCGGTGGGAACTTTTGGATTTGCGCTTACTGCGCCTGTCCGCCCCCGGGCACGGTCGTGCCGCACATACACATGTGCATGCCGAAGGCAAAGGCCGCGCCGCTGGTGGGGAGAACCATTGCAGCCAGTATCAGGCTATTCCGGGAAATCCGTCAACGGATGGACGTGGTGTTGTCGCAGGGGGAGGGTCCGCCGGGGCGTCTCGACCGGACCAGAAGCCTGGCGGCCACGGAGAGCAGGACGAGTTGCAAACCAATGCAAAGGAAGGCGACCCAATGGTGCCTGTGTTCCAGAGTGATGGCGGGTACCCCGCCCAGGGCAGTCGCCATCGCCGCCAGGGCCACTGCGCGTCTGCGAAGTCCACTCAATTTGCGCATGACTCACTTCTCTATCACAGGAAAGCAAGTCATCCAACGCCACAAAAGCGGAATTACCGAAGTAGGGCTACCGTCCGCGCATGCCGCCGAGCATGCCCATGGCACGGCGCTGCAGCATGCCGCCCTTGCCCATGCCCTTGAACATCTTCCGCATCTGCGCGTACTGCCGTAACAGCTGATTGACTTCCTGCACGGTGGTGCCGGAACCGGCGGCGATGCGCTTGCGGCGGCTGCCGGAGATGATCTCGTGATGGTCGCGCTCGTGCTGGGTCATGGAGTTGATGATGGCTTCGACGCGCGAGAGCTGCTTGTCGTCCACCTGGCCGGCGGCTTGCTGCATGCCGGCAAAGGGGCCGACGGAGGGCAGCATCTTCAGGATCGACTCGATCGAGCCGAGTTTCTTGATCTGGCGCAGCTGGTCGCGGAAATCCTCAAGGGAGAAGCCGTCGCCGGAGAGCGCCTTGCGCGCGAACTCCTCGCTCTTGCGCTTGTCCAGCTTCTCTTCGGCGCGCTCGATGAGGCCCATGATGTCGCCCATGCCGAGAATCCGGCCGACGATGCGGTCGGGATGGAAGGGCTCGAAGGCGTCCGGCTTCTCGCCGGTGCCGATGAACTTCACAGGCTGGCCGGTAACGTGGCGAATGGAGAGCGCCGCGCCGCCGCGGGCGTCGCCATCCATCTTGGTAAGGACGGTGCCGGTGAGCGCGAGGCGCTTGTGGAAGGCCTCCGCGGAGCGCACGGCGTCCTGGCCGGTCATGGCGTCGGCGATGAAGAGGATTTCCTGGGGCGAAAGCTGGGCTTTCAGTTTCGCCATCTCGTCCATCAGCTGCTCATCGACATGCAGGCGGCCGGCGGTGTCGACGATGAGGGTGTCGCAGCCGGTGATCACGGCTTCGCGGCGAGCTTCTTTGGCGAGGCGCTCGACGAGCGGCGTGCCGGCGGGCTCGCCTTTCGTGTCGCCTTCGTAGATGTTGGCCTTGATGGCCTTGGCCACGACGCGGAGTTGTTCGCGGGCGGCCGGACGGTAGACGTCCACGGAGACGAGCATGGGGCGATGGCCGCCCTTCTGCAGCCACGCGGCGAGCTTGCCGGCCGTGGTCGTCTTGCCGGAGCCCTGCAGGCCGGCCATCAGAATCACGGTGGGCGGACGCGAGGCGAACTGGAAACGCGCGACGTCTTTGCCGAGGATAGCGATCAGCTCATCGCGAACGATCTTGACCACCTGCTCGGTCGGCGACAGGGAGGTCATGACCTCCTGGCCGAGGGCCTTCTCGCGGATGTGGTCGATGAGCTCCTTGACAACGTTCAGGTTGACGTCGGCTTCGAGCAGGGCCACGCGGATCTCGCGCAGCGCCTCCTGCATGTTCTCTTCGGAGACGGCGCCCTGGCCGCGGAGGTTTTTGAAGGCGCGCTGGAGCTTTTCGGAAAGATTCTCAAACATAAGCCGGACCTTTAGTTTACCGGGACTGGCCGCGGGGGCAACTGGGACTCGCCGTCCAGGCAGCCGCAAAGTGGCGCGAGAACCTGCATTGTCCAGGAAAACGCCGATTCCCCGAGGCTCGATGGCCGCATCCCACCTTGTATGGTGCGGCCTGACAGCATGAAACATATGCAGCAGCCCCCGCCGCGGTTCAACGCGGTGCGGGTGATCGTGGTATCCACCATCGTTTTTCTGCTGTTTCTGCTGGGCGCGTGGCTGCTGGTGGACCACGCAGGGCGCAGGCTCCTGCCGCCGGTGAAGCACCCCGAGGCGCCGCATGCCGCGTGGCCGGTGCCGAAACAGGGTCCGGGCTCGCTGCTCCACGAGGTCTGAGCGGCTGGAAAATCGCGGGTTTCACTCCGGTGGCGCCAGACCACTCGGACGGGAGTTCTTACTCGGCGCGCAGCGCTTCCATCGGCTGAATTCCGGAAGCCCGCCACGCCGGCAGCCAGGCAGCAAACATGCCGGCGAAGGCGACGATGGCGCAGACCAGCACCAGCACGGCGGGACTGCGTCCGCTGACGCCGTAGAGCATTGACTGCAGCACCGGCGCGAGGAGCAGCGTTGCACCCAGTCCAATGGCGGTTCCGGCCCCCAGCAGCACGAAAGCCTGCCGGAGCACCATGGCCTGCACGGTGCTGCGCGCGGCGCCCAGAGCCAGCCGCACGCCAATCTCGCGGGTCCGTCGCACCACGGAGTACATCATCACGCCGTACAGCCCTACGACGGTGAGCAGCAACGCCAACCCGGCAAAGGCGCTGAGCAGGACCATGGCAAAGCGCGGCTGGGCGAGCTGGAGCCCGATCCGATCGCGCATGGGCAGCATATCGGTGACCGGAATATCGCGGTCGATTGACGCCACCAGGTTCCGCACCTCCGGTTCCAGGCTCATCGGCGCCGGGCCGGTTCGCACCACCGAGTACATACAGCACCAGTTCGGGAGCTGGCCGGCGGGCAGGAAGTACATCGGATCCATGGCGCGATCGGTCGCACCTGCCCGGATATTTCCAACCACGCCGACGATGGCGCGCCATGCGGGCTTCTGAGCGGGACCGCTGCTGGTGCCCGGCTGCAGTTTCTTCCCCAGGGGATTCTCGCCGGGGAAGAACTTTTCCGCGAAGGCCTGGTTGACGATCATCACAGGCGGGGACTGCACGGTGTCGGCATCGCTGAAGTCACGGCCCCGGAGCACGGGAATCTCCATCGTGTGGAAATATTCCGGCGACACGATATCCAGAGCCGCGCTCTCCAGCTGTCCTTCCGGCAGCGGGTGCTCCGGATTTTTGAAGGTCACGTGCGCGCTGTTGTCAGTCATCGGCAACAGGATTGAACCGCCGGCGGAGACGACTCCCGGGAGAGCGCGCAGCTTCTGGAAATACTGCTGATAGAACTCGGCGCGCGTCTTCGCGTAGCGCGAGTCGGGTGTCTCAAAGAGGAACGTAAGCACATGGTCGGGATTAAAGCCCTCACTGCTGCGTGTGAGGTGGGCGAAGCTGGTCACCAGCAGGCCCGCGCCGGCGGTGAGCACGATGCCGAGAGCCACCTGCCCCACGATCACCAGGGATCCCAGGCGATGGTGCCCGCCGGTGTTGCCGCGGCCGCCTTCCCGCAGCGGTGAGAGCAGATCGCCGCGCGCCGATGTGACCGCCGGCACCATGCCAAAGACAACGCCCGCCGCGAGGGAGACGACCAGGGCAAACGCCAGCACCGGCAGATTCACACCGGCATTGGCCGCGCGTGGCACGCTGGTTCCGATGAGCTGGAGCACGACGGGGGTCGCGGCAAAGGCCAGCGCGCACCCGGCGGCGCCGCCGAGGAAGCCCAGCAGCACGCTTTCCACCAGCAACTGCCGGACAATTCTGCCGCGGTTCGCGCCCAGCGCCGAACGCATCGCCATCTCGCGCTCGCGTTCGCGCGCCCGCGCCAGCAGCAGGTTGGCTACGTTGCCGCAGGCGATGAGCAGCACCAGCGCCACCGCGCCCATGATGATCCACAAAAGGGGGCGGGTGTCGCCCAGCAAGGCCGTCAGGTAACTCTGCACCGAAGCCGCGTTATGCCGCGTGTTGGTATCCGGATACTGCTTCGCCAGGCGCGCGGCGATCGCCTGCATCTCGGCATTCGCCTGGGCCACGGTGACCCCGGGCTTCAGCCGCCCGATCACGTAGAGGGAGTGAGTGCCGCGATTCGCGGTGGCGGCACGCGGGGTGCCGTCGTTGTCCACGGCGAGCGTGGTCCAGAAGTCGCTCGGCGGGGCATTCATCGGAAAGCGGAACGCAGCCGGCATCACGCCATCGATGGTGTAGTCCTGGCCGCTCAGGTGCAGAGTTCGGCCGACGATGCCCGGGTCCGATCCAAACTGCGAGACCCACAGCGCGTGGCTGATCAGGATCACGCGCGCGCCGAATTTCTCATCCTCGGGACGGAAGCCGTGGCCCAGTTCAGGATGCACGCCAAGCAATGGCAGCAGATCCCAGGAGACGGTGGTGCCATCCAGGTGAACGGCGCGCTCCACTCCGGTCAGGGTGCCGGAATTCTCCTGGAACGATACGAGATGCGAGAAGCTGTGGTTCTGCGCACGCCAGTCGAAGAAGTCCGGGTACGATATGGCGCCGCCGGTGATCTCTCCCCCCTCGCGCGACCAGACCTCGACCAATTGCTGCGGGTGGGCATAGGGCAGCGGCCGCAACAGCACGGCGTCGACGATGCTGAAGACGGTGGTGTTGGCGCCGATGCCCAGCGCCAGCGTCACGATAACCACCGCCGTGAACGCCGGGGCCTTCTTCAGCTGGCGCAGGGCGTAACGCACGTCGCGCCAGAATCCCTCCAGGCCCAGGGCCGCATCGGAACTCATCGTCGTCTCCCTGGCGATCACAGGATTGCCAAAGCGCAGCCGCGCGATACGCCGAGCTTCGGCCTCCGGCACACCCGCGCGCATCGCATCTTCCACGGCGATCTCGATATGCGAGCGCAGTTCGGCGTCGATCTCCGCGTCCACACGCTCCCGGCGAAACAGATTCCCGATTCTTTGCGTCCACCCCATCGTCGTACCTCGTTTCTTTTCTTACTCCGCGCGCAAAGCCCGCATGGGATCGACGCTCGCGGCCCGGCGGGCGGGAAGCAGCGCCGCCACAAAGGCGGCGATTCCCAGCACCAGCGCCACGGCACACAGAACGCGCGGATCCCACGGACTGACCCCGTAAAGCTGACTGGCCATCAGATATCCCGTGGCGATGGCCGCGGGGATTCCCAGCGCAAGCCCAACAGCCACCTGCAGAAATGCGCTACGGAGCACGAGGGCGACCACAGAAACGCGATCCGCGCCAAGCGCCATGCGCACGCCAATCTCGCTGGTGCGCTGCTCCACGCCATAGGCGGTCACTCCGTAGAGCCCGACGGCGGCCAGCACCAGCCCGATCGCGCCGAAGAGGCCGGTCAGGCTGGCGATCATGTTCTGCCGGGGGAAATCGTGCAGCACCTGCGCATAGGGCTCCATGTCGTTCATCACCAGGTCCGGGTCGACATCGGCCACGGCTGCTTTCACCTGCTCCTCGAAGCTGAGCGGATGACCGGGTGCCCAGATCACCAGGTTGTACAGGTCATGGGACTGGATTTCGCGGTTGTCGAGGTCGGCATCATGGAAGGCCGCGGTCTGCGCTTCCGGCAGGAAATACATCGGCTGCTCCGGATCGTTCTCAAACTCGACGTTGGCTGCGACGCCGATGATCGTGTACAGGCCCGCGTTCGTGTCGGGAGCGGGCCCGAAGTGCTGCCCCACGGCGCTTTGCTTCCCGAAAAACTTCTTCGCGAAGGCTTCGTTGACCACGGCCACCGGCTGCGTCGCGGCGGTATCCTGGCCGGTGATGGGCCGACCTGTCAGGATGCGGTCCCCGAGGGCGGGGAAAAATCCCGGGGTCACCCGCGTCCAGCCGGAGATCGCATCGTCTTTGGGACCCGGCTCGGGGCGGCCCTCGACGCGAATCGCATGCGTCATCCAGCCGCCCGGCGGCGCCTCAAAGACGGCACCGACGCTGCGCACTCCGGGGATCGCGCGGATGCGGTCTTCCAGCGCGCGGAAGAGCGGAACCAGTTGCTCCTGCGGAACGCCGGAGGCTTTTGGATCGATCGAAACCAGGTAACGGTCCGCCGGACTGAAGCCAAAATTCTGATGCTGCAGATTGTGCAGGCTGCGCCCCAGCATCGCGGCCACGCTCAACAACACCACCGATGCCGCGGTCTGCACGATCACCAGCGTCTTCTGCATCCAGCGGCGATCTCCGCCGGTGGCGCGGTTCGCGCCGCGCAGGGCTTCGATCGGGTCGGCGTGTGCGGCCATCCACGCGGGCGCGACGCCAAAGAGGATCCCTGTGAGGGCCGCGACGCCCAGCGCGAACAGCAGCACCGGGATCGAGGGAGATGCATCGAGCGGAATCCAGCTGCCGGAGGCGGTGCGGGCCGAGGCCAGGTGCAGGATCAGACGCGCTCCGGCCCAGGCTACGGCGAGCCCGGCCGCGCCCCCCATCGCGGCGAGCAGCAGGCTTTCCACCAGCGCCCTGCGCACCAGCCTGCCGCGCGGAGAGCCGAGCGCGATATGCACCGCGGTCTGCTGCCGGTTGCGCAGCCCGCGCGCCAGCAACAGGTTGGCGATATTGGCGCAGGCCACCAGCAATACGCACAGGGCGGCCAGCAGCAGGAGCTGCAGGGCACTCCTCGAACCGGCCCAGAGCAGCGAGACGCCTGCGCCGCCGGGCGTAAGATGCAGCGTCTGCTTTTGCCACGCGGCTTTCTCCGCCGGCGACATATCGCCGACGTGACTGGCGAGCCACTGGCGCAGCTCGCCCTGCAGTTGCACCTGCAGCAACTGCGGATTCGTGCCGGGGCGGACGCGGCCGATCATGTCGAGCCAGGCCAGGCTGGGTTTCTTCAGGCGCGACGTCGGGCCGGCGACCATCGGCTCGGTCGTCAGCGGCAGCCAGATATCCGGCATGTCGCCGGAGTCGATCTTTGCGCCAAAAAAGCCCGGCGGTGCAACGCCGATGATGGTGAACGGATGGCCGTTGATGGCAACCGTCGCGCCGACGATCGATGGATCGGACCCATACTGCTCCTGCCACGCGTGAAAGCTCATCACCGCGACGGGCGGCGAGCCCTGCCGGTCATCGGCGTCGGTGAACAGCCGTCCGCGCCAGGCGGAGAGGCCGAAGGTACGAAAGAAATTGCCCGAGACGTATTCGCCGTTGCTGGTCTGCGGCGGAGATGAGGAGCCGGCGCGCCGCACGGCCAGCTCGGCGTTGCCCTCGCCGATCTCAAACGCGGCCAGGTCCTCGAAGGCCGGGGTATTGGCTCGGAACTGCCGGTAGGCCTCCCAGGAGAAGAGACTCCAGTCGTTGGCGCGGGCGCCATTCGTCTGCGTGTATCCCTGCGCGTAGCAGCAGGCAGCGTCGTCGCCGATGCGCCACAACTGCGCCGGTTGAGCCACCGGGAGCGAACGCAGGATCGCCTGCTGGATGAGGGTGAAGATCGCCGTCGTGGCGCCAATGCCCAGCGCCAGGGTCACGATGGCGGTCATGGAAAACCCGGGCGACCTGCGCAGGTGGCGCAGCGCGAGCCTCGCATCGCGCGCGATGCCTTCCAGTTCCAGCGCCGCATCGGACCGCATCGTCTTCTCCCGCACCAGCACGGGATTTCCAAACCGCAGCCGCGCCGCGGTCCGCGCCTTGTCCTCAGCGATTCCGGAGCGAACCATGTCGTCAATGGCCATCTCGATGTGGGCGCGCAGCTCGGCCTCGATTTCGGCATCCACCCGCTCTCGCCGAAACAGATTCCGGATTCTGGCCGCCCATCCCATATGTGCTTACTCCGCCCGCAGAGTCGTCGCCGGATCGATCCGGGCAATGCGAAGTGTGGGCAGCAGACCCGCGACTCCGGTGATGGCCAGCAGCAGCAGAGGCACGGCGATCAGCGTGATCGGGTCGTACGGCTGCACGCCATAGATCGCGCTCTTCATCACGCGCAGCGCGAAGAAGGCGGCGGCGAGACCCACGACCACGCCGGCGCAGGTCGCCACCAGTCCCGATGCAGCCATGAGTCGCATGGCCTCGCCGAGCGACGATCCCAGCGCGAGGCGGATGCCGATCTCGCGCGTGCGCTGCACCACCAGGTTCGACACCAGGGCATAAACACCAAGCGCGGAGAGCAAGAGGGCGAGCAGGGCCAGGGCTCCCATCAGCAGAACCTCGACCCGCTGCGTCTGCAGCTCATGGTCCATGAGCTGCTCCATCGAATAAAAGCCGGAGGCGGGCAGCTCGGGATCGACGCTCGCCAGCGCCTGCTGCATCGACTTTGTCAGGCCGGGGACCGGACCCCGGGTGCGGACGATCCACGACGGCTGGAACCAGACATGCCAGTCAGAGGGATCCTTCACCTGGGTTGCCGGGATGTAGAACACCGGCTCGGTGGCCAGCGGAGCCGTTGGATATTCTCCCGGCTCTTTCACCACATCGCCCACCACGCCCACAATTGCCACTGCATCTTTGGGAGAACCGCCGATGCGAAAGTGGCGCCCGACAGCATTCGCCTCGTGAAAGAAGGTGCGGGCGAAAGCCTCGTTCACCACCGCGACCGGCTCGCTGGTCGGCGTATCGCTGTCAGTAAAGGTACGCCCGGCCAGGACGCCAACCCGCAGCACGCGGAAATAGCCGGGCGTCACATAGGCCGCGCTCGATCCGGCATGGGCATCCTTCGTTCCGCTGAGCGGACCATCCAGGAGCGTTACGCCGGTGTTGAGTCCGCGCTCGTAGGGCGTGCTCAGGCCGGCCGCGGCGTCTTCCACGCCGGGAATGCGCTTCATCGCGGCCACACTCTCGGCCATCAGAGTGCGAAACGCCGCCGGATCGCGGTAGCGCGCATCGTTCAGCGATGCTTTGGCGGTCATCACGTTGTGGGGATCGAAGCCCGGAGGCAGCGTCTCCAGATGCACCAGGGTGCGCACCAGCAGGCCCGCAGCGGAGAGCAGAACCACGGTCAGAGCCACCTCGGCGCCGATCAGGAGGCGACGCAGCCTGCCTGATCCGCCCGACACCGTCCGGCTCGCCGATGCGAGGGAGGTCTGCAGGTCCAGCCGTCGAAGGGTGAACGCGGGAAGGAGCCCGAAAAGCAGGCTGGTGGCGAGCGCCGCGCCGAGGGCAAATCCGAGCACGCGCCAGTCCAGAGCCAATCCACCCGCCGGAATCATCCAGGCGGGGAGCACTCGCTGCAGGCTTGTCCGGATCAGAACCGCGAGGCACACGCCGGCGCCCGACCCCAGCAGACCGAGGGCCAGGCTTTCCACCCAGATTTGCCGCAGCACAGTCGCCTGCGAGGCGCCGAGCGCCATCCGCGTGGCCATTTCCTGGCGGCGCTCCGCCATTCTCACCAGCGTCAGGCCGGCAAGATTCCCGCAGGCGATGAGCAGGATGAACAGCACCGCCAGCATCAGGACCTCGACCTTCGGCCGCAGGTCGCTGCTGGTGTATTGCTGGAGCGGCCGCGCATAGAACCAGGTCCTGTATCCCTGATCCATATAATCGGGCCGCGGCAGATGGGCGAGCTGCGTCGCGACCTCCTGCCAGGTGGCACCCGGGTTAAGCCGCATCAGCACGCCGCAGTTATCGCCGCCGGCGCAGACGCCCTCCGGATCGCCGGCGCGCACGGGCACGAAGATCTGAGCGGGCTGCGGGGTGACGGCTGCAGCGGGAAGCACGCCGACGACGGTAAAAGGCTCGCCTTTGACCTCGATGGCCTGCCCCAGAATGCCCTTGTTGGCGTGAAATACCGTCCGCCAGAGGTCATAACTCAGAACCGCGGCGTTCGGTCCACCGGCCCGGTCTTCGTCGGCCGAGAATCCGCGGCCGAGAAAGGGTCGAATCCCGAGCACATCGAAGTAGTGATCTGAGACCCTGGCGCTCGACACGTACAGAGCAGCGTGGTTTCCTGCGGAACCGGCATCGAGATTCACGCCGCCAGAGAACCCAAACTGATCGCCGTACGCTGCGACGGTCGCCGCGGTCACATTCGCGCGAAGAGCCCTCCAGGTGGCTGTGTCCGTCCCGTCGTCATCCTGCCGAACAAAGCGGCCACTGTGCGAGCTGACGCCTTCCTCATGGGTGATGAAAGCGGCGATTCGTTCCGGCTGCGCATAGGGCAGCTTGCGCAGCAATAAGCTGTCGAGCATGCTGAAGACCGCCGTGTTCACTCCAATGGCCAGCGTCAAGGTCGCCACCACCGAGACCGCGAACCCCGGCGATCGCCGCATCTGTCGCAGGGCGTAGAGGAGGTCGCGCCAGAGCCGTTCCAGCCCCAGCGCCGCGTCGGACCCCAGAGTTCTTTCCCGCATGGCGACCGGGTTGCCGAATCGGAGGCGGGCGGCGCGCCGCGCATCAGCCTCGCTCATGCCGGAGCGCTCCATGTCTTCGACGGCCATCTCAATGTGCGCGCGCAGCTCGGCCTCGATTTCGGCGTCCATGCGCTCGCGACGGAGAAGATTCCGCATTCTGGAGATCAGGCCCATCTCATCCTTCCTTCACCGCAGGTAGCCGCTCTCTGAGCTTTGTCCGAACGCTGCACGCTGTCCGCTCTCCGCTGCATCTAGGCGTAGCGCAGAATTGCGCGCACGCCTTTCACCAGCTGCTCGAAGCTGGCCTCGGCCTCGTCGAGTTGTTTCCGTCCGGCCGGGGTCATCTGGTAGTACTTCGCCCTGCGATTCGTCTCGGTCAGCGCCCACTCGGAGCGAATCCAGCCGCTCTGCTCCATGCGGTGCAGGGCGGGATAAAGCGAACCCTCCTCCACCTGCAGCAGCGCATCGGAGGCGCGCTGGATGTGCTGGACAATGCCATAGCCATGCAGGCGCCCTCGCTGCGCCAGCGTCTTCAGGACCAGCAGATCGAGGCTCCCCTGCAGATCGTTCCGTGCCATCGTCACCCCTTGACTTCTTGGTGTTAGCCCACGGTATCCCCAGAAGTCAAGGGATGTCAAGGCAACGGCCGCCGGCACGGGTCCGCCGGGCTTTCCATTAGGCTGTTGCTATGGTTTCTCTCTCCGTCGAAGGCAAAGTGGCTCTGATCACCGGGGGCTCGCGCGGCATTGGAGCCGCGGCGGTTCGCCTGTTTCGCGACGCCGGGGCCCTGGTGGCGTTCAGCTTCCGCTCCGCGCGGTCGGCCGCCGATGCCCTGGTGGCCGAAACCGGGCCGGAGCTGTGCGCGGCCTTCGCCCAGGATCTGGCGACGCCGGAGGACGGGCGCACCCTGGTCCGGCGGACGGTGGAGCGCTTCGGACGGCTGGACATTCTTGTGGTGAACCACGGCGTGTGGCCGCCCGACGACGTCCCCATCAGCACGATGTCCGATGGGCAGTGGCGGAGCACGCTCGCGACGAACCTCGACAGCGTCTTTGGGCTGATTCAGGCAGCGGTGCAGCAGTTCAGTTCGCAGCCTTCGACCGAAGGCTCGCCAGCCGGCCATATCGTCCTGGTCAGCTCGACGGCCGGGCAGCGCGGCGAGGCCTTCCACGCGGACTACGCGGCCAGCAAAGGGGCCCTGATCAGCCTGACCAAGGGCCTGGCCACGGAACTGGCGCCGAAGGGGATTCGGGTGAACTGCGTGGCGCCAGGGTGGGTGAACACGGAGATGTCCGCGCCCACGCTGGCCGATCCAAAGCTGCGGGACCGGGCGATGTCGACGATTCCGCTGGGAAGAGTCGCCGATCCGAGGGAAATTGCCGGGCCGATTCTCTTTTTATGCACTTCGCTTGCTGGCTTTATGACCGGAGAGATCGTCAATGTAAACGGAGGAGCCGTTTTAGTCGGCTGATCATGCGAGCGATTTCCCGTTTGTGCCTTCCCGGTTTTGCTTTCCTATTTGCCTGTGGTTGCGTCCACGCCCAGTTACCGTCGCCGGATGCCCCGCCGACGTCGTCGGTCGCGGCCGCGGCGCCTACCCAGGACCCGAGCGCGGCCAAAGCCCGAGCCATCCTCGATGCCATGATCCAGGCGCTTGGCGGCCAGCGCTGGCTCAACCAGCAGAACCGCTATCTGGAAGGCCGCATTGCCGCCTTTTATCAGGGCAAGCCCACCGGCGCGACCGTGCGCTACTGGCAGTGGGACACGCCGACGGCCGAGCGGATCGACCTGACCGAAGGCAAAAAGGACAAGCACAACTGGACCCAGGTATTCGAGAACGGCCACTGCTGGGAGATCACTTATCGGGGCAAAAATCCGATCCCGGCAGACACCTGTGCCGCCTCCAACCGCAGCCGCGACCATTCGATCGAGGTGGCCGTGCGCGTGTGGATGAAGGATCCATCGACGATTCTGATGTATGAGGGGCAGTCGCTGGCCGGGGCACACCTGGCGGACCAGGTGACGCTGCTGAATGCCGAAAACGACTCCATCACGATCCGGGTAGACGACGGGACGCATTTGCCGCTGAGCCGCAGCTGGACGTGGCGCGATCCGGTCTACCAGGACAAGAACGAAGATTCAGAAGAGTACGCGGACTACCACGTGATCGACGGGCTGCCGACACCGTTCACCATCACGCGCACGCATAACGGCGACGACACGCAGCAGCGATTCATCTTTAAAGCGGCGTACAACGTGGCGCTGCCGCCGAACGGCTTCGACGCCGATGCCATCGCGGCCCGCTGGGATCGAAAGTAAATCGGCAGGCAAACACAAAGCCGCACCCAAAGGCGCGGCTTACGGCCGGGTGAGTCTTCCGGCTGGAACGGCTTACTTCGTTTGCGGCGTGACCGCTTCCGACTTCGTCGTGTTCTCCTGCTTGGCGGTGTCGCTGTCGGGCGTGCCCTTGATGCCTTCCTTAAAGCCGCGGAAGGCTTCGCCGAGGCCCTTTCCCAGTCCAGGAAGCTTGGTGGGGCCAAAAATCAGCAGGGCGATGGCCAGAATCAGAAGCAGGTGCTCGGGTTTTAAGAGGTTGTCAAACATTCGGATCCTCCGGAGGGCGTCGCGCCCTTGCGCGGACAGACCTCCGTCTGGCTCCATTGTCGCACACCGGGCCCCGACTGTTGCGATTCCGTTGGTGCGGCAACTCCGGCGCCCCGTCGCGGGCCGCCGTGTACCTTAAGGAGTGAGTCCGAACGCCCTCATGAGCAGTCCCGAACGAGCCATCTGCATCCACGGGCACTTCTACCAGCCGCCCCGGGAGAATCCCTGGCTGGAGACGGTGGAAGCGCAGGAATCCGCCGCCCCCTGGCACGACTGGAACGCGCGCATCACCGCGGAGTGCTACGCGCCGAACGCCTCGGCGCGCATTGTGGACCGGCAGAACGAGATCATCCGCATCCTGAACAACTACGCGCGGATGAGCTTCAACTTTGGCCCGACGCTGCTCTCCTGGCTGGAGCAGAATTCTCCCCGGGTGCACGAGGCGATCGTGCGGGCCGACGCGCGCAGCCGGAAGCGCTATTCGGGACACGGCTCGGCGATGGCGCAGGTCTATAACCACCTCATTATGCCGCTGGCCGGCACGCGGGACCGGGTGACGCAGGTCCGCTGGGGCATCGCCGATTTCGAATACCGGTTTCATCGCAAACCGGAGGGCATGTGGCTGCCGGAGACGGCGGTGGATTCGGAGTCTCTGGATCTGCTGGCGCAGCACGGGATCCAATTTGTGCTGCTCGCGCCGCATCAGTGTGCGCGGGTGCGGTCGCTGGACCGGGGCGCTCCGGACGGGGACCAGGCGGCTGCCAGGCCAGGCGATCCGGGCAAAGAATCGCCGCGCAAAGGCAAGGCAGCCGGCGAGCCTGCCTGGGTGGAGACACCCAACGCAGGCGTCGACACGACGCAGGCCTACCGGGTGCGCCTGAAAGACGGGCGGTCCATCGTGGTCTTCTTCTATGACGGTCCGCGGTCGCGAGCCATCGCCTTTGAGGGGCTGCTGAACAGCGGCGACGGCTTCGCGCAGCGGCTGCTGAGCGGCTTCCAGCCGGAAGGGCGCCGGGCGCAGCTCGTTCACGTCGCCACCGACGGCGAGAGCTACGGGCACCATCACCGTTACGGGGAGATGGCGCTGGCCTGGGTGCTGCACCGGTTCGAGGAAACGAACCACCCGGCGAACCCGGGTGCACGGCTGACGAATTACGGCGAGTTCCTGGAGAGGCATCCGCCGCGCTGGGAAGCGCAGATCGTCGAGGACACCTCGTGGAGCTGTGCGCACGGCATCGAACGCTGGCGTTCGGACTGCGGATGCTCCAGCGGGCGGCCGGGCTGGAATCAGAAATGGCGGAGGCCCCTGCGGACGGCTCTGGACGAGCTGCGCGATGCGGTGGCGCCGCTGGCGCATGAGGCGGCGATCCGACTGTTGAAGGATCCCGAAGCCGCGCGCAACGACTACATCCAGGTGATCCTCAACCGGTCGAAGGAATCGCGGGATGCGTTTCTGTCGTCGCACGGGCTGTATGCGCTCAATGAAGAGGAGCGCACGCGGGCGCTGATGCTGATGGAGCTGGAGCGCCACTCC
>Ga0335073_10004711_pt1 | contig 19089 bp, 19 predicted proteins | sample Lox_Sample_22_FD_207093 | JGI IMG/M metagenome (GOLD analysis project Ga0335073, IMG submission 207093) | Soil microbial communities from Loxahatchee National Wildlife Refuge, Florida, United States - Lox_Sample_2.2 | ecosystem: Environmental > Terrestrial > Soil > Wetlands | place: USA... | reverse complement strand
TTGGTCAATCAGACGCTGAGTCACGTCGAGTTGAAGGTAGGCGTCTCGTGCGTCGGCCCACGCCATGCGAACGTCCCGCACGATTTCTACTTCCCGAAGTGAAGCGTCTTTATCCGCGGCTTTTGCCTCAAATTGGGCTTCGGCTGCGCGTGACGTGTAGAGACCGCCGGTGAAGATTGGGATATTGATATTGACGCCTACCGCCCCATAGTCGCGATGGATGGTCGAATCGTGAATCGGGACCTCGCCGCCGGAAGCGAGAGCAGTCACGGAGGGAAAGTTTCTGTCCGTTTCAGCACGAGCTTCATGGTTGGCAGACTCGCTGTGCAGCTTTAGCCCCTTGAGATCAGGCCGGTCGGCTATCGCCTGTTGAATGTATCCACTTGGTTCAGGGTCTGGGCTTGGTGGCAGTGACGACTCATCAGCGAACGCGTAATTGGGTGTGCCCTCCTCTCCCATGGACGCGGCAAGTTGGGCCTGAGCCTTCTGCACAGTGCTCTCGGCCCTGACGACCGCCAATTCTGCTTCCGAAACCATGACTTGCGCGAACTGAACATCGAGGGTCGACCGCAGTTGGCTTTGTGCGAGTGCATTCAGCTGCCGGAGAGCAACACGCCTGAAGTCGAGAACCGCCTGTGCCGTCTTACGGACGCTTTCCGCCGCCTGCGCTGCGAAGTATGCTTCCCGCACATTCAGCAGCACCGTTTGACGGATGCTTTCCTCGTCCTGTCCCGCGGCCCGTGCGTCGAAACGGGCGGCCTGCACGAGATTCGAAGTATGGCCGAAATCCGTAATGAGCTGAACCAGAGATCCTCCACCGGCCGCGCGCGTCGAAACGCTGGACGTGGTCGCTGCACCCGCGGCTACCGCCGTATCACCGTTCGCATCGACAGCGGTGAGATTTCCAAATATTTGCGGGAAATAGCCGGATCTGGATTCAGTGATTCTCTTATTTGCAGCCTCCGCCCGGAATTGCTGAGCCAGGAGGCGAGGCTGGTTCTTCAGCGCTCGGGCTTCGGCATCAGCTAGCGTCAGAACTTGGAGTTGATTCGTTGGCGACGAGAACGAACTTGCCTGGGGCAGCGACGGACTTGAAAGTATTCGTGGATTTGGCAGATTCGGCGGAGCCTGCACAGGTGCGTCCGTCTGCGCGCGGGCTCCTATACAGAGGGCGGTTAGCGAAGCAAAGCTGACGATCTTTCGAAGAAGAAAACATCTCATTCGCTCCTGCCCCCGTGTTCACCCACTTGGGCAGGTTGCGCGACATGGATAATGTTGGTGGGCTGAACTTCAATGACACCGTCTGTCACCAACTCGATGAGACGAGGTAACAGTTCTTGCACTGTTCGTTCGGATTCGAGGAATTCGACCCGGATCGGAAGATGCTCCCCGCTCACGCCGGGTGCACCCTGCGTATGAAGGCGATGGTGAACCCCAAAGCCCGAATGTCCGCGCAGAACCGTGGCTCCGGCAACGCCGCGGGAGAAGAGAAAGGAGACTATCTCCAGGTGAAGATAGTCTCCCTCGGAAGCGGCGTCCTCATTGAGATGGATTGCGACCCTTTGTGCGGGTCCAGGCGAAAGCATGCGAAAGCCGTCCTCGGTGGGTCTACTTTGGTTCGTTGACCTGAAGCAGAGCAGTGCTTCCGGCATAGAGCTTCACGGAATGCCCGCGCAGAGCCAAGGTGAAGGTCCCGCTACCGTCGCTTCCAGTCCCTGCGAGGTAGTCTCCACCAAACCCGTAGGCTCCGCACGCGTCAGGCGAGAAAATTGCGATGGACTGCTCTGTGTTCGTTCCGCTGCAGGACCCTGAAGAGATCAGCCTGGCGAAGACCCCGTTTCGCCGGTTGTATCCAATGGCGTCACCATCTTCCGTCTGGATCATTTTGTCCAAAGGAGAAAATGTCGTTCCGCCAATCAGAACCATCATCCCAACGTGATCGGTGTCATCTGTACTGTGCGGGTAAGCGGCCTCTCGGGAGTCAATCGTGCTGGCAATTGCGCGAACCGAGACGTTTACAGGAATGGTAGCGTCGCCGTTCCGCAGAGTGTCGAAGTGAATCGACAACATCGACGGTTTCTGATGCGCGTATGGAGTTTGGTCGAAATGGAACGACTCGACTGCGGCGACGTGGCCGGTCAGTTTGCTCCCCTTAGGCACTGTTTTGCCATCTGGCAACACGACAACTTGAATCGTCTTAGCGGTAACCCTGTCACCGACTTTGGCCTTCTTCGTATCTACCGAATGATCAAACTCAACAGGTATTGCTGTGGATTGAGGCAGCACCTGCGACTGTGCGGGTAGACTCGCGGCCGTTGCGCAGACGGCGATATTCACGACTCCCAAAGCGATGGTTCCAAGGACAGAGACAAGCCCAGTACGCATCTTCAAAACTCCTGAAGGAAGACTCCGACCCCCTGATGAAACCACGGAGTAACCTTAAGCAATTCTGAAGTTTGCCTTAAGTCTTGCCTTGACCACGCCGATGGCGTGGTTGCTGAATTAAAGTTTGAAGAATGAGCGCAGCAGGCGAAGTCCGCCCCGAGAATGCCCTTCGAATTCTCGTCATCGAAGACGAGCGAAAGCTTGCCAGCGCTATCGCAGAGGGTCTGGAAGGCAACGGATATGAAGTAGCCCTTGCAGAATCGGGAGAGACGGGAATCCGGCAACTTCGCAGCGGCGCTTTTGATCTTGTTTTGCTCGATGTGATGTTACCCCGCCAAGGCGGCCTTGAGACTCTGCGCGAGATGCGCCGCAGCGGTTTTCGAACGCCGGTGCTGATTCTGACGTCGCGGGGATCGGTAGACGATAGGGTCCGCGGCCTGGATGCCGGGGCGGATGACTATCTGGTCAAACCCTTTGCATTTCCTGAACTTCTAGCCCGCGTCCGGGCTCTTCACCGACGGGCGCATCATGAGATGACGTCGACGCTTCAGTTAGCAGACCTACGGATGGACATCAGCGGACGTGTAGCGATGCGCGGGAATATGGTTCTAGATTTGACTGGTCGAGAGTTCGATCTGCTGGAATACCTCCTCCTGAACAGCGGTTCGGTCGTATCAAGAGAGATGGTCGCCCGGGATGTATGGAAGACGACGGTTCGTTACACATCTCTCGACAATGTCATCGATGTACACATCGCACGAATCCGTAAGAAACTCGATGACCCCTTTCCGGCAAAGCTCCTGCACACTGTAAGGGGTTTGGGATTTGTGCTCCGTAAGGCGGAGGAGAAATAGTGCGGCTCAGGCTCCGATTCATTCGCGACCGGCTCACGCTTTGGTACGTGGGAATCTTCGGTGCAGTTCTGGGAATCTACATTTGCGGTGCTTGCGCTTTGCAGTATTGGCAGCTGAGCGACCAACTCCACCACGCCGAAATCGAGGACCTTGAGACAGTCGAGGGACTGCTCTACTTCACTCACGATGGGCATCTGCTTTTGCACGAGGACTATCACAGTCATCCTCAGTCGCGCCTCCTCCTTGATCGATATATGGAAGTGTTGAGCCCCAGCGGAGACGTTCTTTTTCGCAATGAGCGGCTTCACGACATGTATCTGGATGGCGCTCCTACTTCACATGAGGGGGAGGTAGGTTATGAGTCTCGAAGAATCCGGCTGAGCGACGGGACGCCGGTTTTGGCGATAAGCCATCTTCACTTTTTCGAGGGTAAGCCCCTCTTGATTCGCCTTGCGTACAGCACCGAACCCTTACGAGCTCGATTGTTGGAGTTCTTCGTTTTGCTAATGCTGGCGATGCCGCTCGCCCTGATCGCCGCAGCCTTCGCAGGTTATCGCGTTGCAGGCAAGGCACTGAATCCCCTCGAACAGATGGCGCGGCAGACCGAGCAGATCACCGTTAAGCGACTGGACGAGCGTATCCCCGTTGACAATCCAAATGACGAATTGGGGCACATGGCCCGTGTGCTGAATGGACTGCTCGCGCGCCTGGGGGAATCGTTCGAGAAACTACAACACTTCACTTCGGACGTTTCGCACGAATTGCGTACCCCGCTAGCAGCCATGCGCAGCGTCGGCGAGGTAGGTTTGCAGGAGGATCATAGTACCGAAAAGTACCGCGACATCATCGGCAGCATGCTTGAAGAGGTCGCGCGTCTCACATCGATGATCGATACGCTGTTGACTATCGCTCATGCAGATTCCGGCGTGTTCGAGTTGCAACGTTCGGTTTTTCAGATGATGGATTTGGTTCAAGAATCGGTCGGGGTCGTTGGTGTTTTGGCGGAAGACAAGAAGCAAACCATTTCCGTTGCGGGCGACAGCGGAATCTCGGTCTTTGCTGACCGCAGCTTTCTAAGGATGGCTGTAATCAATCTGCTCGACAATGCCGTGAAGTATTCTCCGACTGGGAGCGCAATTCGCCTGAGTGTGTCGGCAGCGAACGAGTCCGGAAGTCAAGTCGGATCGGTCGAGCTCGATATCGAAGATGAAGGGCCAGGTATCCCTGAAGACAAGGCAGTCCGCGTCTTCGATCGTTTCTATCGAGTCGATGAAGGACGTACTCGCGACGCTGGAGGTGCTGGTCTTGGTTTATCGATTGCGAAATGGGCGGTCGAAGTACACGGTGGCACGATCAAATTGACACCGCGGCTACCTGCCGGCTCAGTCTTTTCTATTCACCTGCCCAAGGCTTAAAAAGCTGGATCGCAAGATTGTGGCTGTCCGAAGTGCGAAATTTGCTTCAACAAGAAGGTTCTGTGTTCAGGAAGGCGTCAATTATGTCGCGACTCAGTCGTTTCGTAGCATTCGTGTTCCTTGTTCTCCCCTGTGTGCGGCCTTGCTTTGGAGATGCTTACGATGCGCAGCCGAAGCTGGTGGTAATTCTCGTGTTCGACCAGTTCCGCGGAGACTACCTGGATCGGTACCACGCCGAGTTCAAAGCGAAGAATGGATGGAATCTCTTTCTCAAGCAGGGTGCCCATTTCACCGATTGCTATTATGACTACGCAAATCTGGTCACCGCGGCCGGCCATGCGACGATCGGCCACGGGCGCCGACACCGATGGCCACGGCAATTCCCCTCAATGAATGGTACGAACCGGGTCCAGACGGGACGCTACGCTCGGTGAGTTCAGTTGCAGACGATCGTTATAAGCTCGTAGGCGCCCCAGCCGGAACGACAGATCTCACCGGCGCTTCTCCGCATCGCGAATTGGCAACAACCCTTGGCGATGAACTGGTTCTTGCAACCCGCGGAAGGGCTCGGGTCTACGGCGTCTCGTTGAAAGACAGAGCAGCAATTCTGACGAGCGGGCACGCCACGAAGGGAGCGTTTTGGGTCGATCATGAGACCGGCACATGGGAGACGTCCACATACTGGATGAACGAATTGCCCGCCTGGGCGGCGCAGTTCAATGCCAGCGATCATGCATCGGTCGCCAGAGAGAAGAGCGGCTTTGAACAGGGCAGCTTTTGCGAGTTCGTTGGGCGTTCGGCGGCGAGCGTCGCCGATCAGCTTGATTTTGCCCAAGCCCTAATCACTGGCGAAAAGCTCGTAAGCAATCCAGCCAATGTCCCTGACATGATCACCATTTCGATCTCGTCGACCGATATCAACGGCCATGCTTTCGGCCCCGACGATCCATCGCAGGAGCAGCTGATTGTCCAGTCGGATGCCGCCCTTGAGGCCTTCTTTACCTTCTTGGACAAGACAGTTGGCCTCAAGAATGTGATGGTGGCGATGACCGGAGACCACGGCGCAGCTACAACACAAAAGGCGGGCGAAGCGATAGGAATGCCGGTACTCGGATTCTCTGCTGACGACTTTACAAAGCCGCTAGAACAGAAACTTGAAGCAAAGTATCCGCTAAAAGGAAAGGGCAAGTACGTGTTGCAGATGGACAATCCCTACCTTCTCTTGAATCGATACGCCTTCGAAGCGGCGGGGGGCAGCGAAGAGGAGGCGGAGGACACTGCGAAGAGCCTAGTTCAGTAAATCTTTGCGGACTTTCTATCCAAGAATGCTACTTAAACGATACCCAGGAGTGAACCACCCGAGTTAACGAATATCTGCACGGTGGCTCAGATGCGGGAAGGACGTCTTCCAGAAACACAGTATGGCCGGCTCTTGGCTCATAGCTATTCCCCATACGTCGGCTGGGCATTGCACGTGAATTTTGGACCCTATCAATTTCCGTGGCATGGCTCGGGTACGACGCATTTCACTGCGAACAGCTATGACCGTCATGTGCCGCTGGAACTCTTTGGGACCGCCTTCAGACCCGGCACCTATCACGGTGTGGTTGCGCCGGTCGACATAGCCGCGACGTTTGCGTCTGTATGGAGAATCAACCGCCCCAGTGCTGCCGTTGGCAGAGTTCTTACGGAGGCGATGCGACCCGATCTGAGCCTCACGCAGAGTCCGCTGCTCAAGTGAGGTGTGACAATAGACGGGTTCAGAGGAGCCAGATTCTCGACCGTTCTGTCCACGACCAGGTTTCCAGAAGCGGTTGGTGTCCCGCTGCTGTGCAGAATGACCGTATTTTCAAATAGCGGGATTTCGCCGAATTACGCGCCTTATACGCTCCGGTGGCTCCAATGTCTCCTGTCTACTCCGTTGAAAACATTGATACTCCGGCCTTTAGTTCTCGGCTTCTCCTTCTAAGGAACTGATCAAGTTGTTGCGGCCAAGGGGATGAGTTGATACCCGAGTGCGCGTGCCCTGGAGTGGAGACTGAAGAGGGATCTTTGTTGATGTTGAGCTTCCCGCTCAGCGAAGATGCTCTCCTGATAGGGCTGGCCGGTGGTGAGCAGATGGTAGAGGACGCGTGCCAGCTTATGGGCAGTTGCGGTAATGGCTTTTGGAGCGCCTAGCTTGGCGCGCATGCGCCGGTAATAATGGCCAAGGACAGACTGGTTGTGATGCAGCGTGCCCTGTGCCGGAGTTCCAACCATTGAGCGCCTCCAGTGGAGGGTCTGGCGATCGACGCACAGATTCGGTAATCACCCGAACGGGCGGTTCCGAAACTGCACGCTCTGGCGTCCGCTATTTCCAAAGAGTGGGTTTGCAGGACTCGATAGGCACCTAGGTTGGGCATTCGACCCCGCCAAACCTAGGGGCGCTTACCTGGGGCGCAGGGCGCCGTACTCGGCGGTGGTGTATCCGATCACGCTTCCGAGGAACACGTCGGACGGGAAGTGTTCCCGGCCCGTTACGCGCGAAAAGCCGATTACCATTGCCATTCCATAGGCGAGCACCGGCACCCATTTGTGATTGCTGTACCGGTGCGCGACTACCGTGGCTACGGAGAACGCGGCGGCCGTGTGTCCCGACGGGAAGCTGCTGCCTTTGTACCAGGAGTCCTTGAAGAACTCGTCCTGGAACGGAGTGAGTGGAGGCACTTCCGACGGCCGCTGCCGCCGCGCGATCGCCTTGATCGCCAGCGGAGGAATGGCGCTGTCCGCGTAAGCATCGGCGCACAGCAACGCGGTGCTCGCCTCGTACGGATCGTGCCGTATGTATCCTGCAGCCAGCAGTCCGACAGGAACTGCAGCGATTTCGCCCGCAGAAATTCCGGAACTGAAAGTGCTGTTCAGATCGGAGAGATTCTTCTCGTGCGACCGGAAGTAATTCATCACGTGCGGATCGGCATACAGGATTCCCGCCGTCGCACCGGCCGTCAGCAACACCGGTATCCAGTGGTGCCCCTGCGCCATCTGCCGCGGGAAAACGGCCCAGATCAGCTTCTGGTCATGTAAAAAGTCTTTGGGCAAGCCCTTCCAGGTTTCTTCGCGATCGGTGGGATAGCCGTGGTGGTTCGGCGCCATTCCAGCTCCGGCCAGGTCGCCGGAAGCGTCAACATGAGGCGTTGGGCTATCGGGCAGATAAGCGCTTGCCGCTTGTTCCTGGCACCACAGTGGCGCACCAACTATCAGACCGGACAGCAAAAGTAGAAGGAAGAGCTTTCTCATACCCCGTCACCCAACAAAATTGTTGGATGCAGCTTTTCATCGAGCCACCGCGCTAACCCTTCTGGAGCCAGCAAAAAACGGCCACTTATTGCGAGTGGCCGCCTGAGGTTGCTTGCTGCTGTTTCGGTTAGAGCCGGCACTGCAATCCCGGCGTGCATTGTTCTATTCTCGTTTGCAGGATGCGCAACCGCATACCGCATTGTGATGAGGGCCAAGTCCTCGCTGTATCTCGCATCACAGCCGCGTCACGCTCCGCGCGCCAGACTCAACCTAGCGGTGTTCTCCCTGGGCCGCACTCTGAGGCAAAGCGCATGACTGAACAGGAAATGGTGATTCTGGATGGGAACGAGGCCGCTGCCTCGGTCGCCTATCGGCTGTCTGAAGTGATCGCGATTTACCCGATCACCCCTTCGTCTCCCATGGCCGAATGGGCCGACCAGTGGCGCTCGGAAGGCAAGAAGAATATCTGGGGCGCAGAGCCTATTGTGGAAGAGCTGCAGAGCGAAGGCGGCGCTGCGGGCGCTCTCCATGGTGCGCTGCAGGCAGGCGCGTTCGGCGCCACGTTTACAGCCTCGCAGGGCCTGCTGCTCATGATCCCCAACATGTACAAGATCGCCGGTGAGCTCACTCCGGCGACTATGCATGTTACGGCACGTACGTTGGCCACGCATGCGCTCTCCATCTTCGGTGATCACTCCGATGTGATGGCCTGCCGTTCGACGGGCTGGGCGATGCTGGCTTCCAATTCGGTTCAGGAAGTCGCCGACCTCGCGCTGGTCGCGCAGATCGCCACGCTCGAGTCGCGCATTCCCTTCCTTCACTTCTTCGATGGGTTCCGAACCTCGCACGAGATCGCCAAGATCGTTCCCATTTCCGACGAGACGATTCGCGCCATCCTCGACGACGAATACATCCTCCGGTTCCGGCAGAACGCTTTGAGCCCTGACCGTCCGATTATTCGCGGCACCGCGCAAAATCCGGATGTCTTCTTTCAGGCACGCGAAGCCTGCACGCCCTACCATGCTGCGGTTCCCGGCATTGTGCAGTCGGCGATGAACCGCTTTGCTGCTCTGGCCGGCCGCGCCTATCACCTGTTCGATTACGTTGGTGCCGCCGATGCCGAAAGCGTCATCGCGATGATGGGTTCCGGCGCAGAGGCCGCCGAGGAGACCATCGAAGCCCTGAACCGCCAAGGCGCAAAGCTGGGTCTGCTCAAGGTCCGCTTGTACCGGCCCTTCGACTCGAATGCCTTCATTGCCGCGCTGCCGGCGACAGTCAAAGCGATCGCCGTTCTCGATCGCTGTAAAGAGCCGGGCGCCGCTGGCGAGCCTCTCTATCAGGACATCGTGACCGCGCTCTCCGAAAACAGCGCCAAACTGCCCTTCGCCATGCCGCGCGTGATTGGCGGCCGGTACGGCCTCTCTTCGAAAGAGTTCACGCCCGCAATGGTGAAAGGCATCATCGATGAACTGGCCAAGGTCACACCGAAGAACCACTTCACCATTGGCATCAACGACGACGTCAGCCATAGCAGCCTGAACTACGATCCCACGTTCTCCACCGAGGATCCGAAGACCGTCCGCGCGCTCTTCTATGGGCTCGGTTCAGACGGCACCGTCGGCGCTAACAAAAACTCCATCAAGATCATCGGCTCCGAGACCCCGAATTATGCTCAGGGCTATTTCGTCTACGACTCGAAGAAGTCCGGTTCGATGACCACATCGCATCTACGCTTCGGCCCCAATCCTATCCACTCGACTTATCTGATCACGCGCGCCAGCTTCATTGCCTGCCACAACTTCAGCTTCCTCGAGAAGATCAATGTGCTCGAGGCAGCGATTCCCGGCGCCGTCTTCCTGCTCAATGCTCCGTACCCGGCTGCCGAGATCTGGGACAAGCTGCCGCGTACCATTCAGCAGGAGATTCTGGCCAAGAAGATCGAGTTCTACGTAATTGACGGCTACAAAGTGGCGCGGGATGCGGGGATGGGCACGCGCATCAACACCATTATGCAGACCTGCTTCTTTGCGATCAGCGGTGTGCTTCCGCGCGAAGAAGCCATTGCGCAGATCAAGAAATCCATCAAGAAGACCTACGGCAAGCGCGGCGAGGCCGTGGTGCAGAAGAACTTCGCTGCGGTCGATCAGGCGTTGGCACATCTCGAGAAGGTTCAACTCCCGGCCGACGCCAATTCGCAGTTCGATTTTGTTCCCGCCATCTCCAGCAAGGCGCCTGCGTTTGTCCGCGACGTGCTGGGGCAGGTGGCCGCGGGACAGGGCGACCTGCTCCCGGTGAGCGCTATTCCTGCGGGCGGAGCCTTTCCCACCGGCACCTCGCAATGGGAGAAGCGCAATATCGCACAGTTCATTCCCGTATGGGACAAGGACCTCTGCATCCAGTGCGGCAAGTGCGTGATGGTCTGCCCGCACGCTGTCATTCGCTCCAAGATCTATAGCGCCGAGCTGGGCGATAAGGCTCCCGCAACCGTGAAGTGGGCCAAGCCCAAGTGGAGGGGCATGGAGCAGGATCGTTACACACTGCAGGTTGCCCCTGAAGATTGCACCGGCTGCGCGGTGTGCGTTGAAGTATGCCCGGTAAAGAGCAAGAGCGACTCAAGCCACAAGGCTCTCAATATGGCGCCGCAGGAGCCGCTGCGCGAGGCCGAGCGCGAGAATTGGGACTTCTTCCTTTCGCTGCCAGAGGTCGACCGCAGCAAACTTTCCCATGGGCAGGTGAAAGACCTGCAGTTGCTGCAGCCACTCTTTGAATTCTCCGGCGCATGCGCCGGCTGCGGCGAGACGCCCTATGTGAAGCTGCTGACGCAGCTGTTCGGCGACCGGCTCTACATCGCCAACGCCACCGGCTGCTCGTCGATCTACGGCGGCAACTTGCCCACGACTCCTTATTGCGCGAATGCGCAGGGGCGCGGGCCGACATGGGCCAACTCGCTTTTTGAAGACAATGCGGAGTTCGGCTTCGGCATGCGTACCGCTCTCGACCAGCAAAGAGCCTTCGCCGAGACGCTTGTTACGCGTCTCACACCGGCGATCGGCCCTGAGTTCGCAGCTTCGCTGATCAGCGCTCCACAGAAGAGCGAAGCCGAAATCGAAGCGCAGCGCGGACGGATCAAGGAACTGAAGAAGAAGCTTGTCGCCATCGATTCCTCCGATGCGCGCAATCTGCTGGCTATCGCCGATACGCTGGTCCGCAAAAGCGTCTGGATCCTCGGCGGAGATGGATGGGCATTCGATATCGGCTTCGGCGGCCTCGATCACGTGCTTGGCTCGGGCAAGAACATCAATGTCCTCGTGCTCGACACCGAGGTCTACTCCAACACCGGCGGCCAGGCGTCCAAAGCCACGCCGCGCGGCGCCGTCGCCAAGTTCGCGGCCAGCGGCAAGACTGTGAGCCGCAAAGATCTTGCCATGGAGGCCGTCAGCTACGGCTCCGTCTACGTCGCGCAGGTCGCGTTGGGCGGCAATGATACGCACGTCATCAAGGCTTTTCAGGAAGCCGAGGCACATGAGGGTCCTTCGCTGATCATTGCTTACTCCAGTTGCATCGCCCATGGCTACGACCTGGTACACGGCCTCGAACAGCAAAAGCTCGCTGTGCAATCCGGATACTGGCCGCTGATGCGCTATAACCCCGCGCTTCGCGCTGAAGGAAAAAATCCGTTCCAACTCGACTCGAAGGCTCCGTCGATCCGGCTCAAGGAATATGCCTACCGCGAGGCGCGCTACACCATGCTTGCGCGGAGCAACCCTGGCCTGGCAGCGGACCTGCTCAAGGATGCGCAGGACGACGTGGAGCGCCAGTGGCGCGTCTACTCCGGCCGTGCCGCGATGCCCGGACGCGGCGACACACCGCACATCGCCCCGGAAGAGACGACAGAAAATAAACTGACGGGTGACCCCGCCGGAGGTGGAGAATGATCGACTTCTCAACTCGCTATCTCGGCCTCAAGCTGAACGGGCCGATCGTGGTTTCTTCCACTCCACTTTCGGAGTCGCTCGACAACATCCGCCGCATGGAAGACGCGGGCGCAGCGGCCATCGTGCTGACTTCGCTCTTTGAAGAGCAGTTGGCACTGGAGTCTCACGCGCTCGACGAAGACCTCTCGCGCGGCACTTACTCTTTTGCCGAATCGCTCGACTTTTTGCCCGATCAGGCCGACTATCGCATGACGCACGAGGTCTATCTCGAGCACCTGAGGCGTTCCAAGGCGGCGGTGAATCTCCCCATCTTCGCCAGCTTGAACGGCGCGACCGCCGGCGGCTGGGTTCAATTCGCAAAAGAGATTGAGCAGGCCGGCGCGGATGCCATCGAGCTGAACACGTATGCGAATGCTACTGATCGCGATCAAACCTCCAATGAGCTCGAACTGCAGCTGATCGAGCTCGTGCAGCAGGTCTGTCAGTCGGTCAAGATCCCCGTCTCGGTGAAGCTCTCTCAGTCCTTCACCAGTCTGCCGCACCTGGCAGCGCGGCTTCAGGAAGTTGGTGCGCGCGGAGTCGTGCTCTTTAATCGCCTGTATCAGGCCGAGTTTGATATCGAGGCCCTCGAGGTGCGTCCCACGCTGCACTTCTCCACGCCGTCAGAGTTGCTGCCTCGTCTGCACTGGGCTGCGATCCTCTACGGTCAGCTCAACATCGACCTTGCCATTACCGGGGGCGTGCACTCGGCCGAAGACGTGCTGAAGTGCATCATGGCCGGCGCCAGCATGACGATGATGGCCTCGGCCCTGCATATTCACGGCATAGAGCACATCGGGCGTGTTCTCTCCGACATGCAGTGCTGGCTCGAAAAACACGAGTACACGTCGCTCTGGGATACGCGCGGCTCGTTGAGCCGGCGCTCGGTGCCCGACACGTCACCCTTTGATCGCGGCAACTACATCAAGACGCTCAGCTCGTACAGCCTGCGCCAGACCGCAGCCGGCTTCTAGAGTCTTTGCCTACCGATCGTCCCGATGCTGGTGACCATTTGGCATTCCGAGCCTCGCTGTCTATGATGCCTGTGAGTTTCCCAGGAGAGATTAGCCATGCTGAAACCGATTCGCGCACTTGCGACTACCGCCGCGTTCGCTCTTTGCATTGTTTCCTCCGCCGCCCAAGCCCCTGCCCATTACGAGCCGACCCTCGCATCGCTGGATCGTCATCCGCTGCCGCAGTGGTACGCCGGCGCCAAGCTCGGCATCTTCATCCACTGGGGACTGTATTCGGTGCCTGGCTGGGCTCCGCTCTCGCATCCCGAGCATGATTTCTCCTCGGCCGATTACATCAAGTTCAATCCCTACGCCGAGTGGTATCTCAATGTGCTGCGCATTCCCGGCTCGCCCACCCAGGCGTATCACCGCGAACACTACGGTGATCATTTCGGCTACTACGACTTCGCGCCGATCTTCAATCGCGAATCGAAGAAGTGGAACCCCGATGCGATGGCCGCCATCTTTGAGGCCGCTGGTGCGCGCTATGTTGTGCTCACCAGCAAGCACCACGAGGGATTCACGCTTTGGCCGAGCGCGGTGCCGAATCCCAACCCGAGCCTCGCGCCGAGCCAACTGCATGCGGAGCGCGATATCGTCGGCGACCTGACCAAGGCGGTCCGCGCCCATGGCATGCGCATGGGTCTCTATTATTCGGGCGGCTACGACTGGACGTTCAACACCGGCCCGATTGAGACCAGCGCCGATTATCAGACAGTCAAGCCGGAAACCCAGGCCTACGGCCAGTACGCCAACGCCCAGATCCATGAGCTGATTGACCGCTACCACCCTGCGGTTCTGTGGAATGATATCGACTGGCCCAAGACCGGCGATGCACTCGGCGTAGAGGCCGACTACTACAACGCGGTCCCTGATGGCGTGATCGACGACCGCTTTGGCATTCCGCATGCCGACTTCACCTCGCCTGAATACGCCAAGCTCGACAAGATCAGCGAGAAGAAGTGGGAGGAGTGCCGCGGTCTCGGGCGCTCCTTCGGCTACAACCGGGCTGAGGGCGAGGCCGAAACCATCGCACCCGCCGACCTGATCGCGCTTCTCGTCGATATTGTGAGCAAAAACGGCAACCTGCTTCTCGACGTGGGGCCGGAAGCCGACGGCACCATTCCGCCAGTGCAGATGGAGCGGCTGAAAGCACTCGGGGCCTGGCTCAAGCAGAACGGTGAGGCCATCTACGACACCACACCCTGGAGCCGCGCGGAAGGCAAGTCGCTGGAGGGTGACAGCCTTCGCTTCACCCGCAAAGGCGACGATCTCTACGTAACCGTGCTGGGCAGGCCGAAAGGACAGACCATCACGATCCCGGATCTGCCAGCCAGGCGCGGAATCGTGATCACGCAACTCGGCGGTAGCAGCAATCTTGCTGCAATCGGGCAGATGGACAATGTGAAGATTGGCTTGCGGGACGCGCTCGTTGGAGATTATGCCTATTCGTTCAAGCTGGCCGGCTACGCTGCTCCCTAGAGAATCTGCACACCATGGAACCAGCTCCCTATCGATCGCGTAGGAGCCAGACAGGGGGCAATCATGACGGGTCGGCGTCTCGTGTGGGTTGTTGTGGCATTCGTATCCTCTGCGCTCGCGACGCAGCAAGCCGGAGCACAGGCATCCAGCGCTATTAAAGGAACGTGGTTCGGAAGCATTGTCATTACCCATCCCGACGGCAAAGCCAGCCACGATACCGCGGTGCTGGTGGTGAACGATGATTCTTCCACTCTAAGCGGAGGCATGGGCCGAACGATCGATCAGCAGACGCCATGGCAGGATGGAGTTTTCAAGGATCACCGGCTGCAGTTCCATCTCGACGCGGCGGGCGGACTCAACGTCAGCCTGACGCTGTCCGTGGGACGGCTCGCAGGCTCCGCAACCGGCCGGGGCTTCCAAGGCCAGATTGATCTAAGGCCAGCTCCAGGGCTTATGCCTCACCAGCAGCTTCAGCAGGAGATCCTGGCTGTGGACCGGCAACTCTACGAAGCGTTTGAGCATTGTGATGTCGCCGCATATGCCGGCTTTCTCAGCAAAGATCTCGAGTTCTACCAGGACCGTACGGGAAAGACCGGCTACGAAGAAAATCTCGAGGCGATCAGGAATCGCTGCGCGGAAGGAATTCAGTTACGCAGAGAGCTGGACCAGGATTCCTTGATCGTCAATGCCGTGCCTGGCTTTGGCGCCATTCAAGCGGGGATCCATCGCTTCTACTCACGGGGTGAGGACGGGCAGGAGCACCTGGACGCGACGGCGCGGTTCACCCATATTTGGAGCAAAGAGAGCGGAACGTGGAAGCTGGTGCGCGCCATCAGCTACGACCACCGGTAAACAGGTAGATCTCAGGCGATCTCACTTCCCTGTCTTCCCCGGGCAAAGATCATCACCGGACCTACATCCCCTTCACTTTTTTCGAATATATTCCTTGACACGTATATACTATTCAAAGTATATAAAGAGGGTGGAATCTGTATTCGAAATCATTGCCGAACCAAACCGCCGCGCGATCTTGAGTCTCCTGGTCGCGAACCAGCAGTCGGTGGGAGAGATCGAGCGTCAACTTCGTATGCCGCAGCCGACTGTGTCCAAGCACCTGCGCGTGCTGCGCGATGCGGGTTTTGTGGAGTCTACCGTGGATGCGCAGCGCCGCCTTTACCGGCTAAGGCCTGAACCGTTTCAGGAAGTGGACGCCTGGCTGGCCCCATTCCGCCGGTTCTGGTCCAGACACCTGGATGCTCTCGAACGCCACCTGGACCGCATGGAAGACAGCGTCGGTCCATCCGAAAAGAAAGTGCAGCCACAACGAAGACGAAGCGAAAAGGGTAAGACCGTAAACCACAAACGGAACAGAGGAGAAACGAAATGAAGATCAAGCTGACCAGCGTATTTGTCGACGACCAGGAAAAAGCCCTGCGTTTTTATACCGAAGTGCTGGGCTTTGTGAAGAAGGCCGATTTCAGCAACGGCCCTTATCGGTGGCTCACCGTGGCCTCATCGGAAGACCCGGAAGGCACGGAGCTGCAGCTGGCGCTGAACAACAACCCCGCGGCGAAGAGCTATCAGGAGGCTCTTTTCCAGCAGAACCAGCCCGCAGCCATGTTCTTCACCGACGACGTCCAGGGCGATTACGAGCGGATGAAAACCCGCGGCGCCGAGTTTACGATGACGCCAACGGACGTGACGGCTTCGAAGATCGCAATGCTGAAGGATACCTGCGGGAATCTCGTCCAGATCACCGAGTTGAAGCGCTGGTAAGGAGAAGGCAGATGGCCGAACGCGCGCAGTACGCACCGGGGCCGGCGAGCACGGCCCAGGTACGAAAGGGCGGCGAGAAGTGGACGCTGATTCTGGTCCGGGAACTCCGTCACGCGCCGGAAAAGGTCTGGCAGGCGTTGACCGACCCTGCGCACCTGCGCGAATGGGCTCCATTTGAGGCCGATGGGAATCTCGGTGTGGTTGGAAGCAAGGTCAAGCTCACTTGGTCGGGAACAGGAAATGTTTCCGAGACCAAAGTGGTGCGGGCCAACGCGCCAAAACTGCTGGAGTACCACGACATCCGGTGGGAGCTTGAGCCGCTGGGCAGCGGCACCCGGCTCACGCTGTGGCACGCCATCGATCGCCGCTTCATCTCTTGGGGCGCCGCAGGCTGGCATATCTGCTTCGACGTTCTGGATCGGCTTCTCGCGGGGGAGCCAATTGGGCGCATCGCTGGTGGCGATGCGATGAAGCTCGCGGCCTGGAAGCGGCTCACCGCTGAGTACGCCGAACAATTCAACAAGGAAACACCAAACTGACCGCTCAACGCCGTGAAGGGTTGGAGCGCTGGTTGAGGAGGAAGTACGCCATGGAATCAACTTTGCGCAATCCGCACCTCGTCGCCGCTGGGACGACCCCCAAAGCTATCACCATCGCCTATTGGATCGTCACCGCGATCTTCTGCCTGGAGATGTGCTTCACCGCTTACTATGAGTTACTGCCGCAGGGGGCGCAGGCCTTCGCCCGTCTCGGCTTCGCGTCGGGCTACTTCCGCATGGAGCTCTCGCTGGCCAAGCTCGTGGGCGTGGCTGCGCTGCTCGTCCCGCTGGTGCCCGGGCGGTTGAAGGAGTGGGCTTATGCCGGCTTCGCCATCAACTTGGTGTCGGCGGTGATCGCCCATCTCTCGATACGCGATGTTCCGCAGGCTTTCATCCCGTCTACGCTCACCAGCGTGTTCTGGGGGCTCTCGTATTCTTGCTGGCGGCGTTTGCAGGCGGAGCCGAAGAGCGCCTAACTTCTCACCGACAATCTGCAATTGTCCAGGCAGCACGACAGGGTTGCTTCGCCTGCACCCGCTAACTCCGGCTTGCCTCAATCAGCGCGTGCGCGGTGCGGCGGAGTAAAGGCGTGGCTTCGCCGGGCGAGAAGAGCTTCGAGCTCACAAATGCGCCATTGATCAGTAACGAGAGCTGTCCGGCGAGCTCGTCCGGACGAGCGGCGCCGAGCCTTTCAGCGATGCTTTTCAGCCGCCGGCGCATTTCCAGCTTGTGCGCGGTGGCCACCTTGCGCGCGGGATGGTCGGCCTCAGGGAATTCCGCAGCCACGTTGATCTGCGGGCAGCCGCGATAATGGGGTCGGCCGACACGCTCACCGATCCAGGCAAGATGAGCGTCCAGTTCGGCGACCGCGTCGTTCCTGTGCTGCGCTGCGACGCGATCCCAGGTTCCCCAGAAATCCTCGTCCTCTCGCTTGAGGAAAGCCGCGACGAGGTCGTCTTTCGTTCCAAAGTGCCGGTAAAGGCTCGTTTTCGCCACACCGGCCTCTTCGACAACGAGATCAACCCCGACTGCTCGCACTCCCCGTTGATAGAAGAGCTTAGAGGCCGTCTCGAGAATTCTGGCCCGCACTTCTGCGTTATTTTCCTCAATCTTCGGCATGAGATCTCCGGTTCAGGAACACTTTGTCCTTGACGCACTACAGACCTGTTTGTATCGTATCACTACAGACCGGTCTGTAGCATTGAATGAAGGAGAGGAATCTGCATGGAGAGCCGTCGAGGAGATCGGCATGTGATTGCGGTGTTTGGAGCTGCCGGGCATACGGGCCGATTCGTGGTGGCAGAGTTGATCCGCCGCGGGATCAGGCCGATCGCGATTGCACGCGATGCTGTTGCGCTCGCCGCAGCGAATTTCCCAGTAGCGGAATCGGCCGAAGGAAATGGAGGAGGCGAGGTCCTGCGACGCCAAGCCTCCGCAGGCGATCCGCAGTCGCTTGATCAAGCGCTCAGCGGAGCCCATGCGGTGATCAACTGCGCAGGTCCCTTTCTTGAGACTGCCGACTCCGTTGCGGCGGCGGCCTTACGAGCCGGCATTCAATACCTGGATGTTTCGGCCGAGCAGCAGAGCACGCGAGAGATCCTTGACAAATACAATGAGGCCGCACACGACGCCGGCGTTGCCGTCCTGCCGGCCATGGGGTTTTACGGCGGCTTTGCCGACTTGCTGGTGACTGCTGCGCTCGGGGACTGGGACCGAGCAGAGACGATCGACATCCTGATAGGTCTCGACAGCTGGCATCCGACGCGCGGCACGCGCATCACCAGCGCCCGGAATATAGCGCGGCGCATGGCGGTTGCGCAGGGACGACTTGTCCCCGTGATGATGCCGGCTGCGGAGAAGCATTGGGATTTCGGCGATCCGATTGGGGCTCAAACGATGATCGAGGTACCGTTCTCCGAGATCATCCTGATCGAGCGCCACACAAAGGCCACCGAACTCCATACGTGGCTCAACCGTACCGCGCTCGGTGACGTTCGCGATCAGGCCACTCCCGCTCCGCAGGCAGTGGATGCGCGAGGACGCTCTGCACAGCGTTTTGTCGTGGATGCCGTGGTACGGCGCGATGGAAAGAGTCGTCGCATCACCGCGCGTGGGCAAGACATTTACGCCTTCTCGGCTGCGCTTGTATGCGAGGCCGCTGTGCGGTTGCTGGGAGGCGGGTTCCGCAGTGCTGGCGCGCAGGCGCCAGGGGCGATCCTGGATGCGCAGGAAACGTTGGCCGCCCTGACGCCTGAGCATCTGACGTTCGAAACCTTGGCGGACTGAGCATTGCACGGCGCACGAATGGGCAATTATCCCCTGCGTTGAAATGGGTTGCTTAGGATGTAGAGCGCCGTCCAATTGGTCGAGGTCTT
>Ga0335073_10004709_pt1 | contig 19089 bp, 17 predicted proteins | sample Lox_Sample_22_FD_207093 | JGI IMG/M metagenome (GOLD analysis project Ga0335073, IMG submission 207093) | Soil microbial communities from Loxahatchee National Wildlife Refuge, Florida, United States - Lox_Sample_2.2 | ecosystem: Environmental > Terrestrial > Soil > Wetlands | place: USA... | reverse complement strand
ATGCCGATCGTCGTGTGACGAGTCGAAAACAGGCGAACGGCCGGAGAGGACGGACTCGCTGCTGGTGCGGACATCGCCGAAGGATCGCCAGAAATCATTTGGGAGAAAATTGGTGCGGAAGGGGGGAGTGTGCCGTGTATCCCCTCGAAATATTGGCTTTTATGGGCATTTCGTTGATTCACTTGGGCTTTTACGCGTGTCGGTTGTGCCTCGGAATGCCAGCGATGGACAGCGATGGACACCTTAATGGCACAGTGGCACAGTGAAATTATGCTAGCTGCGGCGCGCACCAAAGTCCGTGGACGCTGCTCCCAGCGCTTCCGAGCGCCCTGAAGCCCTTCGACAGTCAACTCGAAAATAAAAAGGGCGTCTCAACGGTTTCCCAATCGAGACGCCCGAAAGATCTGCACCAGAAATCGGTGACTGCGAATCCAGGGCAGTTTACTCGCAGCCTTCGCACCTGTCAAGAGAATAAAAGTGCGGAGAGTGTGGGAGTCGAACCCATCAGCCCCCGAAGGGGCCTCCGAGTGATTCGCAGTCACCGTCCGGTACACCAAACCGGCAGCACTCTCCAATACAAACTGAATGATCGTCCCACGGCCGCGAACTGCTCCGATTTTAGCAGAAATCCGCACAGCGCATCAGACGTTGACTGAAAAAGGACGTTTGCAGACTTCACACTTCTCTTCTGACCACTCTACAAAGCGCACGATCTGACCCAGTGAAATCCTCGCTTTGCACTCAAGGCAGAGCACACGCTTTTTCTGCTGCTTGTCCACGTAGACTGCATTTGTCTTGCTGTCCCTCATGTCTCGCCCATGCAAAGCGAGTCGCCCACCTTCGATTCGATAGTCACCCGCCTTGGCGAACTTGCAAAGGAGACCAACACACGCTGACCCTGCACCAAGTCACGCACCCAGAAAGCACCCGACTAAGAGCCCAGTGATCGCAAAAATCCAAACTAGCTATCTAAGCAGGATCTTCATCAGGACAAGGATGAGAAAAACCACGATCAGGGCAGCTATGCCCCAGTTCTTGCGGCTCGTAGTTTGCCCCGAGTACTTGCGTCTATAAAACCCCGTGCCCGGAATCGAGGTCTGACTGTAATCTTGACCTTTCGCGTCGCGACCGACACGGAAACCGCGAACCCCGACCGAATAGCCGACACCTTTCTTGGAAAGATTTATCCTCAATAGGCCAAAATTGAAGGCCTTCCTTAGATTCCATCCCATCGACTGTCTCCGTGCCAGCCCTACGCAGCTCGGGCGTTCGCCCGCGCTTGTGCCATTTCCATCCAGGCTTTCTGGATTTGATCCTGCAATTGTCCCCGGGCCACAACGATTCGCCGCCGTATTTCTGTCAGCTCCATCTGGCCCCTCGACAGCATCAGCTCGATTTCCAATCGCCTCTTTGCGATCTCTTGGTCGACGCGCTGAACATCCAACGGATCGACGCCACGCTTCGGATCGAATTTGAATCTGCTCTCGTGGGATCGCCTCCAGGCTATCAGCTGTTCGGTTAGGAACTGTCCGAATCCTGGGACCGCTTCCACTGCGGTTGCCGTCACGTCGGCAGCGTCATCAATTCCGTATGAAGAAAGCATCGCCTTCCGATTATCCTTGACGTGCGGAATGTCGGCAGACGCTATATCGAACTTCTCCAAATAGTGTCGAAGCTGGACGTTGTAAAGATCACGTTCAAGATCCCGAATCTTTTGTTGTCTCCGGCTCGGAAGTTGGGCGTGCTCCTCTGCCAGTTTCTTCAAATCCGTCATCTTTGCTGTGAATGCCTCTTCGGAAGCTTCTCGCTGCCACCGCTCTTGGATCACCCGCAGTCGCGCTTCAGTAGCCCTGGCCTCATTTTCAAAACCTGTTTTCCTGTGCCCGGCTTTGCTAATCATGCTCTTCGCCACTGCAACACAAACTATGCCAACCCAGAAAGTTGCTGCTCCTAGCCCCGAGGCAAGACATATCCCTAAGATTACTAGCACCACCAACACAACAGCAGCAATCTCCCCTCGACGTCTCCAGCCTGCGGCCTTGGCCTGCAACGTGGCCCGGATGCTCGCCGTCAGTTGGGCAAAATCGGGGAAGACAGTCGGCCCGGGACTTTGCACCGATGATACCTGGGCCCAAACCAGGTCCAGCTTGAACCCGGAGGAACCGACAGCAACACCGTAGCCTACGAACAACAAAACACCGGCTCGCGCCTCTATAGCGCACCACGGACAGGCCGATAGCCCCTGAAAAAAACTATGCGCTTTGTTCGTCGAGCATTCTTTCAGTCGTCGTCCAAGCGTATCCAGGGCGGCGATCCACTGTCCGCCGTTAGGCCGCCCACTTTGGACCCCGCTCGGAGCGAAAGCGCTCACAAATAGACCGCTGACCTCGGGCGTTAGATGAGCCAGGGTAATGCAATTCGGCGGGGGCTGCATCTGTGTGCGCTGTGTGTCCGGGGCAAAGGCAAAGCGGAATTCCCCGATTGCCTTTTCGATAGGCATATCGCCCCTACCAAGAAATTTCCCCGCAAAAGGATGGCGACCCATGAAGAGCAAATGAAAAACAAGCACCGCGAGCCCAAAATTGTCATGATTGGGTGTGCGAATGACGTGCTTGAATTCTTTGTCCTGCAGCTCCGGCGGTGTATACAGCGGAACCCCAACCCCGCACAAAAAATAATTCCCATTTGACAAAATCTGAAAGCTATCGCAATCGATTAGGCTGACAACGGCCGATTCAGGCGAGACCCGAACGTTACTCTGGTTCACGTCTCCAATAACGTGACCATGTTCATGGATCACAGAGAACGCCCGCGCCACATTCCCTGCAGTATGCAGCAAGAAGCGCCAATTCGCTTTGGCCGGAAACTCCCGGACACGGCTCTTCGGGTTGTATAGCAGATGGATGTCTTTAAACCCGCTCACATTTCTCATCAAAACCCCGGCAACCGCGTTGCCGTTTCGAGGCCGCAATGTTCCAACGGGCCATGCGGCGAGTTTTAAAAGCCGTTCGCTTTGCAGCTCAACCATTCGAGAAAGCTTTTCTGTCTTCTCCAGGTCAAGCTGTCGATGATAGATCTTAGCTACGAGGCCAGCGTCGCCTTCAATAGCATACACAGTCGCCTCGCCGCCCCGCCCGAGTTGCCTGCTGAGTGCGATCTGCCTTCCTTTGTCGTCGATGAAGGTTGCCCGTGCCATCATTACCTTACGTTGCGGCCAAAGAACTATCCATGCGACAGGCCAGCACCAGAGTTTTGTCGTCGTCTGTTTTCTCATTCACTCGTGGCGACGATAGAAACCTTGCAAGAGATTGAGACAATTCATGGGAGCGACCTTCTGGCACGCCCCTTAGAGGCGTGAACAGACCCCTAAAAAAGGGCTCGTGAGCCGTTTGTTGCTGATAGTTTAGGGCGATACTCTGCAATCCGTCGCTGAGGAGTGCGGCCTCGACGATTTCGCGACGCACGGACTCAAATTGCAGATGCTCCGATGCGTCTTCCTGTGTGACAAAGTGCGTTGTGTTTGCGTATTCGCCGCGATCTGGCCAAAATACGTGTCCGTAGGCGTGTTCCTCGGAATCCGCCACAACAATGACACCGTCGCCAATCTGGACACACGCCGCGCAGGAGGGTCCCGCCACCAGCCCGAGCAACGTGCAAGCGAAGTCACGCGGCCCACGAGATAATGATTCGGCTTCTTTTCCGAGAGCTTTCTGAATAACGCTGATCCAGAACTTTGCGGTTTCGACCGATATCTGCTCAACCGTATTGCCAGAGCACAGGTGGTCGTTTACCAGGCCGACGAAGACGCTGCACGCTCTTGATGCACCTTCGCCGCCGCAAGGCGCACTTCCGGCTCCATCTGCCACGACCGCCACGAGTACGTTCTCACCGTTTGGGAGCAAGTAGACCTGGCAGTCATTCGCATCCTGACAGGTGCCGCCTACCTTCTCGTGAGACGTTCCAACGACGGAGGCGGCAATGTATCGCCAGCCTCCTTGCGTCATACAGAAGCCCATCCTTCAGGTGTGGTCGGATTCTGCAGCGGAACTTGGTCGTCGACGTTCGAGCGAGAAACTGCGCTGAGTGAGTTCGACAACCAGATGAAGAGATCGCGGAAACGAAGCTGCTTGAGTTTCAGCGGTTTGCGAACGGCAATCTGTTCCAGCGTGTCGAAGTGGGCACCTTCAACGCCTACGGCAAAAAATGAGAGTGCCTTCGCCTCTTCTCCTGCATGGATTTTCTTGGCCGCCTCTTTCCACGCGTCCGTGGGCGCACCGTCAGTGATGAGGAATATCCAGGGACGGTAATAGGAAATTCCGTTCGACTTGTAGGCCTGCTTCCGCTGGTCCAGCAGCGTGAGCGCTTGTTGGATTGCGGCACCCATCGGCGTGTCGCCGGTCGTTTCCAGCTTCGGGGGCTGAAACTGGTCTGCAGTTTGAAAGTCGGACTGTACCTGGACGGGGCCGAATGTAATCAATGCAACTTCGACTCGCTTTTGCGCCAAAGCGTCCGCAGCAAGTTCGTCCTTGAAAGCAACAAGTCCGTCATTGAGCTGAGTTATAGGTTCGCCCTTCATCGACCCTGACGTGTCAAGCAGCAAGATGCACGGGCAGCGCGGCTCGGGGTTTTCGGCGAACTCGGCGCCCCCGAAAGGGACTTGATCAAAAGTCGTTCCCACAGTCGCCTCCTGGTAAATCCATTCAATTTCCGTGTCGCATCATTCTAAAGCCCCAGTGACCCACGCGCGCTGCTGCACGAACCTTGTTCGATACTAACCCATTTGTGTATTATCGGTGATCTTTCTCGTCTCTATTGCGTGTCAGGTGCGTCAACGAATCAAATGTCGGTAAACGAACAAACAAAACCACGCAACGAGTACAATCCAGCCAAGGACAAGGCTCCACTCGATTATCCCTTGTGGTCCTCCGTCACGCGACTCTTGAGCCGGGCGAGCAGGTTTCTGATTGTGCAGAACCCTGAGCAACAAAAGAATTATCACCGCGAGCAGAATGTTCGTCATTTTTGATGGCGGCGAAAAGATAGCGCGAGTCTCCACGCGGGGTCAACTTGCCGTGCGGCGTGACCGCGCCACGCCGCCGCTCAGGGCTTAGAAGTTTCCCTCCGCGACGTCTTTCAGAATTTGCTTCTCCAAAGACAGCTCCGCCACCAGCCGCTTCAACTTGGCGTTCTCCCGTTCCAGTTCCTTGAGTCGTTTGGCTTGATCCAGCTTTAGACCGCCGAACTCTTTCCGCCAGCGGTAGTAGGTCTGCGCGGTGATTTCGGCTTCCTTGCAGGCTTGCGGGGTGGTTTTTCCGTTGGCGATTCCGACTTCAACCTGCCGCAGCAGCGTCACGATCTGCTCCGGCTTGTATTTCCTCATGGGCATACCAGCTTCCCTCCAAAGTGAATTCTCTCTCACTCCTGCTGGTACAAAAACAGCCGGTCAGGTCAGAGGTAGAGCCGTCTTAACCTTCATCAGAAGCCAGTATCGACTCCAGTTTGGTCCGACAAGCGTTGAGAAATTGTCTGAGCCTCCGGAGCGCAAGTGATAGCAATCAATTCTTCTCAAGTCCAAAAGCGACCTGTAAAGTTCGCAGCAACCGGGAAAATGCGTAATATAGAACAGACGCCAATGATGATTCTTGTGACGCTTGGAGGTGAGTGTTTCGGGGCAGAGTACGAAGGTGTTGGAAACGCTGACGGGCGTGATGGTGTCCTTTACTATTTCAAGCTGGAAGACATGCGTAAAGATCGCGGAGAGCGAATTGTCTCGCTGTTCCGATCCGGAACTGACAAGATTTTCATAAAAGACTATGACGCGCGGATCGAGGCGGTAAGACTGAATGCACTCCGCCGAGCCTTCGATTCGGGCACCTTCAGTTTCGAGACGCCGTTCATTGAACATCGATACCATGAACTCCGTCTCACAGCGAACGATTTTCAGCCCCAGAAAAAGGCTAGTGACGAGACTATCCGTCACTTCATCAAACTTAGTGCCTACTACCTTGGATTTAAACATCCGCAAAAAAATGCTCCAGAGGCGTTAGTAGACTTCGACTGTGCCGAAGACTTTGATTACTTGGGAGTGCAACCACAGGACATCGGTCGGAACTTGCGCCTACTAACGGAGGAAGGGTATCTTCGCCGTTCTTCTGCGGCCACCCTCACTAATCCGGACAGGGTTTCGCCTACTCCAAAGTTGATTAGAGAAGTCGAGGGCACCATTCAGGCTGATGACAGCATTCATGGGCCAAATATTCAGCATGGTCAGAGCGTCAGTCGCAAGATTTTTCTGGTGCATGGACATTCTGAGGACGTGAACCGAGCAGTGGCGTCTTTCCTGAGAACTCTTAGTCTCGAAGTTGTGATTTTGCGTGAGCAGCCGAACCAGGGACAAACAATCATCGAGAAGTTTGAGAAAAACTCCGACGTTGGGTTTGCCGTAGTGCTTTTGACTCCGGACGACTCCGGCGCACCGATACGCGACGCGACCGGGGCGAAAAAGCGAGCGCGTCAAAATGTGATCCTTGAACTGGGTTACTTTATTGCCAAGCTCGGTCGGGAGCACGTCTGTCCAATCTACGTGGACGAAGTGGAACTTCCGTCTGACCTTCTTGGGGTCCTTTGGGTCCGCTACGACAAGAATGGAGAGTGGCGCTCGCAGCTAGCCAAGGAGATCAATGCTGCTGGGATCAAGGTGATGATGGAGTGACGATTTTGAGAGTTATTTGCGTTCAACTAACATTCGCAAGGGGGCTACCTGCTTCGATGAGGTATTGCCTTTGGACTTGATGACATGGACGCTCGTTTTCACACCCTGCTTGTTTAGAAGCTCATACCCCTCAGCGAGGGCGTGCTTAATCAGCGCCGATTCCACGATATCCAGCACCTTCTTTTCCTGCTGCCCTGGATGCAGTTTCAAATGGGCAACGAGCAAAATACGACGGCCTGCTTGCGCGTTTTTAACGCCCATCATCAACCGGACATTGTTTAGCTGGTCGTCGATTCGCTTCCTGACCCTAGAAGCTTGTCCAACGTAGAGCGGAGCAATGGACCGACCGAAACTCCGCGCAAAAATGTACACTCCGGCTCTGTTGGGGATGCGGTCAAGGTTCCTAATGGCGTAAATCTGATTCGTCTTCGACCCATCCTTCAATCGAACCGGCTTATCCCACTTTAGGTCAATTTTCAAATGTCGTCCCCTTCGATTTTGGCAGGAACGTACTCTCAAACGCCGAGTGTGTCAACTTTCTGCGGGATCACGGTTAAGCGTGATCCTTCTTCTTGGGTGTTGGCTTTGGTAGCAGCACGTCTTCTAGCTTTTCCAGAATCTGAGGGAATTGTGAGTCCGAGTTGAATCTCACACGATAGCCATTTCCTCGATGAAGTGCGGCGGCCAGAGAGGGCTCTGCATAAGCGAAGAATTTGCCGACGTACAATTCCGTTAATTCCTGAAAGACATTGAAACTTATTCCCTCCTCACGTTTTCTTCGAAGTTTTTTCACGTAGGGGCGGATGACAATCACTTGTCCAGACGCCGGAAATCTCACGGTGGCCGTTCCATCCCGCACCATTGACCGTGAGAAACTGCCCGGCTTGTACCCGGAGTCTTCGTCTATCCCGCCTCGCCGAGCGGCGGTCTTCGCTGCTTTGTCCACCTTCTTTCCAATTTCCGTCTTCTTGCCTTTTTGGTAGACGAAGTCAACACGCACGCCCAGCTTCGAGAGTTTCCCGATGCTCTTCAATATTTTGTCCCAGAGGTCTTCGTTCGCGGTGGGCTCACCGCTTTGTTTGCGCCAGCCACTTTTCTTCCAGTATCGAGCACTGGAATGACAATTCGCCACGTACTGGGAATCCGTCACGATGTAGACTCGGTTTGCATACGGCCACGGTGCGTTTTCCAGCGCCCACTCCAGAGACTTTGCACAGGCGATCAACTCCATTCGGTTGTTGCTACTTTCGCCGCATCCGAAATCGACAATTTGCTCTTCCGGCAGGCCCACCGCGTCTGGGTATAGGACGTACGCTGCTCACCCTGAAATGCCTCCTAGATTTCTGTAACAGGAGCCATCCGTATGAATCTGAATTGCCCTTGGGTCTAGCACAGGGCTTAGTTTCTCGCTTGCGCTGCTTTCATCATCTTTTCAAACTTTTCTAACGTCGCTGGCGCGTACCCCGCGTAGTGATTATTGGCGTATGCGAAGATTTGAATTTTGCGTTTGTGAACCTTGCGGACGACCTCGACCCACTCCGTCAGCTCTCTTGTTCGGTTCACGACTGTTTTGTCCCACACTCTCGTTTCCTTCTCGATTCCCTTTCGATCTCCGAGCCAGCGAATGTAGGTGAAGTCAGCCGTGATCGGATCAGCCTTCGCGAATAGCTCGCTCGGGCGGGGCATCCACGATTGATCCGTCAACGCGTAGGCGACTTTGTTTTCGCGCAGCACGTCAAAGAACTCTGGGACCAACCAGTTCTTGTTGCGAATCTCAACTGCGAACTTGTGATCCTTAGGAAGCTTTCCGACGAATGGTTTCAGTCTCGCCAGAAACTGCCTGCCCGCCGTGAACATCGAACGATTGAAGTACCCAAACTGAAAAAGCATCGGCCCGAGCTTTGGGCCAAGCAATTCCATCGTGCTTACGAATTCCTTAAACTCCTCCTCGCAATCGACGAGGATCTTCTCATGTGTGATCTTCTGAGGAACCTTCACCGCGAAGATGAAATTGGCGGGCGTCTTCCTCTCCCAGCCGTTTACGACCGCCGCTGAGGGCGTCCGGTAAAACGTCGAGTCTACTTCGACCGTGTCGAATTTCGTGGCGTAAAAGCTGAGGTAGTCAGCAGGCTTCATTCCTGTCGGATAGAAAGCCTCTTCCCACCCCTTGGCGGTGAATGCAGACGTGCCTAAGTGAATTCCATCCAGTTTCATGTGCCGATGGTCTCGCGACAAATGACTTGGGTCAATGTTACACTCGCGACATGATGCCCACAGAAGAGCAAATCGAATTAGCGAATTCGTGGTTGGAAGACCGCATCGCTGGCTACATCAAAGACGGATATTTCGTCATGATGCCTGTGGCCCTCAGAGACGCGATGAAGAGTGGAGCCGATTTCAGTGAGGTTTTTGCGAAGCGCGGCATTGGGCCAAATGGGGTTCAATTGCTGCCGGACTTTTTGGAGCTCAGCCTTCGCAAGACGTAGGGCCGTTATCGCCTTCAAGCCGATTCCTCACCTGCTCAGTTTTCCAAGCAATCGGAAACCTGAACAGTCCCCCGATCAGGCAAAGTCCAAATTTAGCCCAGCCATTTGTCCCTGCCGCAGGCCCTTGAGGGCGGGCAGGATACGTGCGGCCAGACTCACTCGCGGGGTCTGGGCGTCACATGTGGTCTATCCGGGGGATTCAAACCCCCACAGTATTACTCAAAGAAATGTAATATCTCTCGATATTCACTTGACAGCTAATCCATTCAGGCTTATATAGCCGCCAATATTTCTCCTGGAGGAGACATGCGATCCTCGATTGGACTGTCGGCCAGCCTTGCCTTCCTCTTTTCAGTCACCGTCTTTACAATGAACGGCAATGCACAGTCCGCGCTGCAGCCCGTCCGCAATCCGCAAGCCCTCACGCTAGTAGCACAGAGTCTCGTAGCCATGGGCGGAGTGGGGCCGCTTGCTCAGGTGCAGAACTCATTTGTGAGCGGTACAAGTGTAGTCAGCGCAGCCAATGCAGATCAAGCCGCGCAACAAACGGCTACAACGAATTTTACCTGGACCTACGCGGGGACCCAGTTCCGCCTTGAAGACACTGCTGCGACCGGTAGCCACACTCTCGTCAGTAACGGAGGGAGTCCGCAGGATTATCACGACGGCGGGTGGTTTATTGTTCCTCCGGTAACAGCGCGAACAAATCTTCCCTACCATATTCCGGCCTTAGCTCTTTATGAGGAGATCCAAAGCCCTGGTTATTCGTTCATTTATGTCGGGGCAACGACCCTGAATGGCAAGACGGTGATTGAAGTTCAGACTCGCGATGACTCTGACCTGACGGGGCATTCGTTTACACCGCAAAACTGGTATTTCGATCCTGCAACGGCATTCCCACTTCGCGTGGAATATCAAATCCCGATATCCGCAAACGCGACGGATTCCTTGGAAGCCTCGATGACCTTTTCGAATTTCCAAACCGTCAGCGGAATCGCTGTGCCCTTCCAGCTAAACGTCACTGATGGGCCAGTCTCTTTTGTCTCTACCGTAACTTCGGCTACTTTCAACGCCAGTGTCGATCCAAGCGGATTTGCACCTTCCTCTGGAGGTGCCCAGTGATCTCGCGCCCTCACAGACACCCGGTCCTGAAACTTGTAATGTTGTTCTTTGTGTCTGGAGCCTGCTCAGTTTCTGCAACGGCCCAGACTCTGCCGCCGACAACTGCGGGTGACCAACTAGGGTTGCAACCCTATGAGAGTTACCATGGCGGAGACATCGACTATGTCAACCTCACGAACGGAATGCTTAATATAAACACCCCATTCCTCATCTACCCTCAGCGAGGAAAACTGCACCTCTCATATAACCTCTTCTACAACAACCGATGGCAACACCGTGGCGAATTCTGTCCGCCGCATGTGACATGTGAGTGGCTTTGGGGATACCAAGCAATTCCTCCAACAACTGCCCCCTCAACCGTCTCTGTCCAGTTGGCCCAAGGGTACAGCGTATTGGGGAAAACCGTTCCCTATGTATTTAATCCAGGCAAGAACACTCAATACACAATTTATTACGCTAATTGGTCCCTTGAGATGCCGGATGGCAGCCAACACACGCTTGGAAACCTTGGGACGATGACAGAACTTAACTACGACCCGAGCTACTACGAACAATACAGCGGCCCGTGGGAGACGCTGGACGCCTCAGGGTGGAGAGTAAACGGGACATTCCAATCCAGCGGGGAACTTTATGGCGCGGGGATTCCGACCTCCGTTATAGGTCCCGACGGAGTAATGTACAACACTTCCACGGCGTTCGAAGAAGATTCCAACGGCAACGCGATCACTAACAACAATGGAGTCTTAACCGATTCACTGGGGAGACAAGTCTCGGGGACCTCAGTCAGTGCTTCAACTTCGGCATGTCCACAACCGCCGCAAGTTCTACTACCAGTGGCTTCAGCGACAGGATGGAGCGTACCAGGCCCAAATGGAGCTAATGTTGAGTATATATACTGCTATGCGGCTGTCTCAATTAATATTGCCCCACAATATCCGTCAGACATTTATCCCGCCTACACTGGTACTCAAACCCTGTTGCAGAGCATTGTGTTGCCAAATGGGCAAGCGTGGAACTTTCAGTACAACGATCCGGGAGATGGCAGCACATATAACGGCGCGCCAGTCAATTACGGAACTCTGACCCAGATTGCGCTTCCGACTGGCGGAACAATTAGCTATACCTACGGAACGAATACCGGAGAGTGCCAAAATAACGGCCGGTGGGTCATTAGTCGTTCTGTGAACGCCAACGACGGAAACGGGCCTCACACCTGGACGTATAGTTATACTACTGGTTCCCCAACCAGTTCGACGACCGTGACTGATCCCTTGGGAAATTACGAGGTTCATACCTTTACGGTGCTTGCCGCTAGTTGCTCGGGGTACGAGACGGAGACACAGTATTACCAGAACGGAGGGACATTACTGAAGACGGTCAACACGAGCTACAACTATGGTTCCAGCAGGAACACGCAGGACGGCTCTGAGGACGGCCCAATAAACGTCGTTCCCAAACAAGTCATTACGACTTGGGCGAACGGGCAGACGTCCCAGATAGAAAAAAGCTATGACTCAGGTTTCAGTTATATCGACTATCTGGGTAGAACTACAAACAATGAGAGCGCAGCAAATGTTGGCATCTATGGAAAGGGCCTGACAGAAGCAGACTACGATTACGGTGGGGCACTTCTCAAGACCACAAACACGAATTACCTTGCACTGTCCAACCCTTACTATCTAGCGAGCAATCTCTTGGATTTGGTTTCCTCTGAGCAGATTCTCGACACCGGCGGAACTCAGCGCGGGTATACAACTTATTCCTACGATGAAAACAACGGCAGCCCACAGGGAGTCCTTGGTAATTTGACATCCGTTCACCGGTGGCTAAACACCACGGGCGGCTATCTTGTCACAAGTAATGTTTATAACTCCAACGGACTCATGACTTCATCCACAGACCCGAACAACAACACGACCATGTACGGTTACTCCTCCTGCTATGCGGGTTCGGGCCCCACATCCGTCAAGAATCCGCTGAATCAAACCACGAGTTATTGCTATGACACCAACACCGGATTAGTGACGTCATCCACCGACCCAAACAGTCAGACAACCAGCTACGCCTACGACGACATGGCTCGACTGACTCAGATTATCCGCCCGGATGGTGGGCAGACGAACTTGAGTTACCTCACGGCAACCGAAGTGGAAATCTCTGATTCGATAGACAACTCCGGGAATAATCGAACGTCATACCTTGAGGTAGATGGCCTCGGTCGAAAGGCCCGCTTCGCCGTTACAAATGGAGAATCCACGCCATACGATGAAACGGATACCTGTTACGACGCCGACGGAAGAGTGGGTTTCTCATCGTACCCATATCAGGACACTGGTCCGTTTTCCGCGACGCAATGCACAAAGCCGGGAGATTCATTCTCGTATGATGGAATCGGGCGGGAGATATCGTTGACCCACGTCGACGGCTCCAGCATATCGACTTCGTATTCCGGCAACTCCGTGACGGTCACCGACGAGGCGGGTAAGACGCGAGAGAGCTTTACGGACGGGCTTGGCAGGCTGACCGAGCTAGTAGAGGACCCGAGCGGACTCGACTACACCACCAATTATACGTACGACGCGTTGAGTAACCTGACGGGCGTGACGCAGGCTGGCTCTCGCCAGCGAACTTTCGTTTACGATTCGCTTTCGCGTCTAACAAGTTCGACAAACCCTGAATCCAATACTGAGGTTATGTCTCCCTACTCGTCTGTCCCAACAACCTATTCATACGATGGAGATGGAAACCTCATTTCAAAAACGGAACCTGCGCAGAATCAGCAGGGCACTTCTCCCGTCACTCTGTCGTACTGCTATGACCAACTAAATCGTCTGACAGCGAAGGCGTATACCCTTCAAACATGTACGAACGGAATGATGCCGTCACCGCTCGTCCAATATTCTTACGATGGTTCGAGTTGCGGTGGTCTGTCACCGTGTCTGAACGTCGGACATCGAACCGGCATGGTCGATCAGGCCGGATCCGAGACATGGAACTATTCCTATAATCAATCCACACCCCACCTTGGCGTTATGGTGACGGACACTCGCACTACAAACTCGATACAGAAAACGTCCACCTATCAATACAACCATTTGAACTCCCTCGTGAGTCTGCAATACCCGAGCGGACGTGCGGTTAACTATAGCTATAACACTGGGGACAGACCGGTCTCCCTCGTGGACGGCACTACCTCCGTTTACTACGCAAACACGCTGCATTATTGGGCGGGCGGAGCTCAGTGCTGGGCCGTCTTTGGAGACTCCGCAACTGTCGCGGCCACTTACAACGGTCGGTTACAACCTTCCAGAATGCAGGCCACGGGTAGCGTGGTGTCTTATCCCTCGAATTGCCCAGGATTGGGCCAGACCGGAAACCTGATCGACTTGACTTACAATTTTAGCTACGGGTCGGGTGACAATGGAAACGTGATTGGAATTACTAACAATTACGACGGAACGCGCTCGCAAAACTTCACATACGACTCTCTGAACCGAATAACGATGGCAGAGACGACTTCGAATTATTCCACCAGCCCTGGGCATTGCTGGGGCGAAACCTATCAATTCGACAATCTGAATAGTGGCGGTGCATGGGGAAACTTGACAGGTATCACGCAAGTGACAGGTGGTTATACAGGCTGCAGCCAAGAGAGTGGCTTGAGCGTCTCGGTGAACACGCAAAACCGCATCACGACGAGCGGCTACGGCTATGACACGGCGGGAAATATGACCCTGGAACCTCCCGGGACCACTTTGGTTTACGACGCCGAGAACCACCTCACCTCGGCTGCGGGCGTCACTTACTCCTACGACGGGGACGGCAAGCGCGTCGAAAAATCCAGCGGTAAGATTTATTGGTACGGAATCGATGGAAGCGTCTTGGACGAGACTGACCTGACGGGCAGCACGACAAACAGCAGCTTCGCGGAGTATATTTTTCTCGGCGGCGCGAGGATCGGTCGCCGCGACGCTTCGAACAATGTAATCTATTATTTCGCGGACCATCTTGGGACTTCGCGGGTAAACGCTGAGGTGCTTTCAGGACAGAACACGGCCACTCTCTGCTATGACGCTGACTTCTATCCTTTCGGCGGCGAGCGCACCATCGCCAGCACTTGCGAGCAGAATTACAAGTTTGAAGGCAAAGAGCGCGACACGGAAACAGGGAATGACGATTTCGGTGCGCGGTACTATTCCTCGCAACTGGGCCGATGGCTTTCAGCGGATTGGTCGGCGGTGCCCTCGCCGGTTCCGTACGCCAATCTTACGAACCCTCAGACTCTTAATCTGTATGCGATGGTACGCGACAACCCGGAGACTTTCGCCGACCTTGACGGTCACCAGGAAGGGGAAGAGGACCCAGAGGAGGACGCGCGAGATGAAGCCGAATTCGAAAGAGAACTGAGCACAGCGCTTTCAGGGATTGGGGCCAATGCATCGTCACGTGGGGCCTCATCCTTTAACTATGCCCATGACGATCCAATCACAGGGACGTGCTATACAGGATTGGGCAACGAACCGCCTCAACTAAGATCCGGGAGAGAGGCGCATAATAACGAGGAGGTTCGGCCCGGCGAGAAGCCTGAAGTGACAACTCCCTCTGGTAAAGGTCGGATGGACCGTTACGATGAAGGAAAAGCGCACATTAGAGAGATCAAACCGGATAATGCACGCGGTGAAAAAACGGGCCAGAAACAATTAAGTCGCTACAAAGAGGAAATGGACAAAGCCACAGGCAGATCTCATACAACGGAGCTCACGAAATACAAACAGGCGACACCGACTCCGACACCAACTTCTACGCCGACCACAACTCCGACACCGGCGCCATCTCCATCTCCTCCACATAAGGATCCGACGAGCGATTGATAGGGGGAATAATAGTGTACGCAAAAGAAGCAAAACGCATTAGGCCATCCAAGAGCTACGAAATCTCGTTACCGCGATGTGTGCAAGAGGAATACGATGGCAGGGTATCAAGCTTTTGGTTCGCAGGTGAACCACTACTTCTACAGCTATCGAGCTACATTCGAGAAGATGGGCCTCAAGTCACGGCACGAAATCGCCTTCAGGAGCGAATTGCAAAGACCCCGGGGAACTGGACATATTGGAAGCGGCCCTTGAATGAGAATCCCCAGGTCGATCAGGCGACAGCCGAGTTGCTTGATGAGCACGGCGTGTTATGGGTGCATTCCTACTTCGTTTGGTCTCATCTGGCGGTTTATGCCACGATTTCCGGACCGCCAGACGTGATCCGGAATCCAGATAACTGGGCCATTAAAGGTCTACACAGCCTCGAACCGATTGTCCAATAAATCCGGGTGAAAACGCGTCTCCCCCGGTCGAGTGGCCGACTACTTCGCACCCACCAAGCGAACGCCCCAGTAACTTCGGGGCGAAATCCCTGCTGTGTTTGCAGGGGCGGTCGCTCTTGAGCTTGTGCCCACACGGTAGGTGGCTGACCTTTGCAGCACCGGCAAGCGACCGCCTTTAGCTTTTCTGGGTGGCGCAGCCATTTGCGCAGTTCGCGAAAGGTCCGTGGTACTAGGTCAATCCCTACCCCTCCGGCTCAGGGTTCGATGTACACCCACTTCGCTCGCAACGCAAATCTTTGTCGCATGAGACAAGGATATTTTGTGCGATGGGACGGTTGTGCGGTTCCTGTGTTCGTCACGGACGACAGCATTCGGAGACTGGCGAAAGGATAACGAGCATCACGATTACGCGAATCGAGAAAGGGAAGATCGTTGAGGGAAGGGGTAAGCGTCCGGTTTAGGCCGTGTAGACGGACAGTCGGAGGGCAAGGATGATGGCCTTTGTGGACACGATGATCGTGTCCACAAAGGTGGATCGTGGACACTTCGCAGCAAGCCATACAAGTGAGGGGCAGGGAGTCAAAGCGACGATTTCGCACGGTGGAGGAGAAGCGGCGAATCGTCGAGGAGACGCTTCAGCCCGGCGCTTCGGTCGCGCGCGTGGCGCGAGCGCATGGAGTGAACGCGAACCAGGTGTTTGGATGGCGGCGGCTCTATCAGCAAGGACGGCTGGAAGGCAGGTCCAGTGAGACGCCTGATCTGCTGCCGGTTCGCGTGATCGGCACCACAGCGATGGAAGCAGCGCGATCGACGGGCACGCGGAGACGGCGAACATCATCCGGGATGATTCACGTGGAGCTTCCGAAGGGGCAACTGCGGATTGCCGGGCGCGTCGATGCGGAGGCGCTGCGTGTGGTGCTGGAGCAGTTGCTCGGATGATGGGCTTGCCCGCAGGAACGCGCATCTGGATTGTGGCGGGCGTGACGGACATGCGGCGCGGTTTTGTGGGACTGGCGGGCATGGTGCAGACGGCGCTTCAGGAAAATCCGTTCTCCGGACACGTATTCCTCTTTCGTGGGCGGCGCGGCGATCTCGTCAAAATGCTCTGGTGGGATGGCGACGGGCTGTGTCTGTTTGCCAAGAGACTGGAGCGAGGGAGATTCACCTGGCCGCAAGCGACGAGTGGAACGGTTTCGCTCACACCGGCGCAACTCTCGATGTTGCTCGAAGGGATCGACTGGCGACGACCTCGGCCGCATCGCAAGTGCAAATTGTGGCTCGCCTTGGTCCCAGACCTTCAGCTACGACGTGTTCGGAAACCTAAGTAAGAGCGGTACGCAATCGTTCCAGCCGACTTATTCGTATCTGACGAACCAGATGACGCAGATTGGAAGCTCCACGCCGACATATGACGCAAACGGCAATGTGACCAATGATTTCTTGCACACCTACGCTTGGGACGCGGCGGGTCGGCCTGTTACGATTGACGGCGTCGGCGTAACTTACGACGCCCTGGGACGGATGGCAGAACAGGATAACAGCGGAACCTATTCACAGCTCGTATACGCCCCATCTGGCGCGAAATTGGCTATCATGAGCGGGCAGACTTTGCAGAAAGCGTTCGTGCCACTCACTGGCGGCTCACTGGCCGTTTACAATTCGAGCGGACTGGCTTTCTATCGCCACTCGGACTGGATCGGGAGTTCACGTTTCGCTTCGACTCCCTCTCGCGGCCTGTACTACGATGGTGCCTATGGGCCGTTTGGCGAGCCGTACGCGCAGTCTGGAACTACGGACGTGTCGTTCACAGGGATGGACCAGGATACAGTATCCAACCTTTACGATTTCCCCGCTCGGGAGTACGGAATCCAAGGTCGATGGCCGTCGCCCGATCCTGCAGGAATATCGTCGGTTCGCATGAATGACCCTCAGACCTGGAATCGTTACTCCTATGTCCGCAATAACCCTCTGAAACTCACCGATCCTACGGGGATGATAGATTGTGATATGTGGACTGGCTGCGTCAACGGCACAGGCGGTGGGTGGGGCGGTGGAAGCGGTGGGTTTTCTGTTACGACCTCAGACGGTTCAAGTGGAGGTGCTAACCCAAGCGGAGTGTGCGTGTACTTGAACAATGCCGGTACTGGAGTTGACCAACAATACGGCAACGGAATCGATATGAATAGCAACTCCGGCGAGTGCGCGATGAATGGGGGATACTTCTTCCCAGGTTACGCCAATCCAGCCACCATTGACATCGATTCCGACGGTGGATTAGACCCCATGACGGAAAGCGCTGTCACTGTGAACGGAGTATGGAACGGCAGTCTCTACAATCTTACAATGTTCGCGCCGGGGGCTCTTGGGACGTTCGGTCCGACACCGTCTCAACTGTTTACCCAGGATCAATGCAATCAGATGAATCAGGGTCTTAACAGACTGAACCTTCTCGGTGGCTTCGGTATTGCCGTCACATCCATGCCATTCGTGGGAGGATGGAACGGAGTGTTATTGGGCGGGGCGGTTTCGCTTTCCACTACAGTAACAGGCTCCTATGTCAACCAAATGCTGTGTGGTGGGCCATCCTTCTGACAGAGGAAAAAAACATGCAGCGATACTTCCTAAAATCGCCCTTCAGGTCATATAAATTCTTGGTGAGCACAGCAGTTCTAATCGTGTTTCTTATATGGGCTTTCCACATTCAAAACTCCATGGAAGCTCGAAAATCATGCGTGAGTGGTGCGGTTCTCGAAGTTGCTTTGTTTCCCCCTCTCGCGTGGGTTTACGCCTTGCTTTTACACTGGGAGATTCGAGGGATGGCTAGACTAAATATAGAGCTTCCTCAGAACTCTCGGCTTTCCCAGCTGCACGAAATCCTCGTGCCCATGACTATTCTATTGTCGTCACTAATTATCGTGGGGATGAAGTTGACTTGTTCGAGAGTGTAGGACCACCTTTTCACACCGCGATGTCTCCATAAGCATTGCGCCCCCGATTGCCCGAAGAGCTGAGAAAGTTGAAATTGTGCCCTCTCGGTTGTACCCATCAACAGGTAATGATCTTCGTCACGGAAGCACAGCCCAACCTGGGACTCCGACGCGCTAACTTACATTTCGGATTGCCGGGCCCCACATCCCCAACGCGTACTAGATCGCTCTTCTGATTTCGGAACACCGCACTACCTAGCCGTCATTCTTTCTCTTCCCGCGCCGATGCGGCACCCGTTTGGACATCTTCACCGCGGTTGAGAGCAGCACCTGCCTGTCTCAGGTTTCCATGTGGGAGAGCGCTACACAGAAGCGGTGGAGCATTCGGGCCTCTCGGCCTTGCGATCCCCATCCGTTGTCGGCGGATTTCTGAGGGCGGGCTACTGGAGGATTTTCACCTTCGTAGAAGAAGTGAAACAGCGGGACTTCGAGTGCCCTCGCGAGCTTTTCCAAGGTCTCGATCGC
>Ga0335073_10004708_pt1 | contig 19090 bp, 16 predicted proteins | sample Lox_Sample_22_FD_207093 | JGI IMG/M metagenome (GOLD analysis project Ga0335073, IMG submission 207093) | Soil microbial communities from Loxahatchee National Wildlife Refuge, Florida, United States - Lox_Sample_2.2 | ecosystem: Environmental > Terrestrial > Soil > Wetlands | place: USA... | reverse complement strand
GGGTACCGCAAGGCGGCCGGCGGTAGGGCAGCCGGCCGCCCGCTGAGCAGCACGCGGACGGTGCCGAGCCGGCCGGTTGCCGCGGCTGCTTGGGCGGACGCTGCTTGGGCGGAATCTGATTCGCCGGACGCTGGCGGGGCGGAGCCGGCGCCGCCCGGGATCCGCCGCAGCGCCTGCGCGGCAACCGCCGCAGCGGACCCGAACGCCACGGCGCCGGGGACCGCCTGCAAGATCTGACCGGCTACCAGCTCGTACTCGGTGCAGCCGAGCACGACGGCTTCGCAGCCGGCGGGGGTCCGCGCGGCGGCGGCGGCCACGGCAGCCGCCGTCGCGGCCTGGTCGCCCGCATCGACGGCGTCGGCGAGGCCTGGGCAGGCCACGGGCGTAACCCCCGCTGACCCGCCGAACTCCGCGATGAGCCTGCGCTGGTAGGCGCTAGCCGTGGTCGCGACCGTGGCCCAGATTGCGACCCTGTGGTGCGCTGCGGCGGCTGGCTTGATGGCGGGCACGGTGCCGATGACCGGGATGGCCGGCTCGAACTCCGCTCGCATCGCATCGAGGGCGTGCACCGAGCCGGTGTTGCAGGCCATGACGATGATGTCCGGCTCATACCGCAGAGCCGCACGCGCGCAGAGCAGTGCCCGCGCTGCGATGTCGTCCGGTGTCCGGGGGCCCCAGGGCATCCCGTCCGGGTCCGGCGCCAGCACGAGGTCAGCGTCGGGACGCGTCCTGTGCAGGGCGGCGGCCGGCGCGAGCAGGCCGAGTCCGGAGTTGATCAGGGCGATCCGCATCCGCCAACTCTATGGCGCGGTCAATTCGCTCTTTGCCAGCCGCCGGGTAAGACTGCTGGCATGACTTCGGGTGCCGAGATCCTTCGCGCTGCGTATGCGGCCTCCTGTGACTCGCTCCAGCGGATCCTGGCCGGCGTCACGGACGATGAGTTCTTCTGGGAGCCGGTTGGCGGCTGCTGGACCGTGCACCGCAGGTCCGAAAGTCGCGGTGTCAGCGCCGATGGGAGCGGGGAGTGGGTCATTGACTACGACCCGTCGCAGCCCGACCCGGCTCCGTTCACCACGATCGCGTGGCGAACCCTGCACCTGGCCGGCGTGAACTATCTCTACTGGGACTATGCGTTCGGCTCGGCATCGCTGTCATTTGACCTGGAGCTGCCCGGTGATGCGACTGAGGCCACGGACTGGCTGTTCGCCAGCCATCAGCCGCTGCTCGACGCCCTGGCCAACACTGATGACACCGACCTGGACCGGCTGGTGCCGACCAACTGGGGCGATCGGTGGCCGGTTCACCGCATCTTCACCACGCTCATCAACGAGCAGATTCACCACGGCGCCGAGATCAGCCTGCTGCGCGACCTCTACCGCTGCCGGGCGTCGCTGGCTCTTCAGCGCTGAGCCGCTGGCAGTCCAGCGCGGGCAGCCCGTCGATGCTGATCGCATTCTTCTCGGCCCGGTAGGCGGCGAGCTCCGCGGGCGACTTCCGCTCATCGTGCCGGACGAGCACGTCCCGCTCCTCCGCCAGCTCCATCACCGGGACTGCGTACCCGCAGGAGTCTGCGATCCGCTCCAGGTCCACGACGATGATCGCGCGGCGGCTGGCGTCGCTGCTGCCGAAGCCGGTGGCAGGGAAGTGGCCGATCAGGTCGTCCCACTCGGGCGTACCGGGCAGCACGATCTGGCCTGTCCCGTACAGCCGGAGGATCTTCGCCTGCGGGCCGAACGAGCAGAACATGATCGTGATCTGCCCGTTCTGGCGCAGGTGCGCAATTGTTTCCGCGCCGCTGCCGGTGAGGTCGATGTAGGCGACCTGCCGCGGCCCGAGCACCGCGAAGGTGCCGGCGTAGCCCTTGGGGGAGAGATTCACGTGCCCGCCCCTGCCGTCGGGCGCCAGGCAGGGAGCAGTTGCCACGAAGAAGACAGGTTGCCGGGCGATAAACTTCGTGAGCCGTTCGTCTAGCTCCGGGTAAAGCTTGCCCATGACGGCCTCAGCTCCCAACGGTAGCGTGGTGGGGGATTCCGGGATGCCGATCTGAAGGAGGCCGTGTGACGCAGGTCACCAGCCGGGTCCAGCCGGGCTCGCGGATGGACAAGCACCGGGCGGCGGTCGCCGCGATCGCGCAGGCCTACACCGCAATCCCGCCCGGCAGCCGGATCCGGCTTGCCAAGAACACCTCGAACCTGTTCAGGTTCCGCACCGACTCGCCGGACTACCAGCTCGACGTCTCCCAGTTCGGGCATGTGCTCTCGATTGACCCCGGCGGCAGGACTGCCGTCGTCGGGGGCATGACCACCTACGAGGATCTGGCTGCCGCGACGCTCAGGCACGGGCTGATGCCAATGGTGGTGCCACAGCTCAAGACCATAACGCTCGGCGGCGCGGTGTCCGGCCTCGGCATCGAGTCCACCTCACTGCGCAGTGGCATGCCGCACGAGTCAGTGCTGGCGATGGAGATCCTCACCGGCGACGGTGAGGTGGTCACGGCCACCGCCGGCAATGAGCATGCTGCCCTGTACCGGGGCTTCCCCAACTCCTACGGGACGCTCGGCTACACGCTCTCGCTCACCATCGAGCTCGAGCCGGTCCGGCCGTTCGTGCACCTGCGGCACTTCAGGTTCACCGAGCCGGCCGACTGCTTCGAAGCGGTGGCCGAGGTCGCTGCGACTGGCAGCTACCGCGGTCACCGGGCCGACTTCATCGACGGCACCGCGTTCAGTGCCGGGGAGATGTACCTGAGCATCGGCGCGTTCAGTGACGTGGCGCCGTGGCGCAGCGACTACACCCGGCAGCGCATCTACTACCAGTCGCTGCGCGGGCCGAAGGAAGACTTCCTCACCATTGCCGACTACCTGTGGCGGTGGGACACCGACTGGTTCTGGTGCTCGCGCCCGTTTGGCGTGCAGAAGCCGCTGGTGCGCGCGCTCTGGCCGCGCCGCTACCGCCGCTCCGACGTCTACCGCAAGCTGGTCGCGCTGGACCGCAAGCACGGGTTCACCCGCAAGCTTGACGCGAGCCGCGGCAAGCCGGAGACCGAGATGGTCGTGCAGGATGTCGAGATCCCGGTCGGGGAATCGGCCGCATTCCTGAAGTACTTCCTGTCCGACGTCGGCATGAGCCCGGTCTGGATGTGCCCGCTCCGGCTGCGCGGTGACATGACCTGGCCGCTGTACCCGATGCGGCCCGGTCAGGTGTACGTCAACTTCGGGTTCTGGGGCGCGGTGCCGCTGCCGCCTGGTGCGGCGAACGGGCACTTCAACCGGCGGATCGAGGACAAGGTGACCGAGCTCGGCGGGCACAAGGGCCTCTACTCGACCTCCTTCTACTCGAAGGAGGAGTTCTGGGCGCGCTATAACGGCACGGAATATGCCGAGCTGAAGCGCACTTACGATCCGCAAGGCAGGCTCGCCGACCTGTACTCCAAGTGCGTGCGCAGCGTGTGAGCGCCGCGCGTAGTCGGTAATCGGATAACAGAGGGAAAGGGGTCGGAGATGTCTCTGGCCGAGGTGTTCGAGCGGGTCGCGGGCCCGGATGCCCCAGTCGGTTTCGACGCTTTCGACGGGAGCTCGGCCGGGCCGGCCGACTCGCCGATCAAGATCACGGTGAAGTCCCCGACCGCCGTGGCCTATCTTGCCCAGGCGCCGGGTGCGCTCGGCCTCGCGCGGGCCTACGTCTCGGGTCACCTGGACGTCGAGGGCGACATGTACGTTGCGCTGGCTCGGATGGCGCACGCCCAGGACATGGGCGCCAGCCTGACGGAGAAGCTCAGGCTGCTGCAGAACCTGGGCGGACCGAAGGTGCTGCTGCCACGAATCCCGCCGCCCCCGCAAGAGGTCCGGGTCAACCGGCGGTGGCTGTCCGGGCGCCTGCACTCCCTGCAGCGCGACGCGAGCGCCATCTCGCACCACTACGACGTCTCCAACACCTTCTACGAGTGGGTGCTCGGGCCCTCGATGGCCTACACCTGCGCGTGCTACCCGAGCGAGGACGCCACGCTCGAGCAGGCCCAGGCGACCAAGTTCGACCTCGTGGCGCGCAAGCTAGCGCTCCGGCAGGGGATGCGGCTGCTCGACGTCGGCTGCGGCTGGGGCGGGATGGTGATGCACGCGGCCAGCGAGTACGGCGTCAAGGCCCTCGGCGTCACGCTGTCGGCCGAGCAGGCATCCTGGGCGCAGCAGGCAATCAAGGAACGCGGGCTGTCCGAGCTGGCCGAGGTTCGTCACCTCGACTACCGGGAGGTGCCTGAGACCGGGTTTGACGCGGTCAGCTCGATCGGCCTGTCTGAGCACATCGGCAAGGACCAGCTCGCCAGCTACTTCCGCTTCCTGCACGGCAAGCTGGTGCCGCAGGGCCGGCTGCTGAACCACTGCATCACCCGGCCGGACAACACCGGGCCGTCGCGCGTTACCGCGGGATTCATCTACCGCTACGTGTTCCCTGACGGGGAGCTTGAGGGCCCGGGGTTCCTCATGTCGCAGATGCACGACAACGGCTTCGAGGTCCGGCATGCCGAGAACCTGCGCGAGCACTACGCCAAGACCCTGGCTGCCTGGTGTGCCAACCTGGACGCGCACTGGGACGAGGCCGTCGCCGAGGTTGGCGAGGGAACGGCCCGCGTCTGGCGGCTGTACATGGCCGGCTCGCGGCTCGGCTTCGACCGGAACCAGATCCAGCTGCATCAGATGCTCGGCGTGAAGGTCGGCGACGACGGCAGCGCGGGCATGCCGCTACGGCCGGACTGGGAGCCCGCGAGGGACTTCCCGGCGAGCTATCCTCGGTAGTACTCGGCCACCGTGAAGGCGAGATCGAGGGCCTGGCTGCGGTTAAGCCGGGGGTCGCACGCCGTCTCGTAGCGCTGGTGCAGATCCTCGGCGATGATCTCGTGGCTGCCGCCGACGCACTCGGTCACGTTGTCGCCGGTGAACTCGATGTGGATGCCGCCGGGGTGGGTGCCACTGCTGTGGTGTACCTCGAAGAACCCCTGGACCTCGTCGAGGACGTCCTGCAGCCGCCGGGTCTTGTGGCCGCTCGGCGCCTCGAACGTATTGCCATGCATGGGGTCACAGACCCAGGCGACCGGGATGCCCTCGGCCTGGACCGCCCTGATGAGGGGCGGCAGCAGCGTGCGGATCCGGCCTGCGCCGAGCCGGGTGATCAGCGTCAGCCGGCCAGGCTCGCCGTCGGGGCTCAGCCGTCTGATGAGCGCGCGGACGTCATCCGGGCTGGCGTCCGGGCCGATCTTGACCCCGATCGGGTTACGGATCCCGGCCGCGAACTCCACGTGCGCCCCGTCGATGGCCCTGGTCCGCTCGCCGATCCAGAGGAAGTGTGCGGACACGTCGTACGCGGTGCCGGTCCGCGAGTCGATCCGGGTCAGGGCCTGCTCGTACGGCAACAGCAGGGCCTCGTGGCTGGAGTAGAACTCGACCGTGCGCAGCTCTTCCGACTCGATGCCACAGGCGCGCATGAAGGACAGCGCCCGGTCGATCTCCCCGGCCAGCCGCTCGTACCGCTGGCCGGACGGGCTGTTGCTGACGAAGTCCCGGTTCCACGCGTGTACCTGGTGTAGGTCGGCGTAACCGCCGGTAGTGAAGGCCCGGCACAGGTTGAGCGTCACGGCGGCGCAGTGGTAGGCCCGGAGCATCCGGTCCGGGTCGTGGGTCCGGGCGGCCGCGGTGAACTCGAACCCGTTGATCGCGTCGCCGCGGTAGGCGGGCAGTTCGACCCCGTCCCTGGTCTCGGTCTGCCCTGACCTCGGCTTGGCGAACTGGCCTGCCAGCCGGCCGATCTTGACGACCGGCACGCTCGCCCCATAGGTCAGCACGACTGCCATCTGCAGGATCGTCTGCAGCTTCGCACGGACGGCGTCGGCCCGAGCGCCCGCGAAGGTCTCCGCGCAGTCGCCGCCCTGCAGCACGAACGCCTCGCCCCGGCTGACTGCCGCCAGCCGCTCCCGGAGCAGGTCGCACTCGCCGGCGAAGACCAGCGGCGGCAGCCCGGCCAGCTCGGCCAGCACCTGCTGGACGCGTGCCGGATCGGGCCAGTCCGGCTGCTGGGCTGCGATCCGGCCGAGCCAGCTCGGAGTGAGGCCAGGAGGCAGCGCGAGTTCCTGGGCAGGAAGAAGGGGGCTCACCCACCTCACGGTACTCACCGGGTGCAAGCGGCAAGTTTGCCGGTGGAGAATAACCGGGTGGAATCCGCGAGCAGCGCCGGCCACCGCCGGGACATCATCATGCTGGGATCGACCGGCTCGATCGGGACCCAGGCGGCTGACATCATCGCCCGCAACCCCGACCGCTTCCGGCTGACCGGGATCGCCGCCGGCGGCGGGAATCCGGGGCTGCTGGCCAGGCAGGCAATCGAGCTCGGGGCCGAGACGGTCGCGGTGGCCAGCCCGGCGGCCGTGCCGGAGCTGGAGGCGGCACTTGCCGCCCTCCGCCCCGCGGACGGCGGCCGGCGCAAGTTTCCCGAGGTGCAGGCTGGCCCGGACGCCGTCGCCGAGCTGGCCGCAGCGCCGTGCGATGTGGTCCTGAACGCGGTCACCGGCGCAGTCGGGCTGGCTGCCACCCTGGCCGCGATCCGGGCGGGCCGGGTACTGGCGCTGGCCAACAAGGAATCGCTGATCATGGGCGGCCCGCTGGTGGCCGGCCTGGCTGCGCCCGGCCAGATCGTCCCGGTGGACTCGGAGCACTCGGCGATCGCGCAGTGCCTGCGCGGCGGGCGCGCAGCTGAGGTGGCGAAGCTGATCGTGACCGCCAGCGGCGGCCCGTTCCTGCACCGGACCAGGGCGGAGCTGGCAGACGTGACGCCGGTCCAGGCGCTGGCGCACCCGACGTGGAACATGGGCCCGGTGATCACGATCAACAGCGCGACCCTGGTCAACAAGGGCCTTGAGCTGATCGAGGCGCACCTGCTGTTCGGGGTCCCCTTTGACCGGATTGAGGTGGTTGTCCACCGTCAGTCGGTCATCCATTCCATGGTGGAGTTCACCGACGGCTCCACGCTTGCCCAGGCGAGCCCGCCCGATATGCGCATCCCGATCGCCCTGGCGCTGGGCTGGCCCGACCGGGTGCCCGACGCCGCCCCGCCGGTCGACTGGACCGCTGCCCACACCTGGACGTTCGAGCCCCTGGACGAGGAGGCGTTCCCTGCTGTACAACTCGCCAGGCAGGCGGGAACGGCCGGCGGCACCGCGCCGGCGGCCTATAACGCGGCCAATGAAGTATGCGTCGAGGCCTTCCTGGCCGGGCAGATCCCATTCGCCGGAATCGTGGATACGGTCGCCCAGGTAGTCTCGGAGCATCACGACTCGGCAGCAACCGCCGTGACGCTTGCCGACGTGCTGGCAGCGGATCGCTGGGCCAGGCACCGCGCGCGCGAGCTGACCGGCAAGCAGTGAACCAGGGCACGATGGCACCGAAGGGAGGGGCCGCCTGATGGGTCCGACCGGGCCGACCGATCGGGACGGGCAGAACTGGCACGGTCAGGGCGGCCAGCGCAGGCGGGGATCCTCCGCCGGACAGCTCTGGTCCTGGATCATCATCGTGGCGCTCGTCGTCACGCTGATCGTGGTCGAGCGCCAGCGGCTGGCCTTCCTCTTCGGTGTCCTGATCTTCGTGGTTGCTCTGCTCACCTCGGTCATGCTGCACGAGCTAGGGCACTTCGCCACGGCCAAGAAGTTCGGCATGCGGGTCACCCAGTTCTTCATCGGCTTCGGGAAGACGCTGTGGTCGACGTTCCGCGGTGAGACCGAGTACGGCGTCAAGGCGCTGCCGTTCGGCGGCTTCGTCAAGATCACTGGGATGACGTCAGCCGATGACGTCGATGTCGCCGACGAGCCGCGGTCCTTCCGGAATCAGCCCGGCTGGCAGCGCATCATCGTGCTGGCGGCCGGATCGTTCATGCACTTCGTCCTCGCCCTGTTCCTGCTGTTCGTGCTGGCCTTCGCGGTCGGGCAGCCCAGCACAAACACCAGCCTGCCGGGCACCAACGTGATCAGCTCGATCGCCGCCTGCGTGCCCGCCAGCGTCACGAAGCTGAACAGCACAGCCCCGTGCGCGGGCCACACGCTGGGCAAGTCGCCCGCGCAGATCGACGGGATGCGGCCGGGCGACAAGATCATCTCCGTGAACGGCACGCCGGTCGCGAACTGGAATCAGCTGAAAGCAGCGCTGAAAGCGCAGCAGGCGGGCGTCAGCATCCCGGTCGTGGTGGAGCGGAGCGGCCAGGACGTCCGCCTGCAGGTCAAGCTTGCCGCGATCCCGAAGCGCCCCGTTCCCTTTTTGGGTGTCGAGCCGACGGTGGGGTTTCAGCGGAGCACCTTCCTCGGCGCGTGGGGCTACGCGGGGGATCAGTTCGCTGACACGCTGACATCTTCGGGCTCGGCCATCGCGAGGCTGCCGTCGGCGATCCCGGACCTGTTCAGCAAGGACCGGTCCAGTACGGCCGCCGGTCAGGTCAGCAGCGTCGTCGGCGTCGGCGAGGTGACCGGTGACGTGGTACAGGCCTCGCTGCCCTGGCAGGCCAAGGTCGCGACCCTGCTCGGTATCGTTGCCTCGCTGAATATCTTCGTCGGGGCGTTCAACCTGCTGCCACTGCTGCCGCTGGACGGCGGCCATCTGGCCGTGGTGATCTTCGAGCGGATCAGGGCGTGGTTCAGCAGGCTCCGCGGCCGGCCGGATCCCGGGCAGGTGGACATCCAGCGGCTCGTTCCGGTCAGCCTGCTCGTCTTTGCTCTCCTGGTTGGCTTCGGCACGCTGCTCATAGCTGCCGATATCTTCAATCCCGTTCACCTTCAGGTGTGAGGCGAAATCGAGACATGACAGTAGACCTCGGCATTCCCCAGCTCCCGCCGGAGCCGCTGGCCACCCGCCGCCAGTCGCGCCAGATCATGGTGGGGCACGGCAAGCACGCAATCCCGGTAGGCGGCGGTGCGCCGGTCTCGGTGCAGTCGATGACCACCACCCTGACCGCGAACGTCAATGCCACGCTGCAGCAGATCGCCGAGCTGACAGCGGCCGGCTGCCAGATCGTCCGGGTCGCGGTGCCGTCCCAGGACGACGCCGACGCGCTGCCGGAGATCGCGCGCAAGTCGCAGATCCCAGTCATCGCGGACATCCACTTCCAGCCGAAGTACGTCTTCGCTGCGATCGACGCCGGCTGCGCCGCGGTGCGCGTCAACCCCGGCAACATCAAGGCATTCGATGACAAGGTCGGCGAGATCGCGAAGGCCGCCGCCGCCGCCGGAGTGCCGATCCGGATCGGCGTCAACGCCGGATCGCTGGACAAGCGGCTGCTCGCCAAGTACGGCAAGGCCACCCCAGAGGCGCTGGTGGAGTCCGCGCTGTGGGAATGCTCGCTGTTCGAGGAGCATGGCTTCAACGACATCAAGATTTCCGTCAAGCACCACGACCCGGTCGTCATGATCAATGCCTACCGGCTGCTGGCCGAGCGCTGTGACTACCCGCTGCACCTGGGCGTGACCGAGGCCGGGCCCGCGTTCCAGGGGACGGTCAAGTCCGCGGTGGCCTTCGGCGCGCTGCTTGCCGAGGGCATCGGCGACACGATCCGCGTGTCGCTGTCCGCTCCGCCGGTCGAGGAGGTCAAGGTCGGCATCGCCATCCTGGAGTCGCTTGGCCTGCGCGAGCGAGGGCTGGAGATCGTCTCCTGCCCGTCCTGCGGCCGGGCCCAGGTGGACGTGTACACGCTCGCCGACGAGGTGACCGCCGCGCTGGACGGGCTCGACGTGCCGCTGCGGGTTGCCGTCATGGGCTGCGTCGTGAACGGCCCTGGCGAGGCGCGCGAGGCCGACCTGGGAGTGGCGTCCGGGAACGGCAAGGGCCAGATCTTCGTGCGTGGCGAGGTGGTCAAGACGGTGCCCGAGTCGCAGATCGTCGAGACGCTCATCGAAGAGGCGATGAAGCTCGCGGCTGCCGCCGAACCGGCGGAGAGCTAGCCCGTTCGCCACCGGCTCGTGCCGGGCAAGATGGCTGAATGACCAGAGCCACGTGCGCGGTCCTGACCGTGGCCCTGGGGGTGGTCGCCCTGGCCGGGTGCACCTCCTCAGGGTCGTCCGGCACGGCTACTGCCTCATCGGGGCTGAACTGGCACGCGTGCGCCCAGGCCTCGGCCGGAGGACCGGGCGCGGGGGGTCCGGCCGGCCCTGCCAGCATGAAATGCGGAAGCCTGCAGGTACCGCTCAACTACGCCGACCCGAACGGCCGGAAGATCACTCTTGCGCTGTCGGAAATCCCGGCGACGGCTCCGGCCGGGCGGCGGCTGGGCGTTCTGCTGGTCAATCCGGGCGGACCGGGTGCGGCCGGGCTGCAGTTCGCGGCGCTCACCGCTGCCGGCCTCCGCCCGAGCGTGGCCAGCCGGTATGACATCGTCGGCTTCGACACGCGCGGCGTCGGTGCCTCGGTCCCGGCGCTGAGCTGCGATCCGACGTTCTTCAGCAAGCCCAGGCCGGACTACGTCCCGGCTAGCGCCGCCGCCGAGCGGGTGCTTGAGGACCGGGCCAGGAGCTATGCCGCCGACTGCGAGCGGCGGTTCGGCTGGCTGCTGCCGTACATGTCGACGGTCGACCTGGCTCGCGACATGGACTCGATCCGGGTGGCGCTCGGCCAGCGGCAGATCAGCTACTACGGCGTGTCCTACGGCACCTACCTGGGCCAGGTGTACGCGACGCTGTTCCCGCACCGGATCCGGCGGATGGCGCTGGACAGCGTGGTGGACCCGGCCAGCGCGTGGTACGCCGACAACATCGACCAGGATTACGCCTTCCAGGGCCGGATCACGGCATTCTTCACGTGGATCGCGCAGCACGACGCGGTCTACCATCTGGGCGCCACGCAGGCGCAGGTGAGCTCGACCTTCAACGCCACGATGAAGCGGCTGGAGTCGCATCCGATCTCCGGGCCATCCGGGCCGCTGATCGGTCCGGATGAGCTGTCGGACACCTTCCTGGTCGGCGGTTACAGCGACGCCTGGTGGCCGTTCCTGGCCGCCGGGCTATCGGCCTATCTGCGCGAAAAGTCGGCCGCCGAGCTCGTCTCGCTCTACAACGCCATCGGCAAGCAGAACGAGAACGAGTTCGCCGTCTACACGGCGGTGGAGTGCAGCGACGTGAACTGGCCGCGCAACTGGGCGTACTGGAACTCCGACACCCGGCACGTCTACGCCAGGGCACCGTTCGAGACGTGGGGCAATGCCTGGTTCAACGCCGCGTGCGCGTTCTGGCCGGTGAAGGGCCCCGCTAAGCCGATAGCGATCCACAGTGCAGGCCTGCCGCCCATCCTGATGCTGCAGGGCACGCTGGACGCGGCGACGCCGTATCAGGGCGCGCTGGTGGCCCGTCGCCTGCTGCCGAGCGCCCGCATGGTGGTCGTCGAGGGCGGCGGGAACCACGGGCAGTCGCTCGCCGACCCGCCGAACGAGTGCGTCAACGGCTACCTCAACCGCTACCTTGCCGACGGGTCACTGCCCGCTCAGCCCGGCCTCGTGAACGCGACTTGCCCCGCCTCGCCGGCGCCCAGGGCCTAGGCCGCGGGCAGAGCCGTTAGTCTGGAGGAGTGCTGCGCACCAGGCCATGGCGTTCAGCGTCGCTGCGGCTGCTTACTGATCACGATCGCGACGAGGCTCTGGCCCTCTGCGATCGGGACCCGGTCGCCAACATCTTCGTCAGCGCGCGGATCCGCGCGGCTGGCATCGACCCGTCGCGGCTGGGCGGCCAGCTGTGGGGTTACAGCGACGGCGGCCAGCTCACCGCGCTGTGCTATTCAGGTGCGAATCTCGTGCCAGTCGAGGCCGGCCCGGACGCGGTGACCGCATTCGCGTCCAGGGCGCGGATGCAGGGCCGCCGGTGCTCATCGATCGTCGGCCCGGCCGAGGCGGTAAGCCAGCTGTGGTCGCAGCTCGCGCCGTCTTGGGGCCCGCCCCGCGACGTCCGGCCGGTTCAGCCGGTGCTGGCCATGTCCGGGCCGTCGCCGCTCGAGGCTGATCCGCTCGTGCGGATGGTGCGACCGCACGAACTCGACACCGTGCTGCCCTCGTGCATCGCCATGTTTACCGAAGAGGTTGGCGTCTCGCCGATCGGGGCGGACGGCGGCGTGGCCTACCGGGCGCGGATGGCCGACCTGATCGCTGCCGGACGGTCGCTCGCGCGGATCGACGACGGCAAGGTGATCTTCAAGGCCGAGATCGGCGCCGTGACACCGCAGGCCAGCCAGGTGCAGGGAGTCTGGGTACCACCGGACGTCAGGGGCCGCGGCCACGCCATCCGCGGAATGGCCGCCGTCGTGCGTGCCGCACTGCAGCTGGCTCCCGTGGTCACGCTGTACGTGAACGACTTCAACGCCCCCGCAAGAGCGGCCTACCGCCGGGTCGGCTTCACCCAGGCCGGGACGTTCATGTCGGTGCTGTTCTGACCAGGCTGTCCTAGCTGGGCTCTTTTAGGTGGCGCGCGGCATCGTCAGCCGGCTAAGCTGCTGCGCTCTTGTGCCGCCGCTGCTGCTTGCAACAACCGCCGTTCCCGCTATTAAACCCATCGCAATTCCCAGCTGCCCCGAACGAGGTGATGAGTCATGCCGTCGGCGAGCCAGGAACGCACCGCCGCGGATCACGTACTTGCAGCCGAGCGCGCGCACCTGCGCCAGTCGCGCGACTATCTCGGCCTGATGCGCACCGACGTGCTGTCGCTGCGCGCCATGGGCGGGGATCCGGTCTCTGAGGAATACCTCAAGGCGGACCTGTACCGCCGGGCCGAGGCCCTGCGCGACCTGCCCGATACTCCGCTCTTCTTCGGCCGGCTCGACTACCGGCCGGGAGCACTCGGCGCCGCGACCCCGGATGAGGCGCACGCAGCCGAGATGCCGGCCAGCGAGCACTTCCACATCGGCCGGCGGCACGTGCACGATCCGCATGGCACGCCGGTGGTCATCGACTGGCGGGCGCCGGTGTCGCGGCCGTTCTACCGGGCGAGCCAGGCCGACCCGATGGGGCTGGAGCAACGGCGCCGGTTCGGCTTCGATGGCGGTGAGCTGACGGCGTTCGAGGACGAGCTGTTCGGCGCCGGCGGGGCGCCTGCGCCTGCCGCGACCAGCCGCATCCTGATCGATGAGATCGAGCGGCCGCGGTCGGGCCCCATGCGCGACATCGTGGCGACGATCCAGCCAGAGCAGGACGACATCGTCCGGGCCGGCGTCGAGCAGACCGTCTGCGTGCAAGGCGCGCCCGGTACCGGGAAGACTGCCGTCGGCCTGCACCGGGTGGCCTACCTGCTGTACGCCCATGCGCAGCGGCTGAGCCGCGGTGGCGTGCTTGTCGTCGGGCCAAACAAGGCATTCCTCGCCTACATCCAGAACGTCCTGCCGGCTCTCGGCGAGCTCGATGTCGCGCAGCTGTCGGTGGCGGACCTCACGGCGGCGGTGCCCGTGCGCGGGACCGACTCCGAGCAGGCGGCTCGGGTCAAGGGCGACGAGCGGATGGCGCAGGTGCTCGGCAACGCACTGTGGGAGCAACTCGCCGAGCCAGCCGAGCCCATCATGCTGGCACGCGGATCGCGCCGGTGGCGGGTGTCGGCGGAGGAGATCGCCGAGCTTGCCGCCGAGCTGCGCGACCGGGGAGTGCGGTACGGAACTGGCCGCGACATGCTCGCGCACCGGATCGCGCACGTGATCCTGACCCGGATGGAGGCCGCGGGCGAGACGTGTGACGACCGGACCCACGAGTCCGTCCGGCGCAGCACGCCAGTGCAGGCAGCGGTTGCCCGCATGTGGCCGAAGGCAGACCCGGTCCGGCTGGTGTTCCGCCTGCTCTCCGATCCCGACGTGCTGAAGCGGGCCGCGAACGGCGTGCTCGACGAGTCCGAGCAAGCCCTGATTACCTGGCCGAAACCGCCGCGGAGCCCGGCCTCGGCCCGGTGGAGCGCGGCGGACGCGGTGCTGATCGACGAGACGGCCGACCTGATCGAGCGCACGCCGAGCCTGGCGCACATCGTCGTGGACGAGGCGCAGGACCTGTCGCCCATGCAATGCCGGGCCATCGGGCGCCGCTGTGCCACCGGCTCGGCAACCGTGCTCGGCGACATCGCCCAGGGCACCACGGCCTGGGCGACGACAAGCTGGGACCAGATGCTGAGCTATCTCGGCAAGCCCGACGCTGACTACCGGGTGCTCGACACCGGCTACCGGGTGCCGCGGCAGATACTGGACTTCGCCAGCAGGCTGCTTACCCAGATTGCACCAGACCTGAGCCCGGCGAACTCAGTGCGGCACGACCCTGGCGCGCTGATTGTCCGCCAGCACGTGCCGGCCGCGCTGACCGCAGCGCTGGTGGCCGCCTGCACGGACGCACTCGGCCGGCCAGGCTCGGCGGCGGTGATCGCGGCTGATGACCAGATCGCCGGGCTCGCCGCGGCGCTGACGGCCGCAGCCATCCCGCATGCCGTCCTGGAGGGCGCGGCCACGAGCGAGCGGATCACGCTGGTCCCGGTCACGCTCGCCAAGGGCCTGGAGTTCGACCAGGTCATCGTCTACGAGCCGAGCCGGATCTCGAGCGCCGAGGCGCGCGGCCTGCACCGGCTGTACGTCGCCCTCACGCGTGCGGTGTCGCGGCTGACCGTGCTGCACGCAGAGCCGCTGCCTCCAGCGCTGGCCTGACCGCCTACATCTCCTTCAGCACGGCGGTCATCAGCGCGGCCGAGTCGTCGAAGGACAGCGCGGTTGCCTGCAGGTGATTGAAGAACACCGTGTACCGGTGGACCTCCTCGACGTTCTCTACCCACAGCGCGCTGGTCAGGTCCTCCAGGTACACCACATCCGGATCGGCATCCTCGCCGAACGAGAGGATCACGAACGGCCGGCCCATCGCCGGATGCGCGCCGCCGCCGAACGGGATGACCTGCAGCGAGACGTTCCGCATCTTGCTGAGCTCGCGCAGGTACTCGAGCTGGACGCGCATCACCTCGGCGCCGCCGACCTGGCGCCGCAGCGCGGCTTCGTCCAGCACGGCCCACATCTTCGGCGGGCTGGTGATCGTCAGCCGCTGCCGTTCCATCCGCAGCGCGACCTGGCGCTCGATCGCGTCCCGCGGGCTGTTCACCATCCCTGCGCTGATCACGGCCCGCGCGTAGCCCTCGGTCTGCAGCAGGCCGGGAATGAGATTGACCTCGTAAATCCTGATCTCGGATGCTGCGCTCTCCAGTCCGAGGTAGGTGGCGAAGTGCGGTTGCACGCTGTCGCCGTATGCGTGCCACCAGCCCTTCTGGCGGGACTCGCGGGCGAGCTGCACGAGGGCGTCGCGCTGCACCTCGGGCACGCCGTAGATCTCCAGCATGTCGCGCACGTCCCGCGGGGACACTGAGACCCGGCCGGTCTCGACCCGGCTGATCTTGGACGCTGAGCACTCAAGCTGCTCGGCGACGTCCTCGCAGGTGAGCTTCGCTGCCTCGCGAAGGCGCCGCAGTTCCAGCGCTAGCCGACGGCGTCTGACGGTGGGGCTCTGCGCGCCTCCCACTGCATCACCTCCCATGGCGGCCATTTGCTCGTCGTTTACCTGGGCGGTGCACCTCAGTGTGGCCGCGACGACTGCCTCCCGTCCAGTGCCCGCAGCTTCCCGGTAACGCGCGAGCTAAACGCGAGAAGGGAATTTCACCATGCATGTTGCACGGTGGTACCTGGGCGCGGCATTCTGTGGAAGGTGTCATTACTCTATGCTGTGAAACAGCTACCAGGGGTGACAGGATGACGATTGAGGCGCAGCGGACGGCCGAGGCAGTCGCGGCCCAGGATGCTACTACGCCGGCTGTTGCGGTAGCGCATTCTCCGACCTGGCAGACGAACCTGGCCAGACTTCAGGAACTGGGTGAGGTGCTCGCCCGGCACGGCCTGCGGACGAGGCTGATGACCCCGCCAGGCCGTGTTCCCAGCTTGCACGTGGTGAATCCGTCCGCCTCCGCGCTGGCCGAAGATGTCTACGCGGGCCGTGCGCAGGACGGGCGCTGGTGGTTCTGGTGGTCGTGGGCCGAGCGGATCGCATCGGGCGAGGACCCTGAGGGCGCAGCCTCGATGATCGAGCACGTGCTCGCCGTCACGGGCTGACCCGCCTCGCCGCCTCGGCACAGCGTCCGCCTCCCTCCGGGGGCACTGCGCCTTGATCGTTGTGAAGCTAGGGGGCCTATAGGCCCCCTGGATCAACAACGATCATGGAGCTTGGGTCAAACACCGCTAGCTGCGCAGGCTGCTGGCCGGCAGGCCGGGGAAGGCCTGCGTGGACCCGCGCCAGGCCGCGGCCCGCACCGCGGCTGCGCGCACCTGCCGGGCGCCGAAGCTGCGCAGGCCACTCTCAGGAAGGGCGACGATATCCAGATAGGCCTGCGCCACCCGGTCCTCGAGGAGGGCGGCAAGCGCGGCGGCCTCGGCGGCTGTCTTGACCGGCCCCGGTAGCTGGTAAGCGACCGCGGCGGGGGCAGGCTGGCCGCCGCGCGCACTGATCATCGCGGTCAACTCGTCCCTGGCCCGCATGTGCGTGACCCAGTCTGCCCCGGCCGTGCCCTGGGCGGCCGAGCCCTGGGGGAGGCGCGCGCCGACGACGCCGTAGCCATAGCTCGCGGCCTGCTCGGCCGCCAGCGCGTTCTGCAGCGCGGCAATAGTCTGCTGCGAGCCCGTGGCCTGGCCGGCTTGTCCGGATGCGCTCGTCATCGGCCCCGCCTCGCCGCCTGCAGGTACTCCACGTGGGTCGCCTCCGACGCCGCGATGCTCGCGAACAGCTGCGCGAGCGCCGGCGGCAGCCCGTCCAGGCCGCCGATCAGCCGGTCACTCGCGGCCTGCTCGGCCACCGCGAGCTCGCCGAGCACCGCATCCCTGCCGCTCGCCCCGGCCGCAGGCGACGGGCCCGAGGACGGACTCAGCGGCGGCGGATGCGCGGCGGGCTTCGCTCCTGGTGGCTCGACGAGCCGCGAGCGCAGCTGCGCCAGGTGCGCCACGTGCTCGGCATGGACAGCGCGGGCGGAGGCGTAGGCCGCCGTCTCTCCGGCCAAGTCCCGGTACTGCACAGAAGCAGGCGCGAGCAGCTTGAGGGCTGCGGCATACCTGGCGACCATGGCCTCCTCGGCCGAGATTGCCGTCTGCAGGGTGCGGACGTCAGCGGGCGGCGGTGGCGGCGTGCCGAGGGCCTGGATCCCCTTACAGCCAGTGACGAACAGCGGCAGCGCGGCCGCCGATGCGGCCAGCATCGCGCGTCGCGACAGGCCAGCCGTCATGACACGGTCCGCGCTCGCCGAGCCGTCCGCCACATCTGCCTCCTTCCGCACAACACCCGCACCGTGTAGCTCCTGCAACTGCCGTCCCAGAATGTCCCGCCAGGCGGATCGGCCAGGCCCCGATCCACCGCGCCGCGTCCCGGATAGGCTAGATGACGCAGCGTTGAACAGCACCAGCGCGGATACCAGCGCAGATAACAGCACAGGTCGCGGGCGAGGAGGTCGTCATGCACGGTGGCTCCCGTCGCGGTTCACATCCCCTGGCCGACGAAAAGGCTAACGGCCGGGGAACCGGGCCGCGGGCTGCGCAGCCTGGCCCGGCCCCCGACGCTGACCGGCTGGTCCGCCTTCTCGAGCCGGTGGTACACGCGATGAACATGGACCTGGAGGGCATCCGCGTCACTGCGGCTGGCCGCCGCCGGGTACTCCGCGTGGTCGTCGACGCCGACGGTGGCGTGAGCCTGGACGACATTGCGCTGGCGAGCCGGGAGCTGTCTGTGAAGCTCGACGGCTCCGCCGAGATGGGTGAGCAGCCCTACACCCTTGAGGTGTCCTCGCCTGGCGTCGACCGGCCGCTGACCCAGCCGCGGCACTGGCGGCGCGCGGCCGGGAGGCTGGTTGTTGCCCCCCTGAAGACCCGCGCCTCCGGCGATCAGAATGGGAACGGGGCCGCCCTGGCTGAGGGCCGCATCGTCGGCTCGAGTGAGCGGGGCGTGACACTGGAGCACGCCGGCGTGACCCGCGAGTACTCCTACGCCGAGCTTGGCCCCGGCCGCGTCCAGGTCGAGTTCGGTCACTTCGACGACTCCGCAGGCGACGACGATCTGGGCGAGGAGGACTAGGTGGACATTGACCTGAGCGTCCTGAGGAGCCTGGAGGCGGAGAAGGACATCTCGCTTGACCTCGCGATCAAGGCGATCGAGGATGCCCTGCTTGTGGCCTACCACAAGACCGACGGTGCCGCCGCGGTCGCCCGCGTCGAGGTGAATCGCAGCAGCGGGCACGTGACCGTGTGGGCCCGCGAGGCGGGTGCCGACGGCGAGCCCGGCAGGGAATTCGACGACACGCCGGCTGGCTTCGGGCGGATCGCCGCGACAACCGCACGACAGGTGATCCTGCAGCGGCTGCGCGATGCAGAAGACGAGCTGACCTTCGGCGAGTACGCCGGCCGTGAGGGCGACGTGGTGGCCGGGGTGATCCAGCAGGGCAAGGACCCGCGGGCGGTGCTGGTCGACCTGGGGAAGCTGGAGGCGATCCTGCCGCCAACCGAGCAGGTGCCGGGCGAGAAGTACGTGCATGGGGAACGGCTGCGCTGCTACGTGCTGCACGTGCGCAAGGGCTATCGCGGTCCGTCCGTCACGCTGTCGCGATCGCACCCGAATCTGGTGAAGAAGCTCTTCGCGATGGAGGTGCCGGAGATCGCCTCGGGCGCTGTCGAGATCGCTGCGATCGCCCGCGAGGCGGGCCACCGCAGCAAGATCGCGGTGATCTCGCATCAGCCGGGCGTCAACGCCAAGGGCGCCTGCATCGGCCCCATGGGCAGCCGGGTCCGTAACGTCATGACTGAGTTGCACGGGGAGAAGATCGACATTGTCGACTACTCGCCCGATCCTGCCGAATTCGTCGCGCATGCCCTCTCGCCCGCCAGGGTGACGAAGGTCAACGTGATCGACCTGGCCGCGAAGGAGGCCCAGGTCATCGTGCCGGACTATCAGCTCTCGCTGGCGATCGGCAAGGAAGGGCAGAACGCCAGGCTCGCTGCGCGGCTGACCGGCTGGCGGATCGACATTCGGCCAGATACGGCAGAAGCCGGGCCTGCGGCCG
>Ga0335073_10004706_pt1 | contig 19092 bp, 17 predicted proteins | sample Lox_Sample_22_FD_207093 | JGI IMG/M metagenome (GOLD analysis project Ga0335073, IMG submission 207093) | Soil microbial communities from Loxahatchee National Wildlife Refuge, Florida, United States - Lox_Sample_2.2 | ecosystem: Environmental > Terrestrial > Soil > Wetlands | place: USA... | reverse complement strand
GGAAAACGCCAGCGAAAAAATCCCCGCGCTGTCGCCCCGATTCATCGGCGTTTTTGCCGCCGACCACGTTTCGCCGCCATCGGTCGAACGAAAAACGCGTGCGCCGCTGGTAGCGAACCACGCCTCGCGCGCGCCGCGCACGATCAGGCACGAATTGCTCGCCGCAAACGCGCCCTCTTTGCTCATCGCCGAAGGACCCTTCTGCCGCTTCCAGGTCACGCCTCCGTCTTCCGTCGTCATCACCAGAAATCTTCCTTTAACCGGATCGCCCAGAAGAATCCCGTGCGACGCGTCCCAGAACGCAATCGCGTCGAAAAATCCATCTGGATCGGGATCCGTGTACAAAAGATCCCAGTGCGTGCCGCCGTCCGCGGTCTTATACACCCGCGATTTTTCTCCTTTGCCGATACTCAGCAAAATCGCGGTCTGCGCGTCGAACGCCCACAACCCGCGAAAATCCGCGTCGGCCGCCACCGGAACCCGCCCGCTGTTCCACGTCGCTCCGCCGTCCACCGTCCGCAAAAACGTTCCCTTCGACCCGCTGGCCCAAACCACCGTCGAGTTCACCGCCATCACGCCGCGCAATTCCGCCGTCGTTCCACTCTCTTGCGCCGACCAGCCTTGTCCCAGCGCTACAACCGCCGTCAGCGCGCCCGCAATCCACTTCATGGCCACGTTCATAACTACGGAGTATAGCCACTTCACCCAACCCCCCGCGCTATTTGGCGCAATCCGGCCGTAACCTGTTGAAATCGCGGCGCACCAGCGCGGCCCTTTCCTTGCAACCTCCCGCCGCATGGAAACCTTCTGGTATCTGGGAGCGATCGCCGTAGCCGCCGCGGCCACGCTGACCATGGAACGCGCATTGTGGACGGCTGTGAACCGTCAAGGCGAAGCGCAAGCCCGCGCCAAGCGGATCGCGCGAACTGCGTGGTGGGCCGTCGCGCTGCTGACCGCGGTCATTGCCGGCCTGAGCTTTGAGCTCCGTCCGCACCTCGCCGACACTTTCCTGAAACCCGGCTGGGGCTGCGCCTTCCCGACGCTCGCCATGGCCGGCCTGATCGGCGTCCGCCTGTGGGACCACAAGGAAACCGAGCTGCTGACCTTCTTCTCCTCGACGATTTACGTCTGCGGCATGATCACCAGCGCCGTAGTCGGCCGTGTGATTTAGAGCGTGGCGCACGCACTCCTGCGTGCCGTGTCGAGACTCGTCTCGACAGTTCGCCGGCAATGCTCCTAAACCGAGTTATAATACCCAATCACACAACTCGCCGCGTGACTCTCCATCCTCGGCCACACATCCTGATGTAAGTCCTTGGCGACCCATTTCTGTTGTAACTCGCGACTCTCAAAATCAATCGTCAGCCGATAGTCTCCCTTGCCATCGAAAGGCTTCAACAAACTCACTCCCTTGAAACCTTCTTGCCGGGAAATCGCCGGCCGAAAGAATTCATGGAAAGTCTTGACCAGCGCCGCTTCCTCGCCGGACTTGATTTTCATCTCAACGTGCACTGCGTACATATTCGCCTCGCGATTGAAGTTTAAACACTTCGATGGCTGTCCCGCCCATCACCCGATCGTAAACCGCCGGCTCCAGGTCCAAAGCCCGGTACTTGGCAATCTCCACCGGCACATTACTTGGCAAGTCCGCGCCCATCATCACCCGCTCCGGACCGATGGTCGAAATCATCCAGCGAATATCTTCGCCGATGCACCACGAAGTTTCCAGGTATAAATTCCCGCAAATCGAAGCCGCCACCTGCGCTTCGGCCGTAAACACCGCAAATCCGGCATGAGCCAGAATAATTTTCAACCCGGGATACTTCTGCGCCGCCGGAATGCACAGCGCCGGCAGCGCGAACGGCACCCCGGGGCCGGTATGCACCATCGCCGGAATCCCTAAATCATGCGCCGTTTGAAATACGAAATCGCCATCTTCAGACAAGGGATTCACTCCATGCCCGATGGTATGAAGCTTCACGCCGACAAACTTCAAGTCTTTCACGCAGCGCTCGATTTCACGCGTATAAGCATCGTGATCACCATGCGGACTCATACTCGCCAATCCGTAGAATCTCCCCGGATATTTCGCGCATAACTCGGCGATGCGGTCATGAGTTTTGGGAGCTTCTTTCGCTCCAGGATAAGGCTGAATAATCGTAGCGTCGACGCCGTTCTCCTCCATGCGGCGGATGATTTCCTCCTCTGTGGCAATGAGTCCAAAGACGCAGCATTCTCCCAAATGAGCATGCGTATCGACCACTTTCAGTTGAGCCATTTCGATTCTCCCTTTCTCGGCAAAAAACTCCCTGGCTTGTGGGGCAGGCTCAAAGCCTGCGGCGGCCTCTCAGGCCGTCTCGGTCTGCCGCAGCAGCCAGCGCACCGCATTATGCTGAAGCTTCACATACTCCGGATTCCATAACACCGAAATCATGTGCCCCGGCGACATATAACACACTCGACCCTTTCCGTACTCATAAGCCCATCCACCGAGTGACTTTGGCCCGCGGCCGTGATAGTCCAGGCCATCCACCTGCACGGTCTCAAGAAACACATATTTCGGATCTTTGTCGTAGTCCATATAGTGCTGCTCGTCCGTAACGACAAAGTTGCGGACGCCCTGAGTAATGGGATGGTTCGGATTGGTCACCTTCACCTGAAAAGTCCGGATAGGTGGGTGTCCGGCATACGCCGCGCCCAGCACATCGCGAAAGTCGGCATTGGTGAGTCCCACGTGCGTGGAGTTATGCAGAAACAACGCCGCGCCGCCATTTGAGACAAACTGCCGCACGGCCTTTCCTTGCTCCGGTTTCATCCAGAATTGCGCTTTCGCCGCGCCTTCCGGCACCGCCGGGTCGGAAATCAGTGGAACCTTCCCGCCCTCCACCCATCCGGCATTGGTGGTCTCATCGGGGTACCCATCCGGCCAGATCATGCCGTCCCGGAAAACGATCAGCATTTTATATCCACGCAAGGTTTCAGCGGTAAGATTCTTTGTCTCATCGCAGAAATCGATGCTCACTCCGAGGTCTTTCTGAATGGTTCGGTTCAGTGCCGTGCGGATGTAATCGGAATTGTGATAACGGTCGCCGATGAGGCCGTAGGCAGTGGTTTTCCCGGCTGATCGTGCGCGCGGCGCAAGCGCACTACCGGCAATGGCGGCTATAACGGAACGGCGCGATGAATTCATAGGCTCCTTTCGTGTGACTCGATCACGGCGTCAAAGTCAGCTTTTTTTCCGCGACCGATTCCACCTTCCCTCGCGAATAGAAAATCGGAAAATATTTCCCCCGCGACCATAGCTCATACAGATCGTGATAATGCGCGTTATCAATATCTCCGGATTGGCCCGGATTATTCAGTCCGACGGAATTGTCCCAGTTTTCGGTATCGACGACAATCTTGAATGATCCGCCGGAAGTTTGATTGTCTCCTCCACCGGTCGCAGTGATGGTGTAACTGTCTCCGCCGCGCGGAAAATGACCGACGTCGAATTTCTCGCGTAGATCCGGCCGCACCGCGTTGCTCATCGGACTCATAATGCGCGCGTAATGATAAGCGCCGAGTTTCCATTTCTCCATTTCAGGCCCGAAGCGTTTCGACAACTCCGCGACCGTTTCCTCCAGGCTCTTCACCAGAACCGCGTTGCGCCCGGCAATCGGGTCCGCGCCGAAACGCCCGTCCGGCGCTTCCATCCAGCTCACCATGCGCGACATGGGAGGCATTCCGATAAATGCCTGCGCCTCTTTCGGCACCACCATCGCGCGAACATTGGCCATCAGGCGCCGCTGCCACATCTCATAAATCCCCGCTTCGACGGAGTCTTTGTCGAGCAGATCATTCCAATGCAGCAACCGCGCCGCGGCCTGCTGTGCGAGTGCGTTTGAAATGTCCAGATCGGCCAACAGCGGAACCAGACTACGCGCCGGAATGGAGAGATTATTATTTTGCAGCTGAGTCATGTCCGCCACCGAAAATCGCCGGCCCGAGCTTAGAAACTCCGCCACGCTTTGCGCCCGATAAGGATCGGCCCACATATAATGCAGCGCTTCCTTGTAAGGCCAGCCCGGCGGAATCTGATATTCGTTTGAGGTGTTGTAGAAACCCTTTTCCGGATTCAACACGTGCGGCAGAGCCTTAATCGGAAGATACCCATCCCACTCATAACGGCCATCGCCGGGCACCGGAACCAGGCCGCTCCAGTTGGGCCGCTGCGGCGCAATGCCGACGGCCTGATATCCGATATTGCCGTCGCGATCCGCCCAGACCATGTTTTCAGCCGGAATGCGGCTGTAACTGCACGCGTCGCGAAACTGCTGCCAGGTTTGCGCCTGATCCATTCGCAGGCTCGCCAGATACGGCGCTCCGCCGATTTCGCGCCACGCCGCGCGAACCGCGTAAGCTTTGTGGTGCACTTTATCCTCAAACACCACCGGACCATGGCGTGTATATTTCAACTCCACCGCAACCGGCGACTCACCCTTCACCGGAATCGACTCACGAAGGGCACTCATCGACTCCCATTCGCCGCGGTACTTATATTGATTCGGATTTTCCGGATTGGTGTCGTAAACGTACAAGTCCTCACTATCGGTGCCGAAAATAGTCAGCCCCCACGCGCCGGAATCGTTGTGGCCGATTGAAACGCCGGGCAACGCGGGTTCGCCTCCGCCGATCACGTCCCAGCCGGGCGCAACCAGGTGTACCCAGTAGCGCAGCGACGGAGCTTCCTGTACCCGATGTGGATCATTCATCAGCAGCGGGAAGCCGCTCATGGTGAGTTTCCCGCTGACCACCCAGTTATTACTGCCGATATCTTCGCGCCGCCGGCTTAGATCGATCGCCGATAGCCCCTCATTTGAGGGGCAGGCCCCCGGCCTCGCTTTGCGGTCATCAACACCGGTGTCGGCCTGCGACGTCGCCGCGGGCCAGGAACCTGCCCCACATACATCCATCGCATTATCAAGCTGCGCCGTGCTTTGCGGATTGCGATATTGGGGCAATAACTCATCCGGTGTGAATTTGAGCGCGGTTCGATAGGCGCGGTATAACTCCAGAATATTTCGTGAAAGCAATGAAGCGTCAATCGCCGGATCAATACTCAGATCCGGATCGGCGGGCTGGAAGTTATCGATGTCTTTCACTTTGTCGGCGCCGATCGCGCGGACCGCCAGCGCCAGGTTCAACTCCTGGTCGATATTGCCAAGCAGTCCGTTAAATCGTGAAATGACTACAGCCGGCGTCCACTTGCCAGGCTTAATACCGAGCATCTTGAAATCGATCGGCAGCAGCGCCGGGCTTCGTTCTGTCTCCGCGATATACGCATTGATGCCTTCAACGAAAGCTCCGATGATCGCCGCGCCGTGCGGGTGATACCAGTTCAGCTCCTGGTTCAGATCGCCGCGAAACATAAACAGGCGATTGCCGATGTCGCGCTTCAATTCCCTTTTTCCCAGGATTTCCGCGACCGTGCCAGTCGCCTGCCGGCGCCACATTTCGAGCTGAAAAAGCCGGTCCCGCGCGACGTTGTAGCCTTGCGCGAAAAACAGGTCATGTTCATTCTTGGCGTAAATGTGCGAGACGCCCCAATGATCCTTAATAATTTCGGCCGGCTGGCTCAGCCCCGCAACTTGAATTGTCTCCGCTGGCGTCGCGGCGAAGACAGGCGCCAATAAAGCAAAGATCCAAAGAACGCGTTTCATTTCCAGTCCGCCGTAAAGATGTTGAACTCATAATTGCCGGTGGCTTTGTAGTCACTGGCGAAAGCCAGTTTCTTACCATCCGGAGAGAATTCGGGAAACGCCGTGAATCCGCCAAAGTGAGTCACTTGCTCCAGTCCGGAGCCGTCGAGATTTATCATATATAACTCGAACTCACGGGTGTCGCACTTATCTTTGTTGGAGGAAAAAATAATTTTCTTTCCATCCGGAGTGAATGCCGGCGCGAAGCTGGCGCACCCAAAATTCGTGATCTGTTTCTGATTCTTGCCGTTGCCATCGGAGACGAATAACTCCATCTTCATCGGCGTGGTGAGGTTATCTTTCAGTAAGTCGCGATAGCTTGCCAGTTTCTCCGGACTATCGGGGTGATTCGCGCGCCAGACCAATTTTTTTCCGTCGCGCGAAAAAACCGCTCCGCCATCGTAGCCCTCGGTGGTCGTGATGCGCTTTTTCCTGCTCCCGTCTTCGTCCATGGTCCACAAATCCAGATCATGCGAAGCCAGCGACGTATAGACAATCTTTTTCGTTTTCCAGTTGACCGTGCCCTCGGCATCATATCCGGGGCTGTTGGTCAGCTTCTTGAGGATTTTTCCGTCGTCGGTAGCGAGATAAATCTCGAAGGTGGGATAAACGGCCCACACGTAGCCGCGGCTGCGATCGGCCGGCGCGGGGCAGGCGTCGCCCGATTCGTGCGTCGACGCATAAATAATATGTTTGTTGTCGCCCAGGAAATAGCCGCAAGTGGTGACGCCCTTGCCGGTCGAAACCATGTGGACGCCCGAACCGTCCGCGTTCATGATGTACTGCTGGTCGCAGGAGCGGCCGTCGCGCGTCGATTGAAAGATCAGCCGCTTTCCGTCGGGCGCCCAGTACGCCTCGGCATTCTGCCCGCCGAAGGTGAGCTGTTTCAAATTGGCGAGATGCTGCGCATTCGCCAGAAGAGGCAATAACACAAAAAACTTCTTCATCGCAATCCATTCTAGTGTGTTAAGAGTAAGAGATGAAACTGGGGATCGATTTCGGCACGACCCGCATTGTGGTCGCGTCCGCGGATCGGGGCAATTATCCGCTCGTTTCGTTTGAAACATCGGAAGGCGCCTTTGATTGGTTTCCCGCGCTGATCGCGCTGCGCGGCCAGGAACGCCAATACGGCTGGGACGCATGGCACTTGCAGAGCGATCCGGAATGGACCATCCTTCGCTCCATTAAACGCTATCTCGAAGACGCCGGACCGCAGACCAGCATCGAGCCGGGCGGTTTGTTGGCCGACCTGCTGCACGGGCTGACGGCCGCGCTGCACGATGCGATTCGTGCCCGCGCGGGCGAGGCCGAGCCGCTGGAAGTGATGCTTGGCGTGCCGGCCAATGCCAATAGCAATCAGCGATTTTTGACCGTCGAGGCGTTTCGCCGCGCGGGATTTTCGGTGCTCGGGTTGTTGAATGAGCCGTCGGCGGCGTCGATCGAGTTCGGGCACCGGCAGAAGGCGTCCGGGCGCATTCTGGTTTACGATCTGGGCGGGGGAACGTTCGATGTTTCCCTAGTCGAGCTGGACGCGGGCACGCATACCGTGCTCGCCTGGGATGGAATTTCGACGCTCGGCGGCGATGATTTCGATCATGTGCTGGCCGCGATGGCCATCGGAGAAGAACGGCTCGATTCGTTGACGCCGGCCGAGTTGTTTCGTTTTGTCGACGAATGCCGCCGGCAGAAAGAAGCGCTGCATCCCAATTCGCGAAAAATTGTTCTGGATTTGGACGTAATTCGCGACGGCATGGGACAGATCACCGTGCCGGCGGCGGAGTTTTATGAAAAATGCCGGCCGCTGCTCGAAGAATCGCTGGCGGCGACGGCGCGGCTGATCGAGGGTCAGGAAATTCAGGCGCTGTACGTGACCGGCGGAGGCAGCGAATTGCCGCTGGTTTCGCGCATGCTGCGCGAAGAGTTCGGACGCAAGGTGAAGCGCAGCGAGTACACCAGATCGGCGACCGCCATTGGTCTGGCGATTCAGGCCGACGCGACTTCCGGCTACGCGCTGCGCGAAGTTTTTACCCGCAATTTCGGCGTGTGGCGCGAAAGCGATTCGGGAAGCCGCATGATTTTCGATCCGATTTTTCCGCGCAATACCCGCTTGCCGGCCGCCGCCGATCCTCCGCTGATCGTCCGCCGGTCGTATCAGCCGGTGCATAATGTGGGCGATTTCCGCTATCTCGAAGCGAGCCAGGTCGGCGAGGATGGCCAGCCGTCGGGCGATCTGACGGTGTGGGATGAGATTTTATTTCCGTTCGATCCAATGCTGGCCGATGCGCAGCATCTGGAAAAAACGGCAGTGGATTATTCCGATCGCGCGGCCATCCAGCAGATCGAAGAACAGTACGCCTGCGACGCAGCGGGGGTGGTGACGGTGGCGATCCGCAATTTAACCTCGCATTACGGGCGCGAATTCAAGCTGGGACGATGGAGCGGGAAGACCGCGGTGGTGACGCCGTCGGCCCGGAAAAGATCAAGGAAAGCTGGTTCTTAGAAAAGCTGGTTCTTGAAAGGGAGTCGACTTGACCATTTACGATCTGGGTCAGCCGCTGTTCGCCGGGATGCCGCATTTTCCCACACATCCGCCGTTTGCGATGACGCTGAATAAAATGCACGGCGACCTGGTGCTGGAAAATGGCGCGAGTTCGGCGGCCGAAACATTGACGCTCGGCGGGCACGTGGGGACCCACATCGATGCGCTGGCGCATTTTTCCTGCGACGGAAAATTGCACCAGGGGGTGCTTCCGAAGCAGTCTTATGCCGGCGGGGTTGAGGATTATTCGGTGGAGACGATTGCTCCCATCTGGCGGCGCGGGGTGTTGTTCGACATCGCGCGGCTGATGGGAGTGGATGCGCTCGATCGCGATTTTGTGATTCGGCCGGAGCATTTGCGGGATTGCGGGGTGGACGTCGGCGCGGGCGAGATCGCGTTGCTTCGAACGGGCTGGGGCGCGTTCTGGAATGACGCGAAGAAGTTCATTACCGGAGGGTCCGGGGGCCAGGCGCAGGGGCCGGGTCCGCGGGTTGAGGCGGCCCGCTGGTTGAGCGAACGCGGGATTTTCGCGGCCGGGTCCGATACCGTGGCGTTTGAAAAAGTGCCGTCGCACATGGAAGTGCATCTGCACCTGATTGTCGAGCGCGGCATTCACATTATTGAGTGTTTGAATCTTGAAAATTTGCCGGCGCGCGAATTTACTTTTGTCGCGCTGCCGCTGAAAATTCGAGGCGGCACGGGATCGCCGATCCGGCCGGTGGCGTTAGTCGAAGAGGGTTAGCTGCGGGTCCTTGGGCCAGAGTTCGGGTTCGGACTGCTGTTGCGGAGCGAAATAGCGGCGGCTGATTTTGGCCGCGCGATCCTGAATGATCTTGGGATATTCGCCGCGAAGATAGGCGGATTTTTCGTAGCGCTCGCGATAGCGGCGGACCAAAACCGGGAAATGTTTTTCTAAAAACGGCAGAAAGACGGCGTAGGAACAGGGCTTAAGGAATAAAACATTTGCCCCGAAATTGTTTGCTCCAGCCGAGCGGGCGGATTTGGCGATCGCATCGAGACTGGGGTCGGAATCGTTGATCAGGGGCATGACGGGGGCGCAGAAGACGCTGGTGCGGATGCCGTTTGAGGCGAGTTTTTGAACGGCTTTGAGGCGCAGGTCGGGGCGCGGAGCCATGGGTTCGACGAGGCGTGCGAGGTCGCCGTCGAGGGTGGTGATGGTAATGTGGACGCTTAAATAATGGCGGCGGGAGATTTCTTTGAGCAGATCGAGGTCGCGCCGAATCAGGTCCGATTTGGTGGTGATTCCGAGGCGATAACCGGCCGTTTTTGCAAATACTTCCAGGATCGATCGGGTGACGCGATAACGGCGTTCGGCCGGCTGGTAGGGGTCGGTTGCCGTGCCTAAGGCTATGGTTTCTTTGGGCTTAAGCCGCGCGAGTTCGGCGCTGAATGCGTCCGGATCGAAGCGCTTGGCGAAGATTTTGCGCTCGAACTGGAGCGGGTCGCGAAGTTCCATGAATTCATGGGCATACCGGGCGTAACAATATTTGCAGCCGAATTCGCAGCCGCGATAGGGATTGATGGTCCAGCGGAAGGGCACACGATCCGTGTCGCAACGGGTCAGGAAGCTGCGGGTTTCGAGGTCGAGGTACTCGACCTGGCGCTTGGCTTCGATAATTGGGCTTTGCGCGGCTAGACGGGCGATGCCTATGAGTTCAGGCATGCGACCATTTTCGCTTATTGTTCGCCTATTGGCAAATCGCTAGCGGTTCAGCTTCACTGCCCGAACCGCTGCGGTCAGTCTATCCGCGCCGGTCCTTTGCCGCCATCAACTCGTCGATATTGACCAACTCCGTCGGATAGTTTCCTGTGTAGCAGGCATAGCAATAATCCCCGCGCTCGTCGGCGACCGCTTCGCGCAGCCCCTCCAGCGATAAATACGCCACCGAATCGGCCTCCACAAATCGCCGGATCTCTTCGACCGTATTATTCGCCGCGATCAGCTCCGCCACGCACGGCGTATCCACCCCGTAAAAACATGGCGAAATCGTCGGCGGGCAGGAAATTCTCAAATGCACTTCGCGCGCACCCGCGCCGCGCACCATCCGCACAATTTTGCGGCTCGTCGTTCCGCGCACAATCGAATCATCCACCAGAATCACGCGCTTTCCTTCCAGCAGATGCCGCACCGGATTCAGCTTCAGCTTCACGCCGAAATCGCGAATGGCCTGCGAAGGCTCGATAAAGGTGCGTCCCACGTAATGATTGCGGATCAGCGCCTGGCGGAACGGGATCTGCGATTCGGACGCGTACCCGATCGCCGCCGCGACCCCCGAATCGGGCACCGGCACCACCACATCGGCATCCACCGGAGATTGGCGCGCCAGCAATCGCCCGAGATTTTCCCGCGATTCCTGCACCGGACGCCCGAACACCACCGAATCCGGACGCGAAAAATAGACGTGCTCAAAAACACACTGCGCGCGCTTGCGAACCGGCGCATACCGCTCCCGCGTGATCCCCTCCGGACCCGCGATCACCATCTCGCCCGGCTCGACGTCGTCCAGATAAACCGCATTGATCAGATCGAACGCGCACGTCTCCGACGCGAAAACATAACAGATTCGCCCGCCCGAAAGTTCCATCTGCCCGAACGCCAGCGGACGAAACCCATGCGGATCCCGCGCCACTAAAATCCGGTCCCCGGCCAGAAACACCAGCGAAAACGCGCCCTCCAGCTGCAGCATCGCCTCGCGCAGCGCACCCGCAAGCGTGCGATCGCGCGACCGCGCGACCAGATGCAGAATCACCTCGGTATCGCTCGAAGCCTGAAAAATGGAGCCTTCGCGTTCCAGCTCGCGCCGCAGCTCGCCGGCGTTGGTAATGTTGCCGTTGTGCGCCACCGCGATGCGCCCTTTATTGCAGGAAACCGAAAACGGCTGGGCATTGAGCAGCACCGTATCGCCGGCTGTCGAATAACGCGTGTGCCCGATCGCGTGATCGCCGGGAAGTTGGCCCAACACCTCCGGCGTGAAGATATCGGCCACATGACCCATCGATTTGTGGCAATGAATTTCGCGCCGGTCGCTCGAACAGATCCCCGCGCTCTCCTGCCCGCGATGTTGCAAAGCATATAAGCCCAGATACGCGAGATTCGCCGCCTCCGGATGCCCGTAAATGGCGACGACGCCACATTCTTCGTGGAATTTATCAAACACAGGTTAGACCTTTGTGGGGCAGGCTCTCAGCCTGCGCGCCGGTTCTCAACCGGCGCAATCTGGAAAAAAGGAAAGCGCCCCTCTTCACGATCACACCCTCGCCGCAAGCTGGTTTTCGAGCGCGTGCTCCCAAACCTCGCGGATCTTCTGGACCGGACAATCGATCCAAGTCATCGAATCGTTTTCAATCCGTAACGACTCTTTCATTGTAACGCCGAGCCGTAACGCTTCCACTTTATGCTCGCGCGCCATGCGTTCGACCTCCGCCGCCGCCGCCGTCGAAACCAGCACCCGCGACGGACCTTCGTGGAACAGCGCCAATTCCGGCCGCAGCGCCGTAGTCAGCTCAATCGCCGCGCCGATCCCTCCCAGTGACGATTCCGCCAGCGCCACCGCCAGGCCGCCGTCGCTCAAATCGTGCGCCGATTCCGCAAATCCTCCATTAACGATTTCGCGAATCGCCGCCTGCACCCGTTTTTCATAATCCATATCGAGCGCGGGCGGCAATCCCCAAAAATCTTTCAGCACCGTCTTGGCGTATTGCGTCGCGCCGAATCGCACCTCATCCGACGATCCCAGCCCGCCCAGCAGCACCACCGTCCGGCCCTCTTCTTTGAACGGAATCGTCACGGGCGCCACCGTTTTCAGCAACCCGACGATTCCCACCACCGGCGTCGGCCAGATCGATTCGCCCAGCGTCTCGTTATAAAGGCTCACATTCCCGCCAGTGATCGGAGTTTCAAAAAACGCGCACGCTTCCGCCAGCCCCTCGATCGATTCGACCAGTTGCGCCATAATCTCCGGCCGCTCCGGATTGCCGAAATTCAAATTATTCGTCGCCGCCACCGGCATCGCGCCCACCGTCGACAAATTCCGGCAGCACTCCGCGACAATCAGCTTGGTCCCCTCACGCGGCGACAGCACGCAATACCGCGCATTCCCGTCGAGCGACATCGCCACGCTCGATCCCGTCTCTTTAATCCGCACGATCGCCGCATCCGCGCCCCCGTTTTTTGATCCGAGGGGTCCCGCAATCGTATTCGTCCGAACCATGTAATCGTACTGCTGCCAGATCCACTGCTTCGAGCAAACATCGCCCGATCCCATCACCGTCAGCAAGTCCGCGGTTAAATCGCTGCTCGAAAACTCCGGCACGTCCATTCCAACCGGCCGGAACGGAGCCACACCGTGCGGCCGATCGTACAGCGGAGCTTCATCGGCCAGCTCGCGATTGGGAATTTCCGCCGCAATCACGCCGTGATTTTTCACGCGCAGCATCCCATCGTCCGTCACGCGTCCGATGGTCGCGGCATCCAGCCCCCACTTGTGGAACACGCGAAAAACCTCGTCTTCGCGCCCTTTTTCCGCGACGATCAGCATCCGCTCCTGCGATTCCGAGAGCATGATCTCATACGGCTTCATGCCCGTTTCCCGCTGCGGCACCAGCGCCAGGTCGATCTCGACCCCGGTGCAGGCCCGGCTGCCCATCTCGCAGGTCGAACACGTCAGCCCCGCCGCGCCCATATCCTGAATGCCCACGATCGCGCCCGTTTTCATCGCCTCCAGGCACGCTTCGAGCAGCAATTTTTCCATGAACGGATCGCCCACCTGCACGTTCGGCCGTTTGTGCTTTGATTCCTCGGTGAATACCGCCGACGCCATCGACGCTCCGTGAATCCCGTCGCGCCCCGTTTTCGCGCCGACGTAGATCACCGGATTCCCCACGCCCGACGCGCGCCCGTAAAAAATTTCGTCGTGCCGGAACACGCCCAGCGCGAAAACGTTCACCAGCGGATTGCCGTTATAACACGGCTCAAAAACGCATTCGCCGCCCACCGTCGGCACGCCGAAACAATTTCCATAATGCGCGATCCCGCTGACCACGCCTTCCAGAATTCTCTGATTTTGCGGAACGTCCAGCGGCCCGAACCGCAGCGCGTCCAGCACCGCGATCGGCCGCGCGCCCATGGTAAAAATATCGCGCAAAATTCCGCCGACCCCGGTCGCCGCGCCCTGAAACGGCTCGATAAAACTCGGATGATTGTGCGATTCGATCTTGAAGGCAATCGCGTAGCCGTCGCCGATATCGATGATCCCCGCGTTCTCGCCGGGTCCCACCAAAACCCGTGCGCCGCGCGTCGGAAGTTTTTTCAAATGTAGACGCGAGCTTTTATAGGAGCAGTGCTCGCTCCACATCACCGTGAAAATTCCCAGTTCGGTTTCGGTAGGTTCGCGCTTCAGGATCGACCGGACTTTATCAAGCTCGAACGAAGTCAGATCACTCATGATGCCGCGACGAGTGACTGCACCATGCTCTCTAAAATCACGCGTCCGTCCGCCGATCCCATCAGCACGTCGGAAGCGCGCTCCGGATGCGGCATCAAGCCCATCACGTTGCGCCGCTCATTGCAGATGCCGGCGATGTCACGCAGCGACCCGTTGGGATTGTCAAGGTAGCGCAGCACCACGCGATCCTCGCGTTCCAGCAGATCGAGCGTGTGCTCATCGGCGAAATAGCAACCCTCCCCGTGCGCCACCGGAACCCGCAGCACCTGTCCGCGCGATGCCGCCGCCGTAAACGGAGTATTGGTCGTCTCCACGCGCAGCTTCACTTCGCGGCAGACGAATTTCAAATCGCGATTGCGCAGCAGCGCGCCGGGAAGCAGGCCGCTCTCGACCAAAATTTGAAAGCCATTACAGATCCCCAGCACCAACCCGCCTTCGTCCGCGAATTTCCGCACCGCGCCCATGACCGGAGAAAATTTCGCAATCGCCCCGCAGCGCAGATAATCGCCGTAAGCGAATCCGCCCGGCAGAATCACCGCGTCCACGTTACCGAGGGAAGCCGAATCATGCCAGATCATTTCCGCCTGCTGGCCCAGATTGTGCGTCAGCGCGAACCACGCGTCGTGGTCGCAATTGCTGCCGGGAAAGACAACGACGCCGAATCGCATGGGAAACTCTATTTTAACAGAGTGGCCCAGCCGCTACAGCCCCGCCAGTGATGGCGGGGGCCAGCGCCACCACGGAAACGACCGAGAAATTTCCCTTCGCGCCTGCACCATATCGTTATGGTAAGGCTGCTGACATTCACGTGTTACGGCTCTCATCTTCCGGGCGATGCCCGCGGGAGTTTCGACCACGTCAGGCAAGGTGAGCGACGATTCCTTTTTCCAACTCCAGCGCTGGAGCGATATAGCCGTGCGCAAACGACGCAAGCGCCCTTCCTTCTATCGACCGTGCCGGCGCGAGCCGCCGTTCGCGATGCCATCGCGGCAGCCTGTCGATTCCGCTCTTGGTTCCTATATTCCTTGCATGTCCGGACGAACCACGTCCACGGCGTCGCCGAATCCGAAGCGCCAGCCGACCGCATTTTGCATGACTGGAAGGCGTACGCAACCAGAGCGTTGCGCGAGGCCGGTCTGGCTTCGCCGGGCCAGTTCGTTTGGACGCACGGAGGAAGTGCGCATAACCTCATCTCACGGAAAGCGCTGACCGACGCAGTTCGTTACGTAATCGAAGGGCAGGGAGAACCGATGGAAATTTATTTTTCCGAGCCGGATCGCGAACCCCCGCCATGACTGGCGGGGCTGTAGCCCTCTTATTCGGGCACATAAATCTCAATCCATTGTCCCCGCCGCGTCAACTTCATCACTGGACGAAACCCCAACCCGGCGCCAATCTCTTCCGGCGTCGCCTGCGTGTAATATCCCCAATTCCGCCGCAAATATTCCCGCACCCACTCATAATCGAGCGCCCCGCCATCGAGCGCCCAATTCCTCGAAAACACCACCAGCACGTCGATCTTGCGCACATCCAAATCCGCCAGGCTCGCGAGCCGAAAATCCTCGGCCTGTTGAACCGCAAACCCCCGATGCACGTAACCCATCTCCGGCCGCCGGATCGCGTCCGTGAACGGCCACGCGCTGGCAACGCGACGGCCCGGAGCCCACGCCTCCAGCCAGCTCGCCGCGTCCTGTTGCAGCTCGACAAAATCCGTCATGGCCAGATTATTTTCAAACGAAAACGGATACGGCGGATTCCAGAACAGCCCCAGAAACAGCGCGAACGTCATGGCCGCCTGCGTGGCCCAGCGCCAGCTTCGCGGATACACCGATCCCGCCGCCGCAATCGCGGCGAACAGAATCGGAAACACCGGCAGCGCGTAACGGTCGAGCGATGCGCCGCCGAAAACACTTACCAGCAGAATCTGCGCGCCGCCCACCAGAAACGCGATCGACCACTCCCGCCCGCGAAGCACGCGCGACCCGACGAACAGCGTAATCGCCCCAATCCACAGCCCGTCGGAAATAAATAAAAAGTAGAATCGCCGTTCCAGCGTCCCCAAAATATGCGCCGGCGTCAACGATTCGCCGACGTTATATTTCGCGAACTCGTCATTTCCCAGCCAGTGTCCCGTCGCCTGGTGGAGCACCATCAGCCACACGCCCAGCGCGATCGCGGGAGCCAGAAAATAGAGCGCCTCGCGCCTTCGTTTTTCGCCCAACCACAGCCACGCCGCGAAAACGAACGGCGTCGAAATCCCGGTTTCCTTCACCAAAACCAGCGCGGTACACGCCGCCGCGCACCACGCCATCCGCTCTTCTAAAAACAGCAGCAGCGCGAGCGCGGTAAACGTCATCGCCGGCATATCGAGCTGCGCCATCATCGATTGCGTATAAAACATCGGCGACGCGAGCAAAAAAATCGCCGCAGCGAACGCCGGCGCGCCCACTGTTTTGCGCGACAGCCGGATCGCCAGCAAAAACGAAAACAGCGCGCCCGCCGCCGCCACCAGCAACATCGCCAGGCGCGTCGCGGGAATCGAAAATCCGAAAATTTTCCAGACCAGCGCCAGGTACGCCATCACTCCCGGCGGATGCACGTTCGGCAGCGTCGATTTCGGCACCCACTCGCCCGCCTGAAACAAATCGAGCGACGCCGGCACGAATTGCCCCAATTCGTCCCAGAAAAACGGCAATTTCAAAAACGGCAGATGATCGAAAATCAGCAGCGCCGCGAACGCCACGAAGAAAATCGCAATCGCCCGCGCCTTCGATGCCGCGAAAGTCCGTGGTCGAACCGTGCCACTCGAAGGTGCCACTTTTACCGTTCGTCGAGGCGGCCAAAGGTAGCCATAGGCTACTGAATCACCGGACCCGCGGGGTGCGGCTCCAGCTTGATTTCTCCGAACGCCGCTTCGTACTGCTTCACGTTTTGCGACAGCACGTTCGACAGCGCCTTGGCCTGCTGCGGGCTCAGAAAAATTCCCTGGAAATTCTGGATCTGCACGGCGTCCGGAGCCGATTGCGCGATGCGGCCGAACATCAGGTAAAAATCCCACAAGCTGACGCGCACCTGTACGCTGTTGGCGTAGCCTTCGCGAAATTCGGGGCTATTCGAAAGCTGGATTTGCGGCGCGTTCGGTTGTGGGTTCATTGACTTTCAGTATACTGAGGCTTCCGGCTGATGACGACTCCCGCACCGGACAAGCTTGGCGTGATTCTCCGGGTGAGCCTGTACGTGCTGATCGGCTGGCTCTCGCTGGCGATCCTCGCGCCGCTGATGTTCTGGATCGTCGGCACGCGCGATACTTATTTCCTGGTCGCCGCGCTGGCCACCTTCAGCGCCGCCGCGCTCGCCAACGCGATCACCGTGCGCATTTACGAACGCGGCCGGCTCGCCGATCTGGGTCTCGGCTGGACCCCGACTTCAACCAAGGAATTCTTCACCGGAATGATCGCCGCCGCGCTGGCCGCCCTGGTGATTCTTTTGGGCGCGGTGCTCGCCGGTGCGGCGTATTTTCAGCGCACCGCCGCCGCCGAACATCCCACCGCCAGCGCCGCTTTCATCGCCGTGGTTCTGCTGTTCGGCGCGGTCGGCGAAGAGATGCTGTTTCACGGCTACGCGTTTCAACTGCTGATCCGGAAACTCGGCGCGTTCGCCACCATTCTCCCCGCCGGCATCATTTTCGGATTCGCGCACATCAACAACCAGAACGCGACCTATTTCGGCATCGGCAATACCATGCTGTGGGGCATCCTGCTCGGCTTCGCGTATTGGCGAACCGGCGCCCTGTGGCTGCCGATTGGCCTGCATTTCGGCTGGAACGTCACCTTACCTATGTTCGGAGTAAACCTGAGCGGCTTTACATTGGCCGTCACGGGCTATACTCTCGAATGGAGGGTAGGTCCTTTGCTGAGCGGCGGCGCTTACGGTCCGGAAGGCAGCGTCCTGACCACGGTGATCGTGGTGGCGCTGTTTCTGGCCGTGTATCGCCTGTTCCCGGAAAGAACCGAAGATCCCGAGCGTCTGACTTAAGGTGAGATATGAGGATGGCGCACACTGCACAAGTGATCCTGGCCTGCATCGCCGTTACGGCGCTGTATGGCGATCAGAAGAAGCTGACCAACGATGAGCACATGGAGCTGCTGCGCGGCCTGACGGCCGAGTACGCGACCGTCAAAATGCCGCTGCCGCGCTCGAAAAAGCCGTTGAATCTCCAAACCGACGGCGATTTCGACACCATGGAATGGACCGCCGCCAACGCCAAGTTCGGCCCCGCCGCGCGCATGGGCGACCTGGTGCAGATCACCAAGGTGGATGTTCTAAGCGACCGGATCATTCTCCAGATCAACGGCGGCATGCGCACCCACGGCGGCTGGAAGGATCACGTTTCGGTCGGCATGGGCGGACCGGGAGCGGTGATGAATCCGATCAACCAGAATCCGACCAATGCCCCCGGCGGCACCACCATCGCATTGCGCTTCAAGGGTCCGATCGGCGAAATCACTTCGGCCGACGTGAAAAAAATGCTGAAGCCGGTGCTCGACTTCGACCAGCAGAGCCCCACCGAGCAGTTCACCGAAACGCTTACGCCGGAAGTGAAGAAAGCGGTCGCCGAGAAGCACGCCATTGTCGGCATGAATCGCGATGAAGTGATTCTCGCCGTCGGCCGGCCGGTGAGCAAGGATCGGGAAACCAAGGACGGCGTCGAATCCGAAGACTGGATCTACGGTAAACCTCCCGGCCGCGTGACGTTTGTGACCTTCGTCGGCGACAAGGTGGTCAAAGTGAAAGACACCTACGCCGGCCTGGGCGGCACCATCGCCGATACTCCGAAGCAGTTGCAATAGTCTAAGAACCAACGTCGCCGGACGGGCGACTTTCGGAAGCGGCCTCTTTCAAGGCTGCCCCGTACGTCATGCCACAATGAAATATACGCATGACAGGCCCAGAAACCCGCCAGAAATTTCTCGACTACTTCGCCCAGCGCGGCCATCGCGTGGTGCGAAGCTCCTCGCTGGTCCCGGCGAACGATCCCACGCTGCTGTTCACCAACGCCGGCATGAACCAGTTCAAGGACGTGTTTCTCGGCCTCGAAAAACGCGACTACAACCGCGCCGCTACGGTGCAAAAATGCGTCCGCGCCGGCGGCAAGCACAACGATCTCGATAACGTCGGCTACACTCGCCGCCATCATACTTTTTTCGAGATGCTCGGCAATTTTTCCTTCGGCGATTATTTCAAAAAGGACGCCATCGCCTACGCCTGGGAGCTGATCACCCAGGAATACGGCCTGCCCAAGGAAAATCTCTACTTCACCGTTTTTCGCGAAGACGACGACGCCGAG
>Ga0335073_10004705_pt1 | contig 19097 bp, 14 predicted proteins | sample Lox_Sample_22_FD_207093 | JGI IMG/M metagenome (GOLD analysis project Ga0335073, IMG submission 207093) | Soil microbial communities from Loxahatchee National Wildlife Refuge, Florida, United States - Lox_Sample_2.2 | ecosystem: Environmental > Terrestrial > Soil > Wetlands | place: USA... | reverse complement strand
GTGGGCACCGTCACCCGACGTGACCCGGCGAGCAGACGACGACACTGCCGTGATCCTGTATACCTCGGGCACCACGGGCACCCCCAAAGGGGCGGAACTGACGCACGCCAACATGCGCCGCAACGCCTCGGTGACCGCCACGTCCCTGCTCGGCCTCGGTCCCGAGGACGTGGTGATGGGCTGCCTGCCGCTGTTCCACAGCTTCGGACAGACCTGCGGGCTCAACGCCGCCATGCTGTCGGGCGCCTGCCTGACCCTGATCCCCCGGTTCAGTCCGGTCGCCGCGCTGCGGGTGATCGAGCGCGACCGGGTCAGCGTGTTCGAGGGCGTGCCCACCATGTACGTCGGCATGCTCGGCGAAGGAGCGTCGGTCGCCGACACCTCGTCGCTGCGGCTGTGCGTGTCCGGTGGCGCCGCGCTCCCGGTCGAGGTGCTGCACGGATTCGAGAAGACGTTCGGCACCGTGATCCTCGAGGGATACGGGCTGTCCGAGACTTCGCCCGTGGCCACGTTCAACCGCCGCGACCAGCGCAAGCCCGGGTCGATCGGGGTACCAATCGAAGGCGTGGAGCTGAGGCTCATCGGCGGGGACGACGGCGACACGCCGGTCACGGAGCCCGGTGCGGTCGGCGAGATCGTGATCCGCGGGCACAACGTGATGAAGGGCTACTGGAACCGGCCAGAGGCGACCGCGGCGGCGATGCGCGGCGGCTGGTTCCGCACCGGAGACCTGGCGCGGGCGGACGAGGAGGGTTTCTACTACATCGTTGACCGCAAGAAGGACATGATCATCCGCGGCGGCTACAACGTCTACCCGCGGGAGATCGAGGAGGTGCTCTACGAGCACCCAGCGGTGCTTGAGGCCGCGGTGATCGGCGTCCCGCACCCCTCGCTCGGCGAGGAGGTCGCCGCCGCCGTGACGCTGCGCCCCGGCGCCGATTCGACACCGGATGACCTGCGCGACTACGTCAAGGAGCGGGTCGCCGCGTACAAGTACCCGCGGCACATATGGCTCACCGACGGGCTGCCGAAGGGCCCGACAGGGAAGATCCTCAAGCGCGAGATCAACGCCCCCGCGAACGTCTCGGCGAACGTGGAGGGACGGTCATGACCGCCCGTCCAGCCGACGGTGCCGCGTCCGGCAGTACCTCGTCCAGCCGCGCCTCGGCTGGCCCGGCCATGGCCGCAGACGGCCCCGGTGGCGCGCAGGAGGACGTCGGCGCGCTTGACATGCTGCTCACTCAGGCCGCGCTCGGCCCGTTCCGCCGGTTCTTCCCCGGCCGTTCCGCGCTGAGGTTCGCCCTGGCCCTGGCGGGCCAGCCCGGCATGGTGGCGTCGCAGGCCCGGAACCTCGCCGCCGAACTCGCCCGCGTCGCGGGCGGCACGTCCGGCATGGCCCCCGCTGCCAAGGACCGCCGGTTCGCCGACCCCGCCTGGACCGGCAACCCGGTGCTGCGCCGGGTGATGCAGTCCTACCTGGCGGCGGGGAACACGGCGCTCGGACTCGTCGACGCCGCTCCGCTTGACTGGCGCGACGCGCAGCGGATGCGGTTCACCGTGGCCAACTTGGTCGACGCCCTCGCGCCGAGCAACAGCGCGGTGCTGTCACCCGAGGCGTGGAAGGCGGCGATCGACTCCGGCGGCGGCAGCCTGCTGACCGGGGCCAGGCACCTGCTCAGCGACCTGGCCAGCCCGCCACGGGTCCCGGCGATGGTGCCGCCGGACGCCTACACGGTCGGCACCGACCTCGCGTCGACACCAGGCGCGGTGGTGGCGCGTACTCCCATGTTCGAGCTGATCCAGTACCAGCCCGCCGCCGGCACGGTCCGGGAACTGCCGCTGGTGATCGTCCCGCCGACGATCAACAAGTACTACGTCCTTGACCTCGCCCCCGGGCGGAGCATGGTCGAGTACCTGCTCGGTCAGGGTCAGCAGGTGTTCGTGATGTCCTGGCGCAATCCGGACGAGCGGCACGCCTCCTGGGGATTCGACGAGTACGTAAGTGCCATCATCGACGCGATGACCGCGGCGGCGGACATCTGCGGCACGCAGGCCGTCCACCTGCTCGCCGCCTGTTCTGGCGGCATTTTGGCCAGCCTGGCCGCCGCGGTGCTTTCCACCTCGCCCCAGACGGTAGAAGGGGCCGCGGGCGCCGGCGGCTCGGGTGGCGGCCGGCCCCGGCTCGCGAGCCTCGGGCTCCTGGTCACCATGCTCGACCAGTCCCGCACGGACGCGGTCGGCGCCCTGGTGGACGAGTCCCTGGCTGAGGCCGCGATCGCGGCCTCAGCGCGCAAGGGCTACCTCGACGGGCGCAGGCTGGCCGAGGTCTTCGCCTGGCTCCGCCCTGGCGACCTGATCTGGAACTACTGGGTGAACAACTACCTGCTCGGCCGCGAGCCCGCCAAATTCGACATCCTGTTCTGGAACGGGGACACTACGCGGATGACCGCGGGCCTGCACCGGGACTTCGTCCGCGCGGCGATCTCCAACTCTGTTGTCAGCCCCGGCGCGCTCACCGTGCTCGGCACCGAGATCGACCTGGGGCAGGTGGACCTGGACAGCTACGTCGTCGCCGGGGTGGCCGACCACATCTGCCCCTGGCAGTCCTGCTACCGAAGCGGCCAGTTGCTCGGCGGAAAGACCCGGTTCGTGCTGTCCACCAGCGGGCACATCGCGGCGCTCGTCAACCCGGCAGGCAACAAGAAATCCAGCTACCGGGTCAGCGACGACGTCACCGCCGACGCGGACACCTGGCAGCGCACTGCCTCGGTCGAGCAGGGATCGTGGTGGCCGGACTACGCCGCCTGGCTGGCGGCGCGCTCCGGCGCCCAGGTTCCCGCGCCGGCCTCGCCCGGCGGCCAGAGCCACCGTGTCATCGAGCCCGCACCGGGAAGCTACGTGCGCGCCACATGAAGGAAATGAGGCGAGTTAGGCAGATAAGACCCGCGGGCCGAACCGGCCCGCGGTCAGCGATTTCCCGTTCGGCGTTGAACCGGGCGGGCGGCGCGGGGTCCAATGATTCCCATGACGGCATCAACGTCGATGAGTCACCACCAGACCGCGTCGAGAATCGTCGCCGCCCTGCGGGCCGGCCTTCCCGAGCTCACGGAGCGGGTCGTGGCGCGCATCCGCGCCGAGATCCCCTTCTACGCCGCTCAGGACGTGGTCGCGGCCGACGACCTGCGCGCGTCGGTGAACGCCAACATCGGCTACATCCTCGACAGCCTGACGGGGACTGCCACCGCCAACCTCAGCGCCCCGCACGCCACCGGCCGTACCCGGGCGTCCCAGGGGGCGCCCCTCGCGGAGATGCTCAGCGCCTACCGGGTGGGTGTCGCGGAACTATGGTCAGCGGTGGTGGCCATCGCGCGCGGCCTGCCGGACGTTCCCGCTGATGACGTCATCGACCTCGCGGGGGCGGTCTTCGCGGTCCAGAACACCTACAGCGACGCGGCGCTTGCCGCGTACCGCGACGAGTCCAGGGAGGTGCTCCGCACCCGGGAGCGTGAACGCGCCGCCATGGTCGAGGTGATCCTCACCGGCGTCGCGGCGCGGGGAACCCTGTGGGAGGTCGCCAGTGCGCTCCGGCTGCCGCTTGACGGCGCCTTCCTCGTGGTCGCGGCGGAGACGGAACCAGGGCACGACCCCATCCCCCGGGCCGAATCGGCCCTGGCGGTGCTCGATGTCCGGTCGGTATGGCGGCTGGACGCCGAACTGTCGCTCGGCGTGCTCTCCCTGCCCGACCGGTCGCGAAACGGTGCCGTGCTCGCCGTGCTCGCCAGGCACGCGAGCCGCCGCGTGGGCGCCAGCCCGGTGTTCGCCGAACTGCACCAGGCCGGATGGGCGCTCGAGCTCGCCCGGCTGGCGCTAGGCAGCCAGGCCGGGAGCACCGGAGTGGCGCAGTTCCGTGACAGCCCCATCGACCTGCTCGTCGCGGCCGCGCCGCACGCCGCCCTTGAGGCGGCCCGCACGGTGCTCGGCGCCCTGCTTGCCCTCCCTGACGACGAGCTTGAACTGCTGCTCGGCACCTTCGAGGCCTGGATCCGCGCGAACGGCTCGGCAAGCGCCGCGGGCGCGGAGCTGTTCTGCCATCCCAACACCGTCCGGTACCGGCTGCGCCGCATCGAGGCCGGCACCGGGCGGACGCTGGCCAACCCCGGCGAGGTCGCCGAACTCGTCACCGCCGTCCGCGCCTGGCGTGAGCTCCCGCATCCCTGACCACGTCCGCCTCCCCGGCCACCAGGCCTTCAACGCCGTCGCGTATCTTGCTGTACACGGAGAGTCCCGGCCCCACGTGCCGGGGCTGACCACCGGGAGGCAAAGTGACTCGGGTAGCGGTGCTCGGTACCGGGATCATGGGATCGGCGATGGCGCGTCGCGTGCTCGGGGCCGGTATGCCGGTCACCGTGTGGGACCGGTCGACGCACGCGACGGCCTCGCTCGCCGAGGACGGCGCCCGGGTAGCCGACTCGGCCGCGGACGCGGCGCGCGACGCGGACGTGGTGATCACCATGCTGCCCACCGCGGCGGTCGTCGAGTCGGTGGTCTTCGGTGACCACGTGGCGGAGGCGTTCACGCCAAGCGCGGCATGGGCGCAGATGGGCACGATCGGCGTCGAGGCGACGGAGCAGATCGCCGAACGGCTCGCGAAGATCCGGCCGGACGTGCTGTTCGTCGATGCCCCAGTGTCCGGCAGCAAGGGTCCCGCCGAAGAGGGAAAGCTCCTCATCCTCGCGTCGGGTCCTGATGCCGCGAGGGAGCCGCTGAGCGGGCCGTTCGCCGCGATCGGGCGGAACACGGTCTGGCTCGGCCGGGCGGGTCAGGGCAGCCGGCTGAAGCTGGTGGTCAACGCCTACATGTCCACGCTGATCGAGGGAGTCGCCGAGGCCGTGGAACTGGCCAGGCGGCTGGACATCCCGGTCGACACCCTGCGCGCCGCCATCGAGGGCGGGCCGCTCGACGCGCCGATCGCCGACGCCAAGCTGCACAAGATGGTCAGCGCCGACTACGCGCCTGAGTTCCCGCTCGAGTGGGCGCTCAAGGACGTGGATCTGGCACTCGACGCCGGCGGAAGGGCCGGCCTTCCGCTGCTCGGCGCGCTGTCCCGGCAGTGGCACGCGGCCGTCGACGCCGGCCACGGGCGCGAGGACGTCAGCGCCGCCCGCCTGGCGCTGGGAGAGCAGCAGTAATCCCAGCCCCGGACTCGACGACGGGATCGCTGGCCGCAAGCGCTCGACCCGCCCGGCGCCGCGATCGTCCGCGGTCGTCCGGTTAGCTGAGCCCTGACCGGACTCCCGCGCGGGCCGCGTGGCATGCTGGGCGCGGCAGGCCCGCCGGCGCGAGGGGACAGCAGTCATGGCTTCACCAGCAGGCAGGGGACAGGGCACTATCCTGCGCGGCGATCCCGGGCCGCTCGGCTACCGGCGGCTGGTCGCGGGACCCGCGGAGGGCCACCTGCTGCGGGACCCGACGGCCGGCGGACCAAGCGGGCCGCTGCGCGCCGTTCTCTGTTTCGTTCACCTCACCGACCTGCACGTGATGGACGCGCAGAGTCCTGCGCGGATGGACTTCCTTGACCGCCTCGGGGACAGTGACTCGCCCTTCGCCGCCGCGCTCGGCGGGCGGGTCGGCACGTACCGTCCGCAGGAGCCGCTGACGTACCACGTGGTCGAGGCGATGGTACGCGCGGTACGGGCACTCGGCGGCGGCCCGCTCACCGGCCGGGAGCCCGACTTCGCCATCTCCACCGGGGACTCCACCGACAATGCCCAGGGCAACGAGTTGCGGGCCTACATCGACCTACTCGACGGCGGGAAGTTCGTGCTGCCAGACTCGGGCCGCGCGACGCACTTCGACGGGCCTGCGGCCCCCGACCGGTACGACCCCCGGTACTGGCATCCCGATGGCCCGCCGCCCGGCTGCGCGCCGGATCGGCCGGGCAGCCGCCACGGCTTCCCCCTGGTGCCGCACCTGCACGACGCGTGCCGCCTGCCGTTCGAGGCCACGGGCCTGGGTATCCCCTGGTACGCCGGCTACGGAAACCACGACTTCCTGCTCGGCGGGATTCTCCCCTACTCCCCCGCCCTCGCCGAACTGGTGACGGGCCCGGGCAAGCCGTCTCCGACCCCGGCCGGTCCGGACCTGATTACCGCGTTCGCCGGCAGCGACCGCCGCCCACCCGGTCACGAGCTGCTGCTTGACCGGCCCCGGTTCGCTGTGCCCGCGGACCCGGGGCGCCGACGGGTCTCCACCGGAGAGTGGATCGCGGAGCACCTCGCCTCGCCCGGCGTGCCCCGGGGGCACGGCTTCGGCCAGGAGTCCGTCGGGGACGGGCGCGCCTGGTATGCGTTCGACGCCGCGTCGCTGCGCTGCCTGATGCTGGACACGGTCAACCCGAACGGCGGCTGGCAGGGATCACTCGGCCGGGATCAATTCGCCTGGCTTGAGGAGCAGCTCGGCGACGCCAGGCGGCAGGGAGCCAGGGGTTGCCTGCTGTTCAGCCACCACCCCCTTGACGCTCTCACCAACCGGTGGAGTCCCGATGATGCCGGCGACCGGGTCGGTGCGGAGGAGGTCGGCCGCCTGGTCGCCGAAGCTGGCAACGTGATTGCCTGGGTCAACGGCCACGATCACGTCAACCGGATCCTCGGCCGTCCCGCCGCGGGCGATCCCGGCACCTGGTGGGAGATCACCACCGCGTCGCACATCGACTGGCCGCAGCAGGCCCGGGTCGTGGAGATCGCGACCGACGAATCGGGCGGGCTCTTCATCGGCTGTACAAGCCTGAACCACCGCGGGATGATCGATCCGCGGTCCGGCGCGCTCGACGACCCGCTGACACTGGCCGGCTGGTCGCGGGAGCTTTCCGCGAACCAGTGGCAGCCCGTGCGGGGCGCGGAAGGTGCGCCCGGGGACCGCAACGTCATCCTCCGCTGGAGCAGCGCATGACTTCCGGCAACTGGCCTGCCGTCAGCGTCGCGCCCAAGTCATTCATGTACTTCCTCGACACGCACATAGTATCGAACGTATTACGTATCTCTTCATGTAGCATCTGAGCCATGCCCTCCTCATGGCACGATTCAGTAACGGCGATCTTCACCGAGAATCCGGACCTGGCATTCGAGATCGCCGCCAGCCTCAACGGCGCACCGGTACCCCGCGGGGCCCCTGTGCGCGCCGAGGCGCCCAACTTCAACGACCGCCCCTCCACTGACTTCGTGGCCGACGCGGTCCTCGTGGCCGGGACCATCCACGATCCCGTCCGAGCCGTCATCGTCGAGGCCCAGAAGCGCACCCTGAAGGACAAACCACCGCAATGGGCACGCTACGCGGCCCAGTTGTGGACCTTCCTGCGCTGCCCCGTGGATGTCCTGGTCATCTGCCCCGACGCCAAGTCATGCTTCTGGTACGCCCGGCCCGTCCCCACCACGCTGCCCGGCTACACCCACCTGCCCATCGTCCTGCCCCCGTCCGCCGTCCCGGCCATCACCACCGCCGACGACGCCGCCGCCCAGCCGGCCATGGCCGCCCTCGCGGTTGCCTACCACGGCGCCGACCCCGCCGTCTGCCAGGCATTCACCGACGGCATGCGACGACTGCCGCCCGACCACGCGGTGAAGTACCATGAACACGCGTTCAACATGGCACCGCTCGCGGTGCAGCGCATCCTGGAGCAGCTCATGACCTCCGACACCTGGCCCGTCTACAGCCCCTTCGCCAAGGAGCACTTCGGCCGCGGCAAGCGGGAAGGCAAAAAGGAAGGCAGAAGGGAAGGCAGAGCCGAAGGCGAAGCCGAGGCCATCCTCCTCTTCCTCAAGGCCCGCAGCCTGGCCGTCACCGACGCCGAACGCGAACGCATCACCGGCTGCACCGACCTGAAGCAGCTCAAGACCTGGGTCACCCGCGCCGCCACCGCCGAGAAGACCAGCGACCTCTTCGACTGACCCGGCACGGGAGCCAGCGGGCCTGCGGGGCTGCGCCCACGCACCACGTTTGACGCACTTGACGTGGTGGCCCCCCGGGGCAGTGGTCGCACCGTGACTACCTTTGTCCGGGAGGCGTTACTGGTGGAAAAACGCGTGAGGGCCTGAAGTCGGTCTCCGTCCCCCAGGTGATCAGCGGCCAGCCGGCGCACGTGACCAGGTTGTGGGCAGAGGCTCAGAGGCAGAGGTTCAGGAGCAGGCGCGAGAGCGGGGAAACCGGTCCGTGATCGCATGGCGCCACCGTGCTGCCCGCGCTCGGCCGGGGCGCGGCGAGGCGGCGAACGCCGCGATGACCGCGACGCCCGCACCGAGCCGGATCGCGAGGTCCGCGATGTTGAACGTGGCCGGATAGAAGGCGACGTGAATCCAGTCGACGACCGCGCCGCGGCCAAGCCCCGGGCCGCGCAGCAACCGGTCCGCGAGGTTGCCCGCCGCGCCCCCGACGACCGCCGCCAGCGATAGCGCCACGGCGCGGCTGCGGGAACGGGCCGTCACCAGCAGCACCACGGCGACGGCGAACACAACGGCGGCTGTCAGCGTGATCACCAGCGGATGGCCGGCGCCGATCCCGAAGCTCGCGCCGGTATTGCGGACTAGCCGGACCGAAACCAGACCGCCACCGTCACCACGTGGGTCGACTGCCACGACTACCGACTTGCTGATCTGATCGGCCGCCAGCACCAGCGCCGCCATACCTGACACGGTACGCCATGTGACAGGCGCTCTCACCGCTGCGGTTTGCATGCAGCCACGATACGACGCAGCTGGCCTCACTTCTGAACAAGCCGATCACGTGACGACGAACGGATTCGGCTTGCCCGGCACGGGCCCACCTTCATCGAGTCGGGCGCGGACACGTGGATCTCTCTGTCGTGCACGTATTTCTTGCTCACGTCACAGATTTCTGCCGGATTCTTACGTCAATTGTCCAGGAGACACGAACGGGCTCTGGCGCGACACTGAGGGAAATCGCCGCTACACCGGGCCGGTAAGGCCGGGAAACCGAACAGCTCAAGGAGGCTGCCGTGTTGTCGAGGGAAGACAACGAGATCTTGACTCGGGTCGGACCCGGAACGCCGATGGGCGATCTGCTGCGGCGGTACTGGATCCCCGCCTGCCTGAGTTCCGAGATCGCCGAGCCGGACGGTCCGCCCGTCAGGGTCCGGCTGCTCGGTGAGGATCTCGTCGCGTTCCGTGACACCAACGGCGACGTGGGTCTGGTTGAGGAGCGGTGCCCGCACCGGGGGGCGTCGCTGTTCTTCGGTCGCAACGAGGAATGCGGACTCCGGTGCACCTACCACGGCTGGAAGTTCGACGTGACCGGGCAGTGCACCGACCAGCGCTCTGAACTGCACCCGTTCTCGCAGAAAATCAAAATCACGTCGTACCCGGTGCACGAGTCCGGCGGCATCATCTGGACCTACCTGGGCCCGGCCGAGACGATGACGCCGTTCCGGGACTTCGGCACCGACTCGCTGCCGGCGCAGAACGTGGCGGCAGTCAAGGAACTGGTGCGGTGCAACTGGGTGCAGTCGATGGACGGCGACGTGGACACCGCGCACATCTCGAACCTGCACCAGTTCGACTCGATCGACGACGTGCCCGACGACGGGACGGACGAGCCTGGTTACCCGTCGGGATACATGTCGATGAAGTTCTGGCGGTATGACCCGCGGGCCGAGATCGAGGTCCAGGACGAGTGGCACGGCTTCCGCTACGCGGGCATCAGGACGACCCCGAACGGACACCGGCACGCCCGGATTACGGCCTACATCTTCCCCGCGAGCAACATCATCGCCCAGATCCCGTTCTCCACCAGACAGATCTTCGTGGTCCCGGTCGACGACTACAACTGCCACCGCTACAACTTCACGGTGACGCCGCCCGCCAACCCGCGCGGCCTTGGCGGGCCGCCGTTCTTCACCTACGAGAAATACCCGTTCGAGATGCTGCCGCCGAACGGCGTCGTCGAGCGCAAGTACACGCCGGAGAACGACTACCTGATCGACCGGGTGGCGCAGAAGGGCATTTCCTACAGCGGTATCCGGGACTTCCGCAGCCAGGACATGATGGCGACCGAATCGGCTGGCCCGATCTTCGACCGGACCAAGGAGCACCTGGGCAGCACCGACGTCGCGGTGATCCGGATGCACCGCATGCTGCTGCGGGCCGCGAAGGCGCTTGCCAACGGCGAGCAGCCGCCGGCGCTCGCCGGAAGCGGTGACTTCCGCAGCATCCGCGGCGCGGAGAAGATCCTGGCCAACGGCGAGGACTGGCGGACACTCGGTTCCAATGACGACCCCATCGTCCAGGAGGCGCTGCTCTCCCTGGAGGGCTGGACCGCCGGGGAAACGGGTACCGCACCGCGGCCCGCGTGACACCCGGCCCGCCGCCATTCGCCGATCGGTACCCGGCGCGAGCGTCGTGGTGACCGGGCCCGGGCCCGGGCGGACCCGCCGATCCTCGCAGGCGCAGACCGGCGCTCAGCCCGCGGGAGCGGACCCGGTCCTGGCCGCGAGCGGCTGCGGCGACCCGGCCGCCGCGGGCCTGCCTGGAAGACTGGTGGCTAGGCCATGGCGACGGAAATCGGGGTGAACAGGCCCTGCGTTATGCCGCGCGGGGTGACGGCACCATGAGTCATGACCACCGTGCGCTCGGTCGGCAAGAGTCCGCGGGCGCGTGCCCAGCCGGGTAGCTCCGGTCGGTCCGGGTCAAGGTCGAGCCGGACCGCGACGGTCGAGTGCGCCGCCAGTTCCGTGACGAGGCGCTTGGCCGCTGCGCCGTCCGGGGCCATCAGCGGGCCGATCACCGTGAACGCTTCTGTACGCCACGCGGCGGCATAGCCGGCTATCCCCTCGCGGTCCTCGAGGACGACGATCCGGTCCGCGAAGGCCGGCAGCCGCGAAAGGATCCGTTCCCGGTCCGCGCCGTACGCCGCACGGTCCAGGGTGAGAATCGCCGGGAGGTCCGCTTCGGTGGCGGCGCGAACGTTTCCCGACGATCCGGCTGCACCGGCACGCGCCTCGCGCTCTCCGCTGTTGCCATTCCGCGGGTTGGCTCGGAACTGTCCGCGGAACGCGACGCTCCTGCGGACCGGGTTGAAGCCGAGCTTCTCGTACAGGGGTCTGCCCCAGTCGGTGGCGAACAGCGAGACGGCGGTGCCCTCCCCGGCCGCGCGCAGCGCGTGTTCCATGAGCGCCCGGCCGAGGCCGTACCCCCCGTACCGCGACGCGACGAGCATCATGCCGATCGCACCGCAGCCGACGCCCCACCGGGTCAGCACCACGGTCCCGGCTAGGCCCTCGCCGTCGGGCGCGTCCACCCCGTACCCCTCGGACTCGGCCAGCAGCAGCGACCACTTGCCTCGCTCGGGCCACCACCCCCGGTCCACCGAGAGCGCGGCGCAGCTCTTGAGGTCATCAGCGCCAAGCGGGCGAATGACCGGAAAGCTCAGATTGTCAGATATAAGGCTATTGGGAGTGACCCTAATACGCATCAGGCCATTACGCATAAGGCTAGTCATAACCGTCGAAGGTACCGGACGTGGATCGTGGAGTCTAGCGGATCGCCGGGTTTACTGACGAGATTCGCAACGCTGCCTGAGAGTCGCTTGTAAGCCGGCTAGACCTGTATGTCACAGCGAATGTGTTCCAGTTCATGGAGGCACTTACAAGATTCTGGCTTGCGGCTGAGGCAACCGAGAAACTATTCAGAGAAATACCGGCTAAAGACCGACTGGAGCTGCCGCGGATGGTCCAGCTGTACTGTTTAATCGCGAAGCAGGCGAAAAGGGACGCTTCATGTTAGATGCTGATCTGCGGGTTCAAGACAGGAGCAACGAGCCCAGTTAACGAGCATGAGCATCGCTTATATTTCTTAACCATTGCCACAAAGATTGTTGGAATCTGACTTTCGCGGTCAGGGCGCGACCACTTGTCCCTTGCTGACCACTGTGACGCCGCCGCGGGACACTACGAATCCGCGGGCGCGGTCGTGCTCCTTGTCTACCCCTACCGTGGCGCCCCGCAAGACGGCCACGTTCTTGTCCAGGATGGCGTTCTCCACGACGGCGTGCCGGTGGACGCGGGAATTGTGCAAGATCACCGCGCGGTTCACCCGGGACCAGCTGTCTACCCGGACTCCCGGCGAAAGGACCGAGTCGCGTATCAGCCCGCCGGATACGATCACGCCGTTGCTGACGACGCTGTTGATCGCCCGTCCCGCCCGGTCGCCGTCCTCGTGGATGAACTTCGCCGGCGGCAGGCAGGGCACCCGGGTCAAGATCGGCCAGTGGTCGTTGTACAGGTTGAACACCGGATCAAGCGCGCAGAGATCCATGTTCGCATTGAAATAGGAATCAATTGTCCCTAGTTCTCGCCAGTAACCGCGGTCGCGTGCGCCGGCTCCCGGTACCTCGTTGTGCCGGAAATCGTACGCGTGTGCGGTCCGTTCGCGCACCAGCCTGGGGATGATATCGGCTCCCATGCCGTGCCGGCTGTCGTCGTCGGCTGCGTCCTTTTTCAGCGCCTCGATCAGCACCTCGGGGTCGAACACGTAGATGCCCATGGACGCGAGCGCTTCGTCCGGATGGTCAGGGCGGCCCGGCGGGCTGACTGGCTTTTCCAGGAACACCTCGATGGAGTGACCGTCGGCCAACGTCTGCATCACGCCGAATTCCGTCGCCTCCGTCCGCGGTACGGCGGTCGCTGCCACCGTAACCCCGGCTCCCCAGGCCAGGTGCTTGTCGATCATCTGCACCGGGTCCATGCGGTAAACGTGATCGGCTCCGCAGACCACGACGAGGTCGGGCCGGTTCTCCTCGAGCAGTCTCAGCGACTGGAAGATCGCATCCGCCGAGCCGGCCTGCCAGTGCGGTCCCAGCCACTGCTGCGCCGGCACCGGGGTCACGTAGTCGCCGAGCATACTGGTCAGCTCCCAGGCGGTTGCCAGATGCCGGTCCAGGCTGTGGCTCTTGTACTGGGTGAGCACGCAGATCCGCCGGATCCCGGCGTTGACCAGGTTAGACAGCGCGAAATCGACCAGCCGGTAGAGGCCGCCGAAGGGAACAGCAGCCTGGGCCCGCTCCGCGGTCAGCGGCGCGAGCCGCTTCCCGGCCCCGCCCGCCAAGACGATGCCAAGAACGCGCTTGCCCTTCATCCCCCGCACCCCCTGCCGCGCCCGATCGCGGCTTCTGAACGACGCGCGACGCACAGCCGTAAGGCTCTCCATCACCAGCGAGCGCTGCAAGCGATCGCGGGGGCCGGACGCCCCAACCCGCAGCGGCGAGCGCAGAACGATCTCCCATGCGTGTTCCCAGCGGCCGGCACGCTCAATCGTGACAGCCAGCGATAGCGATGTCGGTCACCGGCCGGGCATCACCGCCCCTGGCCCCGCATGCCCGTCCGCTCTACCGTTAGCACTGTCGGCCCGTTAGCGACCCAGAAAGGCGCCCCGATGACCCCGCAGCCACCGCGCACCGTGGACCTGTTCGTGAGCGGGCGCTGGCAGCCACCGCAGGCGGGCCGGTACGAGGCGGCCACCAGCCCGGCGACTGGTGAGCTGATCGGGCACGTGGCCCAGGGCGACCGCGCCGACGCAGGCGCGGCGGTCGAGGCCGCCGCCGGCGCGCTTGGCGGGTGGGCGGCCGCCACGGCCTTCGATCGAGCGCGCGCCCTGCACCTGATCGCTGATGCCTGCCAGCGGCGCCGGGACGAGCTGGCCCGGGCGCTCACTCTCGATCAGGGCAAGCCGCTGCACGCCGAGGCCTACCCGGAAGTCGATGACCTGATCGGTTACTGGCGCGACGCGGCCGAGGACGTGCTACGGCTGGACGGCGCGATCCCGCCCAGCCGGCTGCCCGGAGCCCGCGTCTTCATCGAGCGCCGCCCCCTGGGCGTGGTCGCGGTCATCACCCCGTGGAACTGGCCCTACACGATGCCGGCGCAGGTCATCGCGCCGGCGCTGGCGGCAGGCAACACGGTCGTGTGGGCTCCTGCGCCGAGCACGTCCGTTTGCAGCGCGGTGCTGGTGGACGCCATCGCCGACGCCGGCCTGCCGCCGGGGGTCGTCGCCTTCCTGCCCGGCCCTGGCCCGGTCGTCGGCGACGAGATCGCCGGCCATCCGGGCGTCGCCGCAGTCGCGTTCGTCGGGTCCACCCAGACCGGCCTGTCGGTGGCCCGGCGGGCCGCGGGCAAGGCCCAGTTGCTTGAGATGGGCAACAACGGCCCGCTGGTGGTCATGGACGACGCCGACCTGGACCGGGCGGTCGCCGGGACGATCGTCGGTGCCTACCTGTGCGCGGGGCAGAGTTGCACGGCCGCCGAGCGGATACTGGTCCACGAGGAAGTCCACGATGCGTTCGTGGCAGCGCTGGCCGCCGCGGTCGGCAAGGAGGTCCTGCTTGGCGACCCGTTCGACCCGCGGACCACGATGGGGCCGCTGAACAACGCCGACGTTGCCACGAAGACCGCCCGCCACGTGGCCGACGCGCTCGCGCGGGGCGCAGACCTCATCACCGGCGGCGGCACGGAGCCCGGGCGGCCTACGGCCCTGTACTGGCAGCCCACCGTGCTTGACAACGTCCCCGGGGACGCGGTGGTCGCCCGCGAGGAGACCTTCGGCCCGGTCGCGCCGGTCATCGCGATCGCGTCGCTGGAGGACGCGATCGCGATGACCGACGAGCTGCCCTACGGGCTGATGGCGTCCATCTACACCGCGGACGCGGGCACCGGCCTGCGGTACGCCGACGCGGTCCGGGCGGCGTGGGTGAACATCAACGAGTCCTCTAACTACTGGGAGACGCACCTGCCGTTCGGCGGCGGCGGGGGCAGCGCCAGCGGCGTCGGCCGGGTCGGGGGGCGGTACGCCATGGAGGCCCTGTCCCAGGTCCGGACCATCGTGCTGTCCGGCCTGTCCTAGCGGACGCCCGCGGGCAGCGCCAGCGACAGCCCCAACGCGGGGAAGCAGGCCTGGGCGCGGGCGGTCGTCTCGGCGATCTGCCCGCCCGCGATCCTGATGACCTCCATTCCCGGCGAAAACCGCCCCGGGACATTTGCCAGCGAGCGGGCAACAATAGGCGAAAGAACCGGCGGCGTTTCCACGATAAAAGGGGCTAGCGCCGGAATCGAAGGGGATAAGTCATGATTGAGCCCTATCAGGCCATCGGCCTCGTACCCACCATGCGCGGCATTCGTCACCGGGATGAGATCACCGTCAACCTGGAGCATGTCTCGCACCTGATCAAGGCGGCGTCCTGGCTGTCCAGCCTTGACCTGCCGGTGCGCCTCATCGCTATACCTGAAGGAACCCTGCAGGGCTTCAACGACGAGGTCCTCGACCTCGATCATGAGGAGTTCGCGCGCGAATGCGCGATTGACGTGCCCGGGCCCGAGACGGACTACCTGGGCAAGCTAGCCCGGCAGTGGAACACGTTCCTCATGGCTCAGGCGAAGGCCCGGCACCCCGAATTTCCCGGACGCTTCTTCAACGTCGGCTTCGTCCTCAATCCCGAAGGCGACGTTATCCTCAGGCACCATAAGGTCGTGCCGCTGCTGCCGGTCGAGCACTCGGTTACACCGCACAATGTCTGGGACCGGTGGGTCGAACTGTACGGCCGCGGGCTAGACGCGTTCTATCCGGTGGCCGACACCGAGATCGGGCGGCTCGGCTTCCTGATGGCCAATGAGGGCTCGTACCCGGAAAACGCCCGCGGCCTGGCAATGAACGGCGCCGAAGTGGTCTACCGGGGCCCGTACCCGCATCCGCACGTCGGCAACGGCCTGTTCGAAATCCAGAACCGGGCACGCGCCCTCGACAACAACCTGTACCTGATCGCATGCAACGTCGGCACCTACTACCTGAACGGCGATTCTGACGTCCCGATCGATACTTTCGGCGGCGGATCGGCGGTCGTCGACTACCGCGGGCAGATCATCGGCCGGCACAACTACAGCGGCGGGTCATCGTGGGTGGCCGGCACCATCGACGTGGAGGGGCTGCGCCGGTTCCGCGCCAGCGCGCAATGGGACAACTGGCTCAAGGACCTCACGACCGAGCAGTACCAGGTGATCTACGAACAGCCCGTTTACCCGAAGAATCTCTACCTGAACCGAGCACCCTATAACCACGGCGAGTACCGCCGCGAGGTGATCGACAAGCAGGTGCGACTGATGCACGACAGGGACATCTGGGCGCGGCCGGACAACGGCGCGGGCGCATCTGGCGGCTAGGAATCCGCCGACAGCACCCGGCGCGGATGGCTACCGTCGACGTACCCGACGAACGGCGGGTAAATGTTGTAGCCGAGTAGTTCCTGCAGCCGTTCTGGCAGTTCACGGACAACATCACGGGGAACGGCCAGGCAGTGGTTCTCCTGAGGCCGCAGCCAGCCTGCCGCGTACTCCAGGATGACACCGAGTCGCGGCCGGAGGGTCTGGTTCGCACCACCGCCATGCCACAGGCTGCCCAGGTAGAAGAGGACCGAGCCGGGCGACATGACGGCAGCCTCCGCCGGATCCCCCGGACCCGGCCGCCGGCCCGGCTCCCACCGGTGGCTGCCGGGTATGAACCTGGTGGCCCCGTTCTCCGCGGTGAACTCGTCCAGCGCCCACATGGTGTTGACCACCAGCGGCGGATGCGGTTCGGGCACTGGGTAGATGGCGTCGTCCCGGTGCAGGACCTGCGCCTTTTCACCCGGCCCGATGCAGATGCCGACCGGTGCGCTGAGCTGGTAATGGCCCAGCACCTGGTCGAGGACGCTCAGCAGCAACGGATGGGTAGCGAGCGCATCGAACACGCGGGTCTTGGCGAACAACGCGTAGATTCGCTGCGTGCCGAATCCCTCGAAAGAGTTCCGCCCGGTCCGGGTGGTGCGCAGCAGCCGGTCCAGGTCAGAGTGGGCATTCCGCAGGCCATCCGGGGTCATCATGCCAGTTACGACTACGTAGCCGTCATCCATAAGTCGCCTGCCCACATCCTGGCTGGGCGACGTGACAGGCATCACCGCCATCATCAGGCTGACACTAGGCGGCCCGACGACGGCCGTCTACCCCGGTTCCTGGACGGTGCTGTCCTTACTATTCGGCGTGGTGGACCTCGGCGCGCTTGTAGACGGGTGTCGGGATGCCTTCCATGCGCGCTTTGAGCTGCAGGGCCAGGTAGAGGGAGTAGTAGCGGGACAGGGCAAGGTTGCCGCCGTGGAACCACAGGCCCTCCTGAGCCGTCGGCTTCCACATGTTGCGCAGTTCGCCCTCCCACGGGCCCGGGTCCTTCGTCGTGCCCGAGCCGAACCCCCAGACCTTCCCCACCTTGTCCGCCATGTCCTGGCCGATGATATCGGAGGCGAGCTGATTCATGGAGCCGTAGCCCGTCGCGTAGACGACGAGGTCGGCCGGGAGCCGGGTGCCGTCACCGAGGACGACCTCGTCCTCGGTCAGCTCGACTACCTGCCCCCTGGCCAGCTTGATGTCACCGTTCGCGACAAGTTCGGAGGCGCCGACGTCGATGTAGTAACCCGACCCGCGCCGCAGGTACTTGAGGAACAGGCCGGAGTCGTCGTCGCCGAAATCGAGGTCGAAGCCCGCCTGCTCCAGCCGGCGGTAGAAGTCGGCGTCACGCTCCCGGATGGCGTTATAAACCGGGGCTTGGAGCGCGGGCAGGATCCGGAACGGCAGCGAGGCGAAGACCGTGTCGGCCTTGAACGTGGTCATGCCGGCGGCGAGGGCGCGCTCGGAGTAGAGGTCGCTGAGGCCGAGGTCCATCAGCGAGTCGGACCGCACGACGTGGGTCGAGCTGCGCTGCACCATGGTGACGTCGGCACCGGTCTCCCACAGCGCGGCGCAGATGTCGTGTGCGGAATTGTTCGACCCGATCACCACGGCCTTCTTGCCCTTGTACTTATCCGGACCGGGATGAGCCGAGGAGTGATGCTGGTCCCCGCGAAACTTCTCGCGGCCAGGGAACTCGGGGACGCTTGGCAGGCCGGACGCTCCCAGCGCCAGCACCAGCTGCCTGGGCCGGAGCGTGATCTCCTCGCCGGCGCGGTCGACGACGACGGCCCATCCGTCACCCTCCCGGACGGCGGACCTGCAGGTCGTCGAGCCCCAGTAGTCGAGTTCCATGACCTTCGTGTACATCTCGAGCCAGTCGCCGATCTTGTCCTTCGGTGAGAACACGGGCCAGCTCGCCGGGAACGGAAGGTAGGGAAGGTGGTCGTACCAGACCGGGTCGTGCAGCGCGAGGGGCTTGTAGCGCCTGCGCCACGAGTCGCCCGGTCGCTCGTTGCGCTCGACGATGATCGCCGGGACCCCGAGCTGGCGCAGCCGCGCACCGAGGGCGATGCCGCCCTGGCCGCCGCCGATGATCAGCACCTCGGGCTGCACGGTGCAGCCGAGCTCGGTTGCCTCGCGGGCCCGGCTCTCTGCCCACGTGACCCGGTCACGGAAAGCGCCGTGGCGCACGCCTTTCGCCCGCCGGTCGTAGAGCGGCTCCTCGTACCCCTTGAGCTCATCGAGCGTCGTGAGCAGCGTGAACGCCTTGCCGTCGACGAGCCGCAGCAGCCCGCTGCCCCGCCCCGCCCTGGTCTCGAAGGCGATCCAGGCGGTGGTGACACCGTCCTCCTCGGCCGGCTCCTCGGTGACCCGGAAGCCGACTGGATCGACCTCGTCGAGCGTGGCCCGCAGCAGGTCCGCGACACCCGCGCGCCCCTCGACCGTGGTGATGTTCCAGGTGAACGAGACGATGTCGCGCCAGTAGCTCTCGTCGGCGAACAGCGCCGCCGCCGCGTCGGCGTCGCGTGCCGTGAGGGCCTTCTGGAGCGCGCTGAGCCACGCACTTGTTGCGGACGCGGCAGCGCTCGCCTTCTGGTCGACGGACTGGGTCACTCGTGGCCTCCTCGCCCTGGGACGTCTGTCTTCCCAGCTTGACAGCTTGCCGACGAGCTGCGGCGAACCAGCCGCAGCCGCGGCCCTGCCACAAACAAGCGTAGGTGCACCGCGGCCGGCAATCCAGGCGCTGCCGCGTCAGCATCCCCGGCCGTCGTGACAACCACTCCCAGGGCTGCTATTTCCCGCCATGAGCCGACGGTTCCGGGGTCAGGCGTTCAGCGGCGGGGACAAG
>Ga0335073_10004704_pt1 | contig 19098 bp, 18 predicted proteins | sample Lox_Sample_22_FD_207093 | JGI IMG/M metagenome (GOLD analysis project Ga0335073, IMG submission 207093) | Soil microbial communities from Loxahatchee National Wildlife Refuge, Florida, United States - Lox_Sample_2.2 | ecosystem: Environmental > Terrestrial > Soil > Wetlands | place: USA... | reverse complement strand
GTGCAGCAGTGGCGCGCTGAGCGCGACCAGGCGGCCGTCGACGAGGCGCTGGCGCGACTCGCCGAGCTCGCCCAGAACGACCACGAGAACATCATGCCCGCGACGATCGCCGCCGCCCGCGCCGGCGCCACCACCGGCGAGTGGGCGCAGACCCTGCGCGAGGCGTTCGGCGAGTACCGCGCCCCGACCGGGGTCGGCGAGGCCGTCGCCGCAGCCAGCGAGGATCTCGCCGAGGTCCGCGAGGAGGTCGAGCGCATCAGCGAGGCGCTCGGGCGCAGGCTCAAGTTCCTCGTCGGCAAGCCCGGTCTCGATGGGCACTCGAACGGCGCCGAGCAAATCGCCGTCCGCGCCCGCGACGCCGGCATGGACGTCGTCTACGAGGGCATCCGTCTGACGCCGTCGCAGATCGCCACCTCCGCCGCGCAGGAGGGGGTGCATGTCATCGGGCTGTCGATCCTCTCGGGCTCGCACCGCGAGCTGATCCCGGCGGTGATGGATGCGCTCCGCGAGGCCGGCGCCGAGGACGTGCCGGTGGTGGTCGGCGGGATCATCCCGGAGGCCGATGCCGCGTCGCTGCGCGAGGCCGGCATCGCCGCGGTGTACACGCCCAAGGACTGGAACCTGAACGCGATGATGCGCGACATCATTTCGCTCGTCGCCGAACGCCACGGCGTTCAAAGCGCCGTCGGCGCTTGATCCGGGCGCGCGCGGTGCCAGACGGCCGCGAGCTTGGCAGGCGCCTGCGCGACGGCGACCTGACCGTCGCATCCGCCGCGCTCAACCTGCTCGAGAGCCGCGCACCTGACGACCGGGAACAGGGGCGGGCGTTGCTGGCCGAGGTCGCGCCCGCGGCCCTGGGTCGCGAGGCGCCGGCACACATCGTCGGCGTCACCGGGCCGCCGGGCGTAGGCAAGTCGTCGCTGCTGTCACGGCTGGTCGGTCGCTGGCGCTCGCAACAGAGGTCGGTGGCGGTGCTGGCCGTCGACCCGAGCTCGCGCCGCTCCGGCGGGTCGCTGCTGGGCGACCGGGCGCGGATTGAGACCGATCCGAACGACCGCGAGGTGTTCATCCGCTCGACCGCAGCCGGGTCGCGCCTGGGTGGCCTCGCCCCGGCCACGCGCGCCGCTGCCGAGGCGCTCGCCGTCGCGTTCGACGTGGTCGTGATCGAGACCGTCGGCGTCGGTCAGTCTGAGACCGAGATCGCCGACGCCGCCGACACCGTTGCGGTCGTGCTCCAGCCCGCGTCCGGCGACGTCCTCCAGTTCCTGAAGGCTGGGATCATGGAGGTTCCCGACGTGCTCGTCCTCACCAAAACCGATCTCGGCAGCGCCGCCGTCCGCGCGATGGCCGACCTGCGGGCCGCGCTGCTCGCCCTCGGCGCGAGCGACACCGAGGTCTGCGCGGTCTCGTCGGTCCCGCCGGCCCGCGGGATCCTAGAGCTGGCGGACGCGCTCGAGTCGCATCGACGCCGTCTCGACCTGCCGGAGCGCCGTCGCCGTGCCCGCCGGCGCCACGCCCTCGAGAACTTCGCGGTCGAGTACGGCGAGCGGGGGCTGCGCGCGCTGGGCGGGCGCGTTCAGGCTGAGCGCTGGCTGAACGATCAGGACCCGGACCTCGCTGTCCCGGAACTCGAGCGGGCGCTGGCAGACCGAGCGGGGACTCGCGAGTGAGGGGCGTCCGCCGGCGCCAGGCGGTACCCCGCCGGATCGTCCTGCCGGGCGAACCGCTGGTCGACGGCTCGACCGCCCTGCGCGCCTGGCGGGACTCAGATCTGCACCCGCTTGTCGCCGCCTGCCAGGACCGCGAGATCTCGCGCTGGACGAGGGTGCCGTACCCGTACGGGCCGTCCGACGCCCGCAACTACCTGCTCCAACGCCACGACGCCCTTCACGCCGGCGCGTCGGCGCCGTTCGCGGTCGTGTCCGCCGACGACCGCGATCGGCTGCTCGGATCGATCTCGCTGATGCGGTTCTCGTGGAAGAACGCCAGGGCCGAGGTGGGCTATTGGCTCGCGGCGGACGCGCGCGGGCAGGGGCACGTCACGCGCGCGGTCCGGCTGATCACGAACTGGGGGTTCGTCCATCTCGGTCTGCACCGGATCGAGCTGATGGCGGCGACCGGAAACCCGGCCTCGCAGCGGGTGGCCGAGCGCTGCGGGTTCACGCGGGAAGCGGTCCTGCGCTCGTACATGGTCGGCAACCACGGCCGCGACGACATGGTCGCCTTCGGCCTGCTCGAGACCGAGGCTCGGGAAGAAACTCGGAAATAGTCCGAGTTTCTTCCCGAACGCTTTCGGCCGCTAGGCTTCACTAAATGAAGCTCGAGCCGCTGAGAGACGGACACGGCCGACTGATCGGCGACCTGCGGGTCTCGGTGACGGATCGCTGCAACTTCCGTTGCCAGTACTGCATGCCGGCCGAGGGCCTCCCCTGGCTCGAGCGCACCGAGATTCTGCGCTTCGAGGAGATCGAGCGCCTGGTCCGGCTGTTCGGCGACATGGGCGTCCACGACGTCCGGCTCACGGGCGGCGAGCCTCTCGTCCGCAAGGAATTCCCGAGGCTGGCCGCGATGCTCGCGCAAATCGACACCGTCCACGATCTGTCCGTGACCACCAATGGGTTCTTGCTCGAGCGCGACGCCGAGGCGCTCGTCCGCGCCGGCATCGACCGCTTCAACGTGTCGGTCGACTCGCTCCAGCGCGACCGCTTCTTCGAGCTGACCCGCCGCGACGCCCTCCCCCAGGTGCTCCGCGGACTCGAGCAGCTCGCGAGCTTCCCCGAGGCCCATCCGATCAAGATCAACGCGGTCGCGATGCGCGGGTTCACCGAGGACGAGGTGGTCCCGTTCGCCGAGTTCGCGCGGCGCACCCCCTATGAGGTCCGCTTCATCGAGTTCATGCCACTCGACGCCGACCACGCCTGGAGCGAGGATCAGGTCCTGACCGGGGCCGAGATCCGCGACGCCATCAACGCCGTCTACCCGCTCGAGGCGGCGCCCCGCGAGCCCCACGCCACCGCCCGCGTTTACCGCTTCGCCGATGGACACGGGAAGGTCGGCTTCATCAACCCGGTGTCCGAGCCATTCTGCGGCGACTGCAACCGCGTCCGTCTGACCGCCGACGGCCGCCTGCGCACGTGCCTGTTCTCGCTGAACGAGACCGACCTCCGCGGTCCGATGCGCGACGGCGTCGACGACCGAGAGCTCGAGCAGATCATCCGCGACGCCGTCTGGCGCAAGGAGCTCAAGCACCACGTCGGCGAGCCCGGTTTCATCCAGCCGGCGCGCAGCATGTCCGCGATCGGCGGCTAATAGCTTCATAAGAAGCGGACGTCGGTTAACTCTTTCGCAAGGAATTACTGAGCATCATCTAGGGCGCAGATGCTGCTGCTGATGCTGTTTGCCCTGATCGCCGGCGCGGGGACCGCGATCACGCCATGCGTGCTGCCGGTCGTGCCGGCGCTGCTGGCCTCGAGCGCGACCGGGGGCCGGCGCCGCCCGATCGGGATCGTGATCGGGCTCGGATTCACGTTCACGATCGCGATCGTGCTGCTCGCCCAGTTGGTCAAGGGCGTCGGCCTGGCCAGCGGAGCCGCGCGGACGCTAGCGATCGTCGTGCTGCTCGTGTTCGGCATCGCGCTGCTGATCCCCGACGTCACAGCGCGGGTAGAAGCACCGCTCTCGAGACTCGGGCGCTTCGGCCCGAAGAGCCGCGGTACGGGCTTCTGGTCGGGCCTCGGGGTCGGTGCCGCGCTTGGGTTCGTGTGCGCACCGTGCGCCGGGCCGATCCTGGCCGCGGTGACGTCGGTCAGCGCCTCGAGCGGCGCCAATGCGAAGGTTGTCCTGGTCGCGATCTCCTACTCCGTCGGCCTGTCTGCGGTCCTGTTGGTGTACGCGTTCGCCGGACGGGCGGCGATCGACCGGATCCGGCGAGTCGGACGCGGGAACACGGTCAACCGCGCGCTCGGCGTCGTGCTGCTCGGGACCGCCGTGCTGATGATCTTCAACGTCGACGTCCGCTTCGAAGAGGACCTCGCGAAGGACGCGAGCCTTCCAGCGATCCTCGTCGATCCAACGAGGTCGCTCGAGAACTCGAGTGCGGTCCAGAACCGTCTCGCGTCGCTGCGCCCGACATCCCGATTCGTGACCGCACAGAAGGAAGCGTCGGCGCACCCGGTGTCCACGGCCGCCGAGCGCGAGGTGGCGATCCCGGGAGTCAAGACGCCGGCGCTCACCGACCTCGGGACCGCTCCTGATTTCACCGGCACCGAGGACTGGTTCAACACGCCGGGCGACCGCCCGCTGTCGCTGGCCCAGCTGCGCGGCCACGTCGTGCTCATCGACTTCTGGACCTACACCTGCATCAACTGCCTGCGCACCCTTCCGTTCCTGAAGGGCCTCTACGCCCAGTACCACAGGTACGGCCTCGACATCGTCGGCGTCGAGACCCCGGAGTTCACGTTCGAGCAGGAGGCCAGCAACGTCCGGCAGGCGATCAGCTCGGATGGCATCGAGTACCCCGTGGTTCAGGACAACAAGTACGGCACGTGGAACGCCTGGCAGAACGAGTATTGGCCGGCCGAGTACCTGGTCGACGCCAAGGGGCAGGTGAGGCACGTCCAGTTCGGCGAGGGCGACTACAAGCAGAGCGAGGCCGCCGTCCGCGCGCTCCTGGCCGACGCCGGCGCCACCAGCCTGCCCGCGCCGATGACCGCGACCGCGATCATGGCCTCGGCCGGACTCGGGACACCCGAGACGTATCTCGACACCCAGCCGCGCCAGCAGGATTTCGCGACCAAGCTGTTCGCGGGCAACCGCACCTACCCGGGCGCCTCGAGCCTCAGCCTGAACCAGTTCGCGCTCAAGGGCCCGTGGAACGCCTCGTCCGAGTCGATCACCGCGGAGGGACCCGGGGCCTCGATCAGCGGCGCCGTTCAGGCGGCCAAGGTCTACCTGGTGCTGACCTCGGCCGGGAACGTCCCGCGCCAGGGCCGGGTGCTGCTCGACGGCCAGCCGATCCCGAACGCGCACGCCGGCGCCGACGTGCACAACGGCGTCTTCACCGTCACCGGCGAGCGGCTGTACTCGCTCGTATCGTTCCCGGCGGCGCAGCAGTTCACGTTCACGGTGCAGTTGCCGCCGGGCGTGAGCGCCTACGACTTCACGTTCGGGTAGCCGCCGACTAATACGGCGGGAGCGGCCGCCGGCGGTCCATCATCGCCGCGGCCTGGAGCAGATCGTCGGGCGAGTCGACGTCGAACAACTCCTCGGGGTCGTCGACCTCGAGCAGCACCGGGTCGAGCGCCTCGATGCAGTCGCGGACCGGGCCACCGGGGTCAGACGCCCGTCGCCTGAGTACCTCGAGCGCCTGGCGCTGATAGCACCCGAGCAGCGGCTGCATCGCCCCCTGCGCGCACGCCACCACCGCCGGCGCGCGCCCGGGGTTGGTCTTCGCCAGCCGCCGCACGAGCTTCGCGGTGACGAACGGCAGATCGGCGCCGCACACGACCACCGGACGGCCATCGGCAAGCGCAAGCGCCTGGGTGATGCCGACAAGCGGGTGCTGGCGGGACTCGGGTTCGATCCACACGGTCACGCCCGACACGTACGGAAGCTTCGTGTCCGCCTTGGCGAGGATCGCGACCTGTCCGAGCGCCTGGCGCACGGCCTCGAGCGGGTAGGAGATCAACGGCCGCCCGTTCAGCTCCACGATCGCCTTGTCTCCGCCGATGCGGCGACCGCCGCCGCCGGCCAGGATGGCTCCCACTGGCCTAGTGCGAAACCGCATCAGCCCCCCTTGCGGTGCTCGTTCACGACGCCATCGTAGAATCAAGGAGATGGAGGGCTCAACGTCTGTACGGAGTTGGCTCCGTTGTTATCGCTGTTGGTCGCAGAACCTCGAAGTCCAAGTCCACTACGAGGGCATCCACCGGATCGATCCCGAGACCGGTGAGCGCGGCGAAGTCGTAGACGAAATGCAGGAGGCCGTCGTCCAGTGCCTCGAGTGCATGCACGACCAACCGCACCTCGGTTTCCACAACGGTCGCGTCGAGCCGATCGAGGATCGCTGGGAGCGGATGATCGCCGGGACGCCGTGGGTGGCGTCTTGCACGGTCACGGTCGACGCCGACGATGTCGAGACGTGTTCCGGCCCCGAGGCCGGCGACGCGCTCTCCTACGCCGCGTTCGGCGACCACGGCACGCGCGAGTTCTTCACCCACGTGCGCTTCCACAAGCACGACGACGACCGGATCGTCGTCCACCTGCTGGTGGAGCTCTACGCCCGGTCGGCCGAGGAGGCCACCGAGGTGCTCGAGGAAGCGGCCCGCGGCACGCTCGCGATCACCTCGCTTGCCGAGGAATCGCGTCCGCCCGCATCGACGGGCGGCGAAGGGCAACACTGACCCGGCGCTGCTGGCGCCACTGCCAGCTCTCGGTCACGAGCAGAGCCAGCGCCACGGGAACCGTGGCCGGGAGCTCTGAGATAAAGAAGAACAGCAGGTCGAACACCGCGGCGATAACCAGCGTGAGCAGCGCGGCCTGCCATTGCCGGCGCCACTGCGACGCGAGCACCGCGCCGAGCAGCGCGGCCACGAACAGATCGCCGTAGCCCATCGACACGGTCCCGAAGATCTCGGCCTGGAGCTGCGGCAGCCCGGCCGGGGGCTGGGCCGCCACGAGCACCGCATTCGGCGACTGGAGCAGGTCGCTGATCACGAGCCACACGTCGGCACATGCCATCAGCACGATCCCGGCCTTGAGCCACTTCGGCGGGGTCACCGCCGACAGCAGCACGCCGAGCGTCACGCAGCTGAGCGCGGACAGCAGCGCGCCCGCCGCCTCCCCGGCGAGCGTGTTCTTGCTCGCCCAGGCGAGGACAAACAGCGGTATGGCCGCGAGCGCGGCGACCGGCCGGGCGCCCCGCATCGCCCACCCGAGCGCGAGCGCCGCCAGGATCGGAACGGCGACGAGCGCCAAGTCGGTCAGGCCGGTAGCGGTGTCCGAGACGTAGCGGATCGCGAAGATCACGACCACGATCGACCCGATCGGCACGAGCGCCCATCCGCGGCCGCGGAAGCGCTCGAGCCACGCGACCCTGGGCACCGGCCGCGGCGCGGCCACGACGGCGGCCTGGAGCGCGAGCAGGCCAGCGTCAGACGGTATGAACGGGAGCGCCACGTCCGTGAGAGTACGTGGCGTTTTGAAGAAAGGCTCTTACGAGCCGGCTTCCAGCCGCCGCTCGAGCGCCTCGAGCTCGCCGCGGAGCTCGGCCGGCAGCCGGTCGCCGAACTTCCCGTAGTGCTCGTGCATCTGCGGGAGCTGCTCGATCCAGGCATCGTGATCGACCTCGAGCAGCTTCTCGACCGCCTCGCGATCGATGTCCAGCCCCGAGGTGTCGATGCCGCCCTCGCCGACCGGCGGGACCAACCCGATCGCGGTCTCGTTCGCCTGCGCGCCGTCCTCGAGCCGGCGGAAGATCCACGCCAGCACGCGGGAGTTCTCGCCGAACCCGGGCCACAGGAACTTGCCGTCGTCGCCCTTGCGGAACCAGTTGACGTAGAAGATCCGTGGCAGCTCGGCGCCGTTCCGGCGGCCGATCTCCAGCCAGTGGGCGAAGTAGTCGGCCATGTTGTAGCCGCAGAACGGCAGCATCGCCATCGGATCGAACCGGAGCTCGCCGACATTCCCGGTGGCCGCCGCGGTCTTCTCCGAGGACATCGTCGAGCCGAGGAACACGCCGTGGCCCCAGTCGCGGGCCTCGTAGACGAGCGGCACGACGGTGGCTCGCCGGCCGCCGAACAGCATCGCGTCGATCGGCACGCCCGCGGGGTCGTCCCACTGCGGGTCGATCGACGGGCACTGGGCGATGCGGACGGTGAAGCGCGCGTTCGGATGGGCCGCGGTCTTGTCGGACTCGCGCGTCCAGTCGTCGCCGCGCCAATCGGTGAGGTGGGCGGGCGCGTCGCCCATCCCCTCCCACCAGATGTCGCCGTCGTCGGTCTTCGCGCAGTTGGTGAACACCACGTCCTGCTCGAGCATCGTGAGCGCGTTCGGGTTCGTCTTCTTGCTCGTCCCCGGCGCGACGCCGAAGAACCCGGCCTCGGGATTGACCGCGTACAGCTTGCCGTCCTTGCCGAACTTCATCCAGGCGATGTCGTCCCCGATCGTCTCGACCTTCCACCCGGGAAGGGTGGGGATCATCATCGACAGGTTCGTCTTGCCGCAGGCGCTCGGGAACGCACCGGCGATGTACTTGCTGACGCCCTCGGGCGAGGTCAGCTTCAGGATCAGCATGTGCTCGGCGAGCCAGCCTTCATCGCGAGCCATCACCGAGGCGATCCGCAGCGCGAAGCACTTCTTGCCGAGCAGCGCGTTGCCGCCGTAGCCCGAGCCGAACGACCAGATCTCGCGGGTCTCGGGGAAGTGGACGATGTACTTGTTCTCGGCGTTGCACGGCCACGGCACGTCCTGGGCGCCGTCGACGAGCGGCGCACCGACGGAGTGCAGACAGGGCACGAACTCGCCGTCCTCGGCCAGCGAGTCGAGCGCCTCCTGCCCCATGCGGGTCATGATCCGCATCGAGGCGGCCACGTAGGCCGAGTCGGTCAGCTGGACGCCGATGTAGGAGATCGGCGACCCGATCGGTCCCATCGAGAACGGGACGACATACATCGTCCGGCCGCGCATCGAACCGCGGAACAGCTCGGTGAGGGCCTGACGCATCTCGCCCGGATCGGTCCAGTTGTTGGTCGGCCCGGCGTCCTCCTCCTTCTCGGAGCAGATGAACGTCCGGTCCTCGACCCGCGCCACGTCGGCCGGGTCCGACAGCGCCAGATACGAGCCCGGCCGCTTGTCGTCCGAGAGCTTCTCGAACGTGCCGGCGTCGATCAGCGTCTGCGCGAGTTGCTCATATTCCTCATCCGAGCCGTCGCACCAGTGAATGTCGTCGGGCTGGGTCAGCGCCGCGACCTCGTCTACCCACCCCTGCAAGCGAGAGTGGTTGGAACTGGCTTGGTGCGTCGGTGCGGTATGGGCCATGGGTGTTCTGCAACTCCTAATGTCTCGGTGGACTCCCGATCCTATCCGGGAGATGGCGAATATGACCGGCTCGTGGTCTATTCCACGTTCGACTCGGCCGAGCGGCTGCCGCCGCCTTCTACCCCTGATTCCCTGCGGGGAACGAGAACGAGGCGCTTGAACTCGGCCACGAGCACCCCGTCCTGATTGAGCACGCGTGTATGCACTCGGACAGTGCCGCGGTCGGGCTTCGACTGCGAGGGGCGCACCTCGAGAACCTCGGACTCGCAGAACAGAGTGTCGCCGTGGAACACCGGAGCCGGGTGCTTGAGCTCCTCGGTGGCCAGGTTGGCGATCGCCTTGCCGCTCACATCCGAGACGCTCATCCCGAGCGCCAGCGAGTAGACGAGCGGTCCCACGACGACGTTCCGCCCCTGCTGGGACTGCGCGGCGTAGACGTCGTTGATGTGGAGGGGGTGGTGATTCATCGTGATGAGGCAGAACAGGTGGTCGTCGGCCTCGGTGACGGTCTTGGCTGGCCAGTGCTTGTAGACCGCCCCGACCTCGAACTCCTCCAGATAGCGCCCGTAGGGGTGGGCGCCCGAGGCTTCGCGGACGGTCTGATCGGTGTCGACTTGGTTCATGCGGCGGAGAATGTCAGGTAGCTCAAGCGGGATGCGCCGCCCCGCGCGCTCAACTGAGGCTAACGTTCTCGCGATGCGAAATCCCCGTGACTTTGGAAAACCCCTGGCCATCGGCGCCCCCACGCCGGTGCTCGAAATCCCCTTCAGACCCTCCCGGATGATCCACTTCCTCGACTTCTCCAACGAGAAGATGGTCGCCAAGGTTCCCGACATCGCGCCGACCGTCGACATCCTGCTGGGCAACCTCGAGGACGCCGTGCCAGTCGACCGCAAGGAGGCGGCCCGCGCCGGTCTCGTCACCGTCGGGCGCGAGATGGAACTCGGCGAGACGCAGCTGTGGACGCGCGTCAACAGCCTCGAGTCGCCGTGGGTGCTCGACGACATCACGACGGTCGTGGGTGAGATCGGTCACAAGCTCGACGTGATGATGATCCCCAAGGTCGAGGGCCCGTGGGATATCCACTACGTCGACCGACTGCTCGCTCAGCTCGAAGCGCGAGCGGGGCTCGAGCGCCCGATCCTGATCCACGCGATCCTCGAGACCGGCCTCGGCGTGGTCAACCTCGAGGAGATCGCGACCGCCAGCCCGAGGATGCAGGGGATGAGCTTCGGCCCCGCCGATCTCGCGGCCTCGCGCCGGATGAAGACGACTCGCGTCGGTGGCGGCCACCCGGGATATCGCGTGATCGAGGACCCCGACCCATCGGATCCGGAAGCGCCGCGCGCGACCGCTCAGCAGGACCCGTGGCACTACTCGATCGCCCGCATGGTCGACGCCTGCACGTCCGCCGGGATCCTCCCGTTCTACGGTCCCTATGGCGACATCCGTGACGTCCAGGGGTGCGAGACGCAGTTCCGCGCGGCGTTCCTGCTCGGATGCGTGGGCGCCTGGTCGCTCCATCCGGCGCAGATCGAGATCGCCAAGAAGGTGTTCAGCCCGGACCCCGACGAGGTGCTGTTCGCCAAAAAGGTCCTCGAGGCGATCCCGGACGGGCGCGGGGTCCACATGATCGACGGCAAGATGCAGGACGACGCGACCTGGAAGCAGTGCAAGGTGATGGTCTCGCTGGCGGAGATGCTCGCCCACAAGGACCCCGAGCTCGCCGAGGCCTACGGCTTCGAGCCCGCCGCGGTATAAGGCGACATGCGCATTTCGGCCAAGGCTGACTACGCGGTCCGGGCGGCGGTGGAGCTCGCCGCCGCCAACGACGACAAGCCGGTCAAGGCCGAGCGCATCGCCAGCGCCCAGGACATCCCGCTCAACTTCCTCGAGAACATCCTGGGCGAGCTTCGCCACGCCGGCATCGTCCGCAGCCACCGCGGCGCCGAAGGCGGCTTCCGGCTGGCCAAGCCGGCCGATCAGCTGACGATCGCCGACGTGATCCGCGCGGTCGAGGGGCCGCTGGCGAGCGTCCGCGGCGGGCCACCCGAGGACGCCGCCTATCCCGGCGCCGCCACCGCGCTTCCCCGCGTGTGGATCGCGGTGCGCGCGAGCCTGCGCAACGTCGTCGAACACGTGTCGCTGGCCGACGTCGCCGCCGGCAAGCTGCCTTCGGGGATCGACAAGCTGGCCGAAGACCCAGAGGCCTGGGTCACGCGTTAAGAGGTGGGGCTTCGCTGCGCTCGGCGTCCGCCGGATGAGTCGAGGCCGGCCCGTTAGGCGAGGCCGGACGCCGAGCGGGCCGAGCCGAGACCGCCGGGCGGGCCCGTCCGGACCGCGCCGGTCAGCGGCGGGCGGACGAACACGATGTCCCCGGGTGCCAGCTCGAGCTCGTCGCTCTGGGCCCGGGTCAGCTGCGCCCGGGCTTGATCCCCGCCGGTCAGTTCGAGTTCGATCCTGACCTCGAACCCGAGATGGACGACACGCTTCACCATCGCTTCGATCAGACCGGGCGCGGCGGTGAGCGACAGGGATACGTCGTGCGGACGCACCAATCGACCGTCGATGTTGCTGACGGGCCCGAGGAACCCCATGACGAACGGGCTGGCCGGCTTGTCGTAGACCTCGCGAGGCGCGCCGACCTGCTCGATCGTGCCCTTGTTCATGACCGCGATCGTGTCGGCGACCTCCATCGCCTCCTCCTGATCGTGGGTCACGAGCACCGTGGTCACGCCCTGCTCGTCGTGCAGCCGCCGGAGCCAGCGCCGGAGCTCCGCGCGGACGTTGGCATCGAGCGCGCCGAACGGCTCGTCGAGCAGCAGCACCTGCGGCTCGACGGCGAGCGCCCGGGCGAGCGCCATGCGCTGGCGCTGCCCGCCCGAGAGCTGGTGCGGTCGCTGCCCGGCCCACTGCGTGAGCCCGACCAGCGCCAGCAGCTCCTCGACGCGAGCGCGAACGTCGGCCGGCTTGCGCTTGCGGATCTTCAGCCCGAAGGCGACGTTCTCGAACACGCTCATGTGGGCGAAGGCGGCGTAGTGCTGGAACACGAAGCCGATGCCGCGGTCCTGCGGCCGGGCCGTCGTAACGTCCTGCCCGGCGATCCGGACCACGCCCTCATCGGGTTCCTCGAGGCCGGCGATGATCCGCAGCAGCGTCGACTTGCCCGACCCGCTCGGTCCGAGCAGCGCGGTCAGGCCGCCCTCGGGCACCTCGAGCGTCACGTCGTCGAGCGCGGTGAAGTCGCCGAACCGCTTGGAGATCTGAGCCGCCTCGATTCTCATTGCGAGGTCTCCCTTCTGGAACCGAACATCGTCATCAGCAGCAGCACGGCGATCGACAGCACCGCCAGCTCGGTCGCGAGCGCGTACACGCTCGTGTTCACCTGGCTACCGATCTGGGAATCGCGCTGGTACAGCAGCAGCGGCAGCGTCAGTGTCGATCCGGCGACGTTCGAGGAGACGACGAGCACCGCGCCGATCTCGCCGAGCGCGCGGGCGGTCGTCAGCACGACGCCATAGGCGACGCCCCAACGGATCGTCGGCAGCGTCACCCGCCAGAACGTCTGCCAGGAGGACGCGCCCAGCGTGGCCGCCGCTTGCTCCTGCTCGTCGCCGACCTCGCGGAGCACCGGCGTGACCTCGCGCACGACGAACGGGAGCGACACGAACACCGTCGCGATCACCATCCCCGGCACCGCGTAGATGATCCGGATCCCGTTGTTCAGGAACACGCTCCCGAACCAGCCGCCCTGTCCGTACACCAGGATCAGCGCGAGCCCGACGATCACCGGCGAGACGACGAACGGCAGATCGATCAGCGCGTCGAGCACCGCCCGGCCCCGCGCCTTGCTGCGAGCGATCACCATCGCCGCCCCCACGCCGAAGATCGTGTTGAGCGGCACCGCGATCACCGCGATCAGCACCGTCAGCCAGAACGCGCTGACCGCCGCCGGCGTCGTCATGTACGACCACGCGGTCGCGATGCCGTGCTCGAACGTCCGCCAGAACACGACCGCCACGGGCAGCAGAAGGAGCAGCGCGAGGTAGACCAGTGCGACCAGTCGCAGCGACAGCGTGGTGCGGCGGCTAACGGTCAATCCGCGACCCGATCCGCCGTAGGACGAACAGCACGATCAGAGCGACGAGCATCAGCACTACCGACAGCGCCGCCGCCGACTGCTCGGTGCCGCTCTCGATGTCGTCATAGATCACGATCGAGGCGATCTGCACCTTGCCGGCGATCAGCGCCAGCGAGCCGAACTCGCCGATCGAACGCGCGAACGCGAGCGCCGCGCCCGAGAAGATCGCAGGCCGGAGCGCGGGGAGAACGATCTTCCTGAACGTGGTGAGGTTCGACGAGCCCAGTGATGCGGCGGCCTCCTCGACCTCTTTGTCGAGTTCGATCAGCACCGGCTGCACCGAGCGGACCACGAACGGCAGCGTCACGAACAGCAGCGCCACGATCACCGCGGCCCGGGTGTAGGCGAGATGGATGCCGACTGGGCTGTCGGGTCCGTACAGCGCGATCAGCGTCAGGCCGGCGACGATCGTCGGCAGCGCGAACGGCAGATCGATCAGCGCGTTGACGAAGCGCTTTCCTGGAAACGAGTCGCGGACGAGCACCCACGCCACCAGCGTGCCCATGACGGCGCCGATCGCCGCCACGATCAGCGACGCGACGAGGGTGATCACGATCGCGCGCACCGCCAACGTGTTGTCGATCGAGCTCCACAGCGTGCCGAGGCCCGACGAGAACGCCTTGACGACCACCGCCGCGAGCGGGATCAGCACGAACACGCTCATGTACAGCATGCACAGGCCGAGCCCGAGCTCGCCCGAGCGCGCGGCGCCGTTCCGCGCCCTCGCGCGTCGGCGAGGGCGCGGCGCGACGGGCGCCGCTAGCGGCGCCGCCTGGATCTCAGCTGGCAGTGGGCACCCCCGCCGCCTGCTCGATCTTGGTGATCGACCCCGTCGACGGCGCGAAGAACTCCTTGGAGACCTTCGTCCAGCCGCCGAGATAGTCGATCGTGAACAGATCGGGCGGAGTCGGGAACTTGCTCGTGAACTGGCTCGCGACCGAAGACAGCACCGGTCGGTAGCCCTTCTGGGCCCAGATCGTCTGGCCCGCGGTCGACCACTGCCAGTTCACGAACGCCTGGGCCTGCTGGGCGTGCGAGCTCTTGGAGGTGACCGCGATCGGCGTCTGGATCAGGATCGTCTGCTTCGGATACACGATCTGCACCGGGTCCCCGGCCTTCTCGGCCGCCAGCGCGTCCGACTCGTAGTCGAGCAGCACGTCGCCCTTGCCGCCTGTAAAGGTCTGGAGCGCCGCGCTCGCGCTCGAGTCCTGCACGCTGACGTTCTTGGTCAGCAGCGTGTTGATGTAGGCGAGCGCCTCCTCGGGCGTCTTGCCCTCCTTGAGCTGGGCGCCGTAGCCGGCGAGGATGTTCCAGCGCGCGCTGCCCGAGGTCGACGGGTTCGGGGTGATCACGTCGACGCCGGGCTTGATCAGGTCATCCCAGCCGGTGATGTTCTTGGGGTTGCCCTTGCGCACGACCAGCACGACGACCGAGTCGCTCGAGAAGCCGTGCTCGGGGTTCGCGTCCCAATCCTTCGCCACGATCCCGTCCTTGACCAGGCGGGTCATGTCGGGCGTGGTCGAGAACGCCACCACGTCCGCGGGCTGGCCCGAGTCGACGGCGCGGCTCTGCGACCCCGAGGCGCCGAACGACTGGCCGAACGACACGCCCTTGCCGGCGCTCGTCTGCGTGAACGCGGCGATCAGCGCGTCATAGGCCTTCTTCGGCGTCGAGTAGGCGACGAGCTGGAGCTGCGTACTGCCGGAGCCGCTCGTCGCCGCGGCGTTGCTGGCCGATCCGCTGCTGGCGCTGCTCGTCGAATCCGACGATCCGCCGCAGCCGGTCAGCGCGATGACGAGGCCGGCGGTGGCTATGAGCGCGAGCGCTCCGGTACGTGTTCGAGTTCTCATGTCAGGACCCCTAAGGCGAGTGGTTCTCACGTTTCGGCGACCGCGTACTGTCGGGCCCCGGCGTCGAACGAGGCCATCCCACCCCGCGCGACGCACCCTGCCGGCGATCGCATGTATCTCACTTAGTTGATTGACATTACCAGAATGATCGGTCTCATCAGGTAAGTCGACGAAGCGTGGTGCGGTTGTCGCGCCAGATCGCCCCGGCCCGCCACAAATCGCCCGCGCCCCGCTCTGGATCGCCCCGGCCCGCCACAAATCGCCCCGACCCCGCCATCCATCCCGGGAAACGCCGCACTCGTCGCCCCTCCAGTGGTGAATGCGCGTTCCGCCACCTATAGCGCGGGTGGATTCATCCGGTCAACGCCACACTCGCGCCCGCCCGCGCCACGAGTGCGTGGTTAACCGGGTAACCCGGACCAGATTCCGGTGCTTCATCCCGACCAGGCTCACCGGTCGAAGCTACGCCGCCGTAGCCACTGCGCCACCGCGCGCTTCGCTCCGCTACGCTCCGGCGCCTCGATGCGGTTCTTTGAGTACGAGTCGCGGGCGATCGTGGCCAAGGCCGGGATCCCCGTCACCAAGCACGGCTTCGCCAAGACATCCGACGAAGCACGCCGGGTCGCCGAGGAAATCGGTGGCCCCGTGGTCGTCAAGTCGCAGGTCCTGAGCGGCGGCCGGATGAAGGCGGGCGGCGTCAAGTTCGCCGACACGCCCGACGAGGCCGCCCGCGACGCCGACCACATACTCGACCTCGAGATCGGCGGCCACATGCCCCGCGGCGTGCTCGTCGACTCGCGCGCCGCGGTCAAGCACGAGTACTACGCGGGCGTCGTCTGGGACGGGATCCGCAAGCGCCCGGTGATGCTGTTCTCGGACATGGGCGGGATCGACATCGAGCAGGTCGCCGAGGAGCACCCCGATCACGTCGCCCGCCGGCACTTCTCGACTCGCGCACCGTTCTCCGAGTGGCAGGCCAAGCAGTTGATCGCGTCGCTCGGCATCACGGGAAGCGCTTTGAATCGACTGACCCCGATCGTGGCCCGGCTCGCGCGCCTGTTCCTCGAGTACGACATGACCCTGGCCGAGATCAACCCGCTCGGCGAGCTCGAGGACGGATCGTTCGTCGCGCTCGACGCCCACATGGACATGGAGAACGAGGCGCGGCCCCGTCAGAAGGCGCTCCTGCACGAGCTCGGGGTCGGCGACGAGGAGACGCGGCTGGCACGCGAGCCGACGCCGTTTGAGCTCGCCGGCGAGCAGGTCGACTCTCAGGACCACCGTGGCGTGGCCGGGAACGTGACCGAGTTCGACGGCAACCTCGGCCTGGTGATCGGCGCCGGCGGCGGGTCGCTGACGTTGTTCGACGCCGTCCGCGCCCACGGCGGCGACCCCGCCAACTACTGCGAGATCGGTGGCAACCCGTCGGTACGCAAGGCATGCGGGCTGGCCAAGCTCGTGCTCCAGAAGCCCGGCGTCGACAAGATCGCGGTGATGATGTCGATCGTCTCCAACACCCGGGTGGACATCGTGGCCCGCGGCGTGATCAAGGCGTGCGTCGAGCTCGGCTACGACCCCGCCGAGAAGATCGCGATCTTCCGGATCCCGGGTGCATGGGAGGAGGAGGGCTTCAAGATCCTCGACAAGTACGGGATCGAGTACGCCGACCGTTCCGTATCCCTCCACGAGGCCGCCCGGCGTGCGGTCGTAAAGATCCAGGGAGTGGCGGCGTAACCCATGTCCATCCTCATCGACGCCGACACCACCTTCATCGTCCAGGGCATCACCGGCCGCGAGGCCGTGAACCTGACCCGCGAGTGCCTCGACTACGGCGAGGGCGCAAAGATCGTCGGCGGCGTCACCCCGGGCCGCCTCGGGCGCGATGTCCACGGTGTTCCGGTGTTCGACACCGTCGCCCAGGCCGTCGATCATCACGGCGGACCGATCGACGGCTCGGTCGTGACCGTCCCCCCCGCCTTCACGAAGGACGCGGTGCTCGAGGCGATCGAGAACGGCGTCAAGCTGGTGGTGATCGTGACCGAGCGCATCCCCCGCGGCGACGTCGCGGAGATGGTCGAGCTCGCGTCCGAGCGCGGCGCGCGGATCATCGGGCCCAACTGCCTCGGGATCATCGTCCCCGACGTGATCAAGATGGGCGGCATCGGCGGTCCGGCCAAGGACGCGGCCAAGTCGTACTCGCCCGGCGTCGTCGGGGTGATCTCGCGCTCCGGCGGGATGACGACCGAGATGTCCTCCACCTTGACCGCGGCTGGCCTCGGCCAGTCCACCGCCGTCTCGATCGGCGGCGACGCGATCATCGGCTCGACCTACGCCGAGCTGATGCCGCTGTTCGAGGCGGACTCGCAGACCGAGGCGATCGTGATCTACACCGAGCCCGGCGGACGGATGGAGGCCGAGCTGGCACGCTGGGTCACGGACAACGGCTCGCGCCTGCCGATCGTGGCGTTCATGGCGGGGCGGTTCATGGACGAGATGCCGGGCATGAGCTTCGGCCATGCCGGCACGATCGTCGAGGGCAAGGAGGACACCGCCACCGAGAAGATCGCGCGTCTCGCCGAGGCCGGGATCGTCGTCGCCGAGGAGATCTCGGAGATCCCGCGAATCGTCAAGGACCGGATCGGAACGAAGGTATGACCACGGCGCTCTTCATTGCCGTCGAGGTCGACGATCCGGTCGCGAGCGACCCCGGCATGGCCGCCAAGCTCGAGGAGGTCTGCCCGGTCGACATCTTCCGCGCCGGACCGAACGGCGTCGAGATCGTCGAGGAGAACCTCGACGAGTGCGTGCTGTGCGAGCTGTGCATCAACGCGGCGCCGGCCGGCACGGTGCGCGTCGTCAAGCTGTACTCGGGCGAGACGCTCCCGGCTTCGACCTAGCCGGCCGCTGCGTCAGGCGCTGCTGGGCGGCCGCGGTCAGCGGCCGGTACGTCGCACCCGAGGCGTCGAGATACCACGCCTGCTTGCCTTCCCCGTACTCCGGAATCCCGTCCGCGCGGAGCTGCTCTGCGAGCGGCCGGAACCAGGTCGTCACCGGGATCCGATCCACGACGTGGATGAGCGCCGGTCGCTGCTCGCGTTCGATCACGCTGAGTGCGCGGCCGAGTTCGCGGGCGGTCAGCTCACGCCCCTCGCGAACCGTGACGACCGCGACCGCGATCTCGCGAGCAGTTGCCCCAGCAACCACGCCGTACGCGAGCGCGAGGTCGACGGCCGGAATCGCGCCCAGGGCGTCCCGGATCGGCGTCGTGAACACCGGTCCCTCGTCGGTGTGGATGACATCGCCGGCCCCGTCGACCCGCCAGTAATCGCCGTCGGCGTCGCGCCGGAACAGGTCGCCGGTGACAACCCAGGCGTCCCCGCGCGCGAACAGGGAACGCAGCGGCGTGATGCTGAGCGACTCGTTCGGGCTGACCCGCGCGAGCAGCATCCCGACCTCGTCGACCCCGCACCGCTCGGCGAACCCGTTGCGACCCAGAGCCAAACCCTCCGCCTCGAGGTCGTATTCGGCGATTCGCACCTCGGCGCTGCCCGGCAAGGGCCGGCCCATCGAGCCGAGCTTCGCGCCGCGAACGTTGACGAGGATCGCGCCCGCCTCGGTCGAGGCATAGAACTCGACGACGCGCGCCGGCTCCCACCGCTCCTCGACTCGCCGCCACAGCGAGCGGGGCATGCCCGAGCCGATGAACAGCCGCAGCGGATGGTGACGCTCGGCCGGCTGCGGCGGTGCATCGACGAGCTCGTCGAGACTCGTCCAGGTGTACGACGCCACCGTCACCCCATAGCGCCTGACCTCCTCCCAGAAGGTGGACACGTCGTACCGCCGGGCGACGGCCAGGCGCGCGCCGCCGGCGATCGCGCCTCCGATGCTCATCATCAGGCCGGACGGGTGGTAGACGGGTGTGACGCTGTAGACGGTGTCCGCGGGGCTGAGCGCGGCGGCAGAAGCCGTCCCGAAGGCCGACTGCGCCCACCGGCGGTTCGTGATCCGGCTTGCCCGCGTGTATTCGCCCTCGCCGCTGAACACGATGAACGCCAGGTCGCGTGCCCGCCC
>Ga0335073_10004702_pt1 | contig 19101 bp, 25 predicted proteins | sample Lox_Sample_22_FD_207093 | JGI IMG/M metagenome (GOLD analysis project Ga0335073, IMG submission 207093) | Soil microbial communities from Loxahatchee National Wildlife Refuge, Florida, United States - Lox_Sample_2.2 | ecosystem: Environmental > Terrestrial > Soil > Wetlands | place: USA... | reverse complement strand
TCCCTTTTTCATCTTACTGCCTATCCCCCGTAACCGCTAGCCTTTTCCTATCCTTCATATCTAATTCCTAACTACTAATTTTCCCCTTAAAATTGGAGCCTCTGGGAAAGGAACCATGCTAAGTTAAGCGGTGGACGTAGATATCCGACGTAAGATTAATGGTGCAGTGGGGCCGTGCGCTATTTCAATTTGGAATCCAAAAATTTGTGAGATGGAAAAGTCTAAACGGAGCATTGTTGGTCCGTCGCCTTGCAAGTATTAACCCTTATATTGCTCAGCCAAATGACGCTCGGCTGAGAATAAATTGACAGGTTGAGCCCCGCGTAAAGTGTCTATTTGATCCATCCCTTCCCTTGTCAACTGGGACGATCACGGAGAAAGCATGAAGCCAGCGAAGCATAGCACCCTTGAGAAAGATTTGAATAGCGATGAAAAATTGGATACCGCTCTCTTTCCGCCCGCACCAGGCTCGCATGTGGGGATAATTTTGTACTTCCCCCCTTCTGGTCATTTATTGACGTGAGTAGGGGGTGGATTTTCTCGACGCTGGTCGCTATTTTATCGACAAAGACGATAATCGACAAGAATGAATCTCGTATTCACTGTCGGGGGCATATTTTGATGTGTAGCATTCCCCTTAACTCTGACGGCTTTCCAAATGACGTTTTGCACCGCAGGGCTTTGTTTCTTCTTACCTCGTTCATTGTCGCCAGTGACCAGTGGTCCCGCAGTCGACGCGACGAGGATACCTCTCTATGTGATGGTCGCTACCAGCGTAATCTGTTATAATTGCGCGTATGTGGATTTTCCGGTCTCCGTCATTGAGATGTTGAAGGTTTCTCTCGAGTTTTGCATATCCTGATAGTTAGCTTCGGACCGGTCCTCTTATCGCCCAACTCATCCTTTCCTCGAGTCGAATGCGATTGGACATCGTTACAGTTATCAGGTGTCTGTTGATTCTCTTCGGGTCGGCAGTTGTTTGTTACTCCAATTCAAACCCTTCCAATGCCTTGCTCTTTGGTGCCGTTGTTTTTGATGCCGTCGCGGCAGTCTCCACCATTAATCTTGTAGAATTAGAGACTTTCGATAATCTCCTAGTATCCACACCGTCATTGCAATTTATTCCGGTATTTCTCTTCTTTTCTTGGTACTGACCTACCAGATCTGCGCTGTGTTGAGTGGGATTCTAGCGATCATCGTGGAAGGACCTCTTGGAATATCCCAATTCTTGAGTGCGGGAAAGTCTGTCCTCCTGTTGATCAATGCCACGGCTACATTCGTGATGTACATTACTGGGCCCTATCTTGTACGATGCCATTTTTGAAGTGCTTATGATGGTAGACTCGGCTCGCAGACTTGCACCAATCGATTTTACTGACGATAATCAAAGACATCTTGGTTGTGGTCTTATCTTCGTTTTTATGGGGCCGCGTATGTCCTCCTTTATTCATTGTTGACGAGAAAGGTTGGATATGTCCAAACTAGCGGGTATTGTGTCATGCTCCTTGGTATTTACCTTCTCAAGGATGGAACCAGTACGTTCACCTCCGCCTTCCGTACTCGAAAGGTTTTGATATTCCTGGTGATTGCCGCAACTCTATTCTATTCTACATTCACCTATGATATCGTTCGCACTCCCAACTTACCTCCGCTCTCCAGATTTCTTTACCGAAACGGGCTCAGAAATGACAGTACAATCTTTGTCACGATGGCCTCTAAAGAATACTTGGACGCTATTGTCAATTTTAGAACGGCATTGGACAAATTCGGCATAGGAAAAACCTATTTGGTTCTGTGTTTAGACACAGAATGCGTAGAAGGAGCCAAGGCAAACGACGTTATCGCTTATGGTGGATACCGAATGAACAGCAAAGAGAAAGATGGCGATTTTCATGTGCCAGTCGCTCGGGCCAAGGTTCGTGCTCCCAACTCGATTGTGTCTCATCTTAGTTGGAGGCCAATATCGACCTCATCGACGGCGGTTACAACTTTATCATGCTCGACGCAGATGTTTATCTGACCGGAACGCGACATCCATTATCGGGAATGCGACCTCTCGCCGATCCAAGCTGGGAAATCCAATTTCAATGCGACTGGTGGGACGCTTCACAAGATGCGAATGTCAATATTGGTTGGTACTGGGCTCGTCCAACTAACGCGGTCAGAGAACTCTTCGTTCGCTCGGCAGAAATTTGGAATAAAACAAAGAATTGGGACCAAGCGATTATGAACGATGTTAGATCGGAGATGGTAAAGGAAGGATCCCTCACATTCCCAAAGAGCATTGTTCTAGGTCACGAGGATTACGTCAATGCCATGCTCGTTGACTGGAGAGATTTCTACTTCGATCAATCTCGTGTAGCCGATTGGAACAACAAACATGTCATGGTCCATTACACAGGCATCTTTAATGTCTTGAAAACCGTCATTGCGAAACATTTCGGTCAGTGGTTTGTTGAAGATTATTATACTCAATCTCCTCGATTGTTACAACCAATAAACATTTCCGGAACGACAAACCAGGTCATCGAACAGATTGCTCTCTCAGTACACCTCGCCAAAACATCCGGACGCACCTTCATGTGGCCTCTCGGCGTTAACCATACCTGTTCATTGGAAAACCCCCAGTGGTGGCATGCTACCACTACAGCTGTGGTAGAAGCAAGATTGGTTGAGGCACAAATATCATGGGTGGAAGATACCTATCTCTTCAATCGGAAACGGTATACCGAGAAAGACTTGGAACTTACAACAATTCCATTTGCAGATGGTTCGCAAACGTTAGAGCAAGCATGGTATTCTCTAATTGAAAAATGTCAAACAACTGTGGCATCCGTAGTCCAAGTTGACTTCTTTCAAGTCAACACCGACCGCCTCAGAGAGCTTCCACCTATTCGAGAATTGATTGAACAAATGGGACTCACGACATGCCAGTGCGTGTGGTTACCTGACGGCGGGTGTTGGTTCCCCCATGGCTGTGTAAACTGTTGAATTGGACGGTGTTCGGCGGACAACGGCGAGAGGCGGAAGAGATTTATTGTTTGGATGATTCTGCTGCAAGGGGACAAGTGGAGGGTGACGTTTCATTACTTTGTTTCTTATTATATATGTATGCACGTATTGGGATGGCTTTTCTGTTGAGGAACGCAATTGTCCTTCTGGGGTCCTGGGGAAGAAGAGGCGTTGTGTTCGGTCAAAAGTGAGATCACATGGTTTTTTCTGTTTTCTTCTTCATTATCATCATTATTCTCTACATCTGAATGTCATTATTGTAGCATTTTCGAGACCTTTGACTTTGGTGAGCAATGGTGGCCAAAATGCTTTGGTTTGTTCGTTTCTCCGTGTGCCATAAGCAGAGCCTCAGGAAGAAAGACGATCTTGATGACAGGAGAGGACGATTCAGATATAGAGCGCTCGATAAGAGTGGAGAGGCCGAATTTATGGGAGCTGGGAGTTGTTGTGGTGGGGGATCTGATTGACTGAGCCCTTTTCTTTGTCCCATGAAAGTTGAATGCCTAAGTACGAATGTTTGCCAGGCTGCGTGCCATTGAAGATTTGTCGAGACGAATAGCAACGTTCTAGGATGCTGTAACCTTTTTGCTGTTGTGTAAGTTATCGACGGTTAATTGTCTGCCAATGTTTCTCTGGAGTCTGGCTCATGTGGCAAAGGAAACTAGGAGCCGAGTGGTTGCTGCAAATTCCTCAGGGTGGCAGAGCAGGATGTTGGTTATGAATGGGCGGGAAGTGAAATGACTGCCCAATTTAAAGATTAAGCAAAACACGAGGGCCCCGGAGCATCGAAAGAATCTGATGATAATACCCAGGGTCTTCAGTCGAAACTTCTTGTACTGGATGGTCTGACGATGGGAATAGGCGACAGAGACTTGGACTTCAAAATGTCGTTGAAGATATTGTACAATAAGGACTTTCTAAAGGACTTAAAAACTAGACTCGGAGAAAAGCACAAAAATGGAAGAACACTTAGTCGTCGACGCAATAATGGCGAGCACCTACCACGTTCGGTTGGCGGCCAAAACGGCCGGTCGCTTTAGCCTACGGACAAAGGTTCACATAGCTGCAGCAGCTTGCCGTTGTTGATGCAGATTACTATGCGAGGGTGAGTTATGCTCGTTCAATATGAGTCCACGATTGATGGAGAGGGGATGAATTCGTAAGCTTGGTTCCATATTGTTCCTGTATAAGGAGTAGCGAATATTCCTTAGTTTGAGTCTTGGTGAGGATGCTGTCGATGACGCCTTTGCATTTCAAGTTGCTGACGTTGTGTCGCTTTAGGTCAAGAAAGCGGTGGTTGTCTGTGTTAGTTACTGGCCCGGTAATTATCCAAACACAATCAAGCACGACAATTAGATCTATTCGGTGCAACAAATATTTTGTTGCGCGGTTCATGGCTAATTCTCTAACCTTGAGATATTGAGATAAATGACCAAACTTTGTTGACTTTCGCATATTTGTACAACATTGGAGAGTGTGTTAAACAATGTATCATAGACATACAGTGCTAAGTGTGCAGAAAAGAAAATCTTCCCTTTTGGACTGACCGCGTAACTTTCATGAGGTGATGTTCCGCAGTAAGGTCCAACAAACGCATCTCTCGCTGACATGTCCCATATTTACCTGTTCCGCTCTTCGCGATGATTCTATATCTGATCGGGTTTCATAATTGACTGCGCACTGAGGTCTTTATCGGTCCTCACGTTCACCGAAATCAAACACCTCTTTTTATAGCTCTTCGGTCTCCGGGAATTTAACATCAAACAACTCCTGTGCATCGTCTGGTGCATGAGACCCTCGTTGTCTACTTTCTGGAGGATCTTGACAGCCTCCTTGATTTTGTCCATCGCCGCCACAAATCGTTGACGATGTTGTCTCGTGTAATCGAAGACCTTTAGTGATCTTTTGGTCTGTGCCAATTGAGCTGCTTGCTGACAGCTACGGATCCCTGGATAGAGTCTGATTCCTGCTTCTTGTTCAGCAACCACAGTCGGAAGATATACCAAGCGAAACTCGTACTTACATTTTGGAGTTTCTAAGTCATTGCCTCTGATAAACGGAAAAAGAATATATGAATTGATACTTAAAGAATTAGTAGCAGCTATAAATAGACCGACGATGTTGGGAGATAGACAACTTTAGAACTTAGAACAAGCACAGTACCTGGTACCTGTGCTCCTACTCAATCTCGAACCCTTGTAAGGCATGGTACCTTATATCTACCCTAGGCCAAGGCCTAATACCACAAGTTCTCAGCATGTTCAGCGCGTTGCACGAAATCCCCGAAATCCCCTTTCAAGCTAGACATTCCAATTCTTTCCAGTCCACCACAACGACCATTATACCATAGAAGCCACTGACCAGTAGCCTCGTCGTAAATAGTAAAAGGCTTGTATACAGCGTCACAATTCCAAGACTCCGCTTCGGGTTCAGAGGGCTCAGGGGCCACAATAGGATTTTCAACACTTGCCTCCCATTGGGTTAATCCGTCCTTTGATCTAGCGAGGTTCACTGTGGCATGATCCATATCTGCAGATCAGTCGCGTACGTCAGGAAGAGGACAACCTCTAAATCCACAGTAAAACAGGTAATACCATCCATCATGAACCAGTACATGTGGACTTGTTACTTTGTAATTGTCGAATAAGGATGTCGGATCTGGATAGAATACTGGTTTGTCATATTTGGACCAGGTTGTTCCTCCGTCGTAAGAATGTGCCACGCCAATTGCGTCCGGTTCATACGCTTCTCCAGCGGAGTAGTACATTCTCAACACGTCGTTGTCAAGTTCCACTACACATGGCGTCATAACTGCATCGTAACGCTCCCAGGGAAGGTCTGCGACCATCACAGGGTTTTTATCTACAAATCAGACCTTGAGACACGGAGTGTTCAACCAGCCAAACGCGTAAATTCAATTCCATTTTTGCTTTTCGCTATTCCCAGTTGTCCGCCCACAGTTCCCTGTCCTGTATACCTACATTAATTATACGTCCCAAGAAGTTTGCATACCACATTATGTACTCCCCTGTCCCTCTCTTCAAAACAAACGGTCGATTGATCCAAGCTTCCCAAGAAGATGTGGGTTCTCCCGCCAACGAATGTCGGAAATTTTGATCCCAAGTAAATCCATCTTGTGAACTAGTATAACTCACGCTTCCGTTGGGTCTCCAAGATGCATACATTTTATACATGCCATCGTCATACAGGACACTAACATCGAACACGGTGCCAGTGGCTTCCGAGTGCTCCACATCCGGCATCACTGGATTCGCAGCAAAATGAACCCACCTGTTGCGAAATGACTAACCCGTTAAATCTTCGGAAGGATGGTGTCTACCGATTCTGACTTTATTCCAGTTAGAGGGGAAGGTTGTTCCCAAGTAATATGAAGGAATGATGTGATACCAAAGACGACGCAGAGAAGGCCGATGGTAGGAACTGCCAACCGCGAAGGTCTCTGAAGCGAATATTGTGTGAACTTCTGAATATGTTTCATGCTTGAGAACGAATGACGAGCAGTGAGAAGATGCGGCACGCCAGAATATTAGGAGCGTTAATATGACATAATATACTGTCCAGCAAAAAAAGTCGATTTGGATTGTCAACCCCTTGATTTATATTCATATCAACAAATTTGGCTTTCCTGGAAATTTTGTAATCCACGTATCTTCGAAGATTGCTAATTGCTCCTTATGTACTCGACCCCTTCGTTATTCGTAAAAAGGCCAGCCATAGCGGTAAGCGATCAAAGATTGATGCACAAAGCGTCCTTAAATTGCATGGGGTCCAAGCGTTCTGAAATTGTCTGCATATGCGGAGACGAATCGTCAGACATAATTTTATCAAGCTCTAATAAACCCCCAAAACATTATCCCTAATTATGTGACCTTAAATTATGATCTGCCTGTTTGCAAAAGCGGAGTACAAAGTGATCCCTACTTTACATGTGTTTACGACGCCGGTAGAGCCCTTGCTAGCCCACGCTGAAAGACTCGAGATAGAGAATTGGTGATTTCAGTAATTATTTTTGCTGCATTCTTTTGAACTCGCCGCTCCTCAAAAAGGCTCAAGCGTCGAGAGTACACTAGAAGAAGGTTTAATGGCACTCGGTAATCCCTTGATTCTGAGAGTAAAGTCAGTAGAGTCTTGGGGTTTTGTTACCCTCCTTCCGCGGTCTTACGCCGCCTCTTCCGTTCAGGGGTTTGGTGAAGGGACTGATCTCATCACCCTCAACACTGCTTTCGACATATCGGAATTGACCCGCGTTACAAGTCCAGCAATTTGACACGTCGGTTCCGATATGTTTCTTGCAGTCAAACGTGAAGCCCTAAACTGTTTCGTAGGAAAGATGAGGAACAATAGTCACGTCAGGTACATATGTCCCGCAGTTTAGACGGACAATTTTTTTCGTCGCCTTCATGTTTTTCTTTGTCTTTGTTCCTCGTCCGATCCGTATCTCTCTACCACCCGTTCTCGACTGTGTCCGTCGTATCCGACCTGGTCATGTTCCAGAATCTTTCAAGGGGATCGATCCACCGTCATGCTTCAAGTCGTTCCAATCGCCGTGCCCTTGTCCGTTACACCAATAATCTCCCAAACCAATTGCTGTGGGTTGTCGAAGATCAAACTAGCCATTTTGTGGAGCGGACTTAGAACCTGATATTGAAAGACAAACTACCTACTTAAATACAGTACTTCTTGCCAGAGAACCAGGAACCCAGATCCTAGGCGCCCGAGCAACTTAACGCCATTGCGGCGGCGTAACGCGCGAAACCCAAGTATGTACTGAGCTAAACTGTGGGGGTGCCTGGTGAAAATTTAATAAAACTTCATTTAATATATATAGAACATACATTATAACATGAGTATTCTCTGAAAATTTGACAGCATGGTACCAACCTTTCTAATTCCTGGCAGATGATGCTTCTTATACGTCTGTGGCTCCTTGCAAGGGGTAAGACCCACCATTTTTGACGAAACCATGCAAGGAAGCCAAAACGATGAATAGAGCTAATAGTCCCCACCCTAGTTTTGCCCAGAAAGACCCCCAGAATTTGTTGAATACAGAATTCTCATCTTCCATGAATTTGTTAAACGTTTGTTTCACTTGTTCGTTCCCCACTTTGTACCAGATCAATCCACCGAGGGCGATCGAATAGCCCACCAATTGGATCGCGGTTAACGGCGTAGCCCAGATGATGACCGACAAACCCACGAGAAGAATGTCTTTGAGGACCCCGGACAAAGTCAAAACCAAGGATGACGTTTTTCCAATCTAGGATTAGACAAAGGTCGCAGAATGGTTCGATACGAGAAAGACGACGGCAATATTGAGACAGAACGCGATAGCAGCATTCATGAATAACATTATGGGGCCAGCATCCAATATCGCCTGAATGCTCAAACTAGGCCCTTCAAAAATGATGCAAGCCATGAGATTCATAAGTGCACAAATCTGACGTTAGCGAAGATTCTCCCAAAGGCCCAGATACAGGAGCAAAATAGTATAATGATACGAGAGGATCCATTTTGTATTCTGCAGATGATAAGAGTTTCTGAACCAAAACAAGACGGACACTTTCGAAAATGAGCCCACAGACTTGAAATATGACGCCGATAACGACAAAAGCGATTTCGCCATATGAGGCAACTACTACCCCAATAACAATGGCAATAACGTTGCCAAGGAGCTTAAGGTCTGGTTTCTCGACTTGCATAGCCCATGAGGCTAAGAGTACGGCGACAGGGGTGGTGGCCTAAAGTCAGAATGAATTCATCTTCAGTACAAGATACTTTGAGCATTTGAATGAAGGCGACTGATAAATACAAGTAGGCCTGATTGGAGCAAATAAGCGATAAACAAAAGAACACGCCGATAGGGCATATAGCACGAAGATAAAGTCTTCCGTTCATCTTGACATTTTTCAGCCCCTGAAGCAAAGTCGTCGTCCTCGCCAGGATTTGAGTCATTATAGTTGCAAATAGTAAATGCCAGGTCGTCAAGAAAATTGGAAATCCTGGAAATTACCCTCAGACGGAACAAGGAACATACGGAACCCCACAGTATCAAGAACCCATTTGTTGAAAATAATTACCGCACTACTGAACAAAATCCAAATACGAAGGCATTAGCAAAGGAATTAGTGAGGAATTGTACGATACGAAGAACGCGGGATGAAGGGTAAAGCCTTTCTGGGATTCTCCAACAGGCTCTGGCACGTTGATTACAAGTCCAGGACCAGATTCGTCGTCTTTGTTCATGATTGTAAGGGGTCAAGCGATATGACAATTATTTGTCAGAGCTTTTCTGTCGTACCTGAAAGGTCACCAAGAAATCGAATAGATTTAGGCGGTTTAGGGGCTTGAGGAGGATGTGTGCCATACCAGGAGGGGAATCCACGGGATTATATGTAGATGCATCAAAAAAATGGCACAAACAATATTTTTACCGGAATTGAGACCGTCGACGGTCGTCGCCGTCGCAGGTTCGGACGAGCAGTGAAAAAGGGGGTTGCTTCGAGGCTTCAAAGGAGGACGGTGCGCGACAAGAATTGTCATAAAATTCAAACGCTAAATCTGTTTTTAGCTACGTGATTAGTAAAATGAGAGGAAATGAGCCGTGCGGGTTCTGTCAACCAATTTAAGGCGGCGCTTTCTGCGAATTCACCGGCACGACCCATACTTGGCCGAAATCCCGTACTAAATTTTACTATCATGATTCATGGCTCAGTGATTCTGCGAATCGATAAACCACGAAAGAAAAAAAAGAAGGAAAAAAAAAAAAAGAACGATGAATCAGAGTGACGATGATGGTGGAAGGGAAAGCGGCGATGCCATGTAAATTACTCGGCAATGATGCCCCCGTGGCCACCATGGATGCTTAATAGGAGAATGGCCAATCAGACGAAGCCTTGGTTCAAGGAATCAGACCTCTTGAGGAAAAAGTCTAATTGCGAAAAATAATTTGCCAATTTGCCAATGCAAATATGAACACTAGATGTATTTACATACCACCCATTTTCGATAAAGCGTGTACAGACTGCCTGAACAATAAAGCATTCATTTAAGAAGCTGCCCGCGCGTTCGTTCAGTTTCGTTGTAGTGCATAGGGGGAGGCCCAAACGCCAGGTGCCGAAAAAGTTTGTTTAAGGGAAAAAAAAGGGAAAGTGTCCAAGTCAATATTTATCATTTAACTCCCCCCTCCCTCTTCCCCTTGAACGTTCAACTGGACTCGAATTCTCCTTGTTCTACAATGACTCAGGTACAAGTCTTTTATTTGTTAAGAGTCTATGTCTTACTTTGATTTACAGGATCAGCAAGTCGATGTTCTGATCATCGGCGCGGGACCAACTGGTCTCGGTGCAGGAAAACGACTGGACGATTTGGTATCTAAACCCATTCCTTGCGTAGATATGGAGACGCTAATATCGTGGCAGAAACATAACGATTGGCTCGTCATTGATGCGTTCAAAGAGGTCGGAGGCCTTGCTTCCACCGACATCACTCCGGAGGGATTCCTTTTCGACGTAAGTGCGTGTCTTTTCCGAGACTGATTGGGGTCAAGGTTGGTGGACACGTTATCTTTTCACATTACAAGTATTTCGACGATGCGTTGAATGAAGCGTTACCACATCCGGATGATTGGTTGATTCATGAACGCGTGTCTTATGTTCGCTCAAAGGGATTCTGGGTTCCATACCCATTTCAGAATAATATCAGTATGCTTCCCAAGGAGGAGCAAGTGGTGTGTATGGACGGGATGATTGATGCTGCTGTCAATTTCAACGGTTCTTGTAAACCTCAAACCTTTGACGAATGGATCGTCAAGATGATGGGTATATTGTCAGGTTGATGAAGTTAATAGTAGGTGACGGAATTGCAGACTTGTTTATGCGTCCATATAATTTCAAAGTCTGGGCTGTGCCGACGACACGTATGCAATGTCAATGGCTTGGTGAACGTGTCGCTGCTCCAAATCTCAAGATGGTCACCAAAAATGTCATTTTGAACAAAACAGCAGGTAACTGGGGACCCAATGCAACTTTCAGGTTCCCTGCTCACGGAGGAACTGGGGGTATCTGGAAAGCTGTGGCAAAGACGTTGCCAAGGCAGAAATTCTTGTTGGATACCAAAGTCGTCAAGGTTGATGTGGAGAACAAGTCTGTTCATTTGGAGAGTGGAAACAGGATTTCGTATCGCAGGTTGGTTAGTACTATGCCCGTGGACGAGCTGTCCACGATTCTCATTGCTTCGCCAACAACAATGAAACCAGTTCAAGAAGGCGTCAAGGACCTTTATTATTCAAGTACTCATGTCGTTGGCATCGGCATCAGAGGAAGCCGACCCGAAAGAATCGGTGACAAATGCTGGGTATCTCTGAAACTCGTATCTTCGCTGATAGTTGCTTTATTTTCCGGAAGCTGATTGCCCGTTCTATCGAGCCACAATTTTCTCGAATTATTCCCCATACAATCAACCCCAAGCATCGAAATGTCTTTCAACCCTCCAACTCGCCAACGGCAGCCACTCATCCTCGAAAGAGGAGAAAGAAGGCCCATACTGGTCACTCATGTTCGAAATCTCTGAGTCCTCCATGAAACCCGTGAACGAACCAAGCATTATCGCCGACACTATTCAAGGAGCGGTCAACACCACTCTCCTCCTGCCCACTGACGAAATCGTCTCTGTATACCATCGCAAATTCCCTCATGGATACCCTACTCCAACCCTCGAACGAGACGAAGGGTTAGCGAAGGTTCTTCCGGCGCTCAAAGCCAAAGACATTTGGTCCCGAGGCAGATTCGGAAGTTGGAAATATGAAGTCGCGAATCAGGATCACAGTTTCATGATTGGCGTGGAAGCAGCAGACAACATTTTACACGGACAGCCAGAGTTGACATTGAACTTTCCCAATCTCGTCAATGAGAATAAACTCAGATAGATTGATAATTGTAATGTCGCAGGTTAAGTAGTTTTGGAGGACGAAACGAATTTCTATGATTTAATCGGTAGTAGACCTTTGTTGCTCATATTCCATATCTGCGTTTCCTGCGTATTCAATTCGAGATTCGCAATACATGCCGTACGACCTCTATCTTGTTCTTCCCTCAAAATCGTCATGTTTCTTGAAATCAGTGTCTTTGTCGCCGACCCAATCAACAACTGACTGATGGTTGAAGTGAACTATGGGGTATCGCTCTCCTTCCTTTCCTTTAGGCTTCCATTGACTTAGTCAAATGACTACTGCTGACGCCCCTACTTCCTCTTCGAATACTGGCAACGCTACTCCTAGCCCTTCCTGATCCCTACATTTTGGCCAGATCCAAAGCCTTTAGTAATTAAGCCATCACTCATCAGCACAAAGCTAGTCTCGAAGGTCGTAATACAAGTGTGATCAACTCTGGGACTACGATATGGATCTCAATCTCACGAAGACGAACCCATTCTTGAGGCGCAACTCATGGATATGAAAAAGCCTGCAACTGATTTCAGTGATCAACAATGACAAAATTCGAGGGACTCGTCGCTGCTATTCTTGCTCAAGAACCTGCACGCTAGAAATATGACGCAGAGAAGAATGGTGCTTTTATCCGCATTTGGAAAATACCTCGTATCAAATTCGAAGATTGGAAAGGATTAATGACCGTTCTAGGAAAACCTTTCCCAACTATTTGCGCTCACGCTCCCTTCGCAGAGGCGCCTCCCTAAAACTAACGTACAGATATTTCTTTTTATTCATTCTACAGCAAGTTGCCAAGTTCTACTGCCGGCAAGCCATCTTGAACATTCAACAAGTCATAGTTCTAGAATTTTTGCAATCAATACAAACCCAATCTCGCCTTCCGCAGTCTAGAAAACTTGCATGTTTTATCTCTACCCTCACGACCTATCCCTCTTCTCCCACTGCATTAACTCATCAATGTCCTTTTCCCAGTCATCTTTATGGCATAACCAAGCCGTAATAGCGGAATTCACGGGCGAGATAACAGCGTGCAGCTCGCCAGGCGGGAGCACAAACATATCTCCAGCCCGTACGACATAGTAACGCAACTGCTCCAATTCGTTCAGAGCATCCTTTACCCTGCTTGGGTCTCCAAAACAGTCAATCGACTCGAAGTATTTGCGATTCTTCTCAGTTGGTGGACAAACAATAAATAACTTGAATCCGTCGACGACAAGTATAAGGGTTCCGCAATTGCATTGGTCTATATGCCATGGAGAAATGCACCCTGCTGTGGTAATCGTTGAGCTGTAATCTTGGTGATTATTGATTTTGATGCCGCGATCCGTAATTTGTGGGGGGATTGCCAGACCTGCTTTCTCTAACCCCTGTTTTGATGGAGGTATATTCCACGCAGCATAAAGATCGATGCTGGGATCGGACAAATCGAGACGTTTTTTTTCGAGAGACGCATAGAGTCCTACGAGCACATCGTCGAAGGTAGCGCTTTCCGACTCGGTTCCGTCGAGAACGTGGAATATTTTGGGTGGGTAAGAGACGTTTCCTAGTTCATGTTTCTTGCAGTTTTTGCTTTTTGATCTTTTGCAGTTTCGACATTGCTTCCGTTAGTAGGATTCTTGAGAAATGGGACCTGTCGTTGCAAGATAATATCATGGCAAGTCACGATGTCACGTATCAACAGAACCATCATATTGCGATCATTTCCAACTTCAACAACTCCCTTTTTCTCCTGGGGAACATCAATTTCCGTAAGAGCGTCGATTATGTCCAGCCCAATTTGTCTGTTCGGGTGCTCCAGAGGAAGTTGCTTCAACTCTCTGACAACATTGTCTAGTGTACGGCGTCTAGAGTGTTCATACGCTGTCTTTCGCTTGGCAGGGTCGTAGTTTCGCTTCTGTGTATGTTTTCGCTTTTGATTTTGAAGAATTGCGAGAACAGCTGTTGACGTCCAGAGTGGATCTTGAACGTTGTGAAATTCGTCACCTTTATCGTACCGGCCGAGAAGATGATTTTTCAGTTGTTGCTTAGTTTTAAAGGATTGGTTGCAAGAGCAAAAGGGGCAAATGTGCGTCATGTTAACGAGCCGTTTTTATTCGATGGGGAGACGATGTGGATCTTAAGGGGACAGCCAACATGAAAGTTACACGAGCCACTCGGAATCACCTGATTACGTTATTGTCATTTGCAAATTTATTGGCCGCCTGTAAATGGGTTGAAGGCATTGCTTTTTTCGATTTTTTACTCTTTTTCCATATTAAAAGTACAAAAAAAGTGTAAAAATTCAAAAAAATATATGCTTCTGAGCATTTACAGGCGGCCAATAAATTTGCAAATGACAATAATAAATTTTGACGCAAGGTCGCGTTCGCGACTGTGATGACATCCCGGGAGAGACTATAGCAACAACCCAAATGATTATCGCCAGCAACTGGATGACTTCCAAGACAGTAATACTTTGATACTATTACATTGACTTTGCTTCATTTTAAACCGTTCCTCCTGGACAAATCACCCGCTATCTGGTTGTCTACCACCGCACACTCGTCATGGATTCTTCGGCCTCACCTCCACCGAAGAAACGACGCTTCTTCCAAGATGATCTGGATGCTGAAACCAACATGATTCTCGATGCCATGTCTACCGAACGTCCGCCAAGTCCGATTGCTATGTCACCGTCTGTCATACAGTCAAATCAGCAAAGACCAAAGGTTAGCTCAACCAGCTTCTCCGAACAACTTGTCGCCGTCTTAAATGAAGATCTATCCACTGATATTCTCCACAAACTCGAAGCCGTATCAGACGGCAACCTCGAAAGAGCAGTCAACATGTACTTTGACGGATCCTGGGTATCATCCAGCCGAGATACTCTTAAACCCAAACCTGTTGGCCTCATGAGTACGAGCCCGCTTGTAAAACGACCTCTAGCACCAACTTTGAACAACTTTATCAGCATTACTACGTCTCCAACAGAGACTCCTCGGAAACCATCCTTAGCGACTCCACCAAGTCAATGGTCCAGGAAATACATTGGTTCCTTCGGCGTCGAAGGCTGGGCAATAGGTTCAGGGAGTAACCTCCTCAAAGCAGGTGACCCTCTTATCATCGAACGTCAAGCTCCACCTCCTCCAAAACCCACTCCCTCTTCGAATAAATCCCTCCAAACATCTCTCAAAACAAAAACCACTACTCCACCCATTCGATTTCCTCTTCCTTCTTCCAAGCAACCTAAACAGCACACTTTAGTTCGATTTTCGACGCGCTCGGGACGCGAGGTAGGTCGTCTTCCACAAGAAACCGCAAATTTCATTTCATCGCTTCTCGATCAGAAAATTTGTGCCTTCGACGGAATATGTATTTTTGCTCCAGATAGGATACGAACGGGCGATAATATCCTGATTCAAATTCGATGTTATCTCCTTCCTCATGTGTTCCGAGCCATTACAGTGTCGAAGGAAGACCGTCCGTCAGCATGGGAAGTAAGCGAAACAGATGAAGAGAGAGGGTTAAAACTACGTCGTCTGGCATTACTACAATTGTTCAATGCGATCGGGCTTCATCCCTTACGCAGTAGTGCATCCAGCAGAAGTCGTGAAGCACTTATTCAAGCAGTCCAACTTCCCGATAAGATGGCTCGATCATCGTCTCAATCAGGCACAGAGGAAGAGGAAGAAGGCGAAGAAGTAGCCGAAGACACTTTGAACGCATTATACAAAAAGGCTCAGAGATATGATCCAGATATGCCTACTATGGATCCTCCCGACACTTTCAAATTCGAGTTGCGAAAGTACCAGAAACAAGCTCTTTGTTGGATGGTTGGTAAAGAAAGGGGTCCCGAGGGTGAAGTACGGAAACAGAAGAGTCTGAATCCGTTGTGGGAAGAATATGAGTGGCCTAAGGAAGACGCAGATGGGAAAGAAAATCAAGATGATAAACTGGAAATCGACAAAAAGTTTTATTTGAATCCTTATTCGGGAGAGATGTCGTTGACGTTACCAACTTATGAAGCTGTTACCAGAGGCGGAATTTTAGCTGATGGTAATATCCCCTAATCGAAATTGACTGGTAGAAATGGGACTGGGTAAGACAATCGAAATGCTCTCTTTGGTGCATACTCTCAGAGCTCCTGAAGGAACTCCAAATCGTTCTACATTGGTTGTTGCACCAATGTCAATTATCTCACAATGGAAGTCGGAAGCAGATAAATCATCAAATCCAGGAACGTTGAAAACACTCATTTATTATGGATCAGACAAGTCGCTGGATTTGCCTTCCCTATGCGCTAGTCCCGCTGCGCCAGATGTGATTGTCACTTCTTATGGTGTGGTATTGTCAGAATGGACTTCCGGAAAAACATCCGAAGGTATTTTCGGCACTGAGTGGTTTCGAGTGATTCTGGACGAAGCACATTCTATCAAGAATCGTCTAAGTAAAACAGCGCGAGCTTGCTATGAGATCAAAGCGGAAAGAAGATGGGTCCTGACAGGAACACCCATCGTTAATAAATTGGAAGACTTATTCAGTTTGGTACACTTCTTGGGTGTTGAACCATGGAGTTTGTATTCATACTGGCGAACCTTCATTACCGTCCCGTTTGAGAGTAAAGATTATCTTCGAGCTTTGGATGTAGTACAAACTATCCTGGAACCTCTTGTTCTTCGGAGAACCAAAGATATGAAAGACAGTGAGGGTAATCACTCCGATCTACTCCTTCTAATCATCTCAACTAGGCAATCCCATCGTTTCACTACCAGAAAAGGTAATTACGAAAGAATATCTAGAGATGTCTCCAGCAGAACGCGAGATCTACACGTACATCTTCACACGAGCCAAAAGAACATTTACTCGAGCGGAAGCATCAGGCACTGTAATGAAGAATTATACTACCATCCTATCAATGCTTCTTCGACTTCGACAATCATGTTGTCATTGTTCACTAGTCAAACTCCGTGATCCAGTTGTGGAACCAGAAATTTCGTCTACTCAAGATGATTTCGCAGACGACGTTTCTCTTGACGACTTGCTTGCTAGATTCAAAGACTCCGGAACACAGGAAGAAGATGTGGTTAGTAAATATGGCAAGGAGGTTTTGACACAAATTGAAGCGGAGCAAGGGAGAGAATGTCCTATTTGTGCTGCAGAACCTATGGTCCTAGAAGCTGTTACTGTGGGATGTTGGCATATGGCATGTAAGCAGTGTATCCTCCAACATATTGAGGTGAGCAATGCAATTTTTAATCTCGTATGCTAAGGTTTAGTTTCAAAGACAACGAGGAGAGGATCCCATTTGTCATACTTGTCGTACGCCGATTTCAGAGAATTCGATATTTGATGTTATTAGACATCAGAATGAAGGTGATGGATCGACGCAGATTACTTTACGAAGACATTCACCAACTCAGTCTACTAAATTGGATGCCTTGATTCGACATCTCAGCCTTCTGAGAATCGAAGAGCCTCATACGAAATCTGTTGTATTCAGTCAATTTACGTCCTTTCTAGACATTGTTGAGCGAACATTTAAGAGAGAGAAGATACAATTTCTTCGTCTTGATGGTACAACATCGCAGCAACAACGTGCCGCAGTCCTTGAGAAGTTTTCTACACATAAGGGTCGTTTGGTATTGCTGATCAGTCTTAAAGCTGGTGGAGTTGGATTGAATCTCGTCGCTGCAAGTCGTGTATTCATGTTGGATCCGTGGTGGAGTTTTGCTGTTGAAGCTCAGGCAATTGATCGAGTAGACGTTCCTCTTTGCGTAATGCTAATGTTAGATACATCGTGTTGGCCAGAATAAATCTGTAGTGATCACCCGATTTATCGTCAAAGATTCTGTGGAAGAGAAGATGTTGAAAATACAGGATCGTAAGGTATGAATTCTGTCTGCTGACTAGACTGACTACCAGAACTTCGTTGCTAGTTCTTTGGGAATGAGTAAAGAGGAAAAGCAGGCTGCCACATTAGAAGATATCAAAACATTGTTCGAGGATTAGACATTCTAGCATATTTGACATAGCATGATGTCAATAGTAATCACATGTAGTAATCACATCTAGATCATCTAAGAAAGTATTCAGAAACATTGCCAAATTGCTGAGAGCTCCTCTATCTCCTGTCAAACTTCCATCTCAAGGCAGTAAGATGAAAGAGGTCTGTTTCTGGCTCCCTGCTTGAACTGTAAATTTGACAGGAAATAGAAGGGGCCCTAAGCCATTCTACAATGTTCCGTGTCCATGTCGCCCCGGAACTTCTCGCTGTTTAAGTACAATCGAATATACTGAGTACCCTTGCGGTTGTCCTCCCAGGCCGTTGTGGTTCTCAATCCAAATTGGAATTTGGGTGACATCAGCCCGCATTAACCTTAATTCGATCGACCTCCTTCTCCGCCTTCATCAACCAATACACTTCAATTTCCTTTATTGAAGTCAAAATGGCTGAGTACTGGAGTGTTCCAACTTCTTCGGGCGAAGCAGCCGCAGACTTGAAGGGACCCGCTGGAGGCGGTGGAAGAGTGGATGCTGAATTTGCGCCTGTTCTCCTGTCTCCTTCTGTCAAGCACCAAATACAAAAGATCATTTCTCAATCTGCAGCTGATAAAGTCAACTTTTCAGAAAATGAATTTCGCGACTTTCTGGAGAAGGAACAGAAAGTATGTCCACCCTATCATGGGAGCTGATAAAGGCTGCGAATCAAGGTCCAATTGAAGGACCGGTGAATTCTGATAAACTAGCAGAATATCTTTTGTCTCCTGCGAATGATCCTGTTTTGATATCGGAAGTGGATTTGACCCATCCACTCAAAGACTACCTGATCTCTTCCTCTCACAATACATATCTATTAGGAAATCAATTATATGGGGGCGCTTCTATTGAAGGCTACAAGTCTGTCCTATTGAAGGGTTGTCGATGTATTGAGATTGACTGTTGGGATGGACATGACAATGAGCCGCGAGTGCTCCATGGGTACTTGAAGTGTTGGGGTGATATTGACGTTAGACACACCGCCGTTGAAGCTATTCCTTTCAAAACGGTCTGCAGTGCCATTGCGCAGTATGCGTTCGTGACTTCAGATTTGCCTGTGATTATCTCTTTGGAAGTCCACTGTTCTCTAGAACAGCAGCAAAAGATGG
>Ga0335073_10004701_pt1 | contig 19103 bp, 14 predicted proteins | sample Lox_Sample_22_FD_207093 | JGI IMG/M metagenome (GOLD analysis project Ga0335073, IMG submission 207093) | Soil microbial communities from Loxahatchee National Wildlife Refuge, Florida, United States - Lox_Sample_2.2 | ecosystem: Environmental > Terrestrial > Soil > Wetlands | place: USA... | reverse complement strand
ATCGGCAGCTCCAATGAACACGCTCTTCTTGACTCTTGTGTTTCAGGCGATTGAGCCTGAACAAGGGCCCACAAACTTGAGATTTGGGGGCGGAGTCTCCCATGACACGTTCCACCCGCTGGTCCTGCTATTGGTGCTGTTCGCCGGGACACTGATCTTGGTGCTGCCACGAAAGAAGGCTATTTTCCCCTTTCTGGCGACGGCCCTGCTTATTCCTACCGATCAAGTCCTTCTCCTCGGCCACCTGCATTTTCCGATGCTGCGCGTATTGGTGCTATTCGGCCTAGTGCGAATGCTTTGGTCAATCCTGGGCGCGAAAGACCAACTGTTCAGCGGGGGAATCAATCGAATCGATGTCACATTATTGGCATGCGCAGTCGTGACGGCGGTGAACGCTGGACTGTTGTGGCAGTCGTCCGCAGCGCTGGTCAACCAGGCCGGCGTGTTGTATACAATTTTCGGATCGTATTGTCTGATTCGCTTTCTGGTTCGTGACGGAGATGACGTAACGCGATTAATCCGCGGCTACGTATACATCGCGACATTCATTGCCGCGATTATGATCGTGGAGCACGTCACAAAAACAAATCCGGTTTATAGTTTATTTGGTGGAGCGAGAGCGAGTCTGTTTGCCTCGGTCATGGAGCGGGATGGAAAGTACCGGGCTACCGCTTCGTTTGTGCATCCCATTCTGGCTGGCACCTTCGGGGCGGTGCTCTTGCCTCTATTCGTCGGCCTTTGGTGGAAGGACAAAGCAAGCCATGCGCTGGCAGTTCTGGGACTTATTTCGGCCACGGTCATTACTCTCGCCTCCAATTCCAGCACACCGGTATTATCGTACGCAGCGGCATTGTTGGCTCTGGGATTATGGCCGCTTCGAAGGCGCATGCGTCTGATTCGATGGGGGGTCCTAATCACAATCGTTTCGCTCCACCTGGTCATGAAAGCACCCGTGTGGCACTTGATTTCCCGCGTGGATGTGCTGAGCGCGTCTTCCGGCTATCACCGTTATCAACTCGTGAATCAATGCATCCTCCATTTCTGGCAATGGTGCGCAGTGGGAGTGAAAGACACGTCCACGTGGGGTTGGGATATGTGGGACACCGCGAACCAATACGTTGCGATAGCCGACTATTCCGGGCTGATTCCGCTAATTCTGTTCATTGGGGTTTTGGCCTTCGCATTCCAGTTCGTAGGAAGAGGAAGAGCCGCGGCGGACTCCAAAGGCGATCGAACCACAGAACTGTTTCTGTGGGCGCTTGGGGCAACCTTATTTGCAAACGCGGTGGGATTCTTTGGGATTTCCTATGAAGAGCAGACCTTTGTGACCTGGTATGCGCTTCTGGCGGTGATCATTGCGAGTTCGCAGTCTGTCTCTGTCGCGGTACCCGAAACACAAGCAGAACCCGAACCCGTCAGGCTTCCGTGGCGAAAGCTGGCAATAGCACCCGGCGGGACCTCGAGACAGTCTTCTGCGTATGGCGCGATAAAGCGAAATTCCCTGCGGGGCCGTTCATAAGAAAGGTCAGCGACACTCCCTCACCGATGATTTCCGTCATTATTCCCGCTCATAACGAAAGCCTGGTGATCCGGCGGACTTTGCGGGCTATCACGGAACGCGCGCGCCCCCAAGAAATTGAGGTGATCGTCGTCTGCAACGGTTGCACGGACGACACCGCAGCGGTGGCCGCGGAGTTTCGACCTGCCGTGAAAGTCATTCAAACGTCCGAGGGCAGCAAACCGTTGGCGTTGAATCTTGGCGATCAAGCAGCTACCGGCTTTCCCCGGCTCTACGTGGATGCCGATGTTTTACTCACAATCGAAGCCATTCGCAAACTGGCAGCACGACTAGAGGACGGGAGTGTTCTTGCAGCCGCCCCAACAGCGGCACCGGATCTGGCGGGGTGTTCTTGGGCGGTACGCGCGACATACGAAATCCGATCACGCTTGCCTTCCGCTCGGGAAGGTATCGGCGGTTCGGGTGTCTATGGTTTATCAGAGGCTGGGCATCGGCGCATCGGGCAGTTCCCAAGAATTATTGCGGATGACGGCTACGTTCGACTGAGCTTCACACAAAACGAACGGGAAACGCTTGCCGACGTACATTCCACGGTTTTCCCTCCACGAACCATTCGGGATTTGATCGCTACCAAAACTCGGGCACATTACGGCACTTTTGAACTGGCACAAGTCTTCCCCGAACTCTTGAAGCGCCAGGGAAAGACCAATAATGATGCCCTGGTGGGACTGTTCAAATATCCATGGCTCTGGCATAAGTTATTCGTTTATTCCATCGTAACGATGGTCTCCCGCCATCGAGCACGGAAAGCACTTCGCCAGGGGGCACTTTCGTGGCAACGCGATGAGACGTCTCGAGTCGCTGTAGAGCAAAGCCACGCGGCAAGATAGGACCGGCAGATGACGATCGTGTTTGTGACCCTTGCTGTGGTTTTTCTAGGACTTACCGTCTATTTCTCTCCGTGGGTGTGGCGCCAGGTCCGCATGTCGAAGATCCGCCGGGCTATGGTCCGGAATCGCATGCTGGCACTCACGTTTGACGACGGGCCATCCGAAACTATGACCCCGCGCATTCTGGATTTGCTCCGACAGCACGATGTCAAGGCCACGTTTTTCTTACTCGGGGAGCACGCTAAGGAGCACCCGGAGCTCGCTGACCGAATCTTGCGCGAGGGTCATGATATCGGCTGTCACGCGGATCGCCACGTACATGCCTGGAAAGCGGCTCCGTGGAGTGCCATTGCCGACATCGAGGCGGGCTACCTGAGCTTGGCAAAATGGATGGGCGCCCAGGGGATGTTCCGTCCTCCGTGCGGCAAAATGACCTTGCCAACGCTTTTGTCCATTCGGCGCCGCGGAGCCTCGGTGTGGTGGTGGACAGTGGATTCCGGCGATACACATGACGTCCTGCCAATGCCCGAAGATATCGTGGATGCGGTGGTCCGCGAACACGGCGGGATAGTGTTGTTTCATGATTTGGAACGTTCCGAGGAACGGAATGCGTTCGTGCTGCAAACCACTGCTAAGCTGATAGAAGCAGCGAAAACCGCGTCTTTGCGAGTTCAGCCTTTGAGGAAAGTTCTTTCGTGACTTCGTCCACGGGCCAAACAAAAGTCCTGGCGGTTGCCTCCGGCGGAGGACACTGGGTGCAACTGCAGCGACTCGCACCCGCATTTGTCGACGCGGATGTTGCGTATGTGAGCATCACAGAAGCCTATCGACCTCAGGTAGCTCCGCACCGGTTTTATTGTATAAACGACGCCACGCGCTGGAACAAGGCCAGGCTGGTGCAGGCCGCTCTGCAGCTCGTTCCGATCATCGCCAAGGAAAAACCGGACGTGGTCATTTCCACCGGAGCGGCGCCCGGTTATCTCGCGATTTGTTTGGGAAAACTATTTGGCGCGCGAACCGTTTGGTTAGATAGCCTGGCAAACGTGGAACACCTGTCCCTATCAGGACGTCTTGTGAGACCCTTTGCGGATTTGTGGCTGACGCAATGGTCCCATCTGGGTAAGCCGGACGGGCCGCTATTCCGGGGGTCCGTCGTATGATTTTTGTGACCGTCGGATCCTCTGAGCCGTTTGATCGCTTGGTGCATGCCGTGGACGAGTGGGCCGAGCAAAGGGGAAGAACGGATGTATTTGCACAGATTGGGCGGTCAAATTATCAGCCAAAGCACATCGAGTGTTCGCAGTTTCTAGGCCCAAGCGAATTTCGAGAACGGTTTGACGCCGCAGAGTTCGTCGTAGCTCATGCAGGAATGGGCTCGATAATCACCGCATTAGAAATTGGAAAAACAATGGTCGTGATGCCGCGGCGAGCCCATCTTGGAGAAACTCGCAGCGATCACCAAGTGGCCACCGCGGATCGCTTTGGGCAGCAGGGGCACGTTCTGGTCGCGATGGACGAACACGCGCTATCGAACAAGCTGGATGAAGCTCAAACGGTGCTGACGACAAATCAAGTTGGGCCGACAGCATCTCCGTTGCTGATTTCAACCATCCGAAACTTCATCGAAAATCCGGCAGCGCTCGACCTAGAGACACGAAAACAGGGCGCAATTGCCTCGTTTATTCGCAAGATCGGTAAGAATCCGCCGCTGAAGTGAAAGGCCATGCTGCGTGGGCCGAGAAGGGTGTTAAATCCGCAGAATTTCCGGGGTGGCGTTGCTATGACGGACAAGCCTGCAAATACTGATTGGCCTAATAGTGCCGGCGTAGCAAGTGGAGGAAGTGTGTCGTCTGTGAAGACTACAAGCGAGGGTGCCCTCGCGCATACCATCGGGAAAAACACGATATTTGGCGTGCTGGCGCGCGTAACACAAGCCGCAACCCGATTAGTTACCGTGCCAGTAGTTATCGCCCATTTGGGCCTAGGAGGCTACGGCATCTGGGCCATCATCATGACCGCGGCGGCTTACATGCGCTTCGGAAGCATCGGGATCAAATCCGCATTCCAGAAGTATGTAGCGGAAGCAACCGGAAATGGCGACTACGAGCGAGCAAACCAACTACTGAGCACGGGAAGCGCAGCGATGTTGGGGCTCTCGCTCTTGTGCTTGGTGCCGATCTCGCTTTGCTCGCGCGCCTTAGCGCATGCAGTCGGAGTTCCTCCGGAGTTCTTGAGATCGGCGGCCGGGGCCATCTCGATGCTAGCCGTGATCATGGTTTTGTCGAATTTCGGAGCTGCGTTCGAAGCGATTATCATGGGCGGTCATCGCATTGACATCGCGCGAAAATTTACAACGATGTTCACGGTCGGCGAAGCGATAGGGATTATTGCCGTTCTGCACTTTGGATATGGACTGTTCGCCATGGCCGTCGTTATGGGAATTTCGGAAGTGGGATTCGTAGGGTGTTGTTACGTAGAAGCGAAGAAAGTGGTTCCACAGATCCACCTGGCAAGGAAATATGTGACACGGTCAGTCTTTCACGAACTGCTGCGATTCGCCGGTAGCTACCAATTAGTGAATATCATGGAAGTAGTTTATGGGGCGATCGTACCCATCGCGTTTCTGCGTGTATTTGGAGACGAAGCGGCGGGCGTTTATGCACTGGCGTATCGGCTGCAAAACTCCGCGCTGATGTTGCCAGATGCGTTTTTGCTGCCGATCCTATCGAGTGCGGCGTTGCTGTACAGTTCAGGAACAACAGAAAAGTTGTATCGATTGATTACGAAGGCGTTCAAAGTTACGCTGGCGTTGACTTTCTTTCCCCTGGCGTTCCTCGCGGTATTTGGCAATCGGATCGTGCTCGCTTGGACAGGACAAGCACCAGAAAAACTCGGGATTACCCTGCTGTGGCTTTGCGTGACAGGATTTTTCTGGTCATTTTCGATCCTGGCCCTGGTGTTGTACCGCTCGTCCGGACGAGCCCTCCACGACAATATTCGACAAGTGGTGAGAATTGTTATGCTGTTCTGTGTAGCAATCTCGGCCCCTAAATTGGGCTATGACAAAGTGCTGATTGGCCTCGCGTTTACGGAATTCGTAGGCATGGTTCTCATGCTGTTTGCGATCGAAAAAGCGTACCACGGCTTTGACGTGCGATCCCTTCTGCCAGACACCGTTAGACTTGTCACTGCCAGCTTGGTGACGCTCGCGTGTGGCTTCGCGTTGAGCTATTTGCCTGTGCATCTGGCCTCCAGCCATCGAATGCAAGCAACGACGCAACTGGCGCTGGCCGCAATCGGATGCGTTCTGGCGCTAGGACCCGCGCTCTGGTTCACGAAATCGATAACCAAAGAGGAACAAAAAGCGTTGGCGCGCACCTTAGTGCCAGGAAGCTTTCGGGCTGCCTAAGATCAATTCGGCTTCTACAAACTGGTCCCAGGTCTGGCAGCAAGCTAAAGGCGAACCTATGGAAGATCCTCTTCAGTTTTTTCCGCGGCTGCACACATGGCTGCACACCCGCTGGATTGGTTCCACCTATCCGTTTCGGAAATTTGGCCATGGAGTTTCGGTAACGCACTCGTGCGATATCTTGCGATCAATCGCACACGAGATTGCGATAGACGACAAGGTATATCTGGCGCCCGACGTGTGGCTCAATGTGGTTCCGGGTCCCAGCGGCCCAGAGCCCAAGATCACCATCGGCCCGAGGTGTGGCATCGGGCGTCGCTCGATGATCTCGGCTAAAAATCAAATTGTACTGGAGGATTTCGTGCTTTTTGCGCCAGGCGTCCTGGTCATGGATCACAATCACGAGTTTGCAGACATTTCTCAGCCGATTAGTACTCAAGGTGTGACTGAAGGTGGCAAGATCAGAATCGAGAAGAACTGTTGGCTGGGATTTGGGGCAGTTGTTTTGTGTGGGTCTGGCGAACTGGTGGTTGGACGCAACAGTATAATTGGAGCCAATTCCGTGGTCACGAGGAGTGTTCCTCCGTACAGCATTATGGCTGGAAATCCAGCGAAGCTGGTCAAGCGCTACGACGCCCAAAGTCAAAAATGGGTAAAGGCCAGCGAGTCAGCTCTGAGTTAACCCAACCATTTACGCCCTTCCATTTTGCGGCACCCGCCTGCGAGAATCACGCCTGCTTCCCTTCCCCCAGATGCGACAATTAGAACTCTGATGAACGCGTCAACGGCACCATTTCGCGATCTCGGCTCCTACTTGGCCCGGCTTGAGCAAACCGGGCGTCTGCGCCGTGTCTCCAAGCTTGTAAACAAAGATTGGGAACTCGCATGCGTGGCGCGATGGGCTCTGGAATCAACGCCAGAGCAGAATGCCTATGCGCTCCTGTTTGAGAACGTGCAAGGCCATTCCATGCCTGTGGCAGTAAATCTCTTTTCGACTCCCGACATGTATGCCACGGCTCTGGGAGTCCAGCCGGAAGAACTGCTCGAAACCTGGGCAAGAGCAATGGATCAGCCACGCAAACCCGTGGAAGTAGCGAGTTCACCTGCCTTTGAAGTTCTGCGCATAGGATCGCAGGTGAATCTGTTGGAGTTGCCGGCTCCGATTTGGACTCCAGGCCGCGACGGTGGACCGTATCTCTCCGCGGCTAGTGTCATCACAAAAGACCCCGATACCGGCATTCAAAATGTGGGCATCTATCGAATGCAAGTTCATGACGAAAGGCACGCCGGCCTTTCGTTCAGCGGCCGATTGCAACACGGGGCAATCCATTATGCAAAGTATTCGAAGCGACGAGAGGGCATGCCTGTAGCCGCAGTGATTGGAGCACCGCCGGCAGTGAGCTTTGCAGCCGCGGCAAAAACAGCGTATGGCGTCGATGAAATGGATATTGCAGGAGGACTTGCTGGAATAGCCCAGGAAGTAGTTCGAGGAAAAACCGTGGACCTGCAGGTTCCTGCCCAAGCTGAATGTGTCATTGAAGGATATCTGCGCGCCGGAGAAGAACGCGAGGAAGGCCCATTTGGAGAAGTGTTGGGGTACGTCGCTGGGTCTTCGCCAGCTCCATCGGTCGACATTACGGCGATCTATCACCGCGCGAATGCCATCCATCACGGATATGTACAGCAGATGCCACCTTCGGACGGTCACATGGTGATGGAAATGGGTTTTCTCGGGCCTCTCTGGCACCACATCACACGAAAGCAAAAACTAAAAGGGCTCCGCAATCTGGCGATCGCACGAGGAAGCGCCAGCTTGGCAGTCTTGGTTGCGCAAATAGAGCAATCAGCTACCTCCGAAAGCGGACAGATCGGGCGCGCACTTGCCAAATTCAACCTGGGCCAGAAGTTCATTTATCTGGTGGACGAGGATATTGATATTCGCGACCAGGAGTCGCTGAACTGGGCGTTGAGCACGCGGGTCGATCCCGAGCGAGACATTGAATTCATCAAAGACTTCCCCACTTTCCAGTATGATCCGTCGACGATATCCCGCGCGGCAAAAGACGGCAAACAACTGGCTTCTCCACCTTTTCCTTCGTCCGTTGCTATCGTGAATGCCACCGTTAAATGCCAAGTACCAGAAATCTCGCTGCCGGGGCGATCTGTCATGTATAAGGTGCTCGACAGTTGGAGCGAAACAGGGTTGCCAGCGACAACGCCACGGGAACGGCTCCGAAGATTACTGGAAACGCACGCAGATGCCTCGATAGATAAGCATTCACCCTCAGAAGACCACGTCACGGGAGGGAAGTAACCTTCGTGGCTTCCAGGAGGCTAACATTCACAACACCATGAATACGAACCGCTCTGATCCGAGCCAGATAGCGACAACTGCTGTCCTGCTACAGGATGTGCTGAGAAACGCGTCAGAAAAATGCGGCGAAGAAATAAGATTCGTCAGCGGAACGGAGCGGTTTTCCTATCGCGAAATTGAGGTGCAGTCGGACAGGCTCGCGAAACAGCTGATTGTGCGGGGAATCCAGCCGCGCGACCGCATAATCCTAGGTTTAGCAAACTCGGCAGCGTTCATTGTGGCTTGCTTCGCGATCTGGAAAGCCCGTGGTGTGGTGGTTGCGTTGGACCCCGCGATAAGGTCAACAAATTTGCAAAGCATTCTCGAACGGACCCAGCCCAGCGCACTTATCGCCACGAAAAGCCTGGGAGATCGGGTCCTGGAGATGTCTTCGGTATTGCCCTTCTTCAAAGCTTTCTTCCTTAAGGAAGGAAACAGCACCTCTGCCGAAGCCAATCAAGTCTCTATGGTTGCTCTGCAAGAGGCGCTCGCAAGTGATAGCCCGGAAGTCACGCTGCCATCGGGCGCCAGACCTGACGAAGTTGCAACGATCACATTTACGAGCGGCTCGACCGGTTTGCCAAAGGGCGTAATGCATACGCATGAAAGCACGTTGGCTTGCGCCTCGTTCACGCTGGACTTCTTGAAACTCTCGGAATCGGATGTCATGGTGATTCCACTGCCGTTGCATCACATCCTGGCGTTTCGCCGCTATTTGACGGCGTTCCTCGCCCGTTGCACGTGTTTAATCGCGTCCGATATTTTCGTGGCCCTGGCTCACTTTCCAGAGCTGCGGCCTACCGGGCTTGTGATGGTGCCTGCCGCGTGCAATATGCTAATCGACAGTTTCGCGCCCTTCTTTCGAGAGAACGGCGGTTCCCTGCGATATCTCGAAATTGGATCAGAACCTATGTCACCCGAGAGGCTGAGCGCTCTCCAATCTATTCTGCCTCAAGCGAACCTTCTCCTGACTTATGGCCTTACCGAAGGACGGGTAGGGTATCTCAAAGCCGGACCAAACGGGGTCTACAACCGCGTTCCGAGCGACAACGACGGATTGCATGTGAAGGTAATTGATAGCCAAGGGACGTTGGTGGCTGCGGGAGAGACTGGTGAAATTCTACTGCAGGGTTCCGGGCTGCTGAAAGGCTATTGGGGTGATTCTCAGGAAAACTTGGACCGGATCAAGCGCGATGGATTTCGCACCGGGGATATGGGCTTAAGAGAAGCAAACGGCGATGTCCAACTCATGGGCAGGATCGACGACATCTTGAAAGTGGGAGGGCACAAGATCAATCCACGGGAGGTCGAGGCGGTTTTGCAGCGACACCCGGCAATCGCCGAAGCCGTTCTGGTAGGGCTGGCGGATCCGAAGAAAATCATGGAAGCAAGACTTCACGCGTTTATCGTGCTTCGAACAGAAACGGTTCCGCCAGACGAAGAACTTGTTGCGCATTGCCGGAAACACTTGGAGCCGTATAAGGTCCCTGTCAGCTTCCAGGTTCGCAAATCGTTCCCCAAAACGTCCGTCGGAAAGATTCAACGTCATCTGGTGGCCCAAGAGGCACGAAAACAACAGGCCCCGGATTGACCTCTCTTCCGCAAACTCGTGAAACGGCACGAACGTCAAAACGCGCCGCAGACAATTCACAATCACCAAAAGTTCTGGGCTGATGATTTCGGGGAGCTATGAGGCTTTGCGGCGGGCGGCGGACTGTGCGCAGGAATACTGTGACGAGCCATTCCGGGAGTCTCCGAGAAATTTCTCGATGAGGGATTTGAAATGCTGACGTTCCATCTCCGTCAGGTGCGACATTGCATCGAGATGCCGGTTCAGTAGTGCTTCCCGTTTGTGTTCCGCTACTGCGCGAATCTCCGCGAACGCGGAACAGGCGGCAACGCCAGCTTGCCAGCGCATAAACGCATCAATCTGTTCCTCAACCAATCCCACGGCCCGCGGAATTTCTTCTTCGCGGGCTTTTTTATTGTGTTCCACAATTTCCGTTAGTCCGTCAATATCGCTCAGGTGCACGCCGGGAATGTTTTTCACGTCGGCCGCGACGTTGCGAGGTACACCAAGGTCCATGATGATCAGGGGGCGGCTTTGCCGGGCGGCCATCGCCGCTTCTACGATCGGGCAGGTCAGAATTGGCTCAGGAGCCAGAACAGAAGTAACAATCAAATCAGGCCAATCCATGGATTCCGGCAATTGCTCCCAAGGCAGAACCTCGCCGCCGTACCGGGTCACCAGTGCTTTCGCGTTGGCTAGAGTGCGATTGAGAACACGGAATTGCGGGACGCCGCGATCACACAAGTGTTTCACCACTTGTTCGCTGGTCGCACCCGCGCCAATGATCAGCACGCGTTGGTTTTCCAGATTGCGCAGCAGAGACTCCGCGAGTTTCACGCCGGCGAAGGCGACAGACATGGGGCGGGTGGCGATCTGTGTTTCGGTGCGAATGCGCTTGCCGACTTCGAGTGCCGACTGGAACAAACGGTTGAGCACACGGCCGGTGGAGCCGTGGTCCATGGCCACGCGGTACGCTTCGCGAACCTGTCCCAGGATTTCCGATTCTCCCAGGAGCATGGAATCCAGACCCGCGGCCACACGATAGAGATGGCGAACCGCCTCGCGATCCCCATGGCGATATAGCGAGGAACGCATTTCCTCGGGAGAAATCTGGTGATAGGAGCCCAAAAACAGTTCCATCGCGCAAAGCGTTTCCGCGGCGCGGTCTCGGGTCACACCATAGATTTCGGTGCGGTTGCACGTAGAAAGAACGAGAGTTTCCTTGAGGACGCCTCGGGCACGCAACTGGTCCGCGGCTTCACAGGCCTGATCGACGCGAAACGCCAGGCGTTCGCGCAGTTCGATGCTTGCGGTTCTATGGCTGACTCCAATGAGCGCGATTTCCATGATCGCTAGTGCGTAGCCTTTCCGTCGTTCATCTGGCTGGTTGCTTCGCATAGGGCGTTTCGCCGACGACGATTTTGTTGCCGGGAGACACGCAATGGGCCAGGTCGAATCAGAGCACCGGGGGGACAGCCGGGGCGGATAGACTCCAACTTACTTCAACTCCTTCGCAACATCCTTTGCGAAATAGGTGATGATAATGTCGGCACCCGCTCGCTTCATGGAGGTGAGTGCTTCCATCATGATCAGTCTCTTGTCCAGACGTCCGATGCGCGCAGCCGCATCAATCATGGCGTATTCGCCACTGACGTTGTAGGTGGCCAAGGGCATTTGGAATTCCTTCTTGGCGCGGTAGACGATGTCGAGGTAATAGAGCGCCGGCTTGACCATGACGATGTCAGCGCCTTCCTCGATGTCCAAGGCGATCTCGCGCATGGCTTCATCGGAGTTGGCGGAATCCATCTGGTGAGTTTTCTTATCGCCGTGAGAAAGAGCGGATTGCGTTCCCTCTTTGAAAAACGGATCGTAAAGTTTCGATGCGTATTTTGCCGAGTAGGCCATGATCGGGGTGTTCGTGAAGCCATCGCCGTCGAGCGCCTCACGTAAAGCACGGATCTGCCCGTCCAGCATCGCGGCCGGCGCGACCATGTCACTGCCAGCCTGGACGTGGGAAAGCGCGGTTTTCGCCAGCACTTCCTTGGATTCGTCGTTGATCAGGTAACCGCTCTCGTCCAGGATCCCGCAATGGCAGTGCGGCGTGAACTCGCACAAGCAAACGTCGGTGACCACGAGAAGTTCGGGCACATGTTTCTTCAGAGCGCGCACCGTTTCTTGAACGATCCCATTGGGAGCGTAAGCCCGCGAGGCTTTCAGATCCTTCTCGCTGGCGTCTGGTACACCGAATAACAGGATACCCGGAATGCCCAAATCCCGGATCTCTTTGGCTTCCTCAATCAACTTGTCCACGGAAAGATGATAATTCCCGGGGAGCGAGCTGATTTCGCGCTTGATGCCATGCCCGGGCACGACGAAGAGCGGCAAAATCAAATCGTCAATAACAACAGCGTTTTCCCGCACCAACCGGCGGAACCGGTCGTTCTGGCGCAGACGGCGTAAGCGCCGCGCAGGAAAACCGCCGCTGTTTTGCGCCGGTTGCACCCGCTGCGTGAGTCCATCTTCAACCACAGTTACGACAGTTTTAGTATTCGCAGTCATGTTTTTTAGCTCGCTATTGTTGAAACTGAATTCGAACTTGGTTCGGGTTTTGCAACAAAGAAAGGCAGTATTTTGCCACTCGCCGTGGCGATGGGCAGCTCTCTGACAATCTGCACCATATTCGACTGTTTCCACATTTCGATGCCGGATTGCGACCAGGATTCCGGACTATCTTCCGCTCGCTTCAACAGGTTCAAGAAGCATTCCAACACCTTGGCATTGTCGATAGCGCCGATGCGCGGACTGACCATCATCTGCAGATGCGTCAAACCTCGCGCGTCTTCCTTTTCGACGAGTTGGTAGTCAGTGCTTCGTCCGCCGAACCGTTCCGGGAGTTCCCGCTCGATGATGCGGACAAAGTCCGTGTCCACAAAGGTCACACCCTCGCCAGTCAGCTTTTCATAACTCCGTATTCCACTCAGGTGGGTAGTGAATCCGACTTGGCCGAACATGCAATTGCAACTGCCCTCGCGCAGATTGCCGTAATCACCCATACCCACGTTTAAAAGCAACTTCGGCGATTCGTACAGCAGAGTCGTAAAGAGGTAAGAATCGACGAAGAGATCGGAATGGGGAACACTTTGCCGGTGCGAAATGATGGCGGTGGTGTCTTTGTAGAGGTGGCAATGGTCGCTTTCCGAATGGATTTGGTCGCAACCTGCCGCGATGACGCCGGCTTCGGAAATCCCATAAACGCAAACCGGCGAAGCTCCCATGTTCTCGATTTCTTTACGCTTTTGCGGCGTGAGCGGTTCGCCGGTGACGAAGAACTTGGTCCCCTTGATATTCAGATTGTTATCTGCGGCGGCGATGCACACTCGGACTGCGGAGGAGGCAAACGTGTAGACCACACATCGTCCATGTTGTTGCACGGCTTCCGCCGCCCACTGTGCAACTTTCAAGGCGTCGTCAAGAGGAACGAATTCAGGCTCAGCCAATGGGCAGCCATGCATCTTGCCCAGTGTGAAGATTAATTTTGTCCCCCACTTCTTTTCCCAGTTCACGTTCAAACGGTCTTCTGGAACCTGGGAGAACCACTTGCGTGCCGGGTTTCCGATTTCGGCAAAGCGTAAACTGGAATTGATGCCGGGTGCACCGGGAAAGATGGGGAACCAGTTGGCAATCGGCGCCTGCAGGCAACCGTGTACGTTCAATAGCACCGCATCATAAAGGGACCGTTGGTATAAATAATCGAAATCTACGCGAACCCGTGTGCCTGCACTGCGGGTAGCCCCACTGCGAACTTCGTAAACGTAGGACAGGAAGGGGTTGTCAAACATGCCTTCTTGGCACCAGAACTCGACTCCATCGCGGACCACCGGCACTTTGCCCTTAAATTCGTCGACGCTGAAGTACACGCCTTCGCTCTCAAGCTTGCCCAGCGAGCCTTCGATACCCTCGTTGGCAACCCATTCCTTTAGGTCGCTAAAAGCGATCTTCTTGGGTTCGAGGAGTTTAAGGTAGGGGCTGGGGCTATAGCGGAAAACTCCCTTTTCCATGAAATTCAGGAAATTCTCGTCTCTTTCGGCCACGCGTTTTTGGATAGAGCCCTGTGCCAGTGCCACAGCCTCGTCGGGTGTCATCCGCTGTTTGGCGAAGCGGCGAAAGCCTTCAATTAAGCGGTGATACTTTTTCATCGAGCTTTGGCCGGAATACTCGCCGGCCGCTCTCCTTCAATTTTCCCGTTTAGGTGCAGTCGTCTCGTTCGTGGCTCTACAACAGGAGGGAGCACCTTTAGGACCAAAGTAGATTTGCAAGAGCCCAGCTAACGTCATAACTTTCAACAGGATAGGCAATAATTAGAACGGTGTCGCGAATGGTACAGGCATTCCACCGGGGAAAAAGTGGAAATATCTTTCCCTACGCTTGGCGCCTACGAGAAAGAGCGAGACCTATGGTTCTTTTTGTAAATATAAGTTTCTAAATAAGTTACGACTAACCAGGCTTCGCCAAAGCCATACACCCAACACCGTTCCAAGCGTATTTGTAATAACGTCCGTTAGCCCGGACACCCGTTGAGGCAGGAATCCCTGCAGGATCTCAATCCCGAAACTTAGGCTGGCACCCGCCAGAATGGTAATCCCTGCAGCCTTCGACGCAAATCGCGTCCAGCTCAAATAGGCATAGCAAACCAAGCCAAAAGGCATAAATCCAACGATGTTTCGGACAACATCGGCGACGTACGATCTGCTCCATTCGAATTCGTTCCAAGGCAGCGTCAGAAAGGCCTGCTGGGGCACTTGAAAATAGTTTGGAATATGCATTTCCGTTCCTGCGGGGACGTCATTGCCAATGACGTTTCCACTGCGTTCGGTAAAGCGGTACCTGGCTATAAGGCCTTGGGGGTCCGACGAGAAACTGCCGCCGATCCAGGAATCAAAACCGTTTTGAACGTCGGTCGAGGTAAACTCTTTCGAGTAAATAGCGAATCCGTAGAGTTCGCCCTCCCAAGGCTCCGGCCACACGGCTGCCGAGCCGATGGCCAGCCGCCCATCCAGATCGCTGGTTGTGAATCGAAAGTCCGGATAAGTTTCCTTCCATTTCCCATTGATATAAACCGCAGTGCCCTGCCTCCCGGAGGAGATCGTGACCAGCGCCCGCACTCCGTGCGACAACCCTCCCTCGAGATCGACCTTTCGATGCTTCAGAATTCCGTCTTCGGTCCGCCATTGGTGGGAAATGATTAAACCTCCATGATATTGGCGAATCCGAAACTGATAGGGCATGTGTGGCTGAAAAAAATCGAGGATGGTATAGGTGCCCCAGGTTTCATAAGGCCTCAAGTACAACTCGAGGGTAACAGGTCGACCCGGATCCGAAACAATGGGGACTGCGGTAAGCACCAAACCATTCCTGGTTATCCTGACGCCGTTGGAGTTGAGTAACCACATCACCCGATTCTGTGGAAAGGGATTGAACGGCCACAGCGTACAAAGCAGGATTCCCAGGGTGACGCAAATTGAAGCAGCGCCGAAAGCGGTTTTGGTCCGATTCTTTATCACACGATCTTCTTCATCTGTAGTTTTAGTGCTTAATCTGAAGCAAATCGCGAAGCGAGTGGCCAGCGCGATCCTTGTCAGACAATATCGGTTCGCCGTTTAGCGGCCAAGCGACGTCGACCTCAGGATCATTCCACACCAAGGTACGTTCTGCTGCTGGAGCGTAGAAATCCGTGACTTTGTAACTGACATCGGCCACTTCCGAACAGGTGTAAAACCCATGGGCAAAACCAGGGGGGATCCAGAGCATCCGCTGCTCTCTGGAAGAAAGCAAAAGGCCGACCCACTTGCCGAACGTGGCTGAACCGATGCGTATATCAACGGCCACGTCGAATATTTCTCCTTGTAGGACCCGAACCAATTTGCCCTGCGGATGTTCGATCTGATAATGCAAGCCGCGCAGTACACCCTTGATCGAGTGAGATTGGTTGTCTTGGACGAAATGCGAGTTCAGGCCCAACTCTGCAAATTTCCTCTCGTGATAGGTCTCCAGAAAAAAACCCCGCGCATCTGCATAGATTGCGGGCTCGATCGTGAGTACCTCGGGAATATTCGTAGATAGGATTCGCATACGGATAGGGTTCTCCAAACAGGTCACGATTTGCTCAATAGTTGCAAAACTTTTCCTTAGCACCAAATTCCACACAGGTAGTTCTTGGAATTTGCGAAGAATGCGAGTATAACTCAGCCAAATACTTGTCCCCAATTTCTTCGGTTCCGAAATTCCAGTTGCAGAGACCTGGCATCACTGTCGGACAGATTTGAGGAATGTCTCAGTAAAATAGCAATGACTTCCTACTCCACTATACGCTCTGAAATCCTCCGCGATTATTACGGCATGAGTCCGGCTCTGGTGAGTCTCCGAGAAGCGCATTTTGATTCGGAATCGCCGGAGGGCTTTTTCCGCTATGGGCCAGAGCTTGTCTGCTATGGAAAATGCGCAAGCGGATGCGCGACCGACATTGCGCTCGCCGGCCGGTATGATGCAGCCAATTCGGTCGGAGTTCGCGATTCGTTAGCGGAAATACCTTTTCAGTTTTCTAGCCTGATCCACAACATGCGGATGGAGCGTTATTTCGGGCAGTTGAAGCAGCGCACCAAGGACATCGCCAAGTATCCCCGGATGCGAAAGTTGTACTACGGGGCGCGGGAGTTTCTTCCGGTCGCGCTCCGCCGCCATCTACAAAAATCCTACTTTAAAGACTGGCAGAAGATCCCCTTCCCAAACTGGCCGGTAGATTTCACGGCGGACCTGTTGCACGAAGAGTTTCTGAAACTGGCAATGAAATCCAACGGTCTGAAACAAATGCCGTTTATTTGGTTTTGGCCGGAGGGCGCGAAATCTTGCCTGATTCTGACGCATGATGTGGAAACCGAGGCGGGCCGGGATTTTTCCTCGAAGCTTATGGATCTCGATCAAGCCCATGGTTTTCGGGCTTCGTTCCAGGTGATCCCCGAGAAACGCTACCAAGTGCCGTGGAAGTATTGGAATGAAATTCGCGGTCGCGGTTTCGAATTCAACATTCATGACCTGAATCACGATCGCTATTTGTTTCAGGACAGGTCGGAATTCCAACGCCGAGCGAAGCTGATCAATGGCTATGCCAAAACCTATGATGCACGCGGGTTCCGAGCGGGAGCCATGTATCGCAACCAGGACTGGTTTAGCTCACTCGATTTTTCTTATGACATGTCCGTGCCGAATGTGGCGCACCTGGAGCCGCAACGAGGCGGATGTTGCACCGTCATGCCGTATTTTGTCGGCAAAATCCTGGAACTACCCCTCACCACCAGCCAGGACTATTCCGTCTTCAACATTCTGGAACAATACAGCACCGCACTATGGGAGAAACAAATTTCACTCATTTTGAAGAGAAATGGGCTGATCACGATGTTGAGTCATCCAGACTATCTGATCGATTTGAAACCGCGCGGGGTTTACGACGGTTTGCTGGGACATCTTCGCAAAATGTGTGATCGCGAGAACGTCTGGCATGCCTTGCCCGGTGAAGTCGATCAGTGGTGGCGAGCACGAAAGCAAATGAAAATCATCGACACGGGCAACGGTTGGAACATTCAAGGGCCAGAATCTCACAGAGCGCGTTTGGCCTTTGCGGTTCTGGACGGGGACCGCCTTACCTATATCATTGCGAGTCCCACTCCCGTTGCACCCGATACCCGCTTGACGGAGACTGGGTCGCCCCTTCATGCCTCATCATCAACGAAGAAGATAGGCGAAGACGAAACGGGCGCGAAGCGGGGTCCCGCGGTCGCGCTTCAACATAAGCGGAGTGGCAGGGTTTTGCACTAGCTCGATTCGAATAATGAGTCTCCCGTTAAAAAAACCAAGCAGTGAATAGTTGATAGTGAATTCATTTGATTTTCCAGGAAAGAAATTGCAAGGTTTTGGCGCGAGGAGCGCTGAAATCTTGCAATTTTATTTTGGGGAGAACGGATGAAACCGAGGGTGAAACCGCAGGACAGTGGTGTGGAAGAACTGTTTCGGGCGAAGCTGAAAAGCATAATCAACTTGCGCCATGAACTGGTGCGGCTCGGTGATTTGATCGATTGGGCGCGGCTGGAAGCGCACTTTGCGCCGTACTACAGCGAGGCCGGGCGACCGGGGTTGCCGATCCGGCTGGTGGTGGGGTTGCACTTGCTGAAGCATATCGAGGGGTTGTCGGATGAAGCGGTGTGCGAGCGCTGGGAGCGCGATCCGTACATGCAATATTTTTGCGGCGAGGAATATTTTCAGCATTCGTTTCCGCTGGAGCGTTCCGGCATGACACACTTTCGCCATCGGGTAGGCGAGCAGGCACTGGAAATGTTGCTACAGGAAACGCTGGCAGCCGCGCACCGTGGTGGAGCGCTGAGCGTGAAAGCGACAGAAGCAGTGGCGGTAGACACCACGGTACAGGAGAAAGCGATCGCCCATCCGACCGAGCACGGGTTGCTGCTGACGGCCATCGAGCAGTTAGGCGCGCAAGCGAAGAAGAGTGCATTGCGTTTGCGGCAGTCCTACGTGCGGGTGGCGCGGCGTGCGGCGATGAAAACAGGACGTTACCTGCACGCGCAGCAAAAGAAGCGGGCGAAGAAGCAGGTGAAGTTCATGCGCGTGCGTTTGCGGCGTTTGCAGCGCGACATACGACGCAAGATGGCGGCGGCTTCTGGCTTAGCGGAGCGGCAAATGAAACGGCTGGAGATCGCGCTGGCCAAGGCTTGGCGTATTGCGCAGCAGCGGCGCGGCGATCCGGGTTACCTCTATTCCTGGCATGCGACGGAAGTGGAATGCATCAGCAAGGGCAAAGCGCGTGCGCCGTACGAGTTCGGCTGCAAAGTTTCCCTGGCCACCAATCTGCATCCGGCCAAGGGTGGACACTTCATTCTGCATGCGCAGGCGCTGCACGGAAATCCGTACGACGGCCACACCCTGGCGGCCGCACTGGAAGACATGCGCAAAATCGTGGGACGCGCGCCGCAACGTGTGGCCGTCGACCAAGGATACAAGGGTCATCGCATCACCCTGCCACACACGACGGTTTACATCACCGGACAGAGACGCGGTGTGACGGAAAAAATCAAACGATGGCTGAAACGCCGCGCCGTGGTGGAACCGGTCATCGGTCACGCGAAAAACGATGGACTGCTCGGACGTAACTGGCTGGGAGGCCGCGCTGGTGACCGCTCGAATGCGTTGTTGGCCGCCGCCGGCTTTAACCTCCGGCAACTTCTCCGTTTCCTGAAACGCATAAAGCTTTTCTTGTGCCCGTTTCTGCGGGCCCTATTCGCTGCTCTACTGCCGCA
>Ga0335073_10004700_pt1 | contig 19108 bp, 17 predicted proteins | sample Lox_Sample_22_FD_207093 | JGI IMG/M metagenome (GOLD analysis project Ga0335073, IMG submission 207093) | Soil microbial communities from Loxahatchee National Wildlife Refuge, Florida, United States - Lox_Sample_2.2 | ecosystem: Environmental > Terrestrial > Soil > Wetlands | place: USA... | reverse complement strand
GATCACCGCCGACAATGTCGTTGTTGAGAACGCCCTCGATGTCCCAGCCTTCGGCTTTCGCCATCTTGGCGAAGTGTGCGCTGCCATACAGTCCCTGCTCTTCGCCGGCGACGGTCAGGAAAATGATCGTGGCGGGAAAGCGATGCTGGCTCAGCACCCGCGCGCATTCCAGGCTTACGGCGGTGCCGCTGGCATCATCATTCGCGCCGGGCGCGGCATCTGTCGCGTTGAGTGGATCGCTGTTGCGCGAATCGTAATGCCCGCTGACGATGTAAATGCGGCCGGCGTTTGCGGGATCCGTGCCACGTAGCACCGCATAAATATTGGTGATTTTCGTCGGCTGGGGAACGCGCGGGCTCGGCTCTTGAACGAACTCGTCGGTTTTGACTTGGAGGCAATCGCCGCATGCGCTGGAGTATTTCTGGAATTCGCCGCGGATCCATTCGGCGGCGGCGTTGATGCCCCGACCGCTGCTCGCCGGTATAGTGGAAGAAAGCGTTTGCCGGGTATAGAAGCTGGTAAGCTTCTCGATATTTTGCTGAATGCGTGTGGCCGAGACCGCGGCGAGCGCGGCGGCGATCTGCGGATCGGGTGCCGCGACCGGTGCACCGGTGCCGGGCATCGCCGGTGAAGCAACCGTCAGGGATGCGGCCATCATCACACCCGCGATTCCGGTCAAGACTGCCGATCGAGCGTTCATGAAAGTTGCGAAACCTCGGCATTCGGGCGGCGTCTATAACTTGACGCTGCCGCAAAGAGATTCTAAATATAAATGCACGGACGGCGTGACCAGACCCGATCCGGCGGCCAACGGAGGCAATTATGGTGATCTGTCCTGAATGCGAGAGCGATCTGGATATTGAGGAGGATGAGGTAGACGAGGGCGAAATCGTTTCCTGCCCCGAGTGCGGCAGCGACTTTGAGGTGGTTGCGGTCGAACCGCTGGAGTTGAGCCGCGTCGAGGGCGAAGACGAGGAAGAGGACGAGGAAGAAGACGAAGAAGAAGAGGAGGAGGAGTATTAGTTGCGCCGAAGGGGAGAGATCCGCGCCTGCTGTGCTGTTCTTTTTTGCTTCCTGGTCATGGGTCCGTCGCTCGCACGTCCGCAAAGTTCCAGCAATTCTCATAGTAAAGATTACGCACTGATTTACGGCACGGTATGGGGACCGGACGATCAACCGGTCGCGGGCGTTCCTATTAAAATCCGACGCGCGACGGACAAAAAGCCGAAATGGGAACTCCACTCCGACAACAATGGCGAGTTTGCGCAGCGCGTCCCGCCCGGCGGCGAAGATTACATCGTTCAGGCTGACATAAAAATGCCGAAAGGCCAGCCCAAGCCGGAGACCAAGGTCCACATCGACAACGACGAGCGTCAGGACATCAGTCTGCACCTCACAAAAGAGGAACTCTCACACAAGTGAAGGGTGAATTACAAACTATGAACAGGGTCTTAGGTGTGGCGCTGCTGGTCTTGGTGGCACTGAGTTGTAGGGCGCAGTTGCAGATTCCTCTGGGAGGTTCGCCGGCAACGGGAGGCAGTCACAAGGGCCAGCGCATCACCTCGCGCACCCTCACTGGCACCGTACTCGACAAGAGCGACAAGCCGATCAGCGGCGCCGTCGTCTACCTTACGAATACCAAGACGCTGGTGATGAAAAGCTACATCACCGAGACCAACGGCACGTATCGTTTTCCCGAGCTGTCGCCGAATGTGGACTACGACGTCTACGCGCAGAGGGAAGGCAAAAAGAGCAATACCAAGACACTCAGCCAGTTCGACGACCGTCCCGAACCGAACATCAATCTCCAGATTGATATGAACAAGGCGAACAAGTGAAGCCGACGAGCTGAATAACAAGGCCGCCATCCCCGGCGGCCTGGTTGCAATCACTCGCTTGCGAATTGTTAATTATTCTCGTTGCTGGCGCGCTTCCACGACATGAACTCGCCGATGGTGGAACCGCTGCCCGAGGAACTTGCGGCCGGAGCCTTGTAGGACTCGACATCGGCGCGCGTTGCCTCTTCGGCGCTCACTGCGCGAATGCTGAGGCCGACCTTCTTCTCTGCCGGGTTCATCTTGATGATCTTGAACTCGTGCTCCTGGCCGGGCTCCAGCTTGATGGGAGTTCCGTGCGCGTCCACGGCTTCGGAGTTGTGGCACAGTCCCTCGACGCCGTCGGCGATCTCGACAAACGCGCCGAAGCTCGCCAGCCGCAGCACCTTGCCGTGAATCACGTCGCCGACGCGATGCTGTTCGAAGAACGTGTCCCATACATCGGGCTGAAGCTGCTTCACACCGAGCGACAAACGGCGCTGGTCGGGCTCGATCGCCAGCACGATCGCCTTCAGCTTGTCGCCTTTCTTCAGCACCTCGGAAGGATGCTTCACGCGCTTCGTCCAGCTCAGGTTGCTGACATGGACCAGCCCGTCGATACCGTCCTCAATCTCGATGAAGGCACCGAAGTCGGTAAGGTTGCGGACCTTGCCCTCCACCACAGTTCCGACCGGGAATTTCTCGTGCAGCGTCTCCCAGGGATTGCTTTCGAGCTGCTTCAAGCCAAGGCTGATGCGACGCTCGGTGGGGTTCACGTTCAGCACGACCGCTTCCACCTGATCGCCAACGTTGACCATCTTCGACGGATGCTTCATCCGCTTTGACCACGTCATCTCGCTGACGTGCACCAGGCCTTCGATGCCCTGCTCCAGCTCGATGAACGCGCCGTAGTCGGTGACGCTGATGACGCGGCCGCGAACGTGCGCGCCGATGGGATAACGCTCGGCAGCGTCGAGCCACGGGTCAGGCGTAAGCTGCTTGAATCCCAGCGAAACGCGCTGTTTGTCGCGATCGAACTTCAGGACCTTCACCTGGATCTGATCGCCGACCTGCACCAGGTCACGCGGATGCGTCAGGCGTCCCCAGGACATATCGGTGATGTGCAGCAGGCCATCGATGCCGCCCAGATCGACGAATGCGCCGTAATCGGTCAGGTTCTTCACCGAGCCGGTGAGGATCGAGTCCTCGTGCAGGTTCTCCAGGGTTTTGCCGCGTTTTTCGGATTGCTCTTCTTCCAGCAGCTGCTTGCGCGAGACCACGATGTTGCCGCGCTTCTTGTTCAGCTTGATGATGCGAACTTCGATCTCATGGCCTTTCATGCCATCGAGATTACGTACCGGGCGCAGATCGACTTGTGAGCCGGGCAGAAACGCGCGCGCCCCCATGATGTCTACCGTCAATCCGCCTTTGATCCGGTCAATCACCTTCGCCTTCACCGCGGCCTTGTCGTTGAAGGCCTTCTCGATCTCGTCCCAGGCCTGCAGGCGCTGCGCCTTCTGGTGGGAGAGATTGATGTAGCCCTCTTCGGTGTGGCCGGGCTCGCGCATCACGGCGATCTCGTCGCCGCGCTTCAGCGAAACATTGCCCTCGTGGTCCTGGAACTCGGCCACCGGGATCACGCCTTCGGACTTGTAGCCGATGTCGACAACGACATACTGCGGCGTGATCTTCAGGACCGTGCCGGACACGATCTGGTCTTCATTGAGCGCGGCTTCCGTCTGGGCCTGCTCCTGCTCGAACGATTCGAGAGCGCTGGCGAAGTCCTCCATCGAGGGCTCCTTTTCGGCGCGCGGAGCGGCGGTAATCTCGGCAGCCGGTGTAGGCTGGGATGCCGCGTCGGTTTGAGGCTGGGCAGCTGCTTCGGGCTGGTGCTGTTCAGCGGATTGGGTTTCGGGCTGCTCGGCAGCGCCGACTTCTTGGGTTTGGGTGGTCGGGGCGTTGTGGGTTTCTTCGAAGGACATGGGTTACGTACGCACACTCGCACGCTCTGAGAGCGCCGAGAGCCTGTGATAAAACGGACTGCTGGCTTGACTCTTCTGGTGTGATTGTCCCGCTCAAAGCGGGTTTGAACAAACCCAGCGGCCGGATCCGTTGGAGCGGGCTGCGCTTCCAGGGAACTCTTCGACTATAGCAATGGGCGGAAGCACTGTCAAACGTCGAAATGCGGCGGCGGCACTGATTTTGAAGGGTTTTTCCGATTTTTAACCTTCCGCGCAAGGGCCTCGCTCACAGCCCTGCGTGATAGGAAAAATGCCGCTGGCCGGAAATTTTCAGCTCTACGCCAACCGGTAAAAACTAAGTGAGGCATCGCCCTGATCGAGGCGGCGATTGCGCACCAGCGCCCCAAAGCGCTCGCCGGGATCGAACTGCTTCTCATGCTCGGCAATGACTGTGCTCGACGGCTGCAATAGGCGCGATTGCGCCAGATATCCCAGGGTCTGATCATAGGCGCCGCGGCGCTGATAGGGCGGATCAAGAAAGCAGAAGTCGCAGACCACGCCCGTCGTCTCCAGCAGCGGCAGAGCTTTGGACATCTCGCGCTCGTGGAGCTCGTATCCGGCATCGATGCCGAGCGCGGCAAGGTTTTCGCGCAGCAAACGCGCGTGCTTCTTGGCCGATTCGACGAAGAAGACCTGACGCGCGCCGCGGCTCAGGGCCTCGATGCCGACCGCGCCGGTTCCCGCAAAAAGATCGAGCCAGACGCTGTCTTCGAGATTTCCCGCCGCGGAAAGGATGTCAAACAGCGTCTCGCGCAGGCGGTCGCTGGTCGGACGCAAGTCGAGCCCGGGCAGCGAGTGCAAAATCCGGCTGCGAAATTTTCCCGCAATGATGCGCATACGATGACCAGACAGCCAGCTTCAGAACCAATGTAATTCAGAGGCGAATAGCGCGTTGGAGGTTTAGGATTGGCAGCCTCGTGACGGGGGCGCGGCCGGCGGAGCGCCGGCGCAGGGGCGGATGGGAACCCCTACTGTAGTGCCGGCAGTGCTTCGACTTCCGACTGATACTGCTTGGCACGCTTAAGGAATTCGTCGTACGCGATCGCGTTTTTCAATCCGAGTTCGTCAAGCCCTTGGACCATCTCCTCGTAAGACGGCGCCTTGTTCTCCCAACTGGCAACGTTCTCCATGAAGCTGACGCCTTTGCCGTTTACGGTGTTGGCGATGATAACCGTCGGCCTGCCCAGTACCGGCACGTTCTTTGCCTTCTGGAGTGCCGCTACAACCTGCCTCATGTCGTTTCCGTCGATCTCGATAACCTCCCAGCCGAAGCTCTGATACCGACTGCACAATGGCTCGACATTCGTCACATCGTTCGCCCAGACGTCGATTTGCCGGCGATTGCGGTCGATGATGCCGACGAGGTTGTCGAGCTGGCAGCGCGACGCCTCCATTGCCGCTTCCCCGATGTTGCCTTCCTGCTGCCCGTTGTCGCCCATGATTGAGAACACCATGTGCTCATCGCCGTCGAGTTTGCCCGCAAGCGCCATACCCACGCCGATGCTGAGTCCCTGGCCCAGCGATTCGCTGGCCACCTCCACGCCCGGCAGCTTGAGGCGGTGGGGATTTCCCTGAAAGGGTGAGTAGAGTTCGCGCAGCGTAACCACATCTTCAATGGGAAAGTAGCCGGCGAAGGCGAGGCCGAGATAAAGCGCGGGCATTTTCCGTCCGGCCGACCAGATAACGCGGTCGCGATGCGGCCACTCGGGATTGTTGGGATCGTGGGTGATGACCCTGAGGTAGAGCGCGGCGACGATCTCTATCATCGAGAGCGTGCCGCCGGAATCTCCGGAGCCGGCGGCGCAAAGCGCCACCAGGTCATAGCCGCGCATCAGGCGGGCGGCTTGTTCGAGTTCATCGATGGAAAAGTCGCGCACCACGGCTTTGGAAAAGGCGTTGATGAGAGGCATGGGAAATCCGAGCAACTAGCAATTGGCAATTGGCAAAATGCAACCTCCGATCCAGTTCTCGCCCAGTCGCCGACAAGTTTGCGACTGCTGGCCCAAGCGCCAAAGTTAAAGTCCGAAGAGCGTATTTGTGTTAGCCACGGGCGTTAGCCCGCGCTTGGCAGCTCTCAATCTGGAGCCGCGGAACGGCGACGGGGCATCGGAAGCGGCTGGGGCCCTCCCTGCTCGGCCTGCTGGGGGCTAACGCCCGCAGCTAACCCAGATAGCGCCCGTTCCGGGCTGTCCTGCGATCGAAATCTGCAATCGAGCGCTCGTCGCAAACCGCAAGCCGCAAACCGCGAATCGCTAATTGCTGTTTCAGGCTAAGCTGCAGTAAACATCGGGTCTGTGAGGGATATCACTTGCTCTTGTGACCGCGTTTGATCACCGCGCGCCCGTCACCTCTATGCTAAGGTAGGCGCATCGTGGCGCAGCATCTGCTCTTCGTGTTTCTCGCGGTCATCGCTCCTGCCTGGGACTTCTACGACACTCGGCGGCTGAAGAAGAATCCCGGTTCGCGACAGAAAATCGCCTACTACAAGACGGTATGCGCTTGGCTGTGGATCGCCAGCGGTGTCGCAGTGCTTACCACGGGATTTCAGCAACTCTTCACCATCATCGCGGGGCCGGCCGACGCGGCCTGGCTATTCGGACACGCCTGGGTGCGATTTCTGGTAGGCGCGGTCATCGCGCTGTTCACGGCGCTCGTGCTGCTGCCGTACGTCACCGTCGCATTGAAGAAGCTGAAGAACAAGCCGCGGACCTATCGCGGCGCCGACGCAATGAAGTCGCTGGACTACTTTTTCCCCGCAACCTGGATAGAGCGGCGCTGGTGGGTATTCCTCTGCATTACCGCTGGAATTTGCGAAGAAACGCTGTACCGCGGCTTTCTCTTGCGCTATCTGCACGCCGGGCCGTTCGCGTTGAATCTAAGCATTGCGCTGCTGATTTCGTCGTTGATTTTTGCACTGGCCCACGTGTACGCCGGCGTGAGCGGAGTGGTGGGAAGTTTTCTCGGCGGATTCATATTCGGGCTGCTGTTCCTGCTCACCGGGAATCTTCTGCTTCCGATGATCTTGCATGCTCTGATGGATCTCCGCATGCTGGTTATCTTGCGTCCTCCGGCTGAGGACGCCACTTCAATTCAGGCGGCTGCTAATTGACTCGTCGCCGTGTAACAGGACGCACTTCATGCAAACAGCAGATGTCGTAATCGTGGGCGGCGGAATCGTAGGCGCCAGCGTGGCATGGCACCTGACCGAGGCGGGTTGCCGCAACGTGCTCATCGTGGAGCGCGAATCGCATCAGGGCAAGGGCTCAACCGGCAAAAGCATGGGCGGAGTGCGCGCGCAGTTCGCTACCAAACCCAACATCCAGATGTCGCTCTATTCGATCCCGTTCTACGCGGAGTTCGAAGAGCGACTGGGCCATCCTTCGGGCTATCGCGGGCAGGGATATCTCTTTGTCGCTACGCTCCCCAAGCACCTCGAATACCTGGAGACGAATCAGCGCCTGCAGAAGTCGCTCGGCCTGGCGCAAGCCCGCATGATGAGCTGCGAAGAGATCGCCGCGATGGTTCCCCAACTACGCGCCGACGACGTGCTCGGCGGCAGCTTCTGCCCGACCGACGGCTTCGTCGATCCCTACAGTGTGATGACCGGCTATACCGCGCGCGCCAGCGAACAGGGTGCGACGATCTTACGCTCCACTGCAGTTACGGCCATCCACCGCAACGATGCGGGAATTACTGGCGTGGAAACCTCGCGCGGTCCCGTCAGCACGCGAACTGTCGTGAACGCCGCGGGGCCATGGGCCGCGGAAGTCGCAGCGCTGGCGGGAGTCAAGCTTCCGGTCGAACCGATGCGCCGCATGCTGGTCCCGACCGAGCCGTTCGACGGCGTCTCGCACGAAATTCCCATGGTCGTCGACATGAGCACCGGCTTTCACTTTCGTCCCGAAAGCCTAGGATTCCTGCTGGCGTGGAACGATCCGGAAGAGAAGATGGGGTTCAACACGAATTTCGAGCCGTCATTCATCGAAAAAGTGCTGACGCTGGCCGCCGATCGCGTTCCCTGTTTCGAGAACCTTGCCGTGAATCCGAAGCGCGCCTGGGCGGGTCTATACGAGATGTCGCCCGATCATCACGCGATCATCGGGCCGGCGCCGGAAGTGACCGGTTTCTACTGCGCCAACGGATTCAGCGGTCACGGAGCAATGCACTCGCCGGCCACAGGGCGAATGGTTGCGGACTTGATCCTGCACGGCCAGACCAAGGTGATCGACGAGGTGGAGGTGCTGAGTCCGGAACGCTTCGCCAAAGGCGAACTGCTGCACGAAACCGCGGTGCTGTGAGAACGATGTGCTGAGCGAATTCGAATGGAAGTGACATCGCAATATCTTGTGCGCGAGGCATCGAACGATGATGTAGATGCTATGGTCTCGCTCATCAATCGCGCCTTTGCTGTCGAGAGCTTCTTCAAGAGCGGCGACCGCATCAATGCCGAGCAGGTGCGGCAGATGATGGAGGCAGGGAAGTTCCTGCTGCTGACCTTCGGCGACACCCTCGCAGCGTGCGTCTGGCTGAAAATCACCGGGGATCGTGGTTATCTGGGCACGCTGTCGGTCGCTCCTGATCGGCAAAAGTCAGGACTGGGCAGCCGCATGATGCGTGAAGCCGAAGAGTACTTTCGCGCCGCCGGTTGCACAGCAGTGGACATTCGCCTGGTCAATCTGCGCCAGGAATTGCCCGCAATTTACCGCAAATTCGGCTTTGTGGAGACCGGCACGCAATCCGCAGAAGCGATCAAGAGCGCCACGCGGCCCATTCATTTCATCACCATGTCGAAGGACCTGTGACTAGCTCAATGCCTATTGCAAGAATCACGCTAAAACATACCGACCTGGAAGTCTCGCGCTTTTGCTTCGGCACCATGACCTTCGGCAAGCCGCTCGATCAGGCGGGCTCCACGCAGTTGGTCAATCGCTGCATCGAAGCTGGCATCAATTTCTTCGACACTGCAAACATGTATCAATATGGCGTCGCCGAGACCATGCTGGGCCATGCCATCAAAGGCAAGCGCGATCAATTGGTCATCGCCAGCAAAGTGTTTTTCAAGATGGGCGATGCACCGGACCAGCATGGGCTCTCGCGCCACGCCATCCTGCACGCCATCGACGAAACGCTCCAGCGGCTGGGCACCGATTACCTCGACCTCTATTACTTTCACGCGCCCGACCACGACATCCCCATTGAGGAATCGATGGAAGCGATGGAATCACTGGTGAAGCAGGGCAAGGTGCGATATCCGGCGCAGTCGAACTACGCCGGCTGGCAAGTGGTGGAGATGCTGTGGCTCGCCAAGGAGCGCGGCTGGCATGCGCCGCACATTTCTCAGCCGATGTACAACCTGGTGGCGCGCGGCATCGAGCAGGAATATCTGCCGATGTGCCGACAGTTCGGCATTTCGACCATCGTATATAACCCGCTCGCGGGCGGACTGCTCACCGGCAAGCACGCGCAGGAGAAGATCACGCCAGGCACGCGCTTCGATAACAACAAGCTTTACCAGGACCGCTATTGGCACGAACAGTATTTCCATTCGGTCGAGCAATTACGCAAAATCGCAAAATCAGCCGGCCGCTCGCTGGTCAGCCTGGCGCTGAACTGGCTGCTCCATCACACAGCGAGCGACTGCATCATCCTGGGCGCGTCGCGTATGGAACAGCTGAATGAAAATCTGGCGACGATTGATGACGGGCCGCTGAGCGAAGATGTGCTGAAGGCGTGCGATGAAGTGTGGAGAAATCTGCGCGGGCCGTTGCCGGTCTATAACCGGTAGTCAGTAGCCGGTTGTCGGTTGTTAGTTGTCGGTTGTCAGGATTCAGTCCTCGCGTGCACATGTAAACCGACGCTGCGGGTCAAGGCGGTCGCTGATAACTGACAACTCGCTACTGACTACTGACTACTGACTACTGGCCACGGGCTGCTGCTTTTCCTCCGGTGACACCGGCAATTCCAGCTTGTTCACGGCCGAGCGGTCGTCGCGCAGCTTCACATATAGCCCCTGATCGCCAGGGTGCGGCACATTCAGCTGCGATCCCGCAAATCCATCGGGAACCGGCGTGCTCTGCTGAAACTGCGGATCGCTGGACACCGAGTCGAGCAAGTAAAGTCCCGAGCCTTGCAGCGTGCATTGCTGATCGGCCGCTTGCGGGCAGCGCAAACTCTGCACCTGCGGCAAGCGCACCAACGTGGCGAGCGGCGCCCAGTCGCCCACTTCACCATCAGCCGCGATGGGCCGGAACTGCAGCGGCCCGAAGGCCGACGCGCCCAGCGCCTTGCGCGGATCGAGCGTCGCCAGCACGGTCTGCGAGTCCTGCATCATCAGACCGCCGTTGGCGATGCTCAAAGTCGTGTGCACCACGCCATCGGCGGTTGCGACCTCAATCTTCTCGTCGCGCGAGAACGTCTGCGGCACCTGCGCCTTCAGCGCGAACGAAAGCTGCGCATTCTGCGGCAACTCGTCGGCGCCCGTCAGTTGTATCGGCGAAGGCGATGTCGAACTTGGCGGCACGATGCTTTTGCTGATGAGCGTGACCTTGGGCCGCGGCGACTGCACTGTCGTTGCCAGGGTCAGCGTGCGCCCATCCTTCAGGGTCACACTGGCCTTGTCCGAACTGCCGGCGCGCAAGCTGCTGAGGTCGGCGGCCGGCGGCGCGGTCATCTTCAACTCGTCTTGGTTATCCTCGCGCGTGAGCCCGGCGGGCTCAAACTTCAAGCCGGCCATTTCCAGACTCGCCACTTCATCCAGGCGCGTGCCCTTCAGCACACCCTGATGATCGCCGGCATCGATCATGAAGCTATCCAGATGGCCAGCTTCGGAATAGGAATGCAGAGCGATCTCGTCCGCTTTCGCCAGGCCATATTGCTTGATCTGCATGGTTAGCGGGCCGGGCTCGGTGTCCTTCAGAGCGACACTGACCTGCAAGCCGTCGGGATCGACGATTTTGTGCGTGGCCTTCAGGTCCTTGCCATCCTTGTTCTTCACGGTCACGTTGTCGACGCATACCGCCGCATCCGACTTCAAATGCAGCGTGTCGTCGCGGCCTACGATCAAAGCGGTCTTGTCCTCGGAGGCAACGGTCCAGCTTGCCGGTTGCGAGGTGCGGAGGTGAAAGGTCGGACCTTCGAACGACTCGAAGCCCCACTGGCCGCGCAGCGTTCCGCTCACGTCGGTGGTCATTCGCGACAGATCAGCCAGGCTGAGCTGGGCGCTCTTAGCATTTCCGTCATGAGTTGCGGCTGCGCTCTTGTCGAGCACGAAGCCGCCCCTAGCCGGATCCGGCCGCACGGGAAGATCGAGCGAAGCGCCCGACTTGCTCCAGAGATGCAGGATCCAGTCATGGCCCAGGCTTGTCGAGAACACCAGAGGCGCGCCGTCAGTGGGCAGCACCAGCGCAGGATTCTGCGCGCAATACACCCCTTTGGCATCGATTGCATGCAACGGAGGAAGTTGCGCCGGCTGAATGGCCGGCAGCCCGATCACGAGCACCGACTTCGGCTTGTCGAACGACGGCGCAGCATTGAGCAGCAGATTCAACTGGTCAGTCTTGGGAACCGCCAGCGCGGGAATGTACTGATAGTCGGCGGTGTGGAAGCTGGTGGTCAACCGTACCACATCGACAATTGCGCCGACATAGGGGCTATAAAATCCCGCGCCGGCAAATGGCGTACTGCTGATTTGCCCGATCAGATCGGCGCCCGCGCCCGAGGTCAACTCCGCCACCATCGACTGACTGTGCGGATCGTCGAGCACCAGGTTGCTCGAGTTTGCCGTCAAGCACGTTGCCTGCTCGTCGATCGGCTTCTTGAAGCAGTCGTCATCGAGCTTGATGCTGAGGCTTCTCGCCAGCAGCGTCGTTTCCTGCTTCAGCTGGTCGGGACTTTCGTTGGAGGCCTGCTTCACCGCATTGAGATACACGTCCAGACGCGAGCGATCGAGACTGGCGCGCTGCAGATCCTGCGCCGCGCGCACGAATGCGCCCGGGCGTCCGCGTACGTTCGAACGCAGCGTGCTGAAATCGCCGCCCGTCTCGGGAGCCAGGAAGATCAGCGCCTGCTCGGCGCCCTTCGGAACCGTAACCACGGTCCCTTCCTGCCGCACATGCTTGTTCCAGCATTCAATGCGCGTGAACCAATTCTCCGGCGGCGGATTGGTGGTGCCGCGCAGGAAGGACACGATCAGCAGATAATGCGCACTCTGGTTTTCCGGCAACGCGGGATGTACCCAGAGCCGGTCGCCGACCTGCAAATTCGGCACCTCGGAGATGGGCAATTCTCTTTTGCCGCGCATCACGCGTACTTCTACCTGGGGACCCGGAAGATCAAAAGCAGCGGAATCGGCGTGAATTGCCGGAGCCAGAAAAAGGCTGCCGCAGAGCACAGCGAACAACAGGCGCAACCGTGAAACCATGTCTACTATCTTAGAAGCAAAGCCGAGTTTCCGGGTTGACGCGAGTTGCTCACTTGGTGTCGCAACTTGACACGGCAGTAGTAATCCTGCGCTGCAGCGACATTTCACTTCATCGTGAAACGTCCATTCTGCCGACAGTTTATTCTTCCTTCATGAACACGAAGTATCCGCTGGCCTCGACCGCGGCCCTCATCGCCGATCCCGCCCGCGCCGCGATGCTGGCCGCGTTATTGCACGGCGGCTCGTTGCCCGCGGGTGAGCTGGCGCGCATCGGCGGAGTCTCGGCGCAGTCGGCGAGCATGCACTTGGCGCAGCTGGTGGACGGCGGATTGCTCCGGGTCGCGCAGCAGGGAAGGCACCGGTACTATTCCATGGCTCGGCCGGAAGTAGCTCACGCCATCGAGGCGCTGGGTGTGATCTCGACGGTCGAGAAATACAAGCCAAGCGGGGCTGATCGGGCGCTGTGCTACGCGCGCACCTGTTACGACCATCTGGCAGGTGAGTTGTCGATTCAGCTGGCCGCCGCGCTGCAGCGCAAAGGTTTTCTCGTAGGCAACGGTGACCGCGATTTCGAGTTGACGCGAGACGGCGAAGCGTTTCTGCGGGATTGGAAACTCGACATCGCGGAGCTGCGCGGCCAGCGCAGAAGCTTCGCCCGGCGCTGCCGCGATTGGACCGAACGCCAGGACCACCTGGGTGGATCGCTGGGCGCGGCGATCTGCACCAGGATGATCGAGGCGCGCTGGATCACGCGCGATCGCAGCAGCCGCGCCGTGCACGTATCGCTGGATGGGCGAAAACAGCTGGCAAAGTTTTTGGATCTGCGGATTGTTTAAATCAAGGAAAACGGAATGATCACGCTTTGTATTCGCTACACCATCGACATTCAAAAGCACGCCGACTTCGCGCAATATGCGCGCAACTGGCCGGAGCCGATTCGGCGCTGCGGCGGGGAACTGGTCGGCTATTTTCTGCCGACGAAGCTCGCCGGTCCCACGAATTTCGCCCTCGCCCTGATTAATTTCCCCGACCTCGCTGCCTACGAGAAGTATCGTGAGGGTTTGATGACCGACCATGCCGCGAACGACAATGTCGCCTTCGCCGACCGCTCCGGCTGCATCCTGATCGAAGACCGTTCATTCCTGCAGCAGGTGGCATAACCGGCAGCCAAGGCAGACGCTCACAACGGCGCGACTCCCTCTGCGATATACTTCTTCGTTCGCCGACGAGGCTTTTAAGCAGTAGTGACCCGCGTGCTGCAATCAGGAAGGAGAAGTTCTCCCTATGTCATCGACCGCTGTTTCCTCTGCCATTTCTTACGCCCGCGACAATCAAAAACGCTTTCTTAACGAGCTGAAGGACCTGCTGCGCATTCCCAGCGTCAGCACTACGGAAGAACACAAAGGCGACGTTCGCAAAGCGGCCGAGATGGTCGCGGCCGATTTGAAGCGCATCGGCTTCGAGAACGTCGAGATCATCAAGACCGACGGTCATCCGCTCGTCTACGCCGATTGGCTGCATGCGTCGGGCAAGCCGACGGCGCTGTGCTATGCGCACTTCGACGTGCAGCCGGCTGAACCCTGGGACGAGTGGAACTCGCCTCCATTCATCGACAAGGACGCCGTTCCGGTGAAGGGCGACAACGCCCAGGCGATAAAAGATGGCTGGAAAGAGCCTAGCGAGCGCAACGGCAACATCTACGCGCGCGGCGCCGTCGACGACAAGGGCCAGCTCTGGATGCAGGTGAAGGCCTTCGAATCGCTCTTCAAGGCGGGCGACGGCAAGCTGCCGATTAACGTTCGCGTGCTGTTCGAGGGCGAAGAAGAAGTCGGCGGCGAGAGCATCGAGGAGTACGTCAAGAAGAACGCCAACACCGGCAAACTGAAAGCCGATTTCGCCCTGGTCACCGATACCGAATTGTTCGCGCCTGATCTTCCCACGCTGTGCGTCGGCCTGCGCGGCTTGGTCTATACCGAGCTCGAAGCCCAGGGTGCGAAGACCGATCTGCACTCCGGCGTCTATGGCGGCGCCGCGCCGAACGCGATCTTCGGCTTGATTGAGATCATCAGCAAGCTGAAAGACGAGAATGGCAAGGTGCTGATCCCCGGTTTCTACGACGCGGTGCAGAAACCGACCGACGACGAGCTGAAGGCGTGGGAGCACCTGCCATTCAACGAAGAGGAATATCGCAAGGCGGAGGTTGGCTCCGATGTGCTGACCGGCGAGCCCGGCTATTCAGTGCTCTATCGCACGTGGGCGCGGCCGACGCTGGAGGTCCACGGCATCGTCGGCGGCTTTGTCGCTCCGGGAGCGAAGACCGTGATTCCGGCGCGCGCCTCGGCGAAGGTCTCGATGCGGCTGGTGCCTAATCAGGACGCGGACGACATCTTCAAGAAGTACAGCGAGTACGTAAAGAAGATCACGCCCAAGGGAATCAAGACCAACATCAAAATCCACAGCAAAGGGCCGGCTTGCGTGGTGAACACCGACAATGCTTACGCGCGCGCCGCGGTCGAGGCGATGCACGAGATCTTCAAGAAGGACACGGTCTACATTCGCTCGGGCGGCTCAATTCCCATCGTGACGCAGTTCGACAAGGACCTGAAGATTCCCAGCATCATGATGGGCATGGGGCTGCCGGACGACAACCTGCACGCGCCCAACGAGAAGTTTCACATCCCGAACTTCTATCGCGGGATTGAGTCGATCATTCGCTTCTTCCAGATTCTGGGAGAGAAGTAGAGCGATTCGAACGGTCGCATCCTGACCAGAATCAGCGGGCCGCGGAGATGATTCCGCCGGCCCGCATTCGTCGTGTCAGTTCGATTCGATCGGCTGCTCCGCTCCAATGTACGTGCCGTCGTGGGCGGCGTGATCGAGCTGCGAATTGATCGGCGCCCAGCCCAGCCGTATCCATCGCCACAATGCGGGAATGCTATAGCAGGAGTTGTAGATTCCGCCAAATCCGCTGCGGCGCGCCAGATTGGAGAACAAACTGGTGTTGGTTCCCGGTCCGCCACAAACCGCATCGAACGCTGCCGGACGGCGCGTCGGAGCCAGGAACTCGGGATTCACGCTGAGATCGCCGTATTGCGAATAGCTGGGATGGTGAATGACGCCGTTGTCGAAGCCCGGCGTGGTTTGTGTGTTGATATAGGGCGTACCGTCGGCGTAGTTCAGGTTGTGGTGGACCGCCGCGCCTCCGTACTCGATGCCTTGCGCCAGGTCCCAGGTGTCGTCATTGTTGTTGTTAACGAAGCCCTGGTTGGCGCCGTACGAGATATTGGAGCGCGCATAACTGTTCACCACGCACGTAAAGGGACTGGTACCCCCATCACCCCAGGCAAAATTGGACGAGGGATTACCGGTGGGATCAGAGACCCCATAGAGCGTGTTGTGGTCCTCGTGCACGGAAGCGCCGCAGGCTCCGCTCTCAGCGCTGTAAGCCAGATTCCCGATCATGTACTGGATGCCGTTCGAGTTCTCCATGACCAGGATGTTATAAGTTTCGGTGACGGTGCCTAAGCGGGTGATGATCGCTCCCTGGGCCGCGTAGTTTTCCTGCCACTGCGAAATCCAGTTGAAGCTGAAAGTCGGAGAGAACTGGTCGTCTTCCCCGATCTGCGATATGCCACCATAGCCCCCTTGCATCACGTTGTAGGAGACGGTTGTGGTCGTATCGTTGCCCGAACCGCCGATATAGACATCGGGATTGACTTGGGTCGACGAAGGCTCGGGATTCACCACCAGATTGAACTGGACCTGGTTGCCGATGCCGGCGTTGATCGCGGCAACCGAGAAGGGAATGGTCGCCGAACCCAGGATCGCATTGCGCATCACCTGCAACTGTGAACAACCGTCAGGCGCATATACCAGGAAGCTGGAGGTCTGCGCGTTGGTGACGGTGTTGTCGGTGATTTGCCAATTGCTGGGCGCCAGGCCGTAGAAGTAGATCAGGCCTTGCGAGGGAGCGGGACGCGGCGAATCGAACCAGTTCGTCGCGATGCGCCAGTTGCCCGCCTGGGCCGACTCTCCGCTGGCCACGATGCCATAAAGATCCGTGATGTAGCTATTGGCGATCGTGAGCGAATTCGTCGGCGTCAGGCCGGTCTGCATACTCCAGTCGATGCCGTTGTAGTAGAGGACATCGGTGCCCAGATGGCTGGCGGAAACATTCTGCAGATTCAGCACCGCCCCATGGATTCCCGGGCTGCCGCTGCACACATTCCCGGTGATGCTGGTACACCCGACGTAATCGCCGTACACATGGTGGATGTACCACGGCGATTCCTCGTTGGCGCTGGTGATGCTGACATTATTGGGCGCGGCGCAGGCGAGGTTCACCGTCCCGAAGCTGACGAACAGCCCGAACATCGAGGCGTTCGCGCCGGGATTGCTACTGTTGCCCGCGCCGATCGGATTGGTTCCCGTCGAGCCGAAGTAGATGGAGTGCGGCGCGGCGCAATCGGAGTCGAGAATCCCGCCGTTCTCGATGCGGATCCAGCCCATGCCGGTTCCGCCCTCGGTGCCCATGTTCCGGTTGAGCGTGACGTGATGGCGAATCACGACGCAGTTTCCGTCGGTGGGAATCGTGCCGCCAACCCAGGTGCTGGGGCTGCCGGAGTCGCCGTTTTGCGCCGAAAGAACCAGCGTTGAGGTCGTACAGGGAAAGGTGGCGGCGTGGGCCAATGGTGAGAAAGTGAATGGGGCGATGGCAAAGAGAAAAAACACACTTAGAAAGCGGACAAGCCGAAAATCACATTGCACAGGGAACTCCTGTTCGGAGCGCCGGCTGTGTGGTTCCGGCGGACCGGAGAGAGATGAGGCCGTGATTACGAGCGAACGGAGTCGCGCTGAGAATCTGGGCGCAAAACACCTACAGATGTCCCGCAGCTCGTTGTGACAAGATCTAAATCAGTGGCCGATTAAGCCATCCTCGGCAGGCGCGTACAGAAGACCGTGGAAAGCGGTACTCACTATTTAAGCAGAGCCGGGCATTGTGTCAATTCCCCAGGAAAGACAAAATCAAAAATAAAAACACATTTTGGATGGAGGGTTTGGTTTCAGAATCGTCGCCCCGCTATAGCGTTTCCAGGAACTCGCGCGCCACTGCCGCTGCATCCTGTTTCCGGCCGTCGACGGCATAATTCATCGCACGCATTCGATCGGCGCTGATCCGGCCGGCGAGTAACTGAAAGACCTGCTGCGCTTGCGGGCACTTCTGGAAAAGCTCAGGACGTGCGATGGGAACGGCGTCATAGGGCGGGAAGTAGTGTTTATCGTCTTCGAGCACGAGGAGCCCGAGCGCGGCAATCAGCCCGTCGGTATTGTTGCCGGCGACGATATCGACGGAACGATTCTGCAGGGCGCGATAGAGCAGGCCGAGGTCCATCACGCGCGGTGCCTCGGCGAAGTGCAGATCGTAGGTCCGCACCAGCCCCTTGTAGCCGTCCTGCCGCTCGAGAAACTCGTAGCCAACGCCGAGCCGCAGTTGCGGTGAAACCGGCGCGAGCTGTGACAACGTCTTCACGCCCAGCCGCTGCGCGTCTTCGGGCCGCATCACCATGGCGAAGCTGTTGTTGAATCCCAACCGCGGCATCACGTCCAGATGGAAGCGGCGGTTGTATTCCGTTCTGACCTGCTCCAGCACGGCCGCGGCGTCACCCGCGCGTGGCAGCTTGAGAATCGCGGCCAGAGCCGTGCCGGTGTATTCAACATAGCTATCGATGCGTCCGGCGAGAATCGCCTGCTGGCAGATGTAGGTTCCCGCGAGATAGAAGCGCCCCTCGACCGGCATGTGGGAGGCGCTCTCAAGTGACTGCTTCAGGATTTCGCCGAGAATGAGCTGTTCCGTGAAGTTCTTCGAGCCGACGGCAAGCTCGTTTTCCTGCGAGATGCAGGCGGTACACGAAGCCAGTGCGAGCGCGGAGAGAAAGGCGCGGCGATCCATCAATGGCGATGCCTCGTCAGCAGCTTCTCGCAGCCGCTAAGCAGCCAGTCGGCGGCCAGCGCCATGAGCGCGGCGGGGATCGCGCCCGCCAGGATCACGCTGTTGTCGACCATCGCAATGCCGCGAAAAATGAACTCGCCTAAACCGCCCGCACCGATGGCGGCGGCAATCGTCGCTACGCCGATTGTGATCACCGTGGCGACGCGAATCCCCGCGATCATCACCGGCAGCGCCAGCGGCAGTTCGACGTAGCGCAACAGTTGTCCCGAGGTAAGCCCCATCGCGGTTGCCGCCTCGCGCACCGGGGGGCTGATGCCGGCAATGCCGACGTAGGTGTTGCGAACGATAGGCAGTAGCGCGTAGAGCGCGAGCGCGGCAATGGCGAGACGATCGGCTCGCGCGCCCAGCCAGGGCAGCGGCAGCAACAGGCCGAACAGGGCGAGACTGGGGATGGTTTGAATGACATTCGTGCTGCCCAGAATGATCGTTTTCAACTTCGGCCGGCGGGTCAGCAGGATTCCCAGCGGCACCCCCGCGGCGATGGCCAGCAGCATCGAGACACCGACCAGCCAAAGATGTTCGGCGGTCAGCGTGGCGACCTCGCGAGGATGGGTGAGAAGGAAGTGCACGTTCGAGTTCGGACCAGCTGAACCGGGGTCCTAATATGAAGCTAACTGCGAACTGCCAACTGCTAACTGCTGCTTCTGAACATCTCTTGTCCCGAGCGAAAGACTTTCATGTACGCTTGCGCGCCTTCATCCGTGCTGGAAACAAATTCCTGCGGCGAGTACACGCCGCGCAGGCGGCCGCTTTCCATCAGGCCGATGCGATTGGCGAGCAGCAAGGCCTCGCCAATGTCGTGGGTCACGAAGACCACGGTCTTGCGCAGGCGCTGCTGCAGTTG
>Ga0335073_10004699_pt1 | contig 19111 bp, 18 predicted proteins | sample Lox_Sample_22_FD_207093 | JGI IMG/M metagenome (GOLD analysis project Ga0335073, IMG submission 207093) | Soil microbial communities from Loxahatchee National Wildlife Refuge, Florida, United States - Lox_Sample_2.2 | ecosystem: Environmental > Terrestrial > Soil > Wetlands | place: USA... | reverse complement strand
AACAGAGGTGCCGATCCAATCCTCTTTGGCATGCAGCACGAGGAGACCAAGAGCCTTGCTGAGGAGTTTAGGGATCACTTTGAGGAACTGCGTAGAAGCTCAAGGCAACGGACAGATGAGCCGGATACACTGGAGTGGTTGATTGATCAGGCAGAAGAGGTAAGTTTGCATATCTCTTGATTTTTCTACCTCGCAGTTGAGACACCGCCGCTCACTCTTGACATAGTCCAACGCCAAGCTTATTCAAGCTCTGATGCAATACTTCGAAACTCACGACAATCCTCCACCGGTTGCCGGGTTCTAAGACATCTTTGTTTCTGAGCATTACAACTTATCTATGCATTTCTTTCAAACCTAAGCGCACTGCAATTAGAGAGAAAGGACCGAGTTAAATGGCGGCTACGACCTTCTTGACATATCGAATATACCCATATAACACTCCGCATGAAGGCACAACGGCGCCACAGTACAGCGAACTCGGTCTGTTGGTTGTGCATATTCGAGGAGTTCTATTGAGCTGTCACACCGAGCTTAAGCGTTTTGGGAATGGGGAGGACTGGAGTTCGGTCGAGAACATCGATGACGGCCAAAATCAAACGCGATGATGTAGCAGACGAATAGCTGCAAATGTTAAAAGTAATACAAGTCAACGAAACCATTCGCGTGCTCTTGCTGGTCGCAACGTGTAGCCATGATTTACGGGAGCTGCGTAATTCCTGCTGGACAGCAATCTGAAGCTGATCAAAGTTCAATGCCGGTGAAATACCAACGTGATACATCGAACTTTAACGCTTAATATCCTCGCTGCTAGGTCTCATTTGCTGTTTTCACGTGGGATTATTCTGGTGATGAGATAAGATTAGATTTTGGTGGCAGGTAGACCCTTGAGAAACAACTGCTAGCTGTCGATCCCAGTCTTTGGGCAACTTCATTCCATCGGCTGCTTGAACACGCCGTCTGCGATTGCTTAGGCTTCTTCTCAGGTCTTGGTAGCTAAATCTCGCCCACAAACACTCGAAACTTTTCCTTCAGCTAAGGCTGCTCACATCGAGATTCGACACATCGTTGACCTTATTGCTTCCGATGAAGCACCTCTTCCTCCCTAACTCATGACATGAATGAGGGTGGACGTCACCGCAATCGTGGAGGACCGGGGCAGGGTGGTACGTCATATAAGGGCAGAGAAGAGCTAGGCATCAAAGATGACGACCGAAAGCAAGGGAGGTCGAGTTCATGGACAATGTTCTTTCGCGGTCCAAAGTTAAGACGGAGGAGAGTCGCGCTGGCAGTATCATTACTACTGATATTGTGGCTTTTCATTTCGTATCGCTTGTCAACTACACAATGGCTATCAGAGGCACCATCAACACCTGAGCGACCCGGTTTCCGCGGTACAGGACCCATATTAAGAGACAATTGGCCAGCAGCTCCAGCACCTCTTGCCGCTCCTACTGGTCCTCCACCTGAAGCGAAGACAAAAAAAGGATCCGAGGAAAAGGGAAAGTTCTCCTACGACGGAGAGCTAACCTTCTACACACTTCCATCCTCCTTGCAAGTCATCTCGCGAACCGGCGGTCACAGACCAAATAATCGTAATATCCTCTTCGCGGCTTCCAATCTGCAAAGCGCTGCGGTTTTGATACCAATTGCCTGTGATATGGCAAATCATAGTTTGAACTACGTCCACTTCGCAATCATGGGCAAGAGCGATCTGACGTTTGATGAAATTCTGGATGTCAATGGCGTGGATAAGATGGAGTGCCGGTTGTTCTGGCACGACGCTCGACCAGATTATGCCGCGTATAGCTCGGACAAGAGAGCTGAATTGGCTGTTTCAACGGCTTTGTTGTACATTCAGAATTTCATGCATCCTCAGGCTATCGTAACCGACAATCCAGCTTCTGAAGATGCATTCTTCGTTCGCGGCTTACACTCTCGAACATCGACGTACAATATCCCCATCATCGAGCTTCCCGTCAACGACCCCGATGCCTTGGCTTGGATTGCTGGATTGGATAGCGTTGCGTTATCCGCGTGGCATAAGCCTACCATTGACATCCTAATCCAAGCTCAGCCAGAATCGTCAGGCTCACTGATGCGGCTTTTGATGTCTCTGTATCATGCTGACTACTCTGGTTCCGCTCACCCAAGGATCACCATCGAGTTGCCTCATGAGATTGATTCGATGACACAGACATTCCTTTCGGATTTCCGCTGGCCTCCTCCTCATGCTGGTTCGGTTGGTAGATTGAATCAACTTACTGTTCGTCGCCGAATACCATCACAAAGATTATCTGCCGAGGAAGCGTCCATCAGATTTTTGGAGTCATTCTATCCTTCAAATCCGACAGATAACCACGTTCTGCTGCTATCACCTCGAGCACAGCTGTCACCGCTCTACTTCCAATATTTGAAATATCACCTCCTTTTGTATCACTACTCCACCTCGAGTACATTTGCCAGCCATCTTCTCGGAATCAGCCTCGAGGTACCCGCAACCTTACTCGACGGCACAACAAAATTCGAGCCCCCAACACGTGACGCCATGTCACTCCAAAACCTCAACCGCGTCACCCCCTCATCCGAAGACTTTCTGCCCTCCTTCCTCTGGCAAGCACCCAACAGCAACGCCGCGCTGTACTTCGGATCTCGGTGGCTCGAACTCCACTCATTCCTGTCGCACCGGCTGGCCCGCTTCCACTCAACACCGTCCGCGGCACCCCGCCCGAAACTCGTCTCGCCCACGCTCCCCGCCTGGACCGAGTACGCGCTGGAGCTGATGCGCGCGCGCGGTCTCGCGCTACTCTACCCGGGCCGTGGCTCCGCCGACGCCGCCGCGCTGGTGACGCTGCACAGCGAGCTGTACGTCCCGCCGGAGGAGTTCCTGGCGCCGCCGGCGGCCGCGGACACCAACGCGGCCGGTCCGCCGCACATCGATGGCCGCACACCCTTCCGCTTGCCGGCCGCGGCGCCCGCCGCCCCCGCCGCCCCCGAAGCCCCGCTCGCGCCCGCCCGCGCCCTCCCCGCGCTGCTGCCGTTCGCGGCGGCCCCCGACGCGCGCGTCCTGCCGCACCTCAGCGCTGCCGGCGCGCCCCTGCGGCCGCAGGGCGTCGCGCTGGACGCCGAGCGGTTCGCTGAGGTGTTCCGCGCGGAGGTCGGCGGGTGTGTGGGCGGCGCCGCGGCGGCGAGCGCGCGCGGGCGCGACGGGAGCGCCGCGGACCTGTTTTGTTGGGGGGAGGGCGAGGGCCCTTTTGTGGAGGCGCTGCCTGTGGTGAGCGGCGCGGCTGAGGGTGAGGCTGTGACGACGGTGGAGAGCGGCGCGCTGATGGGGACGGCGCCGCCGGGTCGCGTTGGTTTGCTGGAGGGGAGTGATGCGAGTGAGGGTGTGAAGGCTGAAGAGAAGGAGGAGGGTGTTAGGGACATATGAGATTGGATTTGGATTCGGAGTGAATTGCAGGCGTTATTTTTCATTTAAGATTAGGCCATGTTCTTGGATGGCGGTGTACTGGCAGAGATACACACTGGAGTACTGAATGGTTTGGGTCTGAGCATTAGGACCGCGAAGGTAGCCTTTCATATTATATCCTTGTCTTTTGCGTTGTGCAGACTCGCAGCTCCGCTCCATGGGCATACACTCAACAGCAATGCCAGACCCGCTATGTAGGCAAGGCGCGTGTGGCCTCTAAATCCGCAGAATTGGCCTCCTATATCCATGCAATCGTAATGCATACTCCGGGACCGCGCACGGCGCCCGCACAAGCAGGCGTTCGTCGCGCTCCATCCCGCCAGTTTAAACCCGTGATACCGCCCGATCCAGCGCCGCGCTACAACGCAGACGAAAACAAGCGCAAGAAAAGCCGGTATCTCCTCCGCGCCGTCACCCATCCTGCTCCATGCGCGCAAGCTCGCTCTCCACCGCGCGCAGCTTCTCGCGCATGGCCTGCCGCTCGCGCTGGAGGCGGGCCCTCACCTGTTCCTTGCTCTCTGCCGCCTCGGCCGCCGCGATCCCCAAACCCGGGTCGATGGGCTCGCCGCCGCCGCCCAGCACGCCGCTCACGGCGCCGGACAGCGCGCTCGCGGCGTCGCTGTCGCCGAAGGCGCGCTTGCGCGCGTACGGCGTGAAGTCGACGGGCGGCGGGCCGTTGTTGGGGAAGGCGGGCTCGAGGACGCGGGCGGGGTCGCGGGTGTGCACGGGGAGGGCTGCGGCGGTGGCGGGCAGCGCGGCGATGGAGCTCGAGGGCTCATGCGGATAGGCTGGGTCGGGCGAGACGGACGAGTCGGGGTGGGCGTGCGCTTGGTGATGGGTCTGCGGCGACGACGTGGCGGTCGCGGGCATCACCCGCTTGCGCCGCTTGATCACGTCGCCTTTTTTCATGCCCGAGGGCCGGTGCCGCCCGTGCAGCTTGTAGTAGAGCCCTGTGTCGTGTAAGTCTTGCTGCCCAATCAGAAAGCGCTTATTTCAACCCGAAACGTACCGCAGGCGTTGCAGATTGTATGGCCACCATCGTCTCTTCTCCATAACGGTGTCACGGTAGTACCGCAATTTTGGCAAGCAGGCATCAGTGATACTTGATCTCCGGCTGAAGGTGAGGTGTTGTTGGCCGCAGCTCCGCTTTCCACGACTGGAGATGTCTGCGCCGCCGCTTGAGAAGCTGATAATGCGAGTTGTTGGGTTTTTGCGATGCGATTGTTGTAAGCTGGACAGCCATTGCAACCTGCATGGCCTCCAGTACCGTTGCAACGACCTCCACCTGGGCAAGTACCTTGTTGAAGCTCGGCAGGAATAAAGGTTGCATTTTGAGCATCTGCTGGCGACGTAGACGATAAGCTCCGTTCATGACTTTCGCCTGGAGGTGGGTCTCGAGAGATGGAAAGTGTTGCTTGTGCATTTCGTTTCAGATTTGTTGGTCTAGATTGGTTCCTTGCCTTCCAGTATAATCCGCAGGCATTGCAAATGGTCTCTCCAGCAGGAGAACGACGCCAGAGTGGTGTTCGTGTAGTGCCACAGTTGCTGGTATTCGTCAGTAAATCTCGAACTCGAGGGAGATTGTCGCGGTGCAAGTAGAGAGAGTCGCATGATTGTTAGTCTCACGAAACCGAGATTAAACCTCTTCACCCGACTGTGATTCCGATCTGGCAACGCTGATGACTGCGACAAGAGGGAAAAAAGAACATAAAAAGCCTTACCTGCACACTTGGCCAGATATTGTAGGGTTGATATTAGGGCTACCCCTCGGCACCGACCCAGAAGCTTCTAAAGATGCGGGTTGAGGAGATTGTGTGACACTACGATAGGTGAGAGTATCGTCCAAGGAGTGATACTCTGAAAGTTCGGACGTCCTCCGGTCGGTATTTGGTGATGATGCATCGGAATCCAAGACGGCTTGCTGCTGATGCTGAGTGGATTGAGAGGTGGGAATGCCAAGGAAACCTCCGGAACCGTTTAATAAGTTGAGAACTCTGGCCGATTCCAGCTCTTCTCTAGATGGTTCGCGATTAGAAGAAGGACCTGCGGAGGTAAGGGATGCGCCACCGCCGCCGAGATGCGAAGTCGACATTGTGGAGATTTGCCGCAGGTGGGCAGAGATGGCTATTGTGACATGAAGATGAAGAAGGTGATGGGAAATGGGGCTTAAAGTCGTGGAGTGATGCAATAACCAAGAGACGGCAGGTGTGATAGGTGCGGCTGGTCTTGAGAGCACAGGACGCACGGATTGGCGTGTTTCCTGAAAACGTGATGAGGAAGTCGAGGGGTGATATGGCCTCAAGCGTCCCGAGGGTTGGATAAGATGGGAGCCTAGGTGGAGGAAGACAAGCAGCAACGGGATGAGGGAAGTGGCATAATGTCGGATAGAATGAGCAAGATGGGTCTACGGTCCTGATCAATTTCAGTGCGTAGGATCCAGTCAAAAGCGAGTCCAGTTCAAGGCGGCGCGCTGTCGAGCCGTTGAAGTGATCAGTGATGAGCAGCCATTTTGCGCCGTGGAAACACACCTGTCCAATCACAGATACGCCAATTGTCAGCTCAAGTGACTAATGGAAGCGAGCTGGATGGCCAGCACTTGCTAAACGCCCTCATTGAAAGAAATGATTTCCGATGGAATGGTAGGAAGAACGACACCCTCTCCCACAATGCTACAATGTAAGGTACCTATTAGAGTACTCTATCTAGAGTGGTACATACGCGAAATCTACTCTATCTGAAAACCATCCATCGTACTCTACTCTACCACTTTTCATCAGGCACATCGCCAGCCACAAAGCTTGAACAGACGGAGATATCCATCACGGATCTCTGTAATCATTCGTCCCATTTATCAGTGTTCCGAGGCCATCCGCCACTTAAATAGAACTGCGACGCGCAATCATACCCTTGTGTCGTCACCCTTTGCGGAGCACGCGAGTAACCAGCGTCTACGAGTTTCACCTCGCGAGACCATATGCACACTTTGGGCTAGAAAAGCCTCGTCTCAAAGGTAGCTCAAAATCGTACATAACCTGATGCCAAGGTCGAAACTCAGTTGTGGCCAATGAACAGTTACATCATTAGTTTGTTTCTTCGTCATTGTTAAGCCGAGCACGAACAAGAAACACTCCGCAATCCGACCGTATCGCACTCTGCAAGGATACAACATGCTTTGGGGGAGACTCATTAAGCAATACGATCTCATTACGTCGGCTTCGACGCATATTCAGCATGTAACTTCACTTAAATGAACTGATTTGGTAGACATGCCACATATCCGTGAAGTGAAACGGAGTCCATCGTAAGACCCTCCAGTCGAAATCGAGAGCTGCGCTAGAGCACGTGTTGCAAATGAACTTTATGAATTTATGTCCATGAACTCGTCTCCATTCCTAACTTCAAACTCATCACAATTCGCATGGCCCTCCATCAATCCATGACCTACAATTGTTGGAAGCACATAGTCAAAAAGCATGAATGGAAGCATTTTTCACGAGATAGACAAGGCATAAGGCAAATGGTAAAGATGGAGGCCAGAAATAAAACAACTGCCACAATGAAACTATATTGGTACAATCCGACAAGAATGTGTACGTGAACCATACAGTTTCCGTACTCCATCGCAGGAAAACATCACCGGGTGCGAGGACATGAGTTAGGGGTAAGAGGATTCCAAGGTAGGGTTATCGGGAGCGGTCAGGTAGTTAGGTTGCTACGGGAGAGCAATCTCAACCGCGGTACGTTTCTCCATCGATTAGATTTGTTCGGCGCCCCAGTTTGGGTCAGCGTCCCTGCACAACCTTAGTCAGCTTTCATCCGTTCTTGCCCGTCATTAGCATATGTGCTGAACTCATACCTCATGTTCGCGGGTGGCTCGATGCTTGGGATGTATTCAAGGACGACGTAGCCAATACCGATGATGCCGATGATGGTTCCTGCTACCCACTTCCACCATAAGTCACCGACGATGATAGAGCCAACGAAGATATAGACTGCATGTATTAGCCGCCTTCTTGACCTCCTTGTAGTAAATGAGACTCACAAACGCCTCGGCCGATGAATGAGAACATGAAGGAGGCATATCGAGCGACCTGTGGAGGGATCTGGAACTCTGCAAGCCAACATCAGAAGGTCGTGTGCGCTAGAGGTCAAATGTGACTCGGACGTACCAAGGAGCGCGGTACCTGTAATAATGTCAATACTGCATAATTGAATTCGAGTGTGGACGACTTACCAAGACCGAATATTATCACGTAGACTCCGACGATTACAGTCTGGCTGGAAGGAAGTGTCAAACCAGTCCCATCCCTGAAGCAGCGCAATCGGTGCAAACGAGCACGCATAAACTTACATCGTGACATGTGGGAAGAATTGTCCGACGCCGCCGAGAATCATAAACACTCCGACGGCCAAATTGACTATGCGGCTGTAGAAAGGGTAAGCAGTGAATCTCGCAAGTTGAGGTTGGCTACGCCAGGCTGTACGCACAAAATGTCGGAGAAATCCATCGTGTCAACCGTATGAAAGCTCTAGATGAGGAAATAAAAGGACAAAGGTACAGCGACGCAGAGATGAAGGGTAGAATTGATGAAGGAAGTGGAGGCCTGGAGCTGCGAGATGGAGGTGTGGATGTTTAGGCCTTTCAAGCTGTGGAGTTGAAGCTTGCTTTGGATTCGTGGCTTGAAGCCGCATGACGTCCAGGGCCTCAATTGCCGCCAAGGACGCTGAAGGAAAAGAACAGATTCCAGGCTGCAACTATCTACAATTTAGATATGCTCTATTTCGGAAATATTTACGAGCAAAATTCATGACTAGCATCATTTTATCAGCGCAGTTAGAGCCTGGCTCTCTCTTTCGCTGCAAGTTCGATAGCGAGACCTACTGCCTCTTTGGCAGATCCATATGACGATTGATAACCGTAACCACCATGTCCATATTGATGGATGACCCAAATGCCGTTGATCTTTTCTTTCTCTACTCGTGGACCACCCTCACGCGTGGGACGCAGGCCAACTCCATGCCGGATTACGTCCAGCGCCTCAATGCCTTTGCCATCGGTCAACGCTGGAACAAGCTTAATGCATCGCTTCATGATTCTAATGGCGAGATTGGGATCTGGTTGAGATTCCCAGCTACCCTTCTGCAAACAGCCTCCGAGAATACAGCCTCCACCTGTGTGGAGAGTCAGTGACTGTCTCTTAGTGCAAATAGAATAGCATACCTGCGGCTCGAAGCATAACGTACGTGGCTTCGTCTGGTGCGTCGTCGGTTCCCGAGGTGGAAGCCATTATTTTGGGATCGTTGCGAACGAGAACTATTTGACCTCTCGCTGGATATACCTTTTGGTCTTCTACACCTCCAAGTCGAGCAGATGCCAAGCCAGTACAGTTGATGATAAGATCGGCTTTTCCGCCCGCGTGATGGAATTTTGCTGCCTCCGAAACATGTTTGACAATACCTCGCTTCACTATGACACCTCGTTTAATACACTGCCCTACGAGCCAGGACAAGTATAAAGGCGTGTTGATGCAGACTGATGTGAAGCTTGAGCCGGAATCTGCATCGGCTGGAAGTTCATGCTTTTGAAGATTTCGAAACTGACATGGTTAGAACAGGCTCTCACCACTGTTTGGCAGAGCTCACGTTAGGAACGACATCTTTCCACCATGGTTCAACCTTGAGCAGCTCTTGAAACCAATCTCCGGTGGTACTTCCCGCATCCTTTTGGCGGTTGTAGATGACAGTATCTATGTTGCTGTCAGTTTTGAGACGTACAATTCGGCGATAAGCTGTTTACCTTGAAAATGAATGCCGGCTTCGGGTGTTTCCAGGGCAAGCCTGCTCAGTTCGGGCCATGTATCGCGTTCAAATTGGGCGAGATTAGACCCGGGCTTGCCTACCCTATAATGGCTGTTAGAATAAATTCATCAGGCGTAGAAGGCCAGCCGAAACAAGGCTCCAGTTGAAGGACAACATCAGATGACAACGTATGATAGGGCGCAGTATAAGACATCATCGAACCATCAACTTGTACTTACGGTAAGTAATTTGCACCTGCCCACGGTGAAGCATATTCGATATCGTAGTCACCGGGCATGTGCTTTGCCACTACCGTAATTCTCCATCGAGTGGTGGTGCATAGCTTCAAGGCTGTGGTCAGGCCGATTACTCCTGCTCTTCGACATGGTTAGTCTGAGGTTATTGGTCTGGTAGTAAACATAAAGGCAACACTCACCCGAGAATGACAACGTTTAGGTCATCTCTCGCTGCCATGGTAGATGGTTGGAGTCAGATCGAAGGCAGTGTACGTGCACGCAGAGGGGGGATGATGGGCGGAAGAGCCTTGGTTGGCAGTCAATGAATCACAGCCAACAGCCACGGGAACGAGTGGTCAGAGAGAAACAGCAACAAACTATTTAGGTCGTGTGCTCCCTCATACTCTAAATCTCTTTACATCAAAGTCTAGGTGTTCGCACGAGAAGATAAAGACGTTAAATAATCAACCAGCAGCCATCTAGACAGGGTCTGTGTCACGGAGTTAAGTCTGCTTACATACTACTGGACGACAAGTCAAGGTATGACGAGTAGTGGAGCAGATGGCTTTTGACCGAAGCCAGGAAATAAGTAACCTTTGGAGCTAACAACTGTTCAGCTTTGTCGACTGCACACCAAAAACAGTTCGGTCGGTAAGGTGGTGTTTTTTGTGCCTCACTGCCTTAGTCTGGGTGCCTGGCGACCCCCCCGAAGTCGAGCTTCACGCCCATAATCAACACCATCATACCATCCCGATATTTGCTCCGACACCCACTCAGTGGCTGAGTGGCAGGCTTCCAATGAACGCCAGCCACTCATTCAAGGGGTTCGCCGCTCATTCTGCGATAGGCTCAGTCTTTTTGGCCGATCCTGTTCTCGCTTCCTTCCCACCACTCCCCAAGACCTCCAATTCTCCCCTCTCACACGACCCAGCTTCACCCAACTCAGCAACTATGGGTCACTCACAGGAGGAATTTCCTGATCTTAACGGAATGGGTCTGTATGCAGCTACCATCACTGGTGACGGTAAGTCATTCTCCTCTCTCTCTCCAAAATCAATTCCAGCCTTCTCAGTGAGCCTTTGCCTGGAGCTAGCCTGCTGACTGGTACGTCTATTAAACAGGAAACTGTCTATTCTCGGCCTTATCCGATCAACTATACGGTGTTACCTCTCATCAAGCTGAAATTCGAGCCAAAGTCGTCGATTACATGCAAGACCACAAGGAGTTCTTCAAGAGCTTCATCACAGTCTATCCAGGTGGAGGCGTTCGCCGTAATCCTAAGAGGAAGAATGTAGCTTCAGTTTCACCTCCGACATTCAATATCGCACCGACAGAGGAAGAAAGGGACCGTGCTTTCGACGAGCATATCACACGTATGGCAAGAGGTGGATCTTGGGGTGACAATGCTGAGATTGTGGCTTTTGCCCAAGCCTTTGCAACCAACGTCCGCATCTTTAAGGAGAACTTTGCATACGTTATATCAGCCGACGGTCAAGAAGTCAACGATCTTCCTTTTGCCTATATTGCACATCATGTATGTTCAATCTATCATGTGACTCCCGAAATACATCAAGCTAACCATTAACTCCAGGAATGGGAACATTTCTCATCCATCCGTAATCTTGAGGGTCCTCACACTGGACTCCCTCATATCAACATCAAAGCACTGAGCCCTATGGAAGAAGAAGCTCAAAAGGCTAGACTTATCAGCGCAGGAGTCGTTCAACCATGGCAGATCGAATTGGTCGAAAAGTCTCTTCCTTTTCTAACCGATAGAGCCACTATCAAGCGAGCAATTGCCGACTGCAAGGGAAACATCAACAATGCCGTCTCGAAGCTCATTGATTCAGATGAGCGCCGCAGCCCATCATCAACTCAGGAAAGCTCCAGCATTGAGCGAGACCCAGACAGCGACGAAGAAAGCATCTATGGACCAAATAAGCGACGCAATCAACGTCTTATCAATCGTGCAGCACACGATATAGTCAAGGCTCGTCGTGCCATGGCCATGGTCGATCGATTGAATGCTAGCAATGGCTCAGATGAGTCCCTCGACAGTACCGCCGCCCAGATTGCCGAGAGCTTTGCCAGCAGTAGTCCAGCTCCGATTTCATCTGAATTCAGCACAATAAACGACGAAGAATGGGTTCCTTCTCAGACCGAGGATGAGGTCAATTCAAGCAATTTTGCTGATTCGAAGAATGGTCCGATCCGATTGAAAATCAACCCACCCAAGACCGCGATCGCCAAGACCCACGTTCGACAGCAAGGTCCTCAGCGCCGCAGGTTGATCTCGGCCCGCGAAAAGAAAGAACTTGCCAAGAAAGCTCAGAAAACGGCCCGTAAGCAGCGACAGCAAGCGGACGTCGCAGCGGCCAAAGCCAAGCACGCCACCGAACAGCCAATACCTACGATAGCTGTAGACCTGGCAATCCGAGTCATCAACATCTAAAGGCAACCTTGTTGATCACGACCTTTTACTGATCTACAATGGCATTCGCCTGCATACGACGAGCACGCCCACCACAACAGATACCCCCACTAGAATCGGCATCTTCGGCGTTTCATAAGATTTCCGCCCCTCAGTGCTGATATACAGCATGGATACCGATATTTCCACGAGCTTCAGCTCTCGAGCGTATAATCAAACTTGCATAGCGACGGAGTTTGGAACCCTTTTCACAATTGACGGAACCACCGAGAAGTTTTTATTATTGCAGGCTTGCATTGCACGGTGTCGGAAAGGACGGCGGCAGGGTTTTCGAAACACGAACCCAGCTACCACAGAGTAGGATAAAGATGGGTGCATTTTCCATCGGACAGCATTTCTTGCAGGGAGAAGGTTTTATCGATTTTGGGCGAGACTTGGCTCGTCGGTCACACTAGACTAGAGTAGAAAGCACATCGACTCTAGCAATGGAAGGGTGCACGAATTTTTTTACATCCCACGCATGCTGATTCCCACTTCCACTTCGCCATATCGTGACGCATCACCCCTCGAGCCCACTCCCTCCTCCACACACAACCGCTAAATAAAATCGCCGCTGCCAAACCCCCCAAAAGGATTCGGCGGGCCCCTCCGCGCCGCACCGCCGAACCCCAACCCCGCCCGCGGATCCGCCGGGCCGGTAGGATCGTACCTTGCGCCGGGCGGCGCCAGCGGATCGTACCCGGCGCTCCCCTCGCCACCACCACCGCCAAACAGCGGGTCGTCGAACGTCGGGTGCATGCCGCCGCCGCCGCCGCCGCCGCCCGGCGCCGCGCCGGGCACCCGCCCCAGCCCGCCCGCGAAGTGCGGCCGCAGCGCGTCGCGCGGCCCCAGCCCCGCCGGGTACAGGTCGCGCTCGCCGAGGCCTGGCGCCGGCCCGACGAGCCCGCCTGGAAGACGCCCTGGCGGCCGGAGCATGTCGTACTCGTCGTCGAAGCCTGGCGGCGCTTCGAGGCCGGTTGGGAGGTGTGGGCGCGGTGGAGCGGCCAGCGGGTCGGTTATGGGGTAGGGACGTGCTGGCGACGGGTCGGCGGACGGTGCCGGGATTGTGGCGGGTGCGCGGGGAGAAGGAGCGCGTTGAGGGACGTTGGGCGTGGTTTCTTCCTCGTAGCCCGCTTTGGAGATGCCTGGTGCTAGCTGTTGGATGATTTTGAGCTTTAGGAGTGTGCCGAGGTCGCTGAGGCGGGCGGGCGAAATGAAGACGGTTTGGAGCGTGGATGAGGCTGTGGATAGAGCGCCGCCTGGCGGAAGAGGTGTTGATGGTAGTGACGATCCTGAGATGTAGTCGTTTGGGTCGATGTCGAAGGATGTGCGTTTCCCAGCTTCTACTGCGATGCCATCTACCGTGGCTTTGTTGCCCAAACGGCCGACCTTGACTATGTATTCCATTGCGCTCTGAGGATGAGAGTATCGAAATGCGTAGGAGTTCGAGGCATTCCATTCTGAAGGAAGTGGCTGTGGCTCGCTGGCGTCTGACGTTGCTTCTATTGAAGGCGTCAGTAGGGTTGAAGATGAATGAGTAGAAGCACATACCGATGCGGTGATCTTCACCAAGACCTTTCAGCTTAAAACCAACTGAAATCATGCCAGCATGAACGGCCAAAGCTATGGCCTCATACGCATTCTTGATCTGAGGGTTTGCGTCTTGGGATAAGCTCGTTGCCATCAGCGAAGTGAGTGAGGCTGCTGAGAGCGGATTACCGCCTGGGTCCTGCTGGACCATGATTGATTAATGGACAGAATAGATTCACGTGTGTCGATGGAGATTCTGATATATTTTAATGAAGATTGTACAGTCAAAATATGTGGTTCGATTCGTAGGTGGGCGACAAACTTGCTGTTTCTCTGTAGGCAGAGATGATGACGAGCTTCACATTTAATGCTCAGGTTACGAGAATGATACAACCCCTCAATGCCCGCGCTTCGGAGTACGCGCCCGCTATTTCCACTCAGGCAAAGGTTCTACATTACTGGGCACCTTTTATTATTCACTGCAGTACGGGTATTGTGGCCGAAGCTGTCTCAGCCACCTCTTTCACTTCAACTTCATTCGTCGCACCTCAAGGAAACTATACTACATCGTCGCTGCCATGTGAGGAACTAATCTCATTAAAGAAAGAGCATGGAGAAAGCTTCACACCAAGATCGGCCTCCACGGTCGATACCAGTCACTATGATGGCTCCTAGAAGCCATGGTTTGCGCTTCATCATGATTGCTGCCGTCTTGATCGTGGGTGCATTGTGGATTCTTGAACCAGCAAATCTCTGGCCACTTCCTCATAATCAACCTGCTGAATCGAAGAGAGTTCCGCTCGAAGCTCATATTATGTGAGTTGCTTTCAAGTAGTACATTGGTGATGACTGCGATACTGACTATAGACGAGGTCGAAATGTCCTGACGCACGAGGTAAGATTTATCAGAACTGAGCAGCATTTTCATTTCTCCATGCTTAGAAATTTAATCTAGATTGCCTACGCGACCTCGTAGTACCTACCATGGAACGTATGTCGAACAAAGTCGACTTTACTCTTTCTTATATCGGCACTCCAACAGATCCGGATGATGGTGTGCTTTGCAAGCACGGCCCGACCGAGTGCCTAGGAAACATCATTGAGCTATGCGCGGCTCACCTCTACCCGGATCCCAAACTCTATCTCGGTTTCACAATGTGCCTGACGAACCACTACTGGAATATCCCGGACAAGTCTCTGGTGCAGAATTGTGCTCTCGAACACAGTCTCAGCTTTGACAAAATCAACGAATGTGCCAGTGATGACAGCGGCCTTGGAATTGATATGTTAAGGGACAGTGTGACAAGGAGTGCGGATGCAAATGTGACCTTCAGCTGCACTGTAAGTACTCTTGGAGCGAAGTTTTGATATGCCTCGACGTGGAACATTGCTAACTACAAAAGGTTCGCTTGAACGAAAGGATCAGATGCATACGCGATGGAGGAGAGTGGAAGACTTGCGAAGATGGATCGTCAGTCAACAGCCTCGTCAAAGACATCGAGGCGCTATGGAAGAAGGCCAATGCAAAGACACCTTCGGCATAAGGAAACGAACTTGTATATTGCTTGTGGCAAATTGAGAGGCTAAGGTATGGTATTGACGGCGTTAGAAGTGCTTTATAGCGTTTCTAAGCAGGAATTGATTGATCCCTAATCACTATGAAAATACTAGAGCTTCAAACAACAGCCATCGGCCGATGCAGTCCGCCGAAGATATTTAGGAAGTATTTACATGCTAATACAACGCGGAGAGGAGATAAAGCGCCGAAGAGGGAGACAGAAGACCAGAAGAGCAACCCGTATATGCAGAGCAGTCAGCCAACGAACCTCCATCTCAAACCTCAATTTTATCAATATCATATGCAAACATATCATACGCCCAGAAGTACGTCCACACGCGGTACAGGCTCAGAGCCGACCACACCATCCACGACGTCGCCCACAACCCCCACTCACTCTTCTCCTTCTCTCTTCCTTGCGCCGCCCTGTTGCCACGAAGCTTGTTGATGCGCGGCGCCCGCAGCTCCTGGAAGCGCGCCAGGTCCTTGCCAGCCGCGACGACGCGCGCCAGGCAAAAGACGTCCTCCATGGCCTGCGAGACGCCCTGACCGCCGTTCGGCGGCAAAGCATGGGCAGCGTCACCGACCAGCACGACATTGCCGCGATACCATGACTTGAGCTCGGGCAAGCGGAACGTCGGCCACGCAAAGAACTCGTTAGTGGCCTCGATGCAGCGCGGGAACGGCGCGAAGACGTCGCCGAAGCGCGCCGACGCTTCTGCTCGCAGCTTCGCTGCGTCCACGCTGAACTCTGCTTGCTCCTTCTCGGACCCGCAGAACCAGTATAGGCTTTCTCGGCGCTCGTTTGTGAAGGCGGCTGCGAAGAAGCCACGCTTGCAGAATACGGCTGTGGTTTTGGGTAGAGACGCGGCGTCGATGTCGGGTACGTCTTTCATTGGAACAATCCCGTAGATGAGTGATTGGCCAGTGTACTGAGGTTGGATGGAGCTATCGCCGACGACGTATTCGCGCACTTTAGAGTGGATACCGTCTGCGCCGATGAGCATATCACCTTCTACGGCGGTGCCGTCCAAGAATGTCGCAATGACTTTGCCGTTCACTTCACGAGTCTCCGACAGATTTTTTCTGTAGTTGACAGCGATGCCTTGCCGCCGGATTTCTTCGAGGAGAACGGCTTGCAGGTCAGATCGCATGAGTCGTAGTCCTGTAAAGCCATCTTTGCTGCTGTTTGCAAACGTACCCAGGAGAGAACCCTTCTCATCGCGGATTTCAAGCTCTGGTACCAGGCAAGCTCGCTTTTTCGTTTCTTCTCCTACGCCTAGAGTTGTGATCATGCGGAAGCCATTCGGGGCAAGGTTGATTGCGCCGCCAATGGTCTGAGGACCTGAAGCCCGCTCAAATATGATACACTTGTGACCATCTCGAGCGAATCGCAATGCCGCTACAGGTCCTGCTACACCTCCTCCAATGATTAGAATCGTTCGCATTTTAGTTAATTGAGAAATGGAATGTGATATCGACAACGAAAAGTAAAATATGAACACTCAACGCCGCAAAGCGGACCTCGCATATATAGACTTAAATGGGCCATTGGCTTGCATATCAAAAATGCAACAGCCTAAAAACTGGCTGATGCCGATCCAGCTGAACTCGGCGCCGACCGAGCACTTGTGGCGGCACCGATGCTGCTGAAGATGTTCTTGGACGCATCAGTCATTCTATACTACAACTTTTAAAACTCCAAAACTAAAACTATGCATTTATAAATGATTAATGATAATAACAAACGCATATATATAATAAATTTAAACGGTCGATCAGATGTAACTATGTACCGGCGATAGTGCGCATGATCTCCGAGCTTGCGGCTGATATTTGTGCCTAATTGCCTGAGGCTTTTTAATGCCTAAGGCTTCTGTTCTTGGCGACCGCCGAAGCTGTCCCTGCGTGCTTGAAAGAACGCTGGCCCTTTACCCTGGTCGAACCTAGAGGGATTCTCTTGACTTCATGACCTGGTGCTGTCTAGTCACTACATGCCTCGAAAGTAGTGTCCTGTTGTTCCTCGTCGCCGCAGGTATAGATGTTGTGGCGCACAGACCACTATACACACCGTGCACCTGTATATATTATCAGCTTCCTCAATAGAGCTACATAGATGTGCGAATGCATCGAATCAATTTCGCATCACAACAGATTTCTTCGAGCAGCTTCGTTCTCAGGAGTTTTGCGCAACGAGTATAAGCAAAAGAGTCTGGAAGGCTGCCCAGGAAAAGGCAGCGAGAGCAGAGAAGGAATTCTATCAGGACGTCAGGAAATGCGACAAGGAATTCAGCAGGCTCCTTGGTAAACTGGCCAAGCTAGACAAACAGCTGCTGCAAGACCGGAAACTGCAAGAGCTGTTAGAAAAGCTCCAAGCCAGGAGAGGAGTGTGGAGAGGATTGCTGAGAGGCCGTGCGAGGGTGGTTAACCATCGCAATGGCAGCTATGGTTGTGGTAAGTTTCGAACCTCTCACAAGGTCTAGAAATCTCTTGGTTTATTTGGTTTTTTAGCAAGCTCACATTTGCTGCCAATGTTTTTCCATGGCCCATTTTACATTAGTGTTAGGGACAGTAGTCTCGTAATAGAATAATAAGCGTCTCAGACTGCTTGAATCTGTCCAAGTCCTCGCCTTCCCGGGGAGTTGGACATCCTTTTGCGGCCTCCTCATCTCCAGCGACCACCAGACCCTCAGGGGCTGAATTTATATCAGCAGCACCCGCCCCTGAGCGATTTCCCTCGCGAGCGCGCAAACTCATTGACTCAGCCACCCTCGTGGTAAAAGCCGTACGTGTTGAGTATCACGATGGCCGAAGTACATGACAGGGATTGGAAACGCGTATATAGGAGGCGTCCACCGGTCACCAGTCGGTAGACTAATACATCTATCACTTATCTCAGCAGTACGAGCCCTGGCTGCGCTTGACCGTGAGGGATTTCCCTTGCGGAGGGCAACACCCCTGACGATCGAAAGTACGCGCTCAGAATACGGTATGAACCAGGCGACTTTGGAGGCCAATTTCTGCGCGCTGTAGAGATGCGAGAGCTCTCGGAAATGGTTCCGCAAAGCCTGCAAAAAGCGACCGCAACCCTAAGTTCGTTCCGCATGAAAATTTTGCGATTGGTGGAAAACTCGCGCGCGTCTACGCCTTCCTGAGACTTTGCGCGCGCGCTTAAACTTTTTCTCGTTACCGTCCCCACCGCCGATACACAAGCAGAAATGATAGCTACGACAACAGACATGCCTAGGCCTTGACGTCAAGTTATATTGGATACGACTTCATCCACCATGGCATCAGCACCACCTCTCTCCGCCAGCACCCATGGAAACTTGGTGCACGCTCTCACAAATGCACCTCAAATCTTCCTTCAACCATCGCTCTCCCTTCACGCCTCCGCAATTGCTCTTGCTAAATCTCTACTCGATCCTCTCACTTCGGAAATATCTACTGTCCAGCTTGAACGTCAGCGACAGAACCGGAAACGAAAACGGCATGAGCGAGCAGAAGACGAGGATCCGCTGAGGTTGAAGCAGATTTATACCGAAGGACTAGAAGTTGCTCAAGTTTGGGAACAGGTCAGACGGGCTGTTGACGCTTCGAGTCACGAGCTTGAGAGATATCTCGGGTCTCTGCAGGAGATCAAGCAGGGCAGAGCATCCAAAGCGGAAAGCAATGGCGATCATCGAAGCAAGTCGGTGCGCTTTGAAGAAGAGGAGGATGAAGAACTCGACTCGGAGCACTCTTCAGACGCGATGATCGTGGATCGAGAAGAGGATTTTGAGGATATCGAAGACGAAGAGGGAGCCCAGGACGAAGTTGATGACGTTGAAGATGGCGAAGAAATCGACATGGACGCAGACGATTTCGAGGATACTGAGGATGACGACGAAGCATTCGAACCAAACAACGAGTTTGTTGAAGATTTACATGGTCTTAACGATGGCTTTTTCTCTATCGATGACTTCAATCGACAGTCACAATTTCTTGAGCAGATCGACGCCAGAGGGGATCCTAACGATGGCGCCGCAAGCGATGAAGAAGACGTTGACTGG
>Ga0335073_10004697_pt1 | contig 19114 bp, 21 predicted proteins | sample Lox_Sample_22_FD_207093 | JGI IMG/M metagenome (GOLD analysis project Ga0335073, IMG submission 207093) | Soil microbial communities from Loxahatchee National Wildlife Refuge, Florida, United States - Lox_Sample_2.2 | ecosystem: Environmental > Terrestrial > Soil > Wetlands | place: USA... | reverse complement strand
CATTTGATTGAGACTTTGTTCAGAGTTCGCGAGGAGCAGGTTATTGGTATTCCGCTGCATATCTCGACGCTTGTCACCGTTAGGGAGAGGGGTCTTGCTTTGGGAATGATGGTTGTCTAGGGATTTTTCTCCAGTAAGACTTGCGTCCTGAAGAGTCATTTGATTGAACGTTGCCCACGAACGTCACTTTAGTTGTTGGAAAAATCTGTGTCTCTGAGACCTCCGGGAAGAACGCAAGATGACATGCTGACGGTGAAATGTTCCATACAGATCCTCAAAGGTTAGGATCTTAGGTGCGTCCAAGCTTTGTAAGTGTGCTTCCTGTGGGGCAAGTGGATTATAACAGTTGTTTGGAATGCTTTGACCAAGATTCCCACATCTCCGAACTATGAAAGACTGAAGTGTGCGGACTAAATAGCAACTTGATTCACAGGGATTCTGAACTTCCATGACGAGTAAACTTAACATAGAACTCAATGTCCACGCTTCTCATGAGAATCCTGAATCAGTGATCGAAATTGCTTTCAAAGAGCGATAGTTCAATTGGCCAACCAGGAATTAAAGTTATACTTTTCCCCACATTTAAACTTCACCAGCAAATTAACTTTATCCTCGCCCACCAAGGTTTCCTCTGCAACCTTAACCCAGCGTCCCACACCGAGAGACACGTGTAGCATACCACTCCTGCTATTCGTGGGCTGAAGTCGATCATGTGTTGGCTAGTATTTAATGTGTGTCCGCCCCCCGATCGTCTTCGCATCACATCGTTCGCATCACCACTTTCACCGTCCGTGCATCAAATGACCTTTTCGCAAATGAGGTTCTCTGTCAATCTTGTCCTTTTGGTTACGGTCATCTTGTTTCATTGTGTACAATATGCTTCCTGTCAATCTTCCAACCCCAGTATCACCGCCACCACATCATCCGCTGCACAATCATCCACCGCAGAATCATCCCCAGCACAATCATCCATCGTACAATCAACCACTGGCACTGCGCAATCATTGACAACAACAACCTTCACAGACTGCGAGTACGAAGAAGTTCCCCCTTCGGTACCCCACTCTAAATCACGCTACCTCTAAACACTACTAATTGCGACAGACTCTAGACAACTTAATGAACCTTGCAACCCCCACAATACTAACCTACACAGACACAACAGCAGTACTTAATTGTTCCGTTTATACAACTATCTACGAAGCAGATCAAGGACCGCTGGAATTCGAATTCATCACGCAATGGTTTGTGGCTACTGTTAATGGGATGGGATATCCTGCTGAGAATTCTGTGGTGCTTACGCAGGTTGTTACGACGACCGATTATCTTTATAATGCGTATACTTTTCCCGGGTTGACTGTTACGCAACTTTCTCCCGGTGAAGCAATTACCCTTGTACCTCCCACCCCTTTCCCGCTCTCCCTTCACTCTCCCTTGGTTCCGAGTTCTCTTGGTTCCGAGTCTTCTTGAATGTGTGTTGATAGCAGGAATGGACAGCAGCAGGTGTAGAATTCTACGAAGACGGAGGCTTCATGTACCCCCCTCCCAACCACCCCTCCCAACCCATCCTAACAACTATCCCTAACATCCAGCGTATTCGTACCAACAAACGCAACACCCGCACCAACAACCCCCCTCGCCACAGCAACAGTAACAACAACAGCAACACCCTCCTCCAACGCAGGCGCAATTGCAGGAGGCGCAATAGGCGGAATCCTAGCCCTTGGAATACTCTGTGGACTCCTCATTTATTTTCTACGTAGGAGGAATAGGGCTGTGGGAACGGCTCAAAATGTGCAGAGTAGGACTTTTAAGAATAAGAGTCGGTATCAGGGGTCTGTGGAAGGGGACGAGTTGCAGGATTTGCCGTCGCCGAGTGGTGGGAGGTATTGATGTCGAGTGGGTGGGGATGTATTGTTATGGGTTCGGTGGGAAGGGTGGTTGGTGTGGCACTCATTTTGGATGGTATGTATGATTATAGGTCGTTTGGTAGGAAGATGTATGGGAATGGAAGGAACTTGACATGTACATACGTCCTCAAATCTAATGAGTGTAGGCTACGTTGAGACACCCATTCTCTTTGAATCATCATACTCGCGTTGGTAACCCACTAACAAATCCATAGACTGCATCTCACTTCCCCTCCCGCAAACACCTCGCCCATGACCTCCATGGCACATCCTTTGGAAGCATTACCGGTGCAATTCCCACACAAACTTTCTTGCAAAACTTAAGTTCTTCGCATCGGCGCTTTTTTCCGCCGAACTGCACATCCACAACTTTCAAACATTCTTCAGTCGTGAGATACATGAGCCAATCTGACGACCTTTGAATGCAAAGTAGAAGTAGCTCTCGTCATCAGACTTGTTAACCTTAACAGATGCCAGCGTCAGCCTCGTGGTTCTGCAAGCCCTATGACTACTGAAAGTGTGAGATGCCGGCCCTCTTGGAAGGAAGGAGACTGAAGTAATACGGTCAGAATTATGGCCGGTATATACATAACTGCATGGTTATAAGACTATCACAGTACAAGAAATGTCTAGGATACATTATCTTCTTTCTCTTTTCGCAACGACTCCAAGTAATGCGTCCGAAGGATTGTATCCGGATGGTTTTCGCCCATAACCCGATTCATTGCCTCCACAGCTTTTTCGAGCAGCGAGATTGACTCATCGAGCTTCCCATTCTTGTGACATGCATAAGCCAGCAAGGACAATGTCCATAACGTATCGGGATGCTCCTCTCCTAGTACCTTCCGCATTCCTTTGTAAGACTCCAATAAAATGGACGCTTCATCAGGTTTCTCGTTGAGATAGTAATAAGCCAGATTCGCCATTGCTACCAATGTGTCAGGATGATCTTCTCCCAACAACTTGATCCGAGACTTTAACACAACCTCTTGGAGTTTGATAGCATCACCCCATCGTCCCATCTGAGAATATGTCGATGCGAGGTTCGCCATTGCCATCAATGTGTCAGGATGATCTTTTCCCAACAAATTGATCTGAGACTTTAACACAACCTCTTGGAGTTTGATAGCATCACCCCATCGTCCCATCTGAGAATACGTCATTGCGAGATTCGCCATTGCACTCAATGTTCGATGGTCGCTTTCTCCATGCAGCGTTCGAATATTTTGTAATACATTTTCTCTCAACAGGCTGGCATCTGTCCATCGTCCCTGTACATCGTACGCCCACCCTAGCGAACCCATGGCCTCCAACGTATCAGAGTCATGACTTCCTCCGACCCTATCCAGAATCTTGACAGCGTTTTCAAGTAACTCGATTGCTTGTCGATAGTTTCCATCATCCCTCAGAAATTTGCCGATGCGAACAAGGGTCACTCCCAATTCTCTAGAATTGATATCAAGAATCGAGGACAGCGATATAACTATTTGCCCTTGAAATCTTCGTTTTACCGAGCGAGTTTCATTGTCGCCGTACTCTGAATCAGGAAACGCTGAGAGGCAGAGCCGTATCATAGTCTCTGACAGAGTTGCGCGTAGTTCTGGTGGCATCTCATCTTTAATCACCGTTTGCACCAACCGATGAATCGTGAGTCGTTCTCCGCCGGTTATATCGACTTGCCGTCCAATAAGGGAAAATCGCTCCAGTTCGGCCATAGCTTCGTTGAATCTTCTCTCGTCGGATACAATTTCTCGCCTCTCTGCGTCTAACCCTTCCTTCCCGGCCACCAGAAAGTCAGTCAATATGCCATCGGGATTCAAAAACGATAAGAGACGAAGGAGTTTTGAGGCATCCTTGTTATTTTTCCCAATTTGCTGGAACGACAAATGCCATGTGGTGGAAACTGAACCCGTGTAGAAAATATTATTGCCCTTCGATAGTCTTGAATGGTACTCTTTTCGATCTTTGCGATAACTAGAAAGGAAATTAAAGATGTCGTGCGAGGCTTCACGAATATATGCGGCAGCTTGTTCAATTGCAAGTGGGAGGTAACCAAGTTCGTTGACAATCTGTGCCGCCTCCGCTTTAGCTTCAGGCGTTTCCTCGATAGCACAGCGAAGTAGGAGGAGTTGAACGGCATCATCCATTTCGAGTTCACTGACTTTCAAACCCTCAGCCGGGATATGATCACAATGCGAGTTCCGCGTCGTAATCAATGTATGTCCACCTTCCGACTGATCAGGTAGGTACTTCCAAATAACTTCAATTTCGTCTAAATTGTCGATTACCAACAGCCAGCTCTCCTGCACATTAAGCCACTCCAACACCCGTTTTGCAATATCGGAAGGACTGAGCTGGAGAGTAGTGGGTACGCAGCGTGTTCGTTGTGCGATCTCTTTAAAGCCTGCCAATGCAGTTGCTTCACTCACTGCGCTAATCCAGTAGATTCGTTTGTAGACCTGTTTATGGGAGTATACGTATTCCAATGCGAGTTGTGTTTTTCCAACTCCACCAAGGCCGTATAATGCGACTCGATGGTTCCATGAAGAGGGTGCTGTGTCGCTTAGCTTTTCGCACAATGCGGTGAGCAGAATTTGGCGTCCTGTGAAGTTTGCGTTTCGAGGATACGGGACCATAAAGGTAGAGTTCAAGCCTGTTGGGACGTCTTCTGGTGGTCCACGAACTATAGACAAATCTTGTCGAAGCCCTGTAATTTTGTTAGTGCTTTGACGTTGTGAGGAAGTACCAAGCACTTCATTCAGTGTTTGAGAGCCAATCTCAAAAGTTCGAAAACCTACTCCGTGACTGAAATGATCGAGGGTAGAATTGAATTCCTGGACTGTATTATATAGTCCTGTATCTGCAGATTTAAGACTTTCCTCGCCGGCAATTATATCCATCGCAATGCTCCCTGAAGTCAGTCGTCAGAAATTTTCACTTTACGTACCTATTACTCCAAGTCGATTCGATTCATGGTTGATATTGACAGCGAGATACGTGAGGACTGCAGACATTACATCCACCGCTCTATTGATCAATGCATTTGGTTGAACCCCTGCATCAGGAAGTCGGTTAACGATCTTGAGGAGCTCGAGTTGGCGAGAGATATAATCCAATTTCTGTTCAACCTCTTTTCTCCGAGAAACCTCACGATCGGCAATCTAAACAGTGAGAAAGCCTACTTAGGCAAGGTACCTCAATTAAAAGCAATAACCCACCGCACAACAGGCCATATGGGTTTAATACGGGAATCTGGGATCAGTGAAATTTTGCGAAAAGGAGATACATTCGACCCTTCTTTGGCAACCACCAAGAAATTTTTGGCGAGAGGCGTGATTGAAGTGAAAATCTTCTCTGTTACCCGTTTAGTCGTTGACCACAACCCTGGGTCTTTGAACGAATCTGCCCTTGCGTTCAAGGTACTCTCGATGTCTTTCTGCAATTGCGGGATTGGATCAGTGACATTCGCAAAGCTCTTGAAAGTTGGAACAGCGAAAGGTTTCCAATTTTTACGCTGAAGTTTGATGGACTTTTGAAGTTGTTCCACTGCGTCTGTATATCGCTTTTCCGTTCGTTCACGATCGCGAGAATCATCGTGTTGAGCTGTCGTCGGGATAGCGATAGGAGGCGTTGACGAGGTCGCAGATAGGGCAGGAACAGCTTCGTTAGGCCTCGACAAACTGTCTTCCTCACGAGAATCGTTCGTTTCGGGTCCTTGGACAATGGTTTCACGAGTGCCAGGGACTTCAGAGGCAGGAGGAGGGGTCTGGGAGGCTGGAGAAGCTGACGTGGTGGCTATTGCGGGAATGGCAGACGGTGACTTTTGACGGTCTCTGGTCTTTGGTTTGAGTCCGCTGCGCAACCTCGCGAAGAGTCTTCGATCGCTGGTCTCTTGATGACTTCGATTCATGGGAGAAAAAGTTGCCGTTCAAGTGGGCTGTGTCTGCGTGACCGTTGTTTCTCAGCCGAAGATATGTCTCTCAGCCGAGGTCACGGGCCGGGAAGCTTATCACAGCGAATTCTAAAATTAGAATTGAGAAAACACGGAAATTTGCTTTGTCCGCAACACTGCCATCCCTTTCGCATCGCCTCGCTTCACACCTTTGCTTCAGCAACAATGGGTTTCCTCTCCTTGATGGTCGCTTCGGTGTTCCTTGCATCAACAGTCGCTTGTCTGCCGATCCTTGTGTTGCGGAATTCCGGTACACAGACTTGTGGACCCGCCAGCTGGGAGACGATCGTCTTATTCTACCTCCTGAACTACGGTGCTCATGCCATGACCGTTGTCGGCTTTCCTGGCGAACGTGAACCGATTTCCTTAATGTGGGCTACACTTGCCCTCCTCCTACCCTATTCCGGAATAGGCAAAGCTTGCATCTCCATCGCTTGCTCTCTTCCTGGAACCCGTGATCCCCTAAAACGGGCACTGTACGCTGGTGCACTCTGCGAGGTTGTCGAAGGCGATAGTACTTTGCTCCTCAAAACTCGGAAGATACATGGGCGTGCTAGTCTTCCTTCTGGTTACACCTTCAGTCCCATAATATTGACCGGCGTTTCGTTTACAGAATTCGAGGCGACCAGTTTCCATAAGATTTCAAGTTCGCAAAGTCATCTAAAGTCGTGTATTGCCATTTGTCAGTTGCTGTTTTCGTGTTTCACCCTGTATCACACACGCGGAAACCAAATCCAACTCTATGGATACGCGGCCTTTGGATTCACTGTTGTACCATACGCAGTTATGTCGGTAGTCAATTTGGTTTCCAATCTGCTCGTTCCTCACTACCCGACCTTGTATTTGGTGAGAACGCCACTAATGAACCAAGCAGAAGAAGCCGGTGGACGGTTTGAAGGTGTCGTTGGCACCGTCCCGACCACTCGCAACCCCGACGCCGACTTGGACGTTGCTACTCTTCCTGTCGTCCTCTTCTGGTTTCTTCTCATTCTGGCGATTATCACGCCCTACATTATCCTTAAAGCCATGACAAATTTCGACGCCGGTGATAGCACCCCGGCACAAAGAGGCTGGACAATGGGGTGGCTTGCAGTTGGCCAGTTATACGGATTGTTGACGGCCGGCGCAGGCCTCGTGTTCTGGATGCAGGACCCCGACACCGGCTCCAGGCTGCCTTTGTCGGGTCATCTCTTGGGTTTGGTTGTGCCGTCGGCGGCTGGTATAGGAGGGTTTGTTGTTGTTGGACAAATGCTTGTTGTTCATGGCCAATGTTCAACATCAACTGCGCTGTGATTAGTAGCAGCTGGTGATAGTCGACGGATTACGAGGAAAGATGTTCTGCGTCTAAAGTAGCAGTTCCAATGGTTGTGAATGCTGTTATTGGATGTATCTGATGAATAGTTATAGTAACTACTATATTGAAACAACGAAAAGCATGAAGCCAACCTTTCCTTCCGTCTAGCGGATATCCAGGACGTGTCTCTACTAAACATCAATCATCAATGGCGATCCAATACTCCACAGCGAAACGTGGTTTCTGTGCGAACCCCGCAAACGCACTTTCCAAAGCCTTCTTCACTGTTTCTGTTGGATGCTTGTCCCAACCAAAAACCAAATAGTCAGAAAAAGCCTCCCAATTGAGTTCTTTCAAATTTCTTTCATCCTTGCAAAATACGTGCAGCAGTCAACCTGTAACGGCACATTTAAGTGAACTCTTTCAACAGAGCGAAGAATGGGCGTGAATGCGTCGAAAACAAGAGACCAGTAGTCTTCGATATAAAGTTCGAGGGCAGAGTCTTGAGTAGTGGGAGGATCCTCGCACTCGAATTCTTTGTGAATGGTTGATGAGCCAAATTCCTTGAGATTGGTCAGACACGGAGATTGGAGTACACTGCGAACAATTTCGATTGGAGCGAACTGGAATCGGACTTCCATTTTGAAGGTTTCTAAAGTCATGGGGGAGTGTTGGAGGTGCTTGACGAGAGCGGGATTGAGAGGACCAATGGTGAGTGACGTGAGATTTGTGAATGTTTCCAGCGAAGGGATGTCGAAGAAGGAGATGTCAACTCGGGGACAGGTAAGTCTGAGTTCAGTTAAGGTTTCTGTCGATTGGAGAGGGAGCCACGGTCCAATTGCCTCAAATTCCCGTGCGTCCATGTGGAGTGTCTTTAGACAATTGAGTCGTTCGAGAGAGCCGAAGAAATTCGCATCCGGGTTGGAACACGTCAAGGTTTCGAGGAATGGGCATGAACTTGCAATTTCGGTAAGGTCGACAGGACCTGCCCAACAATGTATGACGAGTTTCGTGATACGAGTACATCGTGATGCTAATATGTACATAGCGTAACGGAGTGCTCTAGAGCCCTCGGAGTATCGCGTCAAGCCCAATTCGATTGTTCGAGCATTCTCTCTAAATAAAGGTATCCTCTTACTAATTATCTCCAAAGTTTCAGCCGTTTCAAACTTCCATTCCATCTTGCGTTTCCCGAGTGCATTGACGAACTTTGTATCGTTGACAAGAGCTCTGAGCAAGCGGCCTTCACGTGTTCTCCAAGGCCAACGACTTTTGTAGAAAGGAGGGATAAGTTGGGAAAATAGGAAGTCGGTTTGGTACCAGAAATCCAGGTCTGGAGCAATGGCGCGGAAGTGTCGACATACGGAACGTAACACCAGAATTTGCGGGGCTGTAGTGTTTGTCGTCTGACACGTAATCGATGAAGTCGTCATTGGAGAGGAAGGACAAAATGTGAAGTAGGATTTCGTTTGGAAGGGTGAGAATCCATGGGATTGGTGGTGGAAGGTTGATGTTCGAGTGATTGTTGGTCATTGAAACGTATTCGAGTTTCGTTGGTTTGGTGGAAAAACCCGAAAAAACGTGGCAAATTGGAGATTTACTCTACGGCCTTCGGATCACCCAACCACGACTCCCCGCAGTACTGATGTCTGCAGATGATTCCCAACCGGAACAACTGCGTTCAGTTCGTTCTGTCCTTCTTCACCTATTCATTCTCCAAATGACTGTCTCCGTCGCTGCTGGCCATCTTGGAAGTCTCCAGAAACTGAACATTACGCCCCAACGTTATTTCGTTCTTTGTTCAATCCTGTTTCCAGCAACCGCGTTCCTTGAGACCATAGTAATTATCTTCGTTACCCTCAGAAATTATAAAGAATGGGATTCTCTATCTTCTAGCTAGTGCTGCCGGCGCCGTCATCGAGATTCTCTCCGACTCTGCCTCCAACGAAGTCATGCCTCTGCGCCTTCTGTTCACTCGCGTCGAACGTATTCCCCAGCCGGAGAAAACCAAAATACTGGGTCGTGTTGTGGTTTTGCTATTAATTCTCGTAGGCCTTATCGGAACGCTTGATAAGACGGTCGGTTATTGTGGGGATTTTATACTCGCAAGCAGATATCCAGGCACTCTTCTGTTGTTTAAGTGGAATTGCAATTGTCGTTTCCTCCCTTACAATTCAACTTTGTGAAAGCCGTTGGCGCGTATCCACTTCAACATTGCCAGCACCTCAGACTGATGATCCAATTCGGAAGTATGGATGGCCGTGGCGCCCTTTCAATCCCTGGGCGGCTGTGGCTGCTGCTTGTTGTTTCCTTTTGATCGAGCTCGCGGCATATCCCTCAGGGGTCCTCGTATTCATTTGCATCGGCTGGATAATCTACATACCGTTGGCGGCCTGTGAAGTGGAATGGGAAAGGTTTTTGGTGGAGGAGTTTTGGATTTGCATATTCATTAGGGGTCGTATGGTTTGGTCGGCTATTTTCAATTTGATCTCGATTCCCTGGGGCCTTCAACCAGATGTTGCTGCTTGGCAGTGGTATGACCCTTTATCGGATACATTGTTGGTTTATTGAGCCGGATCAAGGGAGGAAAAAGGATGGAGGTACTGGACGAGTTAGTGGCGTCTTTAGTCAAACAAGTTGTTGCTTTTGGATTGGGATTGCGTTGGTATACCAGTAATGGTAGCTGTCGCAACTTGCAATCTGGTTGACGCGTTTCTTCCTTTGTGTAAGTGTTTCTGTTGTCTTGGAAATTGTTGTGGCTGTTTAATGGAACGTCTTGTGTATCTTGTCACTTGTGAAGATGAAGTTGTTGATGGGATTTATGTACCTTTTTACTTTGGTATTTGCAGCAACAGTGAGCATAAGAATTAAACCAGATACAGGACAGTCACAATACGTCACGCTGCTCGATGACTTTACTCCGTATTTGATTTGATGAAAGAGATAAAGAACAATGAAGCACATTTATACAATAACGAATCCTTCTATGTCGACATCCCTAGCCTCAGGCCCACCAAGTACTTCAATCTGCGGTTTCTCTACAAACTCCTCAAAAGCCTTGTTCAAAGCCTCCACAACATTCTGTTTAGGATTCTCTGCCTGTTTAGGAAAATACTGATGCGACGAATACGGCGATCCATCCCATTCCAGCAACTTCAAGTTGCGCATTCTACTGAAAAACTGGCAACAGCCAACAATCAATGGAACGTCTAATTGTATTTCCTGGACGGAAGGGAGCGAGGAGGTGAATGAATCAAAAACAATGCGCCAGTAATCTTCTTCTGAACTATCGAAGTAAGGCTCACAATCATCTACGGTTGATAGTTTTAGTTGTGTGATTGTACGGAGACAAGGTGCGTTGAATATGTGTTTGATAAGGTTTTCTGGAAGAGAATGGGCAGCTATTGCGGTTGAGAAGGTGGAGAGATGACAGGACGATTGAAGGAGGTATTTACAAAGGGAAATAGAGAGAGGTTCGACGTGGAGGGAAGTAAGGTTTGTGAATTGTTGGATGGAGGGAATGCCGAAGAATTCTTTCGCTACCGATGTCGATCCGTAATAGTTGCAAGTTAGAGTGAGGTCTGTTAGTTTTGAAGCCGATTGGAGGGGAAGCCATAGTGGTATGGGTTGTGAAATATAGCTGATGTTCATTTGCAATTCTTTTAGATGCTTGAGTTTTTTCAGAGAGCCATAGATAAAGTTTCTGACGGAACAGCGTAGTATTTCGAGATGACGGAGAGATGCGATTTTGCCAAGGTTGAGGGAATATCCTGCGGGAATTTCGAGGGTTGTGATATGTTCACACGAGGACAATAGAGAGATTGCCGTGTTTAGGAGTGTAGGACGTCTAGATTTTGAACCTACAGCATTTAGGTCGGTCCCGAAGTCCTCCTGACCGAACGTAATGTCCAACTTGATGGCTCGAGCATTCTTTCGGAATAACGGAATACATTGCATAACAGTTTCCAATACATCAACACTCTCAAACGTCCATTCAGTCTTACGTCTCCCGAAATAATCCACCAACGCGTCATCTTTGAAAAGGACTGTGAGACATCGCGCTTCTTGAGCATGACGCAACGAGATGCCGTCAGGGTGATTCGGGTTGATATCTTTATTAAGACTGGACGAAGGGAGAAATCGCGTGAACTGAAAGTCGGATCCGTACCAGAATTCTACTTCTAAAGTGATGGCGCGAAAGTGACGACATACGGAACGTAATACGCGAAGTTGTGAGAATGAGGCGTGGTTGATCCGAGAGTCGTCAGGGGGATGGCCGTCGAGGGGGAGGCAGGGGATGAATGAGAGAATTTGATGAAGGACTTCATTTGGAACTGTGAGAATCCAGGGAGGAGATTGTAGTCGAGAGTGGGAGTTGATGTTGCTCATTGAACCGAGTGTGAATTGTGTTATTAACGCGACGCGACTTGAATTGAGTTTTGGCGGCGGACGCGAATGGGGATCACAGATACAACCAAGAAACCTAACCCTATTGCGGAATTGCAGTCCCGGCCCTTGCCGCGTCCGCCGATTTTAGCTTTTTTGCTCCAACTTGCGACGTGGGCTCTCACGCTCCCCAGATTACTTTCTCTTCGCGTTCTGACTCCTGACAATCACTCCCTGACCCCAACTTCAATCTTGTTACATTATGATTGAACTTGCCAATTGCAGCCGGTGCCAGTGGGTCGTGGTCAGCTGGATGGAACATTCTGAATTCACCTCATTAAACACTTAACTAACGCGCTTTCACATACTCATCCACTTGGAACAGAACAATAACCACCCTTTCCTCAATCTTGACGACCGTCGCATTTCAATCTCCAAACTTTACGACTCACACGTCGCCATCAGTCCACCCTCGATGACGTACATCAAGGTGCGGTTTCTCCACAAACCCCCCAAAAGCTTTCTCCAAACTTTGCGTAATATTCTTCACCGGATTCTCCCCCTTCTCCATTCGCTCAATACCAGGAATAGGATACGGAAATCCATCCCAACTCAGTGTCCTCAACTTTGTCATCCTCGCAAAATACGCACAACACTCAATATTCATCGGGACGTTCAGTCGGACTTGCTCTACAGAAGGGTGCATAGATGTGAATGCATCGAAAACAAGCATCCAATACTGTTGTCTAGCTTGGATGTCACGATAAGAAGTGAGAGCGTTACATTCGTCACGGCAATTGGAGATGCCGATTTCGTTGACGGTTTGAAGACATGGAGATTGTAGGAGGGTTTCGATGACGTCTATGGGGGTTAGACGACGAAGGACACCGACTTTGAAGATTTCTAGGCGCATTTGTGTGGAATTATGGAGTAAGGCGACGAGTTGGGGAGAGAGTGGCTCTATGTCGAGGGATTTGAGGTTTGTGAAGAGCGATAGTGATTGTGAATTTGTGTCGAAGAGGAGAATTGAGATGTCAGGGGTACATTTGAGAGTGAGGTTTGTTAAAGTTTGGGTGGATGAGAAAGGGAGCCATGGTCGATCGATTCCATCAAACCCAATATTGTCGTGTTGCCAGATGTCGAGGTGCAGGGTGTGTAGATGCGTGAGGTGCTTGAGGGTGCCGTGGAAATGATTTGTTTCGAAACAGTTTAAGGTTTCGAGATGAGGGAAAGATGTGGCGATTTGGGTTAGATCGATGGAATTTGCTGATCGAGTAGTGAATTTTGTGATGCGATGACATTCTGATAAGAGGTCGGCTGCGGTGTAAAAGAATTTAGACGTATTGTTCCAATCTGAATGATCCGCTGTCCGTCGGTAGCTGGAGTCCCTCCTTTCGTGGAAGCGCAGCCATGGATCTTGTCCCTCATCTTGCTGGTATAGGTATTCTTTCTCCTGTTCTTCCATTGCGTAATCGTCCATCTGCAAGTAAATGCTTTGAGCATTCTCTTTGAATAACGGAATACATTGCACAACACTCGTTAATTCTTCAATACTTGCAAACATCCACTCACTTTTCCATCTTCCCAAACACTCAACAAGATACCGATCCGTAAAAAGGACATTCAAAAAGTGTTCTTCTTCATCTTGCCGCCACAATGAACTCAAACTCCAGTCGCGACTTCCTGGAAATTCTGGAAAAAGTTGCAGAAATTGGAAATCGCCCTCATACCAGAAGTCTAGTTCTGGGACGATGAAACGGAAGGAACGACATACGCGGCGGAGTAACTGCATTTGAGACATTGTGCACTGATTGCCATTGTCGGAGGTGTACCTGACAATGCGGGGAGTATCTTGAGAGACGATGCGCAGGATTTCACGTAGGAGCTCATATGGAATTGTGAGGAGGGTAGGTGGTTCGGTGATGTTCGGTGGAGGATTGATGCTCATTGAAAGGCGACAACAAAGTGATACGTACGCGCCGCGGATTTGGGACGAGGCCAAAAATTGTGGAATGGGGGGGAATCAAGCAGGAAACCTAACCCTGTATCTCACTCGCCAATCGCCATCTCATCGGCCAAAACGTCCCATTAAACTCATTCAGAAACGCGGCCTTCTCATAGAATAAACCGAGAGGACAGTTTACGCAAAGGCGAACGCGACTTAGTGAGAAGAATAACGAACGTCAAGCCCCTACACGACTGTTTGTGTGTGTGGTGAATTGTTCTGGAAAGAGCGAGCTACCCGAGCGATTTATGCTTCAGTACATGGTTCGTCCAAATGACGAAGCTAAGACATGATGGATTATATGCGAGTGTGAGGGAATTCATTGCATACAGGATGGCTGTAGATCTAGCTTTATATAATGTACATGAGATCGAAGCACAGAAATTGCCAGAATATTCTCGACAAGGCATCTGTAACAGCATGAGATCACCACACTGAGACGTGAATAGGAAGTGGGGACCCGGATGCAAGTTGTAACCCAAATCTTTTGGCCCTCATTTTAGGCTCTACTGCGAACCTTGGCTTCTCTTTAAACCCAGCAAACGCCTTGGCCAAAGCACTTTCCATCTCTTCAGCATTCTCACCGCTCCCCATGCCAAAATACGGATAATCCGATCCATCCCAATCAACCGACTTCAACTTCACCATCCTAGTCAAGAAAGCACAACATTCAACATGTAATGGAACGTTAAGATGTAAGTCCTCTACACAATCGGATAGTGACCATGTAAATGCGTCAAAAACAAGAGACCAGTATTGCGAAATGGCAGGAAAATCAAGTTCATCCTCACTATCTGCTTTGTCCTCATCGTACCACTTGTTAGATAGACTGAACTGTCTGACGGTTTGGAGACAGGGAGCGGTGAACGTTTCTCTGGCAAGAGAGATTGGTACAAAACTGCGCCATAGGTCGGTTCCGAACTTTTGTAGATGACATGGTGTCTGTTGGAGGAAAGAAACCAGCGGAGGAGACAGAGGTGTTACGTAAAGGGAGGTGAGGTTTGTGAACTGATGTAAGGAAGGAATATCGAAGAAAGTTGCAGATGCACCAAGAAACTCTTGACGAGGGATATAAGTGAGGGTGAGATCTGTTAAACTTTCTGACGACTGGATCGGAAGCCACGGCGATGGCTGGAAAGGTTTCGCGGTCCAAGCAGAAGAGTCGAACTCGGGGTTAATGTCCATATACAATGTCTTGAGATGACGTAGTTCAGACAAAGAGCCGTCGAAATGATCTGTTTCCGGACAGGATAAAATTTCGAGATGAGGAAATGAAGATGTGATTTTGCTGAGAGGTACAACATGTGCCGCCTCTGCACTGAATTTGGTTATTTGCTTGCATTCCGATAACAGGTCGATTGCAACATCGATTTCTGTCTCAATTTTCAAAATCTCCGAGAAATCATCCTTGTCCATAGAACTCCATTTCAAACATATGGTACGAGCATTTTGTTTGAAAAGTGGAATTCCCTCAATGACACCCCTTACTTCTTCAAGACTCTCAAATGACCATTCTACCTTACGTCTGCCCAATGCGTCCGCGAAATCGGCGTCGTTGAACAGAACGCTGAGAAATGGTCCAATTTGACTTCTCTCGCTACGATTCCGACGAAATTCGACAAGACGCGTAAAGTTAAACTCCTCTAAGTACCAGAAATCGAGGTGAGGGACCATGCGACGGAAGTCTTTACAGACCTGGCGGAGCACGAGGATTTCGGAGGTGTAATATTTGCGGCCGTCTGTCGAGCGGTATTTCACAAACGGGTATTTCCTAACTTCCGATGGGATTGTGCGGGAGAGGATGCGAAACGGGCCTTCATATGGGTTTGTGAAGGAGAGGATGCGATGCAGGATTTCCTTTGGGATTGTGAGGATCCTGGGAGACGATGAACGGTCGGTGTTTGGAAGATTGTTGTTCATTGAAGACGAGATTGTGAGTTGAGTGAAAAGGACACGTCTTCTCAAAATTTTCCCAGTCGGAATGACACCTAACCCTATATCTCGGCACCGCAGGGTTGTATCCCGACACGAAGCAGGTCTTAAAATGGACGGAGTTTCTATCAATGCTTAATTCATTGAGCTAGTAGGTTTACACACGACATTCTGAAGAAATACAAAACAAGTGTTTCAGATCCCGGATTTCATGACCTCGTTGAATTCCTTAACATACATGATACCACACACACACGTCCGATTCCTTAGCTGAAACTCGGATCTCAGTCTCATATCCTGCTTCTCCCACATGGGCTACACTATAGCGAGTCCAGGAGTCCACTACCGCCACTCTACAACAACATAATTTTCAACGAAAGCTTTCAACAACGTAATTTGGCCATGTTGTGCGTCACTCCTCTCTAGTCCAGGAAAGATACAAAGGACGTCACCCTGAGGCAATCTTTCTGCGAGGGTACGCATACGTTGGTCATCATACTTTTGACTGTGTTTAATCCAGAATGCCTGGTAAAGTGCCTTTTCCTCCATTGCCGCCATCCTGATATCTACGGCTGCCTCGAGAACACGGGACGCAAAAGATTCGAGTAAGTCTTTCGAGGCAGCAGGAAGGAGGATTTGGAGTAAGTTGGTAAGTTTTATGGCATGGACGTCTTGAAAATTGGATAATAAGAGGCGGAGCGCATTGCGAATGGCTTGCTTCAGCACAAAGACATTTGACCACTGCAGTTCTACAAGCTGTTAGTCCAGCAAACGAGAAATTTACCCCGGTTTACAATCGAATCTTCTATGAATCTCAAACCCTCGACAACTTTATCATCGACACCCAATGCATTCCTAAAGACGCGATCCACCAGGAAACCGGCGACGATATGCCGTATTAAGGATGCTGGTGAGAACGTTGGATCGGACAAGCGGGAAAATGAATAGCTTGCAGACTTCTGGAGCATTTCTGCTGAATCGCCTCCGCAATCTCCTGAGCGCCGCAGAAGTTTCAGGGCTTCTTCTACAGCTTTAGTCGATATGGGTACATCGTTCATTTGAGAGCCCACGAGGTCTTCTACCCTGTCTCTGACTATGCTGAATAGAAGCTGAAACTTTTGAACATAAATGGGATCGGTATAATTCGTGATTATCTCCGCAGGAATGGGAGTTATGGAAGCTCCATACCGTTCTAAAGGCTCCACAAGTGAGTAGAGTCTGCGCCACTGTTCTGGGTAAGCCGCAATTCTCGAGGCGGTTTGCGCGTCGGCTCTTGTCTGAAACTTCTCCACGATTATTCCAGGAATTATCGACTTTGGTATTTCGGTATAGAAAGGGTCGGGAAAGCAGACCTGGGCAGCTTGAAATAGAACATCTTGCAGGTACCAACGGCGTTCTCTGGTCATCTCACTGTCAATACCTGTGTGTAACCCTTCGACCGCCAGGAACACAATCACGGCAAGCTTGTCGACGAACGACTGCGGGTCCCTTGCGCGAATGGGAATTTTCACACGGAACCAGTTCATCAAACAATACCGTCTTTTGTTCGGCGGACACCTTCTGAGCCTACACTGTCAAAAAGAAAACGGAGGTGGTCATGTACTCGGACATCAACGTAGAGATTTCATTTGTGTCACCGAAGATACGTCTGTGGAAGGCACACAATGCCACTTCCAATGCGAATAAGTCGAGCTCAACATGCTTGGCAAAAAATTCCCGCTCTGTCTCCACCGCATCGTCGTAACGGCCTTCTTCAGCGTATAATTGGCTCAATAACATCGGAAGGGCTACATTCTGCGGATAATTGCCCATTCCTGCCTTGCAGATAGAAATGGCATCGTTCCGGTGATCTATTTGTATCGAAATAACGGGTACAGCGATCTCATAACAAACCCAGGGCACGAGCCATTCAGGCAAATGAGGCAATAGTTTCGTGAATAATGCTTTGGTGTTTTCAAGGTTAGGATCTTCTGCAAACTGGGAATCTTGTTCCAAGTTCCTCAAATTGAACTCATGCAGTCGTTCAATGGTCTCGAAGTATTGATGGACCGCTTCCTCGCGTAAAATCTTTGCGGCGACTTTGAATTCTTCTCCTCGCATACGGAGGTCGTCCTGTAGTTCATATAACCACTCCATCTCAGTTGAGCAACGTGCTCGTAACGCAATCCATTCAGGAAACGACACAAAAGCCATCTCGAATATTGGCTCCGCGAGCGGTCTGACTAGGAGTTTTCTGTAGGATGTAAGAATATCGAGGACGGAAGTGGCGGTTGGCCGTTGAGAAGGATCTTTGCGAAGTAGGTGGTAGACAGTAGAGATAACAAGATTACGCCAAAGTTTTGAGGGCCATTGTACGGAAATAGTTGGTCTCTCGTTTTCGGAATATTGTATAACAGCGTAATCTCCAAGAAAAGCTTTCGATCCTGTGAGACATTCATAGAGAATACATCCGAGTGCCCAAATATCGGCCGTTTCTGTGAACCTGGCCAGGTCGAGATAGAGCTCTGGTGGACGATAACAGGGTGTTCCCCTTGAGAATACAGTTGTAGCACCACTGGTCTTCGCTTGACCCGATATTCCAAAATCCGTCAATTTCCACAGACTTCCCTTGTGGAAATACAATACTATGATGTTAGAGTTGCGAAGAAGGGGTTACCGTTTGCGGGTTTCAAGTCGCGATGGACGTATCGACGTGAGTGCATATAGCTCAGTCCTGTAGCGATATGAGTTCCAATAGTACACCAATTCTCGATCCTTGTGATTGCCGAACAATTCCATGGTACAATCGCTGGTTTACAGGAAGACCAATCCACATCGAGATCAACAGTGCCAAAGTATGATTTGATATAGTCTTCAAGTGTAAAAGCACCCAACTCCATATCGATGAAGTAGTAGCCTTTTGCACCGGGAAGTGTGTCATGGCGTAGGATTTTGACGATGTTAATGTCTTCAGTCTTGTCGCTACGGCAGAGCTCAGACATGATGTCCGCTTCGCGTTTGACCTCTTGTTTCGTGGATCTCCTAATATCGATCACTTTTCTCGCGAACACCTGAATCAGCATTGCCTAAAGGTGGCTATAAGTACCAGCTTTGTTTCCGTATTCTCGAGCTACGTCGTCAGTCAGCATCCACCGCAGTCTGCGTACCTCATGGACTTGACCATAGCCCCCGTGCGCAATACGCCTTCGATGCGAAATCACGTCTTCGTTTCCGCAAATCCAGAGAAAGTCTTCTTCCTGAACCCAGAGAAAGTCTTCTTCATGATCACTCATTCTCAATGGAAAAGAAGATGGATGACTGGAGGCAGAAGCTTGAAAGCTAGACGGTGGTGAAAAGGGACTTGAGGCTGAGAGGAGGTGGTGCAGTCTTGGGAACCGGACCGGCAATGCCGTAACTACTTGAACCTTATTTTCGTCACCAGCGCTTCGGCCTAAATTGGAACGTTTTGTTCGAATGCAGTTACTGAGCATCAAGCACAACCTGCTCTCGTTGCGGAATATCAGGTACGGCCTGGAGGACCGACTGTAGGACTCAAAGCGTTCAACTCCGACTTCATCTTTAGGATTGCCTCGCAACACGTCGTGAGAAGTGACATGTTATCAGACTTGAGATTCATCACGAAATCGTCCATTTCA
>Ga0335073_10004694_pt1 | contig 19116 bp, 16 predicted proteins | sample Lox_Sample_22_FD_207093 | JGI IMG/M metagenome (GOLD analysis project Ga0335073, IMG submission 207093) | Soil microbial communities from Loxahatchee National Wildlife Refuge, Florida, United States - Lox_Sample_2.2 | ecosystem: Environmental > Terrestrial > Soil > Wetlands | place: USA... | reverse complement strand
AGTCGTGCGGCTACGAGCTCGACAGTTCCGCCGCAGATCCGTTCACCGCCGTGTTCGTCACCTGGACGGTGCCCGACCTGCAGTACACCCCTAACCCGCCGGTCGGCCCCGACCCCAACTTGTTCCGAACCTTCGTCACCCTCGGCTCGGTTCAAGGCACGCTCGACGTCCACGTCGAGATGACCGTCGACTCAGCCAACAACGTCACCAGCCAGCTCTGGGCAGAATTCGTCGGGCCCGTCCCGCTGCCGGTCAGGCCCGGCGATGTGATCAGCGGCTCTCTGTGCCTCGACCCCCAGCCGCCCGGCAAGGGCGCTTACTTCTTCACCAACGAGACCACCAGGCAGACCATCAGCTTCCCGGTCACCACCGGACTTCAACCCGCCACCTTCGTCCTCGCGGGCGTCTCGCGCGCGGGGAACTTCCAGCAGCTCCCCCTGCCCGCGCTGGCCCAGTTCGGGGTCGTCTATTTCGACGAAATCAGCGTCTACACCACCAGCGGTCCGCGATCGCTCACCTCGGGTACCGCCGTCACCATGACCGACCAGAACGGCAACGCTCTCGCCACACCCGAGAAGATCACCGACTGGACCTTCAAGGCTGTGAGGGACTTACGCGCGAGCTTGAGTCCCCCTGCCGGCGACCGGGGGCGCCGGCAGGGCACGTTGTGACGTGCTCGCCGGCGCCATCGGTGCACGGCGGGAATCAGGGCATGTGGTGCGCGATGAACGCGGTGGCAGCGGCGGCGGAGAAGGTGGCGCCGACCGCCCAGGCCTCACCCGACGGCAGCGCCGATAGTCCGGTCACTTCCGCGTTGGGGTCCGATCCGGTGGGGCCCGGCATCACGGACCAGGCAGTGCCGTTCCAGTGCAGGGTCCGCGCAACGGGCGCCGGGATGCCTCCGACGGTCTGCAGGGGAGCCTGTCCGCTGGCCCAGATGTCGGTGGCGCTGCCCGCGCTGATCCTGTCCACCACCGTCCAGGTCGGCGTCGCCGCCATGGCCGTGCCGGCGAGCAGGGCGAGCGAGGCTCCGGCGGCCAGCGCCGCGGGGATGAGTCGATGTCGCATGCTGGTTCCTTCGTGGTACGTGAACTGTTTGAACCAGCACCCGACCATAGAGAACATGGCTGTAACGGCGCTGACGTGGCGTTGAAACGGGCGGCTCTCCCCGGATTGACATCGCCGCCATGGCCGAATCCGCCTTGCGGGCCGCGGTGACCATAGCGAGGAGCTTTGCGGCTGCTTGGGTTAGCTGATCCAGTTCACCTGGATGATGACCACGCGTTCGCCGCGGACGTCGGTCAGGTAGACGAGCATTAATTGGCTCACTATTCGTGATCACGCCTGTAGCGGCGTCGGCGATCTCTCGCTCAGCGTTTCGTGAACACCTGGCCGTAATCATCAGGCAGGTCGTCCGCCCGTTCTGGCCGTGACAGTGCCTGGCCGGCCGGCCGGACTGGAATCTTGGTGCGAGGCCGTGCTCGAATCCGACCCGTATCGCCGCCTGTCCTACACCTGGCACACCATGACCCCCGAGCTGGCCGAGAAGTTCGGCTGGGATCAGGAGTTCCAGGCCAAGCTGGCGGGCGAACGCCGGTCCAAGGTCACCTTCGACATCGAGCCGGCCACCCAGGGCGTGAAGCTGACCGTCATCCACGACGGCTTCGAGCCGGGCAGCACCGTGCTCGAGATGGTCAGCGTCGGGTGGCCGGATGTCATCTCCAGTCTCAAGACCCTGCTGGAAACCGGCGAGCCCCTCCCGGCCTAGTTCCGCGGAGCCTATCCGTCAGCAGTGAGCCCGAGGGCCAGCGCCCCGCCCGCCGTCCGGCCCTGGAGAATGTAGTACGACATGACGGCTCACGGGCATCCTCGGCCGCCGGGCGATAGCCAGCAGCCAGGCGGACAGCCTATCGACCCTGGGAAGTCCACATCGGTTGCGGCCAAGGCGGCCGCGATCGACGCCGCGCAAGCGCACCCGCCAACCTGGAAGACCGTCGTCAAGCGGGCCCTGCCCGTCGCGGTGGCCGGCGGGGCCATCTACCTCGTGCTGCCCGCGCTCATCAAGGTGCTAGGCGCCGGGCCGCGCCTGTCGACGCTGAACCCGGTCTGGTTCACGGTCGCGCTCGCCGCCGAGATAGTCTCTTTCACCTGCAACTTCGCCTTGCAGCGGCTGGCGCTGCGGACCCGGGGCTGGTTCGCCGTGGTCACCGCCGGGTTGGCCGGCAATGCGGTCACCAACAGCCTGCCCGGTGGCGACGCGGTCGGCGCCGCCGTCCAGTTCAGCATGCTGACCACCGCGGGGTTCGATACCGACACCGCCGTCGGCGGCCTGACCACGTTCTCGCTGCTCGGCGTCGGCGGCCTGCTCGCGCTGCCGGTATTCGTGCTGCCCGCCATCGTGGCCGGCGCACCGGTCAGCCGCGGGCTGGTCCATACCGCCCTGCTCGGTCTGGCCGGGTTCGTCTTGTACGCGGTGTGCGGCGCGATCCTGCTGCGCACCGACCGGCCGCTGGCCATACTCGGCCGCGCGGCGCAGAGCCTGTGGAACCGGGTCACCCGCGGCCGCCGGCCGGTGACCGGCCTGGACACTCGGCTGCTGGCCGAACGCGACACGGTCAGGGCGGTGCTGGGCAGGAAATGGCGGCAGGCCGTCCTGCTGACCGCTGGGCGCCTCGGCTTCGACTATGGCTGCCTGCTGGCCGCCCTGCGCGCCACCGGAGCCGACCCGCGGCCCTCCCTGGTCCTGCTGGCCTACTCCGCCGCCGGCATCGTGGCACTGTTCCCGCTCACCCCCGGCGGGCTGGGCATCGTGGAGGCCAGCCTCAGCGGCCTGCTGATCCTGGCCGGCGTGCACCCCGGCTACGCCTTCCTGGCCACCCTGGCCTACCGGGTGGTCTCCTTCTGGCTCCCCCTGCTGGCCGGGCTGCCGGCCTACCTGCTGTTCCGCCACCGCTACGGACACCCAGTCCCGCGGCGCGCCGCGTCCGCCGCGGACAGCCAATCGTGACCGGGCAGCCGGTCAGCGATAACTATCGGCGAGACGCCCTGCCCAGCACGCCGTCGATCACTACATCGATGGCGAAGCGAAACCGTTCGTCGGCATCTCCAGCGACCAGCTGAGCGGTGTGGGCGGTAATCAGCGGAAAGTCGCCGGCCGGCAGGCGGGCGAAGTTGGCCGTGATCTCGGCAGCTAGTGCGCCGGGGTCGGTGCGCCGCAGCTCGGCCTCGATGGCGGCGTACGTCACCTGGGCCGCGAGGATGTCGGCCGCCCACGCGGCGTCTTGGGCGTCAAGGCCGCCAGCAAGCAAGATCCCCAGGAGGTTCTCCAGCAGCCGCATGGCCACGTCGGTCCGTGGCGGGTCGACCATGGTCGCTGCGGCCATTCCGGGATGCGTGATGAGTTCCGCGCGCAGCCGTCCCAGGAGGTCGTGCAATTGGGCCCGCCACCGCGACGGATCGGGCGTTTCCAGCTTGACCGCCGCGATGATGCGATCGAACATCGCCTCCAGCAGGCCGTCACGGCCGTCGACATAGACGTACAGCGAGCCGGCTCCAGTATCCAAGGCGGCCGCGACCCGGCGCATCGACACCGCTTCCAGGCCCTCTGCCCTCAGGATCGCGAGGGCGGCGTCGACGACTGCCGCTTCGCTCAGCGGCGCCTTGGCCGGGCGATCACGAGTCGAGCGCGGGCGGCCCGATGGCTTCATGTGTGGTGAACCTCCAGGTTCTTGTCCGGCAGGGCGGCGGTCGCGTTTGACCTTAACGCCATGCCTGACGTACAGTGTACGCGACGAACAGTGTTCGTGACAAACACTGTTCGCGAGACGTTTCCGAGCGGCTCGCTTCCGCCTCTAACCAGAAAGCCATCATGGACACCGCTACTACCACCACAAGCTCTCCCGCCGGAGCCCAGCTCTACAGCATGCGCTGGATCGTGGCGGCCGTGGTGCTGGCCGCCAACACCATGGATCTGCTCGACGCCACGATCGTGAACGTCGCCGGCCCCTCTATTCACCGCGAACTCGGCGGAGGTACCAGCACGATCCAGTGGCTGAGCGCCGCTTACACTCTGGCCTTCGCCGTCCTGCTGATCGCGGGGGCCCGGCTGGGAGACATCTTCGGCCGTCGCCGGATGTTCCTGCTCGGCTTGCTCGGGTTCACCGGCTTCTCGGCCGCCTGTGCCATGTCGCAGGACATCGGCATGCTCATCGCCTTCCGTGCCCTGCAGGGAGGCTTCGGCGCCCTGATGATCCCGCAGGGCTTCGGCCTGCTGAAGGAAGTCTTCGACGACGAGGAACTGGGCCGGGTAACCCGCCTGTTCGGCCCGTCGACGGGTCTGGCCCTGCTCGGCGCGCCGGTCCTCGCAGGCGCACTCATCGACGCCAACCTCTGGAGCATCGGCTGGCGACTGGTCTTCCTCATCAACGTGCCGATCGGCGTCATCGCGTTTCCGTTCGCGTTCCGATCGCTGCCGGGCGGGGTCAGTCACCCCGACCTCAAGCTTGACGTCGGCGGCGTCTGGCTCGTCGGCCTGGCGCTCGTGGCGATCATCTACCCGCTCATCCAGGGCCAGGCCGACGGCTGGCCAGCCTGGACGTTCGCGCTCCTCGCGGCGGGCGCGGTCCTGCTCTACGTCTTCGTGCGCTACGAGCGACGCCGCAGCCACAACGCCCTGATCGAGCCATCCCTGTTCGCTAACCGTATGTACCTCAGCGGCATCGCGGTCATGCTGTCCCTCTTCGGCGCCTTCGGCGGACTGCTGCTCTGCGTGTCGCTGTACGGCCAGCTCGGCGAGGGGTGGTCGCCGATCCACGCCGGCCTTACCCTGACCCCGATGGTCGCCGGCATGATTGTGGGCATGGTCGTGTCGGGCATGCTCGTCAAGCGGCTCGGACGCCACTTGCTGCACATCGGAATCCTGTTCATCGCCGCCGGGACCACCGCGCTCGCCCTGATGCTGACCGGCGTGCACAGCGCCTCGGCCTGGGACCTCGTTCCCGGCCTGCTGCTGGTCGGGGCGGGAGTCGGCATCGTGCTCGGTCAGCTCATAGAGTTCATCCTGGCCGCGGTCAGTATGAACGAGGTCGGATCGGCGTCCGGCGTCATGGAAGCTTCGCAGCAGTTGTCGACCTCGCTCGGCGTTGCGGTTCTCGGCACCATCTTCTTCGCGCTGTTCGAACACCACCCGGCGACCGACGCTCTCCGGGTCACCGCCTGGGCCTGCCTCGTCCCCCTGGCCGCCGCGTTCATCTTCGTGTTCCTGCTACCCAAGCACGCGCGGGAAGACGAAGGACGTTGAAGCAGGAGAACGCCATGACCACCGCTTCCGCGAGTAGCGGGCGCCAGCGATCTGGTTCGCGGCGAGCGCGACGGCGGAGCGGCGGGATGTTCCTACCAGGGGACGCGGCCGGCGCGGCTGACGAACGTCGCCGTCGGACCGTCAGGGCCGATGGTCGCCATCTGCACGATGGCGTCCGTGCCTTCGTGCACGGTCTGAGTGCCCCGGTTCTGGTTGAAGTCGGTCCCGGTGAACCCGGGATCCACCGAATTGATGCGCATCCCAGGAAACGCCTTCGCGTACTGCGTGGTCAGCATGTTCAGTGCCGCCTTCGAAGAAAAGTACGCCGGGACGATCAGTGCGGAGTAGGCGGATTCCGGATCAGCGCTGTTGGCAATCGAGCCGAGGCCGCTCGACACGTTGACGACGACGGGCGCGGCGGACCGTTCGAGCAGCGGCAAGAACGCGTGCAGGACGCGGACCGGCCCGAACACGTTTACGTCGTATACCTCTTGCATCTTCTCCGCCGTCAGTTCCGCGGCAGACACTGGGCCTCCTGATATGCCGGCGTTGTTGATGAGCACGTCGAGCACGCCCCCGGTCGCGTCGGCGAGCGTGACTGCTGCTGCCCGGACGGATGCGTCGTCGGTGACGTCGAGAACCAGGGGATGCGCGCCCACTTCTCCGGCCGCGGCACGCCCGCGCTCCGGGTCACGCGCCGCCGCCCAGACCTGGTGTCCCGCCGCTGCCAGGCGCCTGGCGGCTTCACGGCCGAGGCCCTTGCTGGCTCCGGTGATGAGGATCGTCGACCTGGGTTTCGTTGTCACCGTGCACTCTCCTGGTGATTCGCACCGAACTGCCCGGAATCGGCATCGGCATCGAGGACACGCTTCAACTGGTGAAGGTCCTCGATCGTCTTGATCACGCTCCCCGTTCCCAGGGCCCGGACGAGCCGCTGGGACCAGCGGTCGAAATCGGCCTCCATCTCGGCAAGCAGCGTGCTTCCCTTGGCGGTCAGCGTGATGATCTGCCTGCGTCGGTCCTGTGGGTCCGGCGCGTAGCTGGCCAGGCCGTCCGCGACGAGCGCGTCGGCTAGTCGCTGGACCGACTGCCGGGCGCAGTCGGTTTCCCGCGCGATCTCCGCCACTGATCCGATGCCCTGCGCGATGTTGAACATCACCCGCCAGCGAGCGCTTGACTGCCCGGCTGCCGCGTTGGCGCGGTCGCCGTACTGGAGCACCGAGGACTGCGCAGCGAAGACCGCGCGGGTTAGCTGGCGAAACAGCGTCGCGCTGGGAGAGGTCACCCGAGCGACCTCTGCGCCGACCGCAGGGCGACGTTCACGTTCTCGCCCGGGGCCCCACCACGCGGGCCTGAGGTCGCTCTGTCTGCTGGCTGGTCGTAGACACGGGTGTCCCCTTTCACCCTCGTGCCGCTTCTGCGCTGTTGCCGGAAGCCTAACTAATTGACAGTATACTGTCAATCAGCATGCTGTCAATTTCCTGTCTGAGTCTTCCGTTGCTCACGACGAGTCGATCACTCGGGCCGGCGAGGACGCTTCGTTCTGATGGCGGCATTCTCCGGTGTCCCCATGTACAAGAAGTACTCCCCGTGTGCGATGCCCGGACCCGGGACTCGCAGCAGGGGACCCACTGGCCGGGCTTCTGCATTCTCGGCCGCCGCCTTCCGGTGGCATGTACGGCGAGTGAGAACGACGTAGCGGCATGTAAACCGCAGCGCCCGCATGCGCGTCCTCTCCAGAGAGCGACAAAACCTGCAGGGCCAGGCAGCCTACAGCGGATCGGGTACGCCCCGGCCGAGGAGAGAAGCCAGCATGGCCAGGAAACGGCCGGACGCCAGGGACATCGAGCGCGTGCTCGAGGAAACCGTGAACGCGATGACCGCCGCCCAGTCCGACATCGCCAGATGGAGCGCTGCGGCGGGCGCCGCCGGGGCCGCCGACCGGATCCGCGCCAGACAGTTGCTGGCCAGGGCGCTCGCCGACTACGAGGAGGCGCTCCGCATCGTCAGGTCCGGCTTTCGCGCCCCAGCGCGGCGGTACCCGCGGCCCCCGGTGCCGCTGCCCCCCGGCACCGCCTGAGTCCATGACCCCGATCGCCCGGCCGCGGCGGCCTCGGGGTCGCCCGCCTGCGCCGGGTCGTAGCTCACTGTGCCGCCTTCCGGGCGATGCCGCCGAGCACGTACACGGCACCTGGCGGGGTTACGGGCGCGTCGCGCCACCCGGGCCGGCAGTACTGCGTCGCGGCGATCCCCGGGGGGACGAGGTCAAGGCCGGCCAGGAACCCCTGCACCTCGCCGGGGCCGTGGTTATAGGCCGGTGCCGCGGTGTATGCCTTCCTGAGCTGCGTCCACAGCGTGTCGTCGTCGCACCGCCAGCAGGAGATCACCGCCAGGCTGCCCGGCGCCGCCCGGCGCATGTAGCCGACCGCCACGTGGCGGGCCAGGCCGGGCGGGAGCAGGCTGAGCGCCAGGCCGAAGATGAAGCACGCGGGCTGCGCCAGGTCGATGACGGCGCGCAGGCCCAGGTCCCCGAGCACGGCGGCCGGGTCGGTGATGTCCGCCGCGGTGACCGCGACGCCGCGGGCCGACGCCCGGAATGTCCGGGAACGCCGGCAGACGACGGGATCGTGGTCGACGTAGGCGACCCGCGCTGACGGACTGGCCGCCTGGGCCGTGAGGTGAATGTCTTCCAGAACCCCGGCCCGGGCCTTGCGGATCGGCGGGCCGGCGCCCAGGTCGATGAACTGGGTCACGCCGTGCTCTGCCGCCCAGGTGACGGCGCGGGCGAGGAAGTAGCGGTTTTCCAGGGCGGCCATGCCGAGGGCGGGACAGATCCGGAGCAGCGCGGCTGCCTGCTCGCGGTCAGCGGGGTAGGACTCGATGCCGCTGAGCAGGTAATCGTAGACGCGAGCCACATTCGGCCTGCTGGTATCCGGCAGGCCCCGCGGCAGGTCCTCTCCCATGCCGTCCATGCTGCCCTTTAGCCCATCACATTGTTCGCGCTCTCCGCATGGGGCTGGCGAAGGCGTGAGTAGTGTCCGAGGTTTAGTTCGTTCTTGGTGAAGTGTCCGCTGAACAGAACCGGATCCGAGTCGTGATCGTGTCCGTTTTCGCAAGCGTGTACTAGGGCCGCCATAAAGCGGCCGGCGACAGGAGCGTTTTTGAACTGGTTGCCGCTCGTGCCAATGGCTACATAGAACCCAGCCAATGAGGTACGGTCGTAGACCGGGATCCAGTCGTCGGCCACGTCGTACAGTGCGGCGAAACCAACGGGACGGGGCGGGATGCCTAGCGACGGGATTCTTCGGGCCAGGCGGAGTACCTGCGCCTCCCACGCCTGCGCGGTGGGCTGGACGTCGAAAGCATCCGGGTCATCTATCCAGTGGAGGGCATCGCATTCCGGCTCCGCGCTTCCGACGATAAGCTGCCCGCCGAAGTGAGATCTGAAGTACGTGCCCAGGTCGCCATCCGTGACAACGGGACCAAGCTCGCCTCGCGCATAGCCAGCCGGTGCGGGCACGGAATGGACTTCCTGCCGCAGCGGGCGGGTTCGGATCCGGAATTCTCCGGTGACGCCCGCGAGATCGTTAACCTGACCGGAGTACGGGCCCGCCACATTGACCACGACGGGAGATTGAATCACGTTTCCTGAGCGCAGCCTTACGCCCTGGACCCGCCCATTCCCCTGAAGGATCGCCACCACCTGTTCGCCGAGCTGAACTTCGGTTCCGCTCCGCTGCGCCGCGGCCATGAGATTCCTCGCCGCCAGCTGCGGGTCGTCAATGAACCCGGCGTCGGGCGTGTAGTAGGCACCGAGTTCGCCGTCGGCATCCGCCCAGAACGCATCGTCCGTGACCGGCTTGGGCGGAGCGTACCGTCCGGGATCCATACCCGGCACCCGCTGCCGGATGGTCTCGGCATCCCAGCACTCGTACGGGACACCGACGCGGTCAAACAGAGGCAGCACCCGCTCACGGTCGGTACTGCCGTCAAGGATCAGGCAACCTGCCTTGATAAACCTGGCTAGGGGTTCCTCAGGACGGCTGCCCAGATATTCGGCCCAGCTCTCCCAGCTGAACTTGGCTTCCCAGGAAGCGGCCACGCCCTCGAAGGTCGAGTAGTGAAAGCGGACGATGCTCGAGGACGAGCTGGTAGACCCCGAACCGACATCGCCCAGCCGGTCGACAGCCACAACCCGCAGTCCGGTCTGTGCGAGCTCGTAGGCGACAGCGGCGCCGATGACCCCGGCTCCGATCACGACTGCGTCGGCTGTGCGTGTCACTCAATAGTCCTCTCGGCCCAGGTCGACGGTCCCGGTGATCATTCTGCGAACACGCTGGTCCCCATGCCGGGATGGACAGGAGCGCCTCAGATTGTGCCCGCGCGGCGGGCTCGACAATCCTTCTGCTGGCCGCAGGTCAAGCGATAGACCAGGGATGACCAGCGCGGCTCGCACCCATGGGCGGCGGGTCACGGGCCCGTGGCCGATTCCGGGGCAGGTGGGTCCGGGGCTTCTTCGGCCAGTTCCCGGGCCACCTCGGCGACCTCGGCGTCGGGCGCACTGTCGCGCCGACACCGGGACAGCGCTGACCGGACGGGCTGCCAGCCTAAGCCTTTCGCGTTGCCAGCCGTCCGTCGGCGAGGGCAGTGGTGTCGACGTCATCGAGTGTGGTGACCACCAGATCCGCGCCGGCCGTGGCCAGCAGGTCGGCGTCGTCGGCGCGGGCGATGCCGATCGCGGCCATGTCGCCGGCCTTGGCGGCTTGGATCCCGGCGGACGCGTCCTCGATCACCATCGCGTGGCGTGGTTCGACGCCGAGTTCGTGCGCGGCGGTCAGGAAGATCTCGGGGTCGGGTTTGCCGTGGGCGAAATCGCGCCCTGAGACGTCGGCGTCAAAGTAGTCCAGCAGCGTCAGGCCGGGCCGAAGCGTCGGCGAGGAGATCCCGTGTTCCTGCGCGAAAGTGTCGAGCCGGATCTGGCGCAGGAACAGTCCCGCGTTCTTCGATGACGATGCGTCTGCGATGAGCATCCCGGCGTCCTTGGTGGCGATGACGAATCGCAGCGCGTCGGGATAGGCGGTGAAGTCACCGGCCTGGATGAGGCGCACGACCATTTCCTGCTTGAGCCGTGCGTACTCGGCGACGCGGTTTTCGGCGTCGGGTACGTGGAAGTAGTCGAGGGCAGCGCGGGCGCCGCTCGCGCGCGGTTTGCCGGATACATACTGCTGGTAGACGTGGGAGGTGAAGGCGTCCGGCGACCACGTCGTGCGGTCGCGAATGTCGCGCCAACTGGTCTCCATCAGGTCGCGCAGCGACTCGCGCCACGCCTTCTCGTGCGGAGAGTCGACCAGCACCCCGTCGACGTCGAAAATCGATCCCTGGAACTTCGGCATGCGGCCTTCTCTTCAGTCTCGGGCGGATGGCCCGGTGATCGCCGGGTTCGGGCTGAGCTCGAATACGGTCTGGTCGCCCGGGCACAGCTCACGGACATCATCGCGGACTTCGACCCTGACGGGTCGGCTCGCCCCCTCAGGATGGACGGCCAGCGTCAGGTGATCGCCGGTGAGTGTCACCTGGATCGGGGTCTCCCGGAACTGCATAGAGAACGACAGGCTGTCGAGCCTGCTCGGGAGCTGGGGATTGAAGTGCAGGACATCGTCGTAGACGTGGGCGCCGGCGTAATTCCGCTGCATGAGATCGAGCGTCCCGGACATGACGCCCATGTGGATGCCTTCCTTCGTGGTCCCGCCCTGGATGTCATCGGCATCGCTGTGCAACGCAACCAGGAACCGGTCCCACGAGCTCTCGGGGTCGATGGTGGCGAGTACCCCGGCATGGGTGACAAAGCTCAGCGTCGAGCCGTGAGAAGTCCGCCGGTCGTAGTATTCGACGTTCCGCGTCACCGTGCCGGCCCGGTACTCATACCCGAGCCGTCCGAAGATCTCGCGTAGCTCATCCTGCCTGAACAGGAAGAACAGCATCACCGTGTCGGCCTGTTTGGTGACCTTGTAGCGGTTGGGGTCCTTGCCCTCCGCACGCAGGATCCGGTCGAGCCGCTGGATGTTGCCGTACTTCGCCCGGTACGCGTCCCAGTCCAGCTCCTCGAGGTCCGCGTATCCCTCGAACTGGCTGATGATCCCGTCGCCGTGGAACGGGACGAACATCCGGCGGCTCATGTCCTGCCATACCGCCAGCTCGTCGTCGCCGATGCCCAGCCGCATGCGCAGGGCCTCCGCGCGGCTGGCGGGGAGCAGGGGCAGCAGCTGGCCGGCGACGCCGCACAGCCACGCCACCATGACGTTGGTGTAGGCGTTGTTGCGCAACCCGCCCTGCGGCGCGTCCGGGTACTTGTCGTGGAACTCGTCCGGGCCCATCACGCCGTGGATCTCATAGCGCTCGCGCTCGGGGTTGAAGCGGGCGATCGACGCCCAGAAGCGCGTGATCTCCAGCATCATCTCCGCGCCGTAATCGCGCAGGAACGCCTGGTCATGGGTGGTCTGGAAGTAGTGCCATATGTTGTAGAAGATCGCTGCGTTGACATGCCGCTGGTTGCGGCTGAGGTCGGGCTCCCAGAGGCCCGAGACCGGGTTGAGGTGGACCAGCTGGGTCTCCTCGATTCCCTCGCTCCCGCTCTGCCACGGGAACATCGCACCGCGGAACCCTGCCTCGCGGGCGGCCGCCCTGGCCTCGCCCATCCGGCGGTAGCGGTACATCAGCAGCCCGCGCGTCACCTCGGGCAGCCGGACGTTGAAGAACGGGAACGCATAGATCTCGTCCCAGAACACGTGCCCGCGGTAGGCCTCGCCGTTGAGTCCGCGGGCGGGCATCCCGGCGTCGAGGTCGGCGGTATGACGGGAACAGACCTGGAGGACGTGCGCGATGTGCAGCCGCAGCAGCTGCTGCACGCTCTCGTCTCCTGACACTCGCATGTCGCAGACCTGCCACAGTTCGTCCCATGCCGCGGCGTGGCGCTCGAATGCCGCGGGAAAGTCGGCGTGGCGGGCCGCCGACCTGGCCGCCCTCACCAGCGTGTCGCTGACCGCCGGATCTCGCGACGTGTAGAACGTCACCATCTTCTCGACCCGCGTCGCGGTGCCCTGTCGCACGTCGAAGGCGAGGACCTGCTGGATGTAGTCCTCCACCTGGTAAAGCCTCCGCTCGACCTGGAGGCATTGATCAGCGGCGAACACGCGCGTGCGGGCGGCGTGGCTGATGTACAGATTCGACTGCCGGGTCTCGGCCTTCAGCGCGACGACCTCGGGGCCGAACGTCCGCGGGGAAACGGGGTTCAGGTGGCGGCCCTCAAGCTGCCGGTAGCGGGCGACACCGCCATTGCTCACGCGGCCGTCGATCGCCGTGACCACCTCGACGCGCCCGGACCAGTTCTCCGGAACCAGTGTCCACTCGATCCCGGCGTGGTGCGGATCGCCCATGCTGACGAACCGGCGGCTGTGCAGCGTCGTCTCCCGGCCGGCCAGATCACGGAAACGAACGTGGCGGACGACGATCGCGTACCGGATATCCAGTTCGTGGCGGTAATCGAGCAGATCCACGTCGGCGAGCCGGATCGCCTCCCCGCCCTCGATACGCAGCTGGAGGACCAGCCAGTTCGGCATGTTGACAAGATCCTCGTTGAGCACGGGCACGCTGCTCAGGATCGTCGTCTCGCGGTTGTAACCGCCGTGTACGTAGGTGCCGGGATAATGCACGCCGTCGGCTTCTTCCCATTCCGCCGCGCCACGCGTGCACAGGTAGCCGTTGCCCGTCGAGGTCAGCGCTTCGCGAAGCCCCTCAGACCCCGGCTCAAAGCCGTCATACGTGAGCAAGAAACCGTCCACGGCACCTCCTGGCCGCTTCGGGCCGCCCGCGTCGAAGGTGTACCCAGTCCCGCCCGGTCCGCACCACCGCGAGGTGATTGCTTCTTTCCCGACTGTGTGAGCGTAGGACTTCCTTAGAACGGGTAGGCGGGGCGGCCGGTGTGCTGGATCGTGACCCAGCGCTGCTCGGTGAACGAGTTGATGCCGGCCGTGCCGCCGAACTTGCCGTAGCCGGAGTTCTTCACGCCGCCGAAGGGCGCCATGGGCTCATCGCCGATGCCCTGGTCGTTGATGTGGATGATCCCTGACCGGACGCGTGAGACGACGTCCAGGGCGGCGTTGAGGTCCCGGGAGATGACCCCGCCGGTCAGCCCGTACTCGGTGTCGTTGGCCAGGTCGATGGCGGCCTGCGCCGAGCCGACTGGGTGGATGACCGTGGCCGGCCCGAAGATCTCCGAGGCGAAGATGTCCATGCCGGCGGTCACGCCGGTGAGCACGACCGGCCTGATGAGCGTGCCGTTCGGCCCCTCGATCTCTCCGTCGCCGGTGAGCAGGCTGGCTCCCTTGGCGGCGGCGTCTTTGACGAGCGCCGAGACACGCTGCGCGCCGCGGGTGTTGATGAGGGGCCCGACGATCGTGGCGGGATCGGCGGGGTCGCCGGCGGGCAGCGCCTTGACCCGCTCCACGTACCTCGGGATGAACGTCTCGACCAGGCTAACCCCGGCCGGGAGCCCTGCTTCGGTCAGGGCATCGGCCAGCAGCAGCCCGCACGTGATCGGGGCATCCTCGCTCGGCTTCATCACCACGGTGTTGCCGACGGCCAGCGGGATGGCGATGGATCGCATGCCGAGGACGAGAGGCGCGTTCCACGGCGAGATCGCCCCCACCACGCCGAACGGGACCCGCTGGGCCATCGAGTAGGCACCCGGGATCGAGGTCGGCAGCAGCTCGCCCATCGGCCGGGTGATCCTGTATGTCATCGAAGTGGTGAAGGATCGTCGGCATCGGCGGATGCTGCCGCAGGTCAGGACAATCCGGTGATCTTGACAATCTCGCCGGGCTGGCTGGAGGTGGCGGTGGTGCTGTCCCCGTAGTTGGACACGTACACCGTCCCGTCAGCGCTCACGGCGATGCCCGTGGGCTGGTAAAGACCGGGGACTGGCAGGGTCGTCAGTGTCTGGCCGTCGTTGCTGATGCGCACCAGGGCCCCGGGCACGGTCGGCGGGGAGAGCAGGCCGCCGGTGTTGAATTCGGTGGCCAGGAGCCTGCCCTGGCGGTCGAAGGCGATGGCCGTGACGGACGTGAGGCCGCGGGCCCAGATCACCGGCTTGTGCCCGGGGACGACCCGGTAGATGTAGGAGGTCCCGGGGTCGGACGGGATGCCGCGAAGCAGGCCGACGTACAGGGCCCCGTCCGGCCCGATCGCCACCGAGGTGGGCACGGCCTGCGCCTTGACGGTTTCGGGACCCGGGTTCCCCAGGACGCCCGCCGGGAGCTGCTCGGCGACGGCGGGGAAGCGCGCCAGCATCGAGATGCGCCCGTCGCCGGCCCCGATGCCGCGCGCCGCGCCCGCGTCGGTCTTACCCAGGTCCACCAGCAGATCGAGATAGTCCTCGGTCCAGTAGTGCGCGTGCACATCGATCCGCATGATGCCCTCAGCCCTCCTGGATCGTCCGGGCGACGCGCTCGCGGGTCAGCGGCAGGTCGCGGACCCGCACCCCGACCGCGTCGGCGACCGCGTTGCCGATGGCGCCGGCCACTGGCCCCTGGGCGACCTCGCCCGCGCCGACCTCGGCTTCACCGGGCGCGTCGATGATGCGCACTATCACCTCGGGAACCTCGGTGAACCGGAGGATGGGGTAGCTGTCCCAGCCCGCCGAGGTGATCCGGTCCCGGTCGAACCGGACCTGCTCGCGCAGCGTCCAGCTCGCGCTCTGCACGGCGCCGCCCTCGACCTGGTTGATCACCCCGTCCGGGTTGATGACCCGGCCCACGTCCACCGCGAGCCACAGCCTGCGCAAGCGGATATCGGTGCCGGCCTCCACCTCGGCCACGGCGGCGCAGTATCCGGCGATTCCGCTGTACCGGGCCACCCCGGCCCCGTACCCGGTGCCGTCGCGGCGCTGCCGGGTGTCCCACCCGGCCATGTCCGCGGCCTCGGCGAGCACCTGCCGGGCCCGCGGGTCGCTCAGGTGGCCGAGCCGGAAGGCGACCGGGTCGGCGCCGGCCGCGGCGGCCAGTTCGTCCATGAAGGACTCGATGGCGAACACGTTGAGGTGCGCGCCGAGCGACCGCAGCGAGGATGTCCTGATCGGCATGTCCAGCAGCAGGTGCCGGGTGACCCGAAGGCCCGGGATGTCGTAGCCGGGCACCGAGTTGCGTGAGGCACCCATCCAGTTGGCCGCCTGGAAGTCGGGCGCCGGCGGCATCGGTCGGCCCCCGGCCCGGTGGGTCAGGGCGAGCAGGCGCGGGTCCCCGCCCAGAGTGGGACGGCCCATGAAGCCGTTGCTCCACACGTCCTGCCGCCAGGTCACGATCCGGCCATCGGCGTCCAGGCCGGCCGACAGCCGCGCCAGCATCGCCGACCCCAGCGGCGACCAGCACATCTCGTCCTCGCGGGTCCACTGCACCCGCACCGCCCGGCCGGGCACCGCGCGGGCCAGCAGCACCGCGTCCACGGCCACGTCGTCCGCGCCGTTCTGGCCGTAGACTCCCGCGCCCTCCACGTAGTGCACCGTCACCTGCCCGGTCGCCAGCCCCAGGCCGGCCGCGATCGCCGCGCGGAGCAGGAAGATCCCCTGGCTGTGACTCCACACCGTGACCGCGCCGCCGTCCCAGCGGGCGATCGCGCAACTGGGCGCCACCGACGCGTGGGCCAGGAACGGCCGGGTGAACTCGGCGGTCAGCGTCCGGACGGCCCGGCCGGCGGCCTCGGTGTCCGGCTGGTCCGCCACCGTCTCCTCCTGCGACCGCGCCGCCAGCAGGAACGTGCGCAGATCGTGGGGGTCCGGCAGCGACGGCGTCGTCCGCCATCGTGCCGCGCGGGCCACCCGGTCGGCCGCCAGGCGCGCGGCCCGGTCGGTCTCGGCCACCACGCCGAGGAACGAGCCGTCCCGCACCAGCACCGTCTCGCCGCCCAGATCCGGGTCAGCCAGGCTGGTCAGGTCGGCGGCCCGCGCGGGCGGCCGCACCACCCGGCCGTAGGCCATGCCGGGCAGGACCAGATCGTGCAGGAACCGCGGACGCCCGGTCACCTTGTCCGGGATGTCCAGCCGCCGGGCGCTGCGCCCGGCCACGGACCACTGCCCGGGCGGCCGGGACGGCACCGGGACGCCGGCGGGCCGGTCGAGCATCCCCGGCTGCGCCAGCGTCCAGTAGCTCAGTCCAGTCGGACCGTCGGCCAGGATCTGCCCGTCGGCCACCGCCAGTTTCGCATGGGGGGTCCCGAGCCTGGCCGCGGCGGCGGCCAGCAGCAGCCCGCGGGCCTGGGCACACGCCTGCCGGAGCGCCGAGCCGGAATCCTCGACCGACAGGCTGCCCGCCGTCACACCCTCATCCGGGCTGCTGCTGGTGGACACCGGGGCGACCCGTACCCGGGCCAAGGCGACCTGGAGTTCCTCCGCTGCTATCTGCGCCAGCGCGGTCCAGATGCCCTGGCCGTACTCCACCTTGCCGATCCGGATCATGACCTCCCCGTCCCGGCCGAAATCCAGCCACCGGGCCAGCACCGGGTTCGCCGCCAGGTCCGCCGGGAGCGGGGAGACGCTGGCTGGCACGCCGGACTCGGCGACAGGCGGCCGAGATGACCCAGATCGCGGCGCGAGCACCGGCCCTCCCGGAGCCTGCCCGGCCGCCTTCTGCACCGCGCGGATGATCCTGCCGTGCGCTCCGCAGCGGCACAGGTTGCCATCCAGGGCCTCCCGCACCTGCTGCTCGGCCGGGGCGGAACGCTCGCGCAGCAGGCCGGCCGCTGCCACCACCATGCCGGAGGTGCAGTAACCGCACTGGGCGGCTTGCTCATCGATGAACGCCTGCTGGACCGGATGGAGCCCGCCGTCGCCCGGCAGCCCCTCCACGGTGGTGACCGGGCCGTCCACGGCCGACACCGGCAGGTCGCAGGAGGAGCGGGCGCGGCCCCCGATGAGCACGAAGCACGTCCCGCACAGCCCCATCCCGCAGCCGAACTTCGGCCCGGCCAAGCCCAGGTCATGGCGGAGCACGTCGAGCAACGGCGTATCCGGCTCGCACGTCACGCTGCGCTCCGCCCCGTTCACGGTAAGGCGGAACTCGGTCTCCAGCATGATTCCTCCTCCATGCCGACCTGGCCCGCGAACCGATTCCCAGGCTGGCCGGCGGGCAGGTGAGAAGTCATCACCGCTTCCCGGTGATTTGGCCTGGCTCCTGCGGCGCCGCACGCGCCAGGCTATGTAGCCCGCCAGCAGCACGGCCAGCGCGATCAGCACGTAGAAGGAGTACTCGGCGATGTAGTGGTAGATCGTGCCGATATGGCTGCCGGCCAGGTAACCGAGGCTCACCCAGGTCCCGACCCACAAGGCCGCGCCGAGCGCGTTGAAGACCAGGAAGCGCGGCCACCGCATGCCGGCGATGCCGGCGACGATCCCGTTGACCTGCCTGAGCCCCTCGATGAAGCGCGCGACCGTGACGATCCAGCCGCCGTGACGGTTGAAGAAGGCCTCGGCCCTGGCCAGCCGCTCCTCGGTCAGGCGCACGTGGCGTCCCCAGCGCAGGACCAGCGCGCGGCCGCCGTAATGCCCGATGGCGAAGCCGATGTTGTCGCCGGCGACGGCGGCTGCGAAGGCCACGGCGCCGACCGCCACCACGTTGAGCCTGCCCGTACCGGCGTAGACCGAGGCGGCGATGAGCACGGTCTCGCCAGGCACGGGAATCCCGAAGTCCTCCAGCATGACCAGGAGCAGCACGGCCCAGTAGCCGAAGTGATCCAGCGGCCCGGCCAGCGAGTTGAGGAAGCCGGGCAACGGCGGGGCACTGCCGCTGGCCAGGATGCGCATGCTAAGCCCAAGGCATGAGGATCACCACTTCTTCCACTTCGGCCGATGTGGCCCGCCGCCCACAGCGCCGATTCGCGGTATGGAGTCAGGCTGGCGTGCGGCGAGGTGAACGGGCATCACCTGATCTCAGTGATTGAACCCGCCTGCGGAGCGGCAGGGGCCATCCTAACCTATTATCCCTAGCGAAATACTCAGCAAAGCGGTTCCGTTCTAGCAAGCACCCTGACAGAAAGGCCGTGCCGATCCGGTGTCCACCTCGGCCCTCCTGCACCTGGCTGTCGCCCTTGACGGCACCGGCTGGCATCCTCAGGGCCAGCCGGTCGTCGCCGCTCTCGGCCACGCCCGCGTGCCGTACCGGCTGATCGCCCGCTCGGCCGACGTCGGGTTCGTCACGCCGCGTGACGCGGCCCACGCCGCGGAGATCGTGACGCAAATCCGGACCGAGCCGACGAGCTGATCGTCACCACCATCACCCACGACCACGCCGACCGTGTCCGCTCCTACCAGCTGCTCGCCGAGGAGTGGGCCCGCCGCTGACCCCGCCCCAGACCGCGATCAGGCCCCGGCGATCAGTGACCGCGCCTCGGCGGGGCCGACGACGAGATCGTGAAGGTCGCCGCCCACCTCGAGCCGACCCGACTGTTCGAGTCCGCCGGCCTTCACCGGCTCGAAGCCGGCCGTTCGGATCAACCGCTCGGTTTCCTCGCCAGCACGGTCGTCGTCGGTCACGTAGAACAGGACCGCGGGCTCCGGTGAGCGGTGGCTAGAGGACTCGAAGAGACCGGCCGACATGGTTCCGAACGCCATGGCCAAGCGCGTCCCCGCCGGCAACCACCCGGCTACGACCTCGCCGGAAGCCTGCCCTTCCGGCAGGACACGCGAGACGTTACCTTGCGCGTCGGCGGTGAGCGGGTTGCTCGGAACGACCGCGAGCTTGCCGGCTAGCGGGCCGGCAAGCTCGTCGATGACG
>Ga0335073_10004693_pt1 | contig 19116 bp, 19 predicted proteins | sample Lox_Sample_22_FD_207093 | JGI IMG/M metagenome (GOLD analysis project Ga0335073, IMG submission 207093) | Soil microbial communities from Loxahatchee National Wildlife Refuge, Florida, United States - Lox_Sample_2.2 | ecosystem: Environmental > Terrestrial > Soil > Wetlands | place: USA... | reverse complement strand
GCGACCGATCCTTCGATTGTCAACGAAGTCGTGCACGCACCACTCGAACTCGAACCTGCGCTGCGGGCCGTGCTGGGCGAGCAGCTCGATGCGGTCATCGTCGAGTCGCCCGCATTCGCGCTCAAAGCGATCGATATCCTGAAACAGAATCGCGCGGGCCGCCTCAGTTTCGTGCAGCAGCCCGACGCTGCGGTCGCGCCGCACGCGTCGATCGACGCGCCTGGAATTGCCGGCCGCCTCGTCGATATGGTCGAGGTCGACCAGCGCTTCACTCCGGTCGCGGAAGCGATGCTCGGCCATGTGATCGTCGCTGACGACCTGCGTGCTGCGATGGCAGCGTCGAACCTCAATGGTCACGGGACCGTTTTCGTCACCCGCGAAGGTGACCTGGTTTATCCCGGCCGCATGATTAGCGGCGGCAGCACCGAAGAGGAAGCGCGCGCCGCCGCAGCTCGCGCAGCAGCCCAGGCGCAGCGCCAGGAACTCGCGGCGGCCGAAGAGCAGCACGTCGCGATGGCGGCGGAGCATGCCGAAGCGCGCGCAGCGCGCGAGCGTGAAGCCGCGGCGCTCGATCTCGCGCGGCATCGCGCGCGCGAGGCCGAGCGTATCGTGACCGAGCGGCGCGCGTCGTTCGGCAAGGCTGAGCAGGCGAGCGTTCTTGCCGACGCGCACGCATCGAGCGCGCGTCGCCGTCTCAATGAAATTGGCGATCTATCGGTGTCCTCCAATGCGCGCCTCGAGCAGCTTGCTCTCAGCGAGCAGGAGCTGCGCGGGCGTCTCGCTGCCGTCAGCGCTGAAGTGATCGCCAGCCGCAGCGCGGCCGAACAGCTTGCGGCAGAGCGCCTTGAGATCGCTGCGCGCGTCGAGACACGCAAGGCCGAGCTCGCCGCCCTCGAACGCGAGCTTGCGCATGCACAGAATCTCGCGCGCGATCTCGATGCGCAAATCGATGAACGTCTGAGCGCGCTCGAGCGTTCGCGCGGTGAGCGCGTTGAATTCGAAGCGCAGCTCGCGCGCCTTTTCGCACAGGATGAAGCCGCGCGCGTGCGCGAGACCGAGCTTGCGGCCGAAGTCGAGCGCCTCAGCGCCGAATGCGACGCCTGCGAGCATGCACTCGAAGAGCGCCGCGCCGATCTGCGTCACGCTCGCGAGACGTTGACGACGCTGGAAGCCGAAGCCGCGGAGTGCGCGCTCAAGCGCGAGCGCGCGCGCACGCTCAGCGAAGAGCTGGCGCGGATGTTCGTCGAAAAATTCGCCGCCGAGTTCGACTCCGTCGCCGAGGAAATCGTGCCCGCACTCGCGAACCGCGATGCGGCCCGCGACGAAGTCCGGCTCACCGAGCTGCGCGCCAAGCTGGAGCGAATCGGCGAGGTCAATCTCGCGGCCGAAAGCGAGGTGAAAGAACTCGAAGAAAGGGCGGCCAAGCTCGGCGCCGAGCGCGGCGATCTACAGACCGCGCTCGACGATCTGTCGAAAACGATCACGACGCTGAACCGCGAGGCGCGCAAGCGCTTTGCCGAGACCTTCGAAGGCGCGGCGAAAAATTTCGAAGAGCTGTTCCCCAAGCTGCTGCGCGGCGGCAAAGGCCGCCTCGAATTGACCGACGCAACCGACGTGCTCGAAGCAGGCGTCAATATCCTGGTTCAACCCGCGGGCAAGAAAGTAAAGGAAATCGGACTGCTGTCGGGCGGCGAGAAAGCGCTCTCAGCCATGGCGCTGATCTTCTCGCTGTTCCTGCTCAACCCGAGCCCGTTTTGCGTGATGGACGAAGTCGACGCGCCGCTCGACGAGTTCAGCCTCGCGGCGTTCGTGACCCTGATGGCGGAACTGAAGGGCCGTTCGCAGTTTATCGTGATCACGCACAATCAGCGCACGATGCAGCGCGCCGACCAGATCCACGGCGTGACGATGGATCGACCGGGCGTCTCACGCATCATTTCATTGCGTATCCCGCAGGCTGCGTAGCCGAATCCAGAAAACGCAAACGCTCCGGCCGTTGGGGCCGGAGCGTTTCGACTCGGACGTCGAGGCTGTTTTTAGTAGCTTTCGATTGCGCCCATGTCGGGAGCGGAGCCCATGCCGCCGAGTCCTACCCACCAGCCGGCGTTGACGCACGGTGAGGAAGCTTGCAGCGTGAAGTTGCTGGGCGCATTGACCCACTGCGGGTTGGCAGTGATGTCGTGCGTATGTCCCGCCATCGTCATCCAAGTGGTGGCGTTGTAAGCGCTCGATCCAACCTTTACCTGGGTCGGCGACGAGGTAGCCGGTCCCCAGTCATTGTAGTCTTCGGTAGAGACGGTGTAGTTACCGGCGTTCTGCAGCGCCATCACCACGTTGCCGTAAGTGATGTTGTTCTCGATCGTTGCCGAACCGCCGCTTGCCGGTCCGAGGTAGATCCCGCCGCCGTTGGTGTTCAGCATCGAATTGTTGAACAGGTAGGAAGTAGTATTGAGGTTGGTCTGGATACCCATCGGCGTGTTGTAGATGATATTCTGGTCTGCGTTGTAGTTTCCGACATACTCAGTATAGAGACCCGAGCCCATCTGCGAATCGTGGACGATGTTGCCTTTGACGGTGATACCGGTAGACAGCTTCACGTCGATACCGTTGTGGTTCCATTCGGTAACAGTATTATCGAGAATCTGGCCGCCGTCGGCGCGCTGCATCTGGATTGCATTGTGGCCGCCGCCCCAGCTCACGGTGTTGTTCGAGTAGATTGCGCCCGGCGCGATATCGGCATGGAGGGCATTGTAGTAACCGAGATCCTGCTGGCCCGTTCCGTTCTGCGTCAGCGTGCAGTCGCTGACCAGTGGAGCGTACGAATCATAGAACTGGACACCGTAGTTGCCGGTGCGCTCGGTCATGATGCTGTTGACGGTAATATAGTTGATATTGGCCGTCGCGTTGCCGCCCTGGTTGCTGGTGCCGGCAGTGAACGAGAAAGTAATCGGCGCGACGCCGTTGTTATTCGACGATGCGCCATTAACATAGAAACCGTTCTGGCGATCCGCTGCCTCGATCTGATGATTGGCCGGATTTGAGCCGTCGGTCAGCTGCACATAGAGTTTGCCGCCGTTGTAGTACCAGCTTCCCGCTGTCATCGCCGACTGCGAGCTCGCCATGTACAGTCCCCAGTTTGGCAGACCGTCGCTATATACATTGTACGGCTTCACTGAGAGCGACGCGGAATAAACCGCGCCCGACACGAGATTCCAACCCGTTACCAGGTCCGCGCCGTTGATAATCGGCAGGGCGCCCGTCCCATATGCGGTGAAGGTGATCGGTTCCGTCGCCGTGCCGCTGCTCATCGGCTGCAGCGTCTCACGCCACATTCCGCCGCGCTTCAGATACACAGTATCTCCCGGCTGAAACTTCCAGCTGCCGGCCTTGGCCAGGGTTTTCCATGCGCTGGCCGGGCTGCTGCCCGAGTTCGAGTCGCTGCCCGCGGGATCGACATAGTAGCTGGCCGCGTTCGCGGACCGCACCGCCGAAGTCAGGCAGATACCCAGTCCTAATACAGTTGCGAAAATGGTTTTAGATTTCATAGTGCGCTCGCTCCTGAACTGGACTACAGCAACGGCCGCGCCAGCGGAGCGCGATTGAACCCGCTGCTTCATTCCGATTCAGGCAGTTATCGAGCGGGAGACACGATGCTTCAGGCTGATACTCAGACTCAGTTCATCGCGAAAGATGCCGTCGCAGTCTTTGACATGTCGCCTCAGTTGAATACGGCCCGCGAAACACAAGAAAAACCATTTCTGAGTGTCAGCTTGACACGCACGCCGAACAGCAGCCGACCAGGCCGTGACACACAGCCTCAGTGGCCGTGGGCGAATAGCCACTGCGCGGCGAGACTATCTAGTCCGGGTAGAATAGTAATTTGAAAATCTGAAATCGGGGAATAGCTATTTGCGCCGATCGCGAAGAGGTTCTCCTTAACCCCCGCGAAGGGCGCAAACTGCCCGGCGACGCCGAGCGATTGAATGAGCCGCCTGGTGTCGCCGGGCCGGCGCAGATGCCGGTCCTGCGAGCCTCGCGGCTCAGCTCTTCGATCAAAAGGAGCAAGCAGAAGGCCAGCGGTCTGAGCTGACCCGGAGCGCCCTATCCTCTTCATCGACGATCTATGGTGTGCGAGGCGAAAAGCGCTGCAACTGTCCCAAAATGAGAACGCCGTCGCGGATCGCTGCGACGGCATCTCATCGAAATTGAGTAATTGGGTCGGGCTAGCGTCGTTTCCTGGTCTTGGCAGCGGGCTTTTTCGCAGCCGACCTGGCCTTTGCTTTCGGCGCTGCGGGAGCCTTGGGCGTACGGCGTGCCTTGGCTGGAGTTGCGGCGGCAGTTGAAGCCGCACTCGATACAACTCGCGCCTGCGGCAGGTACACATCGGCCTCGATCTCGATCAGCATCGGCGGACTGACGAGCGCCTTCACTTCGACCATCGAGGTCGCAGGCCGAGTGGCAGCGAAGAATTCACCGTGTGCACGTGCAGCATCGTTGAAGCGCGATATGTCAGTAACGAACATGCGAGTCCGCACCACGTTAGCCATTGTCGCGCCGACGCGCTTGAGCGCTGCTTCTATATTGGTGAGGCACTGGCGCGCCTGCACGTACATCTGACCCGCGCCAACCAGTAAGCCGCGCTCGTCGAAGGCGGTGGTGCCCGAGACGAAAATGTAATCGCCCGCGCGCACCAGGCGCGAATAGCCGGCAATCGGCTCGTAGGGCGAGCTAGTCGATATCCGCTCGATGTCGGCCATATTTCCTCCCTTGGTTCGGATGCGGCCGAGCCGCGCCCGCGCTCAGTTATCGCGCGCCGGCATCAGCTCTTCAAGTTCGCGCGCGATCGAGCGCATCGGCGGCCCGACCGAGCGCCCGCCTGGCATCAGCCACGCGACGATGCGTTCGAGGCGGCCCACTGTAACGCGCGGCGGCGTCCAGCGCCGTATCATGTCGAGTTCATGCTCGACGATTCGTACCGAGTCGGAAGCAGCGGGCGCATGTCCCGCGTCGATAGAGCGTCCCATCGCCACCTATACCCCTCCACCCAGAGCCTAATGACGCCAACTAAATTCGATAATAAAGATGCCGCCGGATTCGTCAAAATGCAACCGTTGCTTGAATTTTGTCGAAACCCCGGCCGTGGCGCAGGTTGCAGGGAAGCGCGCTTGAAGTTGCCGAACGGCTATCGTATTCTGCATTCGCTTTGAGTTTGCGCTTCCGCGGAAACCAGGAATCAAGAGGAGGAAATGATGCGCAAAGTCCTGCTTCTGGCACTAGTTGCGATGTTCTTTGCCACGGCTTGCAGTAAGTCCGAAGAGAGTGCGCCCGCGCCTGAGGCGTCGGCGTCGGCAGCGGCGGAAAGCCCCGCGGCCGCTTCGAGCATGGCGGCCCCGGCAGAGAGCCCAGCTGCCTCGGCAGCAGCCAGCCCGGCCGCACCGTAAGTGTAGTATCCAGACCAAAGCCCGCGCGCCGGCATGCAATAAGAGCCGTCGGCGCGCGGGATCTTTGCCTTCCTCGCGCGGCGAGGGCCATTGCCCTGCCTATCATGCTCTCAATTCGGTTCGCCGAACGGTGGACCGCATTTCAAGATCGATTTTCCTGTTCGCGCGATTGATTCCCATGGCGCCGCGCTCGAGAAGCTCCTGCCGCTGGAGCAGGCGCTGCCGGGAATCGGAACGACAGACAAGGTTGCGCACGCGGTCCGCTTCTTAACAAGCGACGATTCGAGTTTCGTCAACGGTCATGACCTGGTGATCGATGGTGCCGTGACCGCAGGTAATCCGGCGCGCGTGATGAACGAACAGATCTCGATATTCGTCAAAACGCTCCAGCCGCTCGCAAGCCGTTGAGCAGTGCGGGCTAGATCGAAGGCTCTTTGTCCCCACTAGCCGGCGATTCCGCCGGTTGCGGCTCTACGGGCGTGGCCTGCATGTGAGCGCCCTCCGGCACAGGCTCTGGCTCCTGGGCCGGATGTTCCTCGCCGCGGATAATCTGGGCCGCGCGATGGGCCGACTCTTCGGCCAGTTTTTTTAGCTCCTCGGACTTGCGCCTCAGTTCCGAGGTGCGCGCGCTCAGATCTTTCTTCAGCTGATCGATTTTCTTTTGCGCATCCGCTTTGGCCTTTTCGTAGCTCCTGGAGTCGCCGAGTGCCTTCTTGAGCTCGCCGGCGAGCTGGCTGCCCTGCTTGCGCAAAGCACTGACCTGAGCGCTCAACTGCTCACGGGCCTTCTTGGCCTCGCTCAGGATGCGCGCCTCGATTTTGCGCGCCTTGAGCTCCTTTTCGAGCCGCGTGCTGAGATCCTTTACGGTCTTGCGCAGAGTATCGAACTGACTGGCAGGAGCAGCCTTGCGCGCTTTGGGCTTGCTCTTCCTGGCGGGCGCCGCTTTGGCTTTTTTTGCAGGCATCGAATGAGCCTCCCCGACGATCTATCAACTGCGTGATATCAAGTAATTCCTGTCGCGCCGTTAAATCAATGCCGGCATTTTCAAATAGAAACAGGCGATCTCGAACCTGTTGACTGGTAGTATCTCGCCGCAATGGCAGCGCCAGTACAGGAAGTTTCATCCGCTCGTGAGCTGAGGCCGGGCCTCTCGCTCTTCGATTCCGTCACGCTCGTTGCGGGCTCGATGATCGGCTCGGGAATCTTCATCGTGTCGGCCGATATCACGCGCCAGGTGGGATCGCCGGCGGGCCTGCTGCTGGTGTGGATCATCAGCGGCGTGATGACGATTGCGGGCGCGCTCGCATATGGCGAGCTGGCCGCGATGATGCCGCAGGCGGGCGGGCAATACGTTTATCTGCGCGAAGCGTACGGCGGGATGTGGGCGTTCATGTTCGGCTGGACGCTGCTGCTCGTGATCCAGACCGGCACGATCGCGGCGGTCGCAGTCGCGTTCGCGCGATTCGCGGGCGTGATGTGGCCGCTGTTCGGCTCGACGATGTGGTTCTCGCTCGGCTCTTTCGGCCTGTCGGGCGAGCGGTTCGGCGCGATTTTAGTGATCGCACTTCTCACCGCGACCAATCTGCGCGGACTCAATCTCGGCAAGCTGGTGCAGAACGCCTTCACCAGCGCGAAGCTCGCCTCGCTCGTACTCATCATCGTGCTCGGCTGTTTGATCGCGCCGAAGCACACGGCGATCGCAGCCAACTTCGGCAGCTCGGGCGCATTTTTCGGCGGATCGTCGATCACGCTCGCGGCGTTCGGCGCGGCGATGGTCGGCGGCCTCTTCTCGGCCGACGCGTGGGCGAGCGTGACCTTCGCCGCCGCTGAAGTGAAGAATCCCAAGCGCGATCTTCCGCTCGCACTCGCATTCGGCACGGGCGTCGTCATCTTGCTCTACCTGCTCACCAACATTTCGTACCTGTTCCAGCTTCCCGCAGTAGGTATCGCGCAATCGGCGACGACCTTCGGCCGCGGCATCTCGCACGCGACCACGGACCGCGTCGCGGCCGCCGCGATGGAATCGGTGTGGGGCAGATCCGGCGCGACGATCACCGCGATCCTGGTGATGATCTCGGCGTTCGGATGCGCCAACGGTCTCATCCTGACCGGGGCGCGCGTGATCTATGCGATGGCGCAGGACCGCGTCTTCTTCGCCGCGGCGGGACGGCTGAGCAAGGCCAACGTACCCGCAGTTGCGCTCGTAATGCAGGGCGTGTGGGCGGCACTGCTCGCGATCTCGGGGACATACTCCGAGCTGCTCGACTACGTGATCTTCGCGCAGCTCATGTTCTACGTGCTGACCGTCGCCGCGGTATTCGTGCTGCGCATTCGGCGCCCCGACGCTCCGCGTCCGTACAAGGCGTGGGGCTATCCGATCGTGCCCGCGATTTACATCGTCGCGGCAACCGCGCTGATGCTCGATCTGCTCGTCGTGCGCCCGCGGTTCACCTGGCCCGGACTCTTGATCGCGCTGAGCGGCGTGCCGATTTACCTGGCCGGCGCGCGCGAGCGCTCGCGCTAGATCGTATCCAGAGCGCGGGTGAATTCGTCGAGCAGGTCGCGCCAGTGCTCGGTGCCGACCGAGATTCGCACCAGAGCGTCGGTGATGCCGGCACGCTCGAACTCCTGTGCCGAGAATTCGCTGTGCGTCGTCGTCATCGGATGGCATACGAGAGTCTCGACGCCGCCGAGGCTCACTGCGTTTTTCGCGATTTTCAGATGGCGCAAGAATTCGAATGCTGCCGGCTTGCCGCCTTCGACCACGATCGAAATCAGCGAGCCCGGGTAATCGGTCTGCGCATCGCGGATTCGAATCTGCTCGGGATCGGTAAACAGCGAAGGATAGATGACGCGTTTCACGCGCGGATGCCTGGACAGCGGCTCGGCGATCCGCTGCGCGTTCTTGCTTTGGCGGTTCATTCGCAGCGCGACGGTCGAGAGCCGCGAATCCAGCATCCAGCATTCGTCAGCTTGTAAAATATTTCCCAGGAGCGCGCGAAAGCCCGTCAGCGTCTCGATCAATTCAGGCTCGGAAGCGAGCACCGCTCCCGCGAGCAGATCGCTGAAACCGCCAAGGAATTTCGTCGCCGAATAGACGGCGAGATCGGCGCCTGCCGCCAGCGGATGCTGAAACGTCGGGCCTAACAGCGTGTTATCGACCGCCAGCAGCGGACGCTTTGGATGCAGCCGCACAGCAGCCGCCGCCCGCGCGATATCGGTCATCATCAGGGTCGGATTGGCGGGCGTCTCAATCAGCACAAGCTTCGCATTCGGCGTCTGCGCAATCGTGTCGGCCAGCGCTTTCGTATCCCCGGCGCGAACCGGCCGAGCCTCGAAGCCGAGCTGCTCGATGATCTGATGAATCAGATGCTGCGTCCCGCCATAGAGCGGCTGCGTATAGACCAGCGCGCTGCCGCGCTCGAGGAACGAGAGCATCACGGTGAAGATCGCGGCCATGCCTGAATTGAAAATCGCCGCGGATTTCGCGCCGCGCTCGAGCGGCACGAGTTGCTCTTCGAGAATCTCCGCATTCGGATGATTGAGCCGGGCATAGATCAGGTCGGGACGATCGTCGCCGACCGGCGAGATTTTTCCGAGCACGATCTCGAAGGCGCGCTCGGCGGCCTCGGGACTCGGAAAAACGAATGTCGAACTCCGGTAAACCGGTGGCCGCGCGGAGCCGACCGACAGCGCGGGATCGAAACCCTTAGTCAACACAGCAGTCTCAGGCCGGACGCGATAGGAAATTCTCGCCATGACGATTCTCCAGCGCTGCGGAGTGAAGTGAGCCTGTATCAATTGAAGCACTCCTGCGCGGCGCGGCAAAATCGGCCGGCGCTGCCGATCCGCGCGCCTAACGCTTTTTCATTCGAATGTTGTAGTCTCGCGATCCGGAACGGCGCCGCAGCAACTGCTCATTCCGGAGGACCGCGATGCAGCAACTCAACACAGAGCGCGAGCAACGCTTCATCGATCTAGCCGCTGGCCTGGCCGACGACTTTGCTCAGCGCGCGGCCAAGCACGACGAGGAAGGATCATTTCCGTTCGAGAATTACGCGCGGCTCAAGGAGACGGGCTACACGCGGCTCATCATTCCAGAGAGCCTCGGCGGTCTCGGCGCGACGATGCTCGAGCGGATCAAAGCGCAGGAGCGGCTCGCGCAGGGATGCGGCGCGACCGCGCTCGCGATCAACATGCACTTCAACGTGCTGGGACTCCTGATCGATGTGCATCGCAAGTTCAAGGACCCCAACCTCGAGCGAATCCTGCGGCGCATCGCGAGCGAGCATCTGATCTGCGGCGGCTCAGGCTCGGAGCCCGATAACGCGATAATCGCCATCCGTCCACGCACCGTCGCAGCCAAGGGCGACGGCGGATGGATCATCAACGGGCGCAAGATCTTCGGCACCCAGAGTATCGCGCTCGATTACTTCTTCTGCGAAGCGACTTGGGAAGACGCGCCGCAGGGACCGACGATCCTGACGCTCTTCATCTCGCCGCGCGACACCCCCGGGCTCGCATTCAAGGACGACTGGAAGGTGATGGGCATGCGCGCGACCGAGTCGCGCAGCTCCGAGCTCAAGGATGCGTTCGTGCCGCCGACCTCGGTGATCCTGGAGCGGCCGGTCTCGAACAGCGGCCGCGTGACGAAGATTTTCGCCAAGGCGCCGTTCACGATCGGCGCACCGTATATCGGAATCGCAGTCGCGGCGCGCAACTTCGTGGTCGATTTCATGCGCGACCGCCATCGCTTCCCGTACAAGAAGCCAATGAGCAACTTGCCAAGCGTGTACAACAAGGTCGGCGAGATGGATTTGCTCATCGAAGGCGCGCGCGCAGCGATGTGGAAGGCCGCCGGCGAAATGGATCGTGATCATCCGCGAAGCTGGTCGCGCAAGGCCGTCGCCGCGCGCATGATCGCGATCGAAAACTCGGTGCGCGTCGTCGATCTCGCGCTGCGCGCCGCGGGCGGCTCGTCGTACTTCAAGCGGCTGCCGCTCGAGCGGCTGTTCCGCGACGTGCGCGCCGGCCTTTACCATCCGTTCGACAGCGACGAGACGCTCGAATTCCTCGGCAAGAGCGCGTTCGATCTTCCACTGGTCGAGGAAATCGACTGATCACTCTGACACAAAATCCTGCCGCCAGGAGATGTTACTGACACACTCCGAGGCGGTCGAACCTGAAGGAGCATGAAGATGGCGGGAATTCTTGAAGGCAAGGTGGCGCTGATCACCGGCGCAGGCTCGGGAATCGGCCGCGCGACGGCGAAAATCTTCGCCCGTGAAGGCGCAAAGCTCGTGCTGGCCGACGTGGTCGAAGAAGGCGGGCATCAAACGCTCGCGATGATCGGCGACACCGGCGGCGACGCGATCTTTATCCGCACCGACGTATCGCGCGAAAGCGACGTCAACGCCGCCGTCGCGAAGGCGGTGGAGAAATACGGGCGCCTCGATTGCGCGTTCAACAATGCCGGTATCGAGGGCCAGGGCGGCATGACGCACGAGTGCACCTTCGAGAACTGGAATCGCGTCATCGCGATCGATCTGACCGGCGTGTGGCTCTGCATGAAAGCCGAGATCGCGCAGATGCTGAAGCAGGGCAAGGGCGGCGCGATCGTGAACACGTCGTCAGGCGCGGGCCTCGCGGGCGTGAAGGGGATGCCGGCGTACGTCGCGGCGAAGCACGGCGTCGCAGGACTCACGAAGTCGGCGGCGATCGAATACGGTCGTCACGGGATCCGCGTCAACGCAGTCTGCCCCGGTCCGATTCGCACCCCGATGATGGAGCGCCTGCTGGGCGAGCGTCCCAACGCGGAAGAGCGTTTCGCCCGCGGCGGCCCGCTCAAGCGACTCGGCGACCCGCAGGAAATCGGCGAAGCCGTCGCATTCCTATGCTCCGATCACGCATCCTACGTAACAGGCCTGCCGATGCCAGTAGACGGCGGCTTCATGGCGCAGTAGCGAACGCGCGCCATTCTCCGAATCCCTCTCCCGTTACTTCACGGGAGAGGGTGGCCGGCGCGCCAAAGGCGCGACGGTCAGGTGAGGGTGCTGGATCGTAGCGTGACCACGGATAGCCGATTCGCAAGCACTCGCAGTCAACGTGCGCCGTCTCTCAACAAATCGGAACCCTCACCTGCCTGACGCGCGGCCTATTCATGCTCGCGCGACTTCACCAATCGCAGCGGCGTATAGATGATCGGCACGGAGCCGTCCTGCTTTACGATCTGATTGCGCGTGCGGACGAGGCCCGTGCCGGGTCGCTTGCTCTTGCGGCTTTCGATGACCTCGCACTCGACGTGAATCGTGTCGCCGACGAAGGTCGGCCCTTTTACGTCAAGCTCCATGTTGAGGAACGCGAGGCCCACCCCCTGCAGCACCGATTGGATTAGCAGGCCCTCCGCGAGCGTGTATGCGAGCGCGCCGGGCACGACGCGGCCTTTGATTGCAGACTCGCTGGCGAGGAACTCGGTGTTCATGAACAACACCTCGAGCATCCCGGTGCAGGAAATGAAATTCACGAGATCGGTTTCCGTGATCGTGCGCCCGACGGTCTTGAACTTGCGCCCGAGCGGCAGATCTTCGAAGTAAAATCCCAGGCCAACGGTTTCGATTTGTTCCACGTAATGCCTCGTGTTGACTAGATGTTTAGAGCGCCTCGACGAATTCGACAATCGACGCGATTGCCACGCCGAGGTTCTGCGCCTCGCTGCGGCCCGAGCTGACGCGCGGCTTGAGCGAGTGATCGCCGTCTTCGATCCATTTGATGCGAATCGATTTGGAGAGTTTGTACCTCGCGATCTCGTCGGGCTTCCCGAACGAATCGCGGGTGCCTTGCAGGATCAGCGCGGGCGTCTTCAGATTTTCCAGATGACGCGTGCGGGTCTGCTCGGACTTGCCGGGCGGATGAAACGGATAGCCGAGGCATACGAGGCCACGCACGCCGGCGTCGTCGGCGACCATGCTCGCGATCCTGCCGCCGAGCGACTTGCCGCCGATGACTAGCTTCTTCGGGCCGCCGAGCTTTTCGATCGTCTGGCGCCATGACTCCACCAGGACGGGACCGGGATCGGGCGCTCCGCCTTTGCCAGTCTCGCGCCGCCGCCGCATGTACGGAAACTCGAAGCGCGCGACGCGGACGCCCGCCTGCGCCACGCCCTTGGCGATCGTTTCCATGAACGGCGAATCCATCGGCGCGCCCGCGCCATGCGCCAGCACGAGCGTAATCGCAGCGGTCTTGGCCCCATCGAAAATGAACTCACTCATCGCGGGCTCGATCATCGAGCCATCGATCGTTTTGCGCAAGCGGCCGCATTCGACGAATCGGGGCTTGGCTGCGCGCGGCGGACGCAGTACATACCGAATATCCGCCGCGAAACCGCTCACATGAGGAAGTGCCGATGAAAAAACGCAAACTCGGAAGTCAGGGCCTCGTAGTTTCGGAGCTCGGCCTCGGATGCATGGGGATGTCGCAGTTCTATGGCCCGCGCGACGATAACGAATCCAATGCGACGCTCGAGCGCGCTATCGAGCTGGGAGTCGACTTCTTCGACACCGCCGACGTTTATGGGATCGGCCACAACGAGGAGCTGGTAGGCAAAGCGCTGAAGAAGCATCGCAACAAGATCGCGCTCGCGACGAAGTTCGCCAACCAGGTGCTGCCCGACGGCAAGCGCGCAATCAACGGCCGGCCCGAGTATGTGCGCTCGGCCTGCGATGCATCGCTGAAACGCCTCGGCGTCGATCACATCGATCTCTACTACCAGCATCGCGTCGACAAGAACGTTCCGATCGAGGATACGGTCGGTGCGATGGCCGAGCTCGTGCGCCAGGGCAAGGTGCGATACCTCGGGCTTTCTGAGGCAAGCGCCCAGACGATTCGCCGCGCGCACAAGGTGCATCCGATCACCGCGCTGCAATCGGAGTATTCGCTGTGGACGCGCGACTACGAGGACGAAGTGATTCCGACGCTGCGCGAGCTCGGCATCGGCTTCGTACCGTTCAGCCCGCTCGGACGCGGACTTCTGAGTGGCACGATCAACGCGCTGCCCGAAGACGACATGCGGCGCAAGATCTCGCCGCGCTTTGAGGGCGACAATCTCGATCAGAATCTCAAGGTAATCGAGCGGCTCAAGCAAATCGCTGACGAAAAGAAAATCACGCCGAGTCAGCTCGCGCTCGCATGGGTGCTGGCGCAAGGCGACGACATGGTGCCGATCCCGGGAACCAAGCGCCGCAAGTATCTCGAAGAAAATGTCGCGGCGGCGAGCGTCGTGTTATCGAAAAGCGACCTCGCGCGAATCGAGGAAGTGGCACCCAAGGGCTTCGCCGCCGGCGGCCGCTATCATGATATGAGTACGGTGAACATCTAAGTCCTAGATCCGGAGGAGTGACGACATGACTGAGAGACAGCAGTTCAATCAGAAAGTGATCGAAGAGTTCCGCGCCAACGGCGGCAACGTCGGCGGCGCGTTCAAAGGTGCGCCGATGGTGCTGCTCACCGTCAAAGGCGCCAAGAGCGGCAAGGACTACACGATTCCGCTGGTGTATAGCCGCGACGGCGCTCGCTACGTGATCATCGCCTCGATGGCGGGGGCGCCAAACAATCCCGACTGGTTCCACAACGTCAAGGCGAGTCCGACCGTTACGCTCGAGATCGGCAAGGAGAAGTTCCAGGCCAAGGTCACGATCACGAGCGGCGAGGAACGCGAGCGCCTGTTCAACGCGCAAGCCGCGATCCTGCCGGTATTCAACGACTACAAGGCCAAGACCAAGCGCCAGATCCCGGTAATCGCCCTCGATCGCGTCTGAGCGCGTTCCGCGCGGTCGAACTCCATGCGCTCGCATACGAAGTATCTCACGCTCAAGGTTCCGGAGCGCATGGAGTTCGTGAATATCACGGACGAGGTCGCCAACGCGGTGCAGGAGAGCGGTGTGCGCGAGGGACTTTGCCTCGTCAACGCGATGCACATCACGGCGTCGGTGTTTATCAACGACGACGAGCCGGGACTGCATGAGGACTACAAGCGATGGCTCGAATGGCTCGCGCCGTTCGATCCGAGTCCCGAGCGCTATCATCATAATCGCACTGGCGAGGACAACGGCGACGCCCATCACAAGCGGCAGATCATGGGGCGCGAGGTCGTGGTTGCGATCACGGCCGGCAAGCTCGACTTCGGGCCGTGGGAGCAAATCTTCTACGGCGAGTTCGACGGCCGCCGTCCCAAGCGCATCCTGATCAAAATCATCGGCGAGTAACGAATCACGCGACCAGGTCTTTGCCCAGCGCGATGAGCAGACCGAAGATCTGGATCGCCGAGGCCTGAACCCGGATGCGGCTGCAGGAGGCCTGGAGCGTTTCTTTTTCCTTGCCCCGATCGCAGCTCTGCGCGCGGAGATCGTCGCGCCGGTTCCGGCAATCGGCGACGAGTTTTTCGCCGCCCGCGATCAGTTCGATGATTCCGCCTTGCACAGCATTGTTGCCGGGTTGTTTGAGTCCGATTTCCTCGAGCACGCCGAGCTTCTCGGCCGCCGTCGGATTCACGGTGAAATTGAAATCGCCGCGAAGCGCTTTCTGGATGTTGACCAGGCAATCCAGCAGCGTCTGATCCGCGGTCGCGAGCTTGCCAAACTGATTGGCGGGAAGCTGGAGAACCAGGTAGGTCTGCCTGATAGCCGCAGGCCATTCGCGCAGAGCCGAGTCGAGAAACGAGATCGATCGCTGCTGGTCGGCGATCGTGCCGTCGATGGCGCGAATTTTTTCTTCGCGCGATCTGACCATCAATTCGCCGACTACGATCGAGATGACGCCTATCGCGGCGCCTGCGATCAACAACAATAGTTTCATTTTGATCGGCGGGATCCCGACGCTCGCATGCGGCACGGGCGTAGGCGTGGCCGAGTCGGCGGCCATCGCCGCAACGGTCCAGATCAATGTTCCAGTAGTCGCTAGCAATGCGGCGGTTGTGACCCGTACGACTTTCGCGATTGCATCCATCGGCCAATCCTTCCCCGGGTGAGTTGCGAGCCACCGATTGGTAGCGCAATCAGCACCGAAAAGCGCTCAAATCGTGAATCTGCGGCCATTCCGTTCGAGGCCTCGAATTGTGCTATCTGATCTGTTCGCAAGGAGTTCGCAATGGCCAAAGAGATAACCGAAGCTGATCTTCGCGCGCGCGTTCAAAAGCTGCTCGAAGAGGCGCATCCCGACAAAGTCGACCAGTTCACATTCCGCGGCAAGCAATACGATCACGGGCTTGCGTTGGTGCATTTTCCCGAGGGCTACGGCGGCCTGGGTATCAGCCCCGGCATGCAGGCGATCGTCCACGACGAGCTCTCCAAAAATGCCAAGACCCTTTACGACGACATGATGATCAACGCGATCGGCATCGGTATGTGCATGCCGACCGTTCTGACGCACGGCACTCCGTGGATGAAGGACAATCTGCTGCGCCGCATCTTCACCGGCGAGGATATCTGGTGCCAGATGTTCAGCGAGCCGAGCGCGGGCTCCGACGTAGCAGGCCTCGCAACGCGGGCGGTGCGCGAGGGCGATTACTGGGTCGTCAATGGACAGAAGGTGTGGACCAGCCTCGCGCACGTGTCGAAATGGGGCATGCTGCTCGCGCGCACCAATCCCGACGCGCCCAAGCACGCGGGCTTATCTTATTTCCTGCTCGACATGCAGAGTCCGGGCGTCGAAGTTCGCCCGCTGCATCAGATCACCGGTGAAGCGGAGTTCAACGAGATCTTCTTCACCGACGTGAAGATCCCCGCCGATCGCATGATGGGCAAGGAAGGCGAAGGCTGGAAAGGCGCGATCACGACGCTGATGAACGAGCGCACCGCGATCGGCGGCGCCGGCGCACCGCGCAAGGGCAGCGGCTCGATCGGTGTGCTGATCAGCCTCTGGAAGGCGCGCGAGAAGGGCCAGTTCTCGCCCGACGCCGAAATCCTGATGCGCGATCGCATCACCAGGCTTTATATCGAGGCCGAGCTCCTTCGCATGACGAGTCAGCGCGCACGCTCATCGCGAAAGGCCGGAAACCCCGGCCCCGAAGGATCGGTATCGAAGCTCGCGCAGGCGGAGCTCAACAAGCGAATCTGGGAATGCGCGATGGACGTGCTCGGTCCCGACTCGCTCGTGTACGAGCCCGGCTATGCGCGGCGGCGGCCGACTTCGCGCGCGCGCGAATCGCGCACGGCGCTCTCGAAGTACCAGTTCCTGCGCGCGCGGGCGAACTCGATCGAAGGCGGCACTTCCGAAGTGATGAAAAACATCCTCGGCGAGCGCGTGCTCGGTCTGCCCGGCGAACCGCGCTCCGACAAGGACATTCCGTGGAAGGACATTCCGCGCAGCGTATAGGGCGGCCTCGCGCGAACATCACTTCGAAGGATTCAAACAAAGCCAATGGAAATTTCGTTCACCAATGAGCATAACGAACTGCGGCAGACCGTCCGCAGATTTCTCGAAAAAGACTCGGCCGAGACAGTGGTCCGCAAGCTGATGGAAACCGAGAGCGGCTACGACGCTCGCACGTGGGAGCGGATGGCATCGGAGCTGTCGCTGCTTGGCCTGATCATTCCAGAAAAGAACGACGGCGCCGGACTCGGCCCGGTCGAGCTCGCGATCGTGTTCGAGGAAATGGGCCGCACGCTTTATTGCGGACCGTACCTCGCGAGCGCCGTGCTCGCGGCCAGTATCGTAAGCGGCGCCGCGACCGAAGCGGAGAAAGCCAAGCTGCTGCCGGAGATCGCCTCGGGCAAAACGATCGCGACACTGGCAATCGCGGAGGAGAGCGGCAAATCGAATCCCGAAGCTGTCGCGATGCGCGCGACGCGTGACGGCTCGAGCTATCGGCTCGATGGCGTCAAGAATTTCGTGTTCGACGGACACACCGCCAATGTGATCCTGATCGCCGCGCGTGACGGCAATGACCTTGCCCTATTTCGCATCGAGGGCAACGCCAAGGGCCTCGAGCGCACGCAACTGCCGACGCTCGACCTGACGCGCAAGCTCGCCAACCTCACGTTCAAAGCGACGCCCGCGACGAAGATCTCAGAGGGCGACATCACAAAGGCGCTTCGCCATACGCTCACGCTCGGCACTGCGATGCTGGCGGCGGAGCAGGTCGGTAGCGCGCAACGATGCCTCGAAATGTCCACCGAGTACGCGAAGACCCGCCTGCAGTTTGGGCGCCCAATCGGATCGTACCAGGCGATCAAGCACAAGTGCGCCGACATGCTGGTGGAGACCGAGTTCGCGCGCTCGGCCGCATACAACGCGGCCTTCGCGCTGACCGATGATGACGTCGCTGAAGCCCAGGAAGCTGCCGCGATCGCGAAGTCGTATTGCTCCGAGGCAGCGTACAAAGCCGCGGCCGAGAATATCCAGATTCACGGTGGCATGGGCTTCACCTGGGAGCATCCGGCGCATCTCTACTTCAAGCGTGCGCGCGCTAACTCGATGTTGTTGGGCGATCCCGCCGAGCATCGACTGAAGCTGGCCGCGGCGCTCGAGCTCTAGGAGCGCGAAGCGAGGAAGTCGTGCAGGAACTGTTGCAACGCGCCGAGCGGATCGGCGCAATTCTGAAAGCGCGCAAGGAGACGCTCGCAGTGGCGGAATCGTCCGCGGGCGGTCTCATCTCAGCGGCGATGCTGAGCGTCGCGGGCGCGTCGGTATATTTCGTCGGCGGCAGCGTGAGTTACACGCGAAAATCGATGAGCGGTCTGCTCAACATGACCGACGAGAACTTCGCGCAGATGCGCGGCCTGTCGGAGCCAACGGCGCTCGCACTCGCGCACGGCGTGCATCAGCTTCTGCAATCGACGTGGGCGATTTCAGAGATCGGCGCCGCCGGGCCAACCGGCAGCCGCTACGGCGATCCTGCGGGCAAGACGGCGATCGCGGTGACAGGTCCAACCGAGCGCGCGATCATCGTGCTGACGGGCAGCGACGATCGCGTCGCAAACATGAGCGCCTTCGCCGCGGCAGCGCTCGATCTGTTCGAGCAGATCCTCAAGCAGCAATCCCCTGCGTGACTTCTGAGAAGTAGTCGCGCTCGGGTCTTACTGCAATTCCGCTCTAGTGACTCAGGGCCGGGAGCGGAACAGTCAATGTGTCGTAGACCGTGATTCTCGGCGCGTAGGCGGCCTGGAAAATCCCGATTCCTTCGGCGGGCCGAATCAGGTTCGTTCTATCCAATATGTTCAGCAGAGTGATTCGATCGGTTATCTCGCCGATGTATGGCACTTTGAAACTGCGTTGACCGCTCAGATCGACCTGCACGACATGAGGTAGTGAATCGAGGTCGGCGAAACCGCCGCGCAGTCCGCTGCTGTAGATTACGCTCGCGCTGAATGAGTATGGCTTCGGCGAATAGGTAATACCGCCCGAGGCGCCGTACTCCGGCTGATGGTCGAGCACTATGTAATGGCGATTTATATAAGCGAGCTCATCGGGGTCGAAATTGAACTGGCCCGTGGCGACTCCTTTCTGCACGTTCCGCCCGATCGTGGTACTGGCGTAGACCGACAGATTTCGTCTGCGATAGGTAAGCGCCGTCTCAGTACCCCAGATGTAGCCCTTGTTGTAATTAAACGGCGCAAAAATCGGCACGCTTCCGAACTGCCCGGTATCCAGGTAATGCTTGTTGTATTCGTAGAATGCATCT